>Ga0075467_10002229_pt1 | contig 15423 bp, 13 predicted proteins | sample DEB08_DNA_9_FD_75067 | JGI IMG/M metagenome (GOLD analysis project Ga0075467, IMG submission 75067) | Aqueous microbial communities from the Delaware River and Bay under freshwater to marine salinity gradient to study organic matter... | ecosystem: Environmental > Aquatic > Marine > Coastal ... | reverse complement strand
GCTACCCGCTACACTCAGAGTTGTTAGCTGGGGTGTCTTTGCCATGAGTGTCACAGCCGGCGTTGGATGGATCTTTGGTGTGAGCGTTTAGGAGGTCATGTTTTGGCAAGATTGATTAGGTGCGCGTAGCACCGCCAGTCTCGGGTCGGTCCGCGTTGGAAGCAGTAGCGAAGCACATCTCTGTACCTTCCAAATGGCAGAAATTGAGCGACAGTACCGCCCTCAACAGGGTCCACAACAGCGCCGCGGATAGGAAAATGTGCAGGATTGCACTGGTCTGCGTTCTGGTTGGAGCGCGAACAATCAAGTTTGTTGCTAGATTCAAGATTTATGAGACGCACCAAGCGTCGGCACTCGCCACCTCACAGCGCCAAGGCCCACAAGTGCAAGCGCTGTAAGCCCCGCGCCTGCGAGAAACGTCGCCTGCGGGCCGAGGCTATCCCAAAGTGCTCCTGCTAGTATGCTTGCAGCCAGAAGAGCCAAACCGACCGATAGACTGAATACTCCGTAAGCGGTGCCACGTAAATCTTGCGGTGCAGTATCGGCTACTAATGTCGCCAACAGCCCTTGTGTGACACCCATGTGCAGGCCCCAAAGCGCAACCCCAATCGCAATTCCAACCAGACCGGACGACAAAGCAAGGACAAGATCGGCGACGATAAGCAGTGCGAAGCCGATAATCAGCACGGTAAGTCTGTTGTACCGGTCAGACAGCACCCCTGCGGGATATGCGGCTATTGAGTAGACGATATTCATAACAACTAGCACCATTGGGATGAGCACCAACGGTAGCCCTGTTCCTTGCGCCCGAAGGATTAGAAATGCCTCGCTGAACCGCGCTAGCGTGAAAACGGTGGCCACTGCCACAACGAGCCAGTACGCAGATCCCAGACGCTTGAGTTCAGGTAGGCTCAAGGGAAATCGGACTTTGCGCAGTGCCTCAGGACGTTCCGGTTCATGCACTGCGAACAGCAGCAGACCGAGCGCCAAAAAAGCCGGAATAACTGCAAACCAGAATACGGTCTGAAAATTGTTAGCGGTTACCCACATCAAACCCATCGCCAGAAGTGGACCCACAAAGGCCCCGACAGTGTCGAGCGACTGCCGTAGTCCAAAACTAGCGCCGCGCAGGTGGGCAGGCGCAATATCAGCAACCAAAGCATCACGTGGTGCGCCGCGAATGCCTTTTCCGATACGGTCAACAAAGCGGGCGGCCACCACCCAGCTGATCGAGGCCGCGAGCGGAAACACACAAAAGCAGCGCGCCGAGTCTTCTCCGGGATCAGATAAGCACATTGTTTTCGGCTTTGTCACGCTAACCCAGATGAACGGAATATGCCGACGTAACTCCAGATCAAGCGGCCACAATTTCGGACCATTCACGGAATGCCTTGGCGCGGGTTTGATGGAGTGTTTGGGCGGAGACCAGATGGCGCTGCAAATTGAATTGGTTGTAGATAGCATCGTGAACAGACAGAAATCGCTGTATTGATCCGGGTGATTTGAACCGTCCCATTCGCCGCTCTCGTCATCGCCTTGGCACCCGCTTGTCTTTTGATTTGAGTTGTTCCTGTGCGACGCTAGAACGGCTGTCCGGCACAGCATTTATACTGGGCAGCGGCGCCCAGTTGATCCCAAGGACGCCCTCCGGCTACGTCGCAGGCTCGGACTATAGGAAGGACGGTCAAGCGGCAGGATATTAAATGACTGAGAACTGGCGGCGCTTTCAGTCTTTTGCGGGTAATGACAACATTATCTTTGGCGCGCGTTTGGTCCTAACTTCCCTAGTCCGCAATCAGACAACGCTGCCTTCATAGTCGTCGGCCGGGCGCTGAACCCAGGTGACATCCATGCCGACCTGTGCGGCCGAGAGGAGGTTCATGACGGGACAGCGGAATTCGACATTCTTGCGCAATTGCTGGAAACGGGCATCGCTTTCATCGCTGTAAACCGTGATATCCAGTTTTGCCGTTTCAAAATATGGGCGGATCCCGGGGACGCCTTTTGGGCCGCGCACGTCGATCTGGCTTTCGCAGGCGAAATCGACGCCCGCGTAGTTAAACTTCATCGCTGTTGCCACGCCGTTGATGATTACGCCGTCACAACCGACCAATGCGATCAGCACTGTCTCTAGCGGGCTTGGTGCCGTGTTGGTGCCGCCAAGAGAGGCAGGCTCATCGGTATAAACAGGGTCAAAATCGCGAACCTGGATCTTAGTTCGGGTGCCCGCAGCGTTGGTCGCCTTGACGTGGCGGATACCGATCTTCTTGGTCACGGGATCGATGGAAGGTTCGATGATATCTGGGTCGATCATGATCAGTCCTTTGAGTTAGCTGAGGCCGGTGAAGGCGCCGACGGGCGCATCGCCACGCAAGACATCGAAAAGCAGCCTCACGATGCCAAAGACAACCGTGCCGTATATGATCCCGGGAACCGGTCGCATTCCTGCGCGGACAAATAGCATCCAAAGGATCAGCGCGACGGTCGGGATGGTGAAGCCGATGGCCCAAAGCGCGACGCCATAGCCGATCAGCACAAGCAGGACAGCAGGTTCCTTGAACTCTCTATCCGTCGATGGGGCATAGTCGCGGATCGCCCGGAACAACAGCCAAAGCGCAAGCGGAAGGCCAGGCAGAAGCGCAAGTGACGGCATCAGACGTGACGAGGCGTTGAAGGTTGTCATCTCGTAAATTGCATAGGCGAACGCGACCGACACCGCGGCGGCAAGGATCATAGAGACAGTCTTGTGATCTTCAGGGTCGGGTAAGTCCAGCGCCTCGGCCGCAACATCGACGTGCCGCGCGCCTCGGCTGCGCCACCACCGGTAAAGGTTCAGCAGCATAGGGATCAGAACGAAAGAGCCGATGATCAGCACGCCGGGGCGCAGCAGCCAGGACCAACCGTGGAGCTGGTTGGCAAGCCAGAAGTACTGCTCCATCGGGCCGGCCAGAACGAAGCCAACAAGGGCCGGCGCACGTGGCCATTGCGCATGTTTCATCATCCAGCCGAGTGTTCCGAGCGCAAACAGCATGAAAATATCGCCCATGGTGCTAGTCGCCTGATAGGCTCCGACGACCATGATCAGGATAAGTGGTGCGGCGATGATACCGAAGGGAATGCGGGTCAGTCGCGCCAGCATCGGCGTAATCGCAAAGCAGAGCGCCGCACCGACGACAGACGACAGGGCCACCGACCAAACGATCAGGAACATCAGGTCGGGGTTCTGCGTGATCATGCGCGGCCCTGGATAATAGCCGAATGAGAAAAGCGCCCCTAGAAAAATCGCTGCCGCGGGTCCGCCGGGAACGCTGAACAGGAGCGTCGGAACAAGATCAGAGATTACTGTGGCATTGTTTGCGCCCTCGGAGGCAGCGATGCCGCGGATTTCGCCCTTGCCAAATTTCGATTTGTCCTTGGTCGAGCGGATAGCATGCCCATAGGCCACCCAGGTCGAAGCAGAGGCGCCAACCGCGGGAACGAAGCCGCCAAATACTCCAATGAGGGACGCCCGCAGCACCAGCCAGCGGTTCTTCCAGAAGTCGCGAAAACCCTCGCCCCAGTTACTGACGGTAATCGGGATATGCGAGATGCCACCACCTGCGGCCAGCATGGAAATTGCTTCGGCCACGCCGAACAGTCCAAGGGCCACGATGGTCAGCGAAAACCCATCCAGCAGATAGACCTGCCCGAAGGTGAACCTAAAATCCGCCGCTGCTGAGGCCGGGCCAACCACCCCCAGAAACAGACCAAGACAGGCAGAGGCCACGCCCTTGGCCAAATCCTTGCCAATCATGGACGACGCAAAGAATAAGCCCACAAGGGCGAACATGAATAACTCGGGCGTGCCAAGCATCAAAACGATAGGACCCGCAACTGGGATGGCTACCAGTAGGATCAGCGCGCCCATCAGCCCGCCAACCATCGAGCTTAAAAACCCCACCCCAAGGGCGCGTGCCGCCTGTCCCTGTTTGGCCAGTGCATGGCCCTCGATAGCAGTCGGCGCCGATGCCGGAGAACCGGGTGCGCCCAAAAGCACCGATGTGATCGTATCGGACGTGTAAACCACCGATACGGCGCCTAGCAGCATCGCAAGGCCGGAGAAATCATCGAGGTAATAGATGAACGGCAAAAGGATCGAAACGGCTGCAACACCTCCAAGGCCGGGCAACATGCCAAAAACCATGCCCACAAACATACCGGCAAACAACGCCAAAAGTCGGATCGGGTCCAGCAGGGCGTCGAGCGCGGAAAACACGTGTTCCAGCATTAAGAGAGGTGCCTTTTCAAGCGGACATCAAACGACAAAGCCGCCTTTTGTCATGAAGAGGGGTGGCCGAGCATGACCCGGCCACCCCGAAGGATCATCAGAACTTCACGCCGAACTTTGTCGACAGCAGGTCCTTGAGATAGGTACGCACTTCGTCAGAAGGTGACAGAGCTGCTTTGATCGCGTTTTCCGTCGCCGGACCCGCACTTAGCCGCGCGCCGTTGGTGACTTTCTGGCTTTCCGCCTGAAACTCAGGGTCGGCGTTGATGTCGGCCACGGCCTTGGCGAAAATGTCCAAGACCTCCTGCGGGGTGTCGGGCTTCATGTAGCCAGTCAGGCCGTAGGCATAGGTAACCGACGCGACGCCCTGGAACGCTTCCCACTCGATACCTTCAGGTGCCTTACCGTTCAGCTCTTCATAGACCTCGTAGACCGATGGCAATTCTGGCGCGATCGGATCGCGCTGGGTCAGATTGCCGTCAGCATCTGCGGCGCCACCGGTCCAAAGCGGAACGGCTGTGCCGGCCTCAACGGACGGGACGACCTGGGTTAGGTAGACCGGTGTGAACTGATAGTCGATGTTCACTTCGCCCTGTTCGAACGCAAGCCGCACCGGACCGCGTCCATTAAAACCAAGCACCGATTTCACATCAACCCCCAGAACCTCGAAGGACAACAGGCCCGGCAAGTCAGATGCTGCAGCGGCGATGCCACCATAGATCAGCGGAACGTTAGAGCTTTTAATGTCAGCGGCACTGGTCACCCCTGTCGAAGGCGACACATAGGCCACTGCACTGAACGGATGGCTGTAGGCGACGCGATAATCCGCCAGTTTGTATTCCACGCCCTCTTGTCCAAGCACGAAGGGGTTAGCCGTCGATGACGTGGTGAACAGGATCGTGGTGCCGTCCGAGTTGGCGTTCTGTTCAAACCAGTTGGCCCCCAGGATCGACCCTCCACCGGGCCGGTCGATAACGTTTATCTCGGGATTGCCTGGCAGATGCTTTTCGAAATAGGGCTCAAGAAACTTGGCTGAAACGAAAGTCGCGCCGCCCGGGCCGAAGGGCACGATCACGTCGATGCTTTTTCCCGCGAAGTAGGCCTCTTGTGCTGCAAGCGGTGCAGCAGTTAGTCCCGCGAACGCCGCTGCTGCGGCAAGGGTCATTGATGTCTTCATGGTTGTATCCTCCCTGGAATTTTCCATCAGTCTAAATCGGTCTGGCCGGATTGAGTGTCAGCCAATCGTGTTGTTCAACTCTCCAAGCCCGGTGATGCGCACACTCATACGATCACCCTTGGCGAGATACTTGGGCGGCTTGAAGCCGATGCCAACCCCATCGGGGGTGCCCGTGGCGATGATATCGCCAGGCAAAAGAGTCATAGTCGCGGACATCGTCTCGATCAGAGTAGGAATGTCGAAAATCAGATCGGCGACCGATGCTTTCTGGCGAGGTTCGCTATTGATTTCGGTCTCAAGCACCAGCTTGGTTACATCTCCGACCTCATCTGCCGTCACAATGTAAGGTCCCATCGGGCAGAATGTATCGATGCCCTTTCCGATGACCCACTGATTGTGATGACGCTGCAATTCGCGCGAGGTGACATCGTTCATGACTACATAGCCGAAAACCTGATCATAGGCTTTATCCTTGGGCACCTGGAAAGCGCGCGTGCCAAGGATGACACCAAGCTCGCCCTCGTAGTCCACGGTCTGCGTCGGGTCGAGCGAACCGCGCACCACGGCGTCCGGTCCTACAATACTTGTCGTGGCCTTGGTAAAGATGATCGGTGCGCTTGGCACAGCTTCCTTCCCGCTGGAATCAAATCCGCTGGAGTGAAACTCGTTGGCATGTGCAAAGTAGTTTTTTCCAACACAGAACACGTCACGGCGCGGTTCAGGAATTGGAGCCAGCAGTGTTACATCTGCCAGCGCAACGCGCTCTGCGTTTGCACCTTTCGCGGCCCAATCCTGGATACCCTCCGGTCCGGTTTCAATCAGGGAGCGCACAGCATAGGCCGCATCCTCGCCTTCGGCACAGACCACGATCTGCTTGCCGTCAACAAAGCCAGCACCGATTTTCCCACCACTTCTAAACGTGACCAGTTTCATTTTCTCGACACAACTCCATTTTATCGATAAAATTGGATTACATATAGAATCAAGCCTGTCAATATTGAAATAAATCTGTCAAAGAGCGCCCAAGCAGCAAATTAGGAAACGCCTTTGAGTGACCTCAACCTCCTGATCAACGCCACCGCTACTGGCTTGACGCTGGATGCCGGCGAGACGCTTGCCCAGGCCGCCCATCGGGCGCTGCGCGTCGACATTATTAGCGGTGTACGCCCCCCCGGAGAGCGGTTGCGGATCGAAAAGCTGAAAACGCTTTACGAAGTGGGTCCGACTCCACTGCGCGAAGCATTGCAGATGCTTGCCACCGACCAATTGGTGATCGCAGAAGGAAATCGTGGATTTACCGTCGCGCCACTTAATCTGATCGAATTCCAGGATCTGAACATCGCCCGTACTGAAATCGAGTTGGCCGCGTTGCGGCTCTCAATCGCCAAAGGCGATACGGAATGGGAATCCAAGGTGGTCGCGGCAAGCTATCTTATGCGCAAACAGGACGCGGCGCTGGCTCAGATCACTTCCGGTGTTCCCGACGCCTGGGAAGATGCCAACACGGCCTTTCATTCCGCAATGGTCGCGGCCTGTGGTTCCAAATGGCTTTTGAAGGTGCGCACCAGCCTACATGATCAATGCGCGCGCTATCGACGCGCATCAGTCTATCAAAAACTGGGACAGCGCGACTTAGATGCCGAACACCAGGCGATTTCAGACGCCGTGCTGTCACGTGAGGCTGGCCGTGCCTGCGAGCTGACAGCTCAACATTTCGCGCTGACCGCGACAAGTCTGCCTGATGCCGTGCTTAAAAAGCCGCCGCATGGATGACAGCTCAGTTTGCGCTATTCCTGGCCGCAGGAGTTTTGGGTGGTATCGTGAACGCCGCGGCGGGCGGCGCCAAACTTTTCATTTTTCCGATGCTACTGGCCGCAGGGCTACCACCGCTGGCCGCCAACGCGACGGGCACCGCCGCCGTCTGGCCGTCTCAACTGCCCGCAATATGGGTGCTTCGGCACGAGTTACTGGACAATATACGCGGGCTTGTAAGGCTGATGCTACCTGCACTGTTAGGCGCCTTCTGCGGAGCCATGGCGCTGATCTGGTCGTCCGAAAAGGCATTTCTGGCAGTCATACCTGTGCTGCTGATCATTGCGGTAATCGCAATCCTACTGGGCAACCGCCTGACCGATATCATGAAGCGCCTTTTTCCAGGCGATCGCCTGCAATCGGTCACAGGGATATTGCTCTTCGTGACTGGCATCTACGGCGGCTACTTCGGCGCAGGCTACGGGTTTATTTTGCTAGCAGTGCTGTCGCTGGCGGGCATGGGCATGCGAAAAGCGAATGCCACCAAGAACCTTTTCGCTTTCAGCATGAACACAGTTGCGGTGATACCACTGGCCTTTTCGGGTCTGATCGACTGGGTCGCAGCCGGAACGGTTCTGGCTGGCGCATTGGCGGGCGGCTATATGGGCGCGCGGCTGACGCAACTTGTACCCGATAAGTATCTTCGCATTGGCGTTGCGGGACTTGGGGTTATTCTGACCGCCGCTTTTCTGTCACGATAAAGGAGGACTTCAATGCGTATATGTCGATTCGAATTGGACGGTGCTGCACGGTTTGGCGTGCTGGATGGTGACACGGTAATTGACCTTTCGACGGGAGCCTTTTCGGACATGACGGCCTTTATTTCGGGGGGGGCCGCGGCGCTTGGCGAGGCGCGTCGGATGATGTACGATGCGGCAGAAACAGATCGGCATGAGTTGAAGCGCATACATTTGCTGGAGCCTGTGGTGCCCTCGACCGTACTCTGCGCGGGCAGCAACTATCATGCTCACAATGCGGAAAAGCTAAATACCCCGCTCAGTGGCAAGGAACCCGAATTCTTCGTCAAGACATCCGATTGTGTGATCGGACCTGGAGAAAGTATCATCTGCGATCCCAAACTGACGCAAAAGCTGGATCTGGAAACAGAACTGGCCGTAGTCATTGGGAAACCCGGCCGCCATATTCCGGTGCATCAGGCGCTAGATCATGTCTTCGGCTATACTGTCGCTAATGACGCGACCGCCCGCGATCGGCAGGTGCGAAGGACGCCGGAGGGATTCACTTGGTATGAATTGGGGCGCGGCAAGGCTTTTGACACAAGTCTGCCTCTTGGTCCCGTCATCGTCACCGTCGACGAACTGCCCGATCCTCAAGCGCTCACACTACGCACTCGGATCAACGGCGAATTGCGTCAGCAAACCAGCACGGCCGATATGATCTGGAGCTGCGCGGAACTGATCCATTTCTTCTCGGTTAACTTCACACTCAAGCCTGGCATGGTCATTCTGACGGGAACGCCCGCAGGCACGGCCTGGTCGACCGACAAAGAGTTAGGCGGCAACTGGTCTCCCGCGCCAGGCTTGACCCCCGCAACGCGCTACTGCCTGCCCGGAGACGTAGTCGAAAGCGAGATCGTTGAAATTGGTGTCTTGCATAACAGCGTGGTCGGCCCAGACACATAAGGTAATTGAATTTTTTCTCTCAACTATCAGATGACAGCCAGCTTAGGACGTTGCGCCAGTTTAGTCAGAATACACCAACGCTTGAGTGGTTCGTGAGTGGAATAATTGTGGACGGGGGCGTGAACTGGCGGCGTACGGAGGATACTTTGGCCATTCAACACTTATTCCCCGCCGTCAGATCGGTCGTCGAGGAGACATGATAACGCCATTCACGGCGGTCAAGGAGCCACCATGCCGGCTCAAGATGGCTTTTTGTGTCAACGCCCCGAGCCGCGCCGACTTCATTTCACGATCAAACATTGGCAGTCTCTCAGACATTAGACTATTAGTTCGAGCCATATGGAGGCCGCGACGCTCAGTCCGCAGCAACAATTGAATGACAAAAAACTCCCAATCTGGCCGTGACGCTAGTTCCGACCGGATATTTCGCCGAACAGCCACTGTTGACCCACACGCAGGGCTTGGTGCCATCGCCCGCATCACGCGGATGTCGTTTCGCTATCCCGTGCGCGCCGGGCTAGCGCTGGCGGCAACTGTGGCCGCGGTACTTATGCAATTATCGATCCCAGTTCTCCTGGGGCGCGCGGTGGATCAGACCCAAGCCGTGGCCGCGGCAGGGGCCGAACCCGAAACGCTTTACCAGATTGCAGTGCTATTGTTTCTGGCAAGCGTTGGACGCGGGTTTTTCACACTTATCCAAAACTACACCGCAGAATCCGTCGGGCATTCGATGGCGCGCGATATTCGCAATGCTGTTTACGGAAAAATCCAGAGCCTGCCCTTTTCGTTCCACGACCGGACCCATTCGGGAGATCTGATCACGGTTGGAATGCTGGACCTGGAAGGTGTGCGGATGTTTTTTTCCACCGCACTGGTGCGCACCGTGCTTCTGGGCCTGTTGATCGGGCTTGGAGCGACGCTGTTGCTGTCGACCAATCTAAGTCTTGGCCTGCTCGCACTATCATTCGTGCCCTTCGCGGGATGGCGCAGCACGGTTATGCGACTGGCTCTCCGCCGGACCTGGCTTACGCTACAAGAAAGGCTGGGCGTTCTCAGTCAGGTAATGGAGGAAAACCTTGCCGGTATTCGCGTGGTTCGCGCCTTTGCCTCCTCAGAGTACGAAATGGCAAAGTTCGAGGTCGCCTCAAAATCGGCGCTGGAACTTAGCCATCAAAGGATCGAAACTCGCGTCAAGAACACCTCTGCGATGACGCTGGCATTCTTTGCCGCCATGGGGTTGGTCCTGTATTTTGGCGGACGGCAGGTAGCGTCAGGGGAAATCACGCTGGGCACTCTGGCCACTTTCCTGACCTTTATGACCATCCTCCAGATGCCAGTCCGGCAGCTGGGCATGATGGTTAATGGATACGCTCGCGCCTCGACCTGTGGAGCGCGTCTATTCGCTCTCATTGACCACGAAACCGAAATCGACAACGCACCGGACGCGCAAAATCTGAAGATAACCGACGGAACGCTGAAGCTTGAAAATGTTAGCTTTGCATACGCGGGGAACGCGGACCGAAAGGCAGTGTCAGGCATCAGCTTCGAGGCACACAGGGGCGAGACTGTCGGCATTGTCGGCCCGCCAGGCTCCGGGAAAACGACTTTGATGCACCTGATCCCGCGTTTTTACGATCCCACACAAGGCTCCATCAGCATCGACGGCCAGGACATTCGCGATGCAACCCTGGCGTCAGTTCGTCAGGCTGTGGCTGTTGTCCAGCAAGACAACTTCTTGTTCACAACCTCAATCGAAAACAACATCGCCTATGCCGATCCCTTCACTGAGACGCGCCAAATCCGCGGCGTCGCGGAGTCCGCGCAACTGCATGATTATATCCTTGGTTTGCCCGGCAAGTACGGCACGATCGTCGGCGAGCGCGGTGTGTCGCTGTCCGGCGGCCAGCGCCAGCGACTATCTATAGCGCGCACGCTTATGATGAAGCCTGCGGTCTTAATCTTCGACGATTCCACGGCCGCCATTGATGCCGGCACAGAAAACCGCATTCGAAGGGCACTAAAAGAATATGCCAAAGATCGTGTGACGCTGATCGTGGCCCATCGGCTGGCAAGCCTGATGCACGCTGATAGGATCCTGTTTCTGGAACGCGGGCGGATCGTTGAACAAGGCAGCCACGAGGAATTGTTGAAGCTGGGAGGACGCTACAGCGACTTGCACGCACTGCAGATGCGTCCAAATGCCGAGATGCTGGCCGAGAAGGTCGATGTACCATGAGCAAGACAAGAGCCGATGAGCCGCGTGACCCGCACGAGGATGAACGCCCACGTATGCGCGCAGTTGTCGGATCGGAGCGCATCGAAGAGGAGATCTTTGGGCGGGTGTTCGACGGCAAGGTCGCTCAGCGGATCTGGCAGTTTGTCCGCCCCTACAAACGCCATGTGGCGATTTCCGTTGCCGCCGTGGTAACATTCACAGGCTCGCAGCTGACAATCCCGCTTTTAATCCGCTATGCTATCGATAATGGAATGGCGCCGGATACGCCCCCCACCGTGCTGCTGGGCGTCCTGGCAGTCTTTGCTATCGTCGTCGCCATTAATTTTGTTGCTTCCCGTGTGCAGGAGATCGTGACTGGCCGAATGGCCGAGGACGTTCTGTTCGATATTCGGCGCGCAATGTTCAGCCATTTGCAGCGCGTGTCGCTCTCATTCATGGACAAAACCGAGGTCGGCCGGCTGATGTCGCGTTTGCAAGGCGATGTGAACTCGATGCAGGAATTCCTTGAAACCTCGGTGCTCGCTATAGGGGACCTGCTGCTCCTTTTTGGGATCGTAGTGGTTATGCTTTGGCTCGACTGGCAACTGGGGTTGATGGTCCTGATCGTCATTCCGATACTATTCGGGGTTCGCATCTTGTGGCTAAGCCGGGCCCGTGCCGCGTTCATGGCTGCCCATGAGGCGAACTCCATCACCAATGGCGCTCTGGCCGAGGCTATTCACGGCGTGCGTGCCGTTCAAGCCATGAACCGCGGCACCCTGAATGCCGAACTTTATGGGCAGCTCGTTGACAATACTTACAATGCCCAACTGCGCGCCTCGAAACTGGCGCAGATCATGATCCCGATTGTGGACACTCTGACAGGCAGCGCTATGGCTGTGGTGGCCTTGGCCGGTGGCATGATGGTGGTGTCAGGGCGTATCGAGGTCGGCGTCATGGTGGCGTTCCTGTTCTATATCCAGCGGTTCTTCGACCCAATCCGCTCGCTGACAATGCAATATTCGGTAATGCAGCGCGCGATGGCTTCTGGCCATCGTCTAACAGAAGTTCTGGACGTCGATGTCGATGTCGAAGACGCCCCCGATGCGACGCCGCTCGGGGATTGCGATGATGGTTCGGTCGAATTCCGCAATGTGAGCTTCGGCTACAATCCGGAGCACCCCGTGCTCAAAGACGTTAGTTTTCGCGTGAACTCTGGTGAAACGGTGGCGCTAGTCGGCCCGACCGGCTCTGGGAAATCAAGCTCAATGGCGCTGATACACCGGTTTTACGACGTGCAGGACGGCGCGGTTTTGGTTGGCGGGCGTGACGTGCGAGACGTCACACAGAAGAGCCTTGGACGCCATATCGCAATGGTGCTGCAAGAGCCCTACCTATTCACCGGGACAATACGGGAAAACATTCGTTATGCCTCCGACTGGGCCGATGACGATGCGGTGGTTGAAGCCGCAATAGCCGTTGGCGCGCATGAATTCATCGAGGCACTACCACAGGGGTATGACACCAAGCTGGCAGAGCGCGGAAGCAACCTGAGCCTTGGACAACGCCAGCTGCTTAGCTTTGCTCGCGCGCTGGTTGCAGATGCTAAAATTCTGGTGCTGGACGAGGCTACCGCCAATATCGATAGCTACACCGAAATGCAGATTCAGAAAGCGCTGCAGAGACTGCTGGAAGGGCGTACCGGGTTGGTCATCGCGCATCGCCTCGCCACGATCCGGAATGCCGACCGCATCATCGTTCTGCAACAGGGGCGGCTGGTAGAGCAAGGTAACCACGATACTCTGATCGAGCTCGGAGGCCTCTATGCGCAACTCTACCGGCTCAACTATTCCAGCTTCGATGATCTGCCCGATGCAATGTCCGATGAAGACCGGGCACTTGCCACCTGATTTGATACACACTTCGTAGTCAGAACATTTGCGTGCTCGCACAAGAAACAGAAGACCGATCGTGCACTGGCGCTGATCGTTCTATTCGCCAAGCGCTATTCCCTCTCGGCGGGGGTCCGCACCACCTTGTAATTGGTCGCCTATCGCTATCGCATGCAGTCCCGAGTTAAGGCCTCTGGATTTTACTTCAAACCCAAGGTCAGTCAGCGGTTCAGCGAGGTTTTCAGCCCCCGTACCCGCTTCCAAGTCATATGTACCAAAGCGATTTACGAGATGCGGCATCGAAACAGCCCGCTGCATGTCCATGCCCCAATCCAAGTGGGCGATGATGCCTTGCGCGACATAGCCAATGATGCGGCTGCCGCCAGGGCTGCCTATTACAAGGATAGGCAATCCGTCTTGCATCACGATCGTTGGTGCCATTGAAGAACGCGGCCGCTTGCCTGGCTCGATCCGATTGGCAATTGGAGTGCCATTCACATGGGTGCGGAAACTGAAGTCAGTCAACTCATTGTTCAACAGAAATCCATGCACAAACAGCCTACTACCAAAACCGTTCTCAATCGTTGTGGTCATCGAAAGGGCATTTCCATACCTGTCTACGATGGAGATATGGCTGGTGGAGGGGAGCTCTATTGACTGGTCATCTGCCCAAAGCATCGCGTGATCCCATGCCGGCTCACCGGGAGCAATCGTGTCCAGAGCCACATCAGTTTCTGCAATCAAACCCGCGCGGATATCCAGATAGGACGGGTCAACCAATCCTTTCGTCGGCATCGGTACAAAATCGCTGTCCGCCATGTAGCGACCACGATCTGCGAAGGCGAGACGCGAGGCGTCGCCTATGATCCGCCAGCTCTCGGGACTTTCTGCGCCAAGCCCAGCCAAATCGAACTGTCCGACAATGCCAAGAATTTGCCCGACCGTCAGCGCTCCAGATGACGGCGGCCCCATGCCGCATACTTCGGATTGTCGATATTGAACGCAAACGGCACGGCGCTCGACGACGTCGTAAGTGGCCAGATCCTCCAACGAGAGCAGCCCGGGATTCCCCTTGGCATTGCGCACAGTGCGCACAATGTCCTCGGCAATCGGGCCGTGATAAATGACATTCGCACCTTTCAGCGCCATCTGCCTTAACACATCAGCATAGTCTTCGTTTGTGATCGTGGTACCCGCCGCCAGTGGAATGCCATTGGGAACAAAATATTCAGAAGTTGGGCCAAACTTGCCGAGGCGTTCGGCATCGTTGGCAATCAAAGACGCCATGCGCTCGGATACGACGAAACCTTTTTCTGCGTGCATGATGGCTGCATCAAACAGAGCGCCCCAATTTGCGCGCCCCCAACGGCGATGTGCCTCTTCCATCAAGCGAGGTGTGCCGGGCGTGCCGACAGAGAGCCCACCAACAACAGCATCAAAGAACTTTAGTGGCGCGCCATTTTCATCCTGAAAAACTGTAGGAGTGACGGCCATCGGCGCGGTTTCGCGCCCGTCCAGGGTCGTCAATTCACCGCTTTGGGCATCAAACCACACGAGAAAAGCACCGCCGCCCAGGCCAGATGACTGCGGCTCAACCAATCCCAGAACGGCTTGCACCGCTACCATGGCGTCGGCGGCTGTACCGCCGTCGCGTAGCACTGCAGCACCCGCATCTACGGCCAAAGGATTTGCGGCCGCAATCATCCAGTCGTTTGCCACAACAGGTTCGCCTGCACTCTTTATAGCTAGCGAGGTTCGGGCCGCAGCAGAGAGGTCTGGGAAAAATTTAGTCAGTTCTGTAACCGACTCCGGGGCGATCGCGTCTGCGGCGTCTTGTGCGTCAAGTGGCGCGGCCGCCAGCGCAGCGACTAGGGCAATCATTGTGCATTTCAGATGAGCCACTGTTCATCTCCCGAAAGTTAAATGGATCTAGGACATCGATTTCTTGCATATCATCAAGCGAAAGTCTCCGTTTTGATTACACCGTGGAAATACATGACGCAGGTCAAACTCCTGTGTGGTTGAACGCGTAAACTCAGCTCTCACCTGTCGCTCCACAGAGGATGTCGATACAGGAACGAAGCTTATATAACCCGAAGCTCGCGTCAGAGGCTTTTTGGGTGCACATAGTCCAACAGTCTACTCCATCATCCACCTCCCTTGTTCACTGCTATCCTGTGATCCTTTCGGGAGCTCGACCTCAGAAGTGAGGCGGTCCAATGACGCATGCTTTGAGCCCAAAACGAACCCGTGCTACATTTGGCTCTAATGAGTGCCTCGCGTGGAAGACAAATGGTCCTTCGCTGAGGAAACAAGGGAATGCCAAATGACCAAGGCCAAGGAACTTCGTAAGATTCAAACCCAAGGTGTGCACCACATCACGATCATGGGCGCCGACCGCCAGACCTCTATCGATT
>Ga0075467_10002227_pt1 | contig 15439 bp, 10 predicted proteins | sample DEB08_DNA_9_FD_75067 | JGI IMG/M metagenome (GOLD analysis project Ga0075467, IMG submission 75067) | Aqueous microbial communities from the Delaware River and Bay under freshwater to marine salinity gradient to study organic matter... | ecosystem: Environmental > Aquatic > Marine > Coastal ... | reverse complement strand
TTAGGTAGTAAATTAATGACTCTTACAGCTTCTTGCTCTAATTCGGGGTGTGGTGCTCTTGCACGCGCACCTACAATATTACCAGTGACATCAATTTTAAAAATTACGTGAATACGCTGTCTTCCAGATAAACCCAATTCTTTGGCAATCTTAGTATTATAATTTTTATTTACAAAAGCCACAATTTTTTTTTGCGTGCAATCTCTTTTTTCAGAATTCTCACCTTTTTCACAACCTGGATAAATTGGCACATTCTCAACAATTGAAAATGGTGTACCAATGACTTCTTGGTCTTTGTCTTGTTCATTGTTTTGCGTAAAAGCACTGCAGACCAAAAAATTAAGTAATACGAGTAAACATAGTTTTTTCATAAAGTGTGATTTAAAGATTAAAATTAAATGGTCGTAAAGTATTTAAATTACTTTGCGACTTTACTTTTAAATATAAATATTCAGGAATATTTCTAATCATATAGGTGTAAGCTTCAATTTAGTATATATACTATTTATTCGGTTGGTCTTCTTTCAATATTCATTTCAACTAATTTCCATTTACCATCAATTTTTTGAAATTTTAATTCCGTACTTGAATTATATTTAATTCCATCAACCTCTATTTCTCCAGTTAAATAACTAGGTTTAAATGTGAGCGGTTCAAGACTAATGTTTTTAGACACTTCTTCATTAGTGCCATACTCTTCGAAATAATCTATCGATGCTCTACCTTCTTCATTAATCCATCCATTATTATATGATTGGGATAGCATTAATCGATCATCCTCATTGATTAGTTTTGTGATATTAGACTCGAAATCCGATTTTTTCCAGGTAGAAGTATCCATAGGTAATCCAAATGCCTTGCCCCAATTGCCCTTAAGTGGAAAATTGGTTTGTGCAACAATTTTATCTGTTTCAAGATTTATGAATGCACGAAAACTTTGATTTACAAATGACCTTATTTCTATATTAAAAACACCTTGATTAATTAGTGCATTTTGATTTATCTTAATAGCTTCGAGTGTGATATCCCTTCCGCCCTTGTAACCATCAGATGTTAACGCATTAATTAATTTCCAGCCTTCGCTCCCCATTTTAAAAAGCAATCCATAGTGAATGCTTCTCTCTTTTACCATAGAGATATTTTGATAGTTTTCATTATGCTCCCACGCATCTTGAAAATGTTTCTTCCCTAAAAAATAAACCTTTAACAAAACCTCTCCGTCATCAAGTTGAACTTGCTCAATATGCCTATAATTCATATCCTGTAATCCCTCTCGCAATTCTTTGCTGGAAGTTGGATAGACTAAATATCGTGGATTAATGCCATGTTGCCAGTAGTACATTTTTTTTCTTCCATCTATTTCAATACTTTTTTGAATTGTGTTTTTCCAAAAATCCTTTAATTCTTTATCTGAAATTTTATTTGATGTTGTAGGTACATAATTTTTCATTTTCGGCATTTCAAAATCAAAAAAATTCTTTTGACCTTCTATTATACGAGAAAAAATAGGTCCACCTTCCATAGTACGGTAATTACGGTCTAAAACTCTAACTTCATTTTCACTTAAAAATACAAGAGGGTTTATTTCCATGCGCCCATCTTCATTATCATTACTTCGCGTGATTTCAATATGCATAGGGTATTTAGAGCTATCTATCTTATATTCTCCGAAATAATCATTTCCTCCATCTGAATAGCGATGTCCACCATAAAAAGTAAAGGTTCCGTCTTCCTTGAATTCCCAATAATCAAAATTCTCATTATCCTCGTCGTAAGCTAAGCCATACCATTTACCTATAATGCTCTTGTTTGCCTGAAAAACAAATTTTGAATTATATTCCTCTTGTGATACTGGTGATTCTACCAGACCATTTAAGTAATTTTCAATGGGTTGTAATTGCCCATCTTCATTATAAGATTTCCATTCTCCTACTTTACGCCCAGAGGCGATTTCATTAGATGAATACGATCCAATATCCTTTAATTGGCCATTTTTATAATACGTTTGCCATTCTCCAATTTTATCAAATCCATCGTCATATCCAACACTTTCAACTTGTCCGTTGATATAGAAGTTTTTTATATTTCTTGTTATTTGTTTATCTTCCTCTTCATATTGTATTTGAGACTTTATAGTTTCGTCTTCATAATACTCATTCACTTCTTTTGGTAATCCATTTGCAAAAATTATGGAACCTTTTAAGCGTCCATCCTTATGATAAGTTTTCCATTCTCCTATTGTCTCCCCATTTAAATAATTTTCAATAGATTGTAAACTCTCTACGTCACCATAATGGTAAGATTTCCATTTTCCTGTTTTTTTTCCATTTAAAAAACTCCCAATTTCTGATAGCCTGCCTACGCCAGCAGTTGCATCATAATATTTCCATTCTCCTGTTTTATCACCTTTTTCATCAAGAAAACCAGATTCTTTTATTTTTCCGTTACTATAATATGCTTTATGTTCTTGATTCTGGGCTTGTACATTAAATACTAAAAAAACTACTAATAACATTAAATATGCTTTTCTCATAAAGTGTGATTTAAAGATTAGAATTGAATAGCCATAAAGCACATATAGTACTGTGCATTTACTAGAAACGATAATGGCTTATGAGAAGTATTACGGTCTGTTGCAAGGTTGGTTTGGTCAAGGTATGGCATAATTGAGTCAAAACAATTTAATAACTCTTCTTTTATTAAAGCTTAAAAAGCTGTATTATGATTTTCTAGGAAATAAAAAGTGTGGCTTGACAAAAATATTAAAGTGCTGATATACCAAAATTAATTTAGACCTAGCTAACGAACCAAGCATGTAGAAACACGTTAAATGAATTTTTAATTTTACTTTTCTGCGTTAGGGATTGCAATGGAAATCCTTTTTGTTAGGCACGATCAAAAAAATTGTAATGTAAAGCCCGACCCCCCTTTTTGGGGTATCGCCCAAATAAATCAAAATAAAGCATATTAAAAAAGCACATTAGTTACAATGTGCTTTTAAGGCATTTCCAAAAAAAATGGTTTAGTTTAATTTGTTTGTTGACTAACTCAAATAATTAAATAATAGTGGATTGCCCTAAATGAATATTAGTAAAGTTTAGATTAGTTTCTTCTGGATTTTGTATAAAATCTTCTATAAAATCACCCACTTTGGTGGTGCTAATATTATCATATTTGTTATTTAAATCCGGTGTGGTAATATGAAGTTTTAATGACTTATCGACACCTTCTCTTACTAGGGCTGCTTCTTCGTCAAGCCCAAAATGGTCTAGTAACATAGCTGCTGATAGAATGGATGCAATAGGGTTTGCAATACCCTTATTTGCTGCCTTTGTGTATGCGCCATGAATGGGTTCGAACATAGCGTATTTATCGCCAATAGATGCGGATGCTAATAAACCAATAGATCCAACAATAACGCTGGCTTCTTCTGATAGGATATCACCAAACATGTTTTCGGTTAAAATAACATCAAACTGTCGTGGATGAATAATAAGTTCCATAGCGGCGTTATCAATGTACATGTAATGAACTCTAACATTTGGATATTGTGGCGCTAGTTCTTTTACAATACGTCTCCAAAGACGGGAGCTTTCCAATACATTTGCTTTATCAACTAGAGTAAGTTTGCGTTTTCTAGATTGTGCAGCTTTAAAAGCTAAATGCGCAATACGCTCGATTTCAAAACGGTTATATTCACAAGTGTCTGATGCGGTATTGCCATCTTTACTTAGGTGTCTTTTTCCAAAGTAAATACCTCCAGTTAATTCACGATAAATAAGAATATTGGTATCTTTTATTTGCTTAACTTTTAATGAAGATTTACTTAGTAAATCTTCATAAGCAATGATTGGTCTGATGTTGGTATATAAGCCTAATTCTTTACGAATGCCTAATAAACCTTGTTCAGGACGTATTTTAGCATCAGGGTCTTCATCATATTTTGTGTCCCCAATGGCACCAAATAAAACAGCATCTGCTTTTTTGCAGATGCTAATGGTTTCTTCTGGTAATGGGTTGCCAGTTTTATCAATGGCACTGGAACCAACCAATGCTTTTTGAAATGTAAATATGTGATTAAATTCCATGGCTATAGCTTTCAAAACCTTGACGGCTTGTACTATAACTTCTGGTCCTATACCATCACCTGGTAAAACGGCAATATTTAATTTCATTTATTTTTATTTAAGCGGAAACAATCTCGTTATATACTTTGCTCTTTTCTATAATTTGATGGATATCACTATCATCAACTTCTTTTTTCTTATCGGCGAAATCTAGGAAATTTGTATAGATTACATCCAATTGAAGTTTCGTTAATTCGTATCCTACTTTTTTTGCTCTATAGGCTAATGCAGCTCTACCACTTCTTGCTGTTAATACAATAGCAGATTCTGTTACACCAACAGATTTAGGATCTATAATTTCGTAAGTTTCACGATTTTTAATCACACCATCTTGATGAATTCCAGAACTGTGAGCAAAAGCATTAGCACCAACAATAGCTTTGTTTGGTTGGGTGTAAATCCCCATGCTATCTGATACTAATTGGCTAATGCCATATAGCATTTCTGTTTTAATGCCTGTGTCAAGATTTAGGTAAGGGTGTTGCTTTAAAATCATAACTACTTCCTCTAAAGCGGTGTTTCCTGCACGCTCTCCAATACCATTAATAGTACATTCAATTTGGCGTGCGCCATTAATAACGCCTTCAATAGAATTTGCTGTAGCTAAACCTAAATCGTTATGACAGTGACAAGATAATATAGCTCTGTCAATACCTTTTACATTTTCTTTTAAATACTTTATTTTTGCTCCGTATTCATGAGGAAGACAGTACCCTGTTGTATCTGGAATATTTAAAACCGTTGCTCCAGCTTTAATAACTGCTTCGCAAACTCGTGCTAAATATTCGTTATCTGTTCTGCCTGCATCCTCGGCATAAAACTCAACATCTTCAACAAAAGATTTGGCATAACTTACGGCTTTAACAGCACGTTCAATAATATCTTCTTGGGTTGATTTGAATTTGAATTTTATGTGAGAGTCTGAAGTTCCAATACCTGTATGAATCCTTGGTATTTTCGCATATTTTAATGCTTCTCCAGCTACTTTAATATCATTTTCTACAGAGCGGGTTAAACCACAAACGGTAGCATGTTTTACAATTTTTGAAATTTCTTGGACTGATTTGAAATCTCCAGGACTAGACACCGGAAAACCAGCTTCAATAATATCTACACCCAATAAATCAAGCTGTTCAGCAATAACTAATTTCTGCTCAGTATTCAACTTACAACCAGGGACTTGCTCCCCGTCTCGTAGTGTAGTATCAAAAATTTGGACTTTATTATCAGACATTTATTAAAATATATTTTCGTATTGTTATACGAATGTATATTTTGGTTTATTAAATACAGAACTTCATATATAAATTTTACGATGTTTAACTAGGCATTGGTAAGGTTAAATAATTGAAAATCAGGATAATAATACTGTTTTTATGACTATGACGAAAGAGCAAAAAGATAATTTATTTGTATTAATAAAATCGTTGTCTAAATCGGAAAAAAGACAATTCAAGCTTTATGTTGGCCGATTGGGCGTAAATGAAGACTCAAAATTCTTGATGCTTTTTAATATTCTTGACAAACTTTCGGCATATGATGAAGCCGTTATTCTAAAAAAGGGCATCGTTAAGAAGCAGCAACTTTCTAACTTAAAAGCGCATCTGTACAAACAAATTTTAATTAGTTTACGATTAAACCCATCGCATCAAGATATCCGAATTCAAATTAGAGAACAATTAGATTTTGCTACTATCTTATATCATAAAGGGCTTTACAAACAAAGTTTAAAAATTTTGGATAAAGCCAAAAATTTAGCAATTTCAAATGAAGAAAAAAATGTGGCCTATGAAATTGTTGAGCTTGAGAAGGTTATTGAATCTCAGTATATTACTCGGAGTCTAAATAATCGGGCAGACGAACTTTCTATCCAGGCTAGAGATTTAAGTAGGCAAAATGTGTTGGCTAGTAAATTATCTAATTTATCACTGCAGTTGTACGGCCAGTTTTTAAAAACGGGTTACGTTAAAAATAAAGCCGAAACAAAAAAAATCACAGATTATTTTAATGCAAGACTTCCTAAATATAATATTAACGAATTAGGAACGAGAGAAAAACTATGGCTGTATAAAGCCCATTTATGGTATAGTTTTTTAACTCAAGATTTTTTATCCTGCTATAAATATGCTTTAAAATGGGTGGATTTGTTCTATGAAAATAAAGACATGATTGTTTTAAACCCCGTATTTTTTCTAAGAGGAAATCATTATCTACTAGAGTCTTTATTCTATTTAAGGCAATACAAAAAATTTAGATTTTCGTTATCTAGACTAGAAGCTATTACTAAAGAAAAATGGTTTCCTTTAGATGATAATATTGATGGTTTAGCTTTCTTATATATACATAATAATAAATTTAATTTACATTTTATAGAAGGTAGCTTTGTTGAAGGATTGCCCTTAGTCGATGAGGTTCTAGAACGTTTAGAAAATTATAAGAATCGTATTGACGAACATCATATTATGGTGTTTTATTATAAAATTGCAAGTATGTATTTTGGTGCTGGTGATAATAAAAAATGCATCTACTTTTTAGAAAAAATAATCAGTAATAAATCACTACAAATGCGTGAGGATTTGTTGTGTTTCTCAAGGATATTAAACCTTGTAGCGCATTATGAAGCAGGACTTGATTACAATTTAGAAGTTTTAATTAAGAGTACTTATAAGTTTTTAATTAAAATGGAAGATTTGTATGAAGTGCAAAAGGAGTTTATTAAGTTTTTAAGAGGACTAGGCGATATTTACCCAAATGAAGTAAAAGGTGAGTTCATTAAACTTCATAAGAAATTGAAAGAGTTTGAGGATGACCCATACGAAAGTCGAGCCTTTTTATATTTGGATATTATTTCATGGCTAGAATCAAAGATTCAGAATAAACCTATTGGACTTATTATTAGAAATAAGTTTAAAGAAACCAAGAACGACATTAAAAAAATCTGAGATAAAAATAAAATTTCCTCTAAAATATTTGGATACTAACTTTTTCTGAAGCTATATTTGCACTCACAAAGTTCAAACACTTACTGAAATGTTATCAAGAAAGGCAGAGGGATTAGACCCGTTGAAGCCTTAGCAACCCTTTAAACTTATTAAAGAAGGTGCTAAATTCTACTTAGATTACTGATTCATTTATCGGTGTTTGGATAGATAACTAAAATAATTACATCACGTAATTTTATATATTCTTTTTAACATTTTTCTATTAAGTACGCTTTTAAAGCGCATTTTGACTTTATAATTAATTTATTAAAAAAATCTAGAAAAATGAGTACATTAAAATTAGCAACAAACGCATTACATGCAGGTCACGATGTTACAGCAAACGGAGGTACACGTGCGGTGCCAATTTATCAAACAACATCATATGTGTTTAATAACTCAGATCATGCAGCAAATCTGTTTTCTTTACAAGAATTAGGCTTTATTTATACCCGATTAAACAACCCAACAAACCAAATACTACAAGAGCGTTTAGCTGCTTTAGAAGGTGGTATTGGAGCCGTTGTTTTTGCATCTGGAACTGCTGCTATTGCAACAGGTTTATTGACCTTGTTAAAAGCGGGCGATCATATTGTAGCTTCAAGTAGTTTATATGGAGGCACATACAATTTATTGAGTGTGACCTTGCCAAGGTTTGGCATTACAACAACGTTTGTGGATGCTTCAAACCCTGATAATTTTGCTGATGCCGTACAAGATAATACCAGAGCATTTTTTGTTGAATCTTTAGGGAATCCGAAACTTGATGTTCTAGATTTAGAAGCTATTGCAGAACATTCTAAAGCGGTAGAAGTGCCTTTTATAGTTGATAATACAGTAGCGACACCAGCATTATTAAATCCAATAAAGCATGGAGCAAACATTGTAATACATTCTTTAACCAAATATATTGGCGGACAAGGAACATCTTTAGGTGGTGCTATTGTAGATGCCGGTACTTTTAATTGGGCTAACGGTAAATTCCCAGAATTCACAGAGCCTTCAGCTGGATATCACGGGTTGAAGTATCATGAAGCTTTGGGTGCAGCAGCATATACATTCAAATTAATTTTAGAAGGATTAAGAGATTTTGGAGGCGCTTTAAGTCCAACAAACGCATTCAACATTATTCAAGGTTTAGAAACCTTACCAATAAGAATCAAACAGCACAGTAAAAATGCTTTAGAATTGGCAAAATGGTTGGAAGCGCAAGATGAAGTGGCTTGGGTTAATTATCCAGGTTTAGAAAGCAGCAAATACAAACAATTAGCTGATAAATATTTGCCAAACGGGCAAAGTGGTATTGTTACATTTGGACATAAAGGTGGTTTTGAGGCAGCTAAAAAGATAGCAGACAACACAAAATTATTCTCATTATTAGCCAATATTGGAGACACAAAATCGCTTATTATCCACCCTGGAAGTACAACACATCAACAATTAAATGAAGCGGAACAAGCTTCTGCTGGTGTGTCTGGAGATTTAATTCGTTTATCGGTGGGAATTGAAGATGTTGAAGATTTAAAAGCAGATTTAACACAATCATTCAAAACAATATAAAAAATAATACCTTGAATATATATCAAGGCATCAATTGAAATTATCATTCCCGCGAAATCGAAGATTGATGAATTGATTAATTTAAAATAAAAATCAATGAATAATGTGGGAATCTCATTTGTAAATAAAAATGTAATTTGAAACATCCATTAGAACATATCATCATTACTAATTTTACTACCGAAAATGGTGCGTTTAATTCTGAAATAAAGTTAAGTTATCAAGTTTTTGGTAAATCTTTAGGAAACGCACCTATAGTTTTGGTGAATCATGCACTGACTGGAAATAGTGAAGTTGCTGGTGAAGATGGTTGGTGGAATAAGTTGGTAGGTGATGATAAAGTCATCGACACCAAATTATATACTGTTTTAGCGTTCAATATCCCGGGAAATGGTTTTGATGGTTTTGTTATTGAAAATTATAAGGATTTTGTTGCGCGTGATGTTGCAAAACTCTTTTTAGTTGGGTTGAAAGAATTAAGAATAAACCAATTATTTGCCATTATTGGTGGGTCTTTAGGTGGTGGAATTGCTTGGGAAATGGCGGTTTTACAACCCGATTTCACAGAGCATTTAGTAGTTGTGGCAACAGATTGGAAATCTACTGACTGGTTAATTGCTAACTGCCAAATTCAAGAACAATTTCTGTTGAATTCAAAACACCCCGTGCACGATGCTAGAATGCACGCTATGTTATGTTACCGTACGCCAGAATCTTTTAAAGAGCGTTTTCAGAGATCAAAAAATGACGATTTAGAGATTTTTAATGTAGAAAGTTGGTTGTTGCACCATGGTAAAAAATTACAAGAGCGTTTTCAACTTTCTGCATATAAGTTAATGAATCAGTTGCTGAGAACAATTGATGTGACTAAACGTAGATCTAGTAATTTCAATGTACTTGAAAACATCGAAGCTAAGATTCATATTGTTGGTGTGGATTCTGATTTGTTTTTTACTGCGGAAGAAAACAGAGAAACCCACAAACAACTTGCTTTAACTCATCCTAATGTAACATATAATGAAATAAATTCGGTACACGGACATGACGCGTTTTTAATGGAATTCGCACAACTTGAAAAAATTATAGAAGGCATTTTTGTGCCACATTCGAAAAGAAAACCAATGAAAATATTAAAATTTGGAGGTAAATCTTTAGCCAATGGAAAAGGCTTAGAGACCGTGCTTTCAATTATAAAAAATAAAGTTGAAATAGGAGAACGTATTAGCGTTGTAGTTTCTGCAAGAGGCACAGCAACTGATGATTTAGAAGTTATTTTGAACAAAGCCTTAAAGGGAGAACCTTTTCAGGACGATTTAAATACTTTCAAAGCATATCAAAAAGAACCATCAAAAAATATTGATTTTTCTGAAGAGTTTTTAGTTTTAGACACCCTTTTTGAAGGAGTAAGTTTGTTAAGAGATTATAGCAAAAAAACCAAAGATAATATTTTGGCTCAAGGTGAATTATTATCTATTAAGTTGATATCAAATTTGTTAAATAATCAAGGAATAAAAGCAAAAGCTACAGATACTCGTGAATTGATAAAAACGGATGAAAATTTTGGTAATGCACAACCGTTGTCAAAACTTTCTAAAGAAAACATTAAAGATTACTTTGGAAAAAACAAAGATGTAGTACATATTGTTTCAGGTTTTATTGCTTCAAATTTGAAGAATGAAACTACGACATTAGGAAGGAATGGTAGTAACTATACTGCAGCGTTATTGGCTAACTTTTTAGACGCTGAAGAATTACAAAACTACACACATGTTAGCGGGATTTACACGGCAGATCCTGGTTTAGTGTCGGATGCAAAACAAATTAGAGAATTATCATTTAGTGAGGCCAATGAATTAGCGAATTTTGGGACTTCGGTTCTTCATGCAAAAACCATTATCCCTTTAGTTGAGAAAAATATTAATTTACGTATTTTAAATACGTTTAATTCAGATGATGAAGGGACCCTAATCACTGCAAGACCAAGTACTAAAGAAGTCACATCATTATCTATTTTAGATAATGTAGCATTACTTAACCTAGAAGGTCGAGGTTTACTAGGTAAAATCGGTGTGGATGCTAGAATTTTTGGGGCATTGAGTAAATATGGAATTAGTGTAAGTATTGTATCTCAAGGGTCTTCTGAACGAGGCATAGGATTGATTATTGATGCAGACCAAGCTACTCAAGCGGTTATTGCTTTAGAACGCGAGTTTGAAAGCGATTTCTATTCACAAGATGTTAATAAGATTGCTGTTATTGATGATGTTGCGGTAATTTCTATTATTGGAATTGAACTGAGTTCATTTCATAAACCGTTTAATGCCTTGATAAAAAACCAGATTACACCACTATTGTTCAATAATACCGTTAGTGGAAAAAACGTGAGTTTGGTGGTTAAAAAATCGCAGCTCCACAAAGCTGTAAATGTGATTCATGGCGAAGTATTTGGAATTTCGAAAAAGATAAACATTGCCATTTTTGGTCATGGAGGTGTTGGAAGCGCCTTAATCAATCAGATTTTAAAGTCGAAAAACGATATTGAAAAGCGAAAAGGTATTAGCTTGAATGTTTTCGCGATAGCAAATTCTAAAAAATTATTATTGGATAAAAATGGAGTTCAATCGAATTGGGAAGAAGCCATAGCGTCAAGTTCATATGAAAGTTCAATAGACGACATAATAACCTATGCAGAAAACCACCATTTAGAAAATCTAATAGCAGTAGATAATACAGCAAGTAATGTGTTTTATAAAAATTACATTCCACTAGTTGAATCTGGTTTTGATTTGGTGTCGTCTAACAAAATTGCGAACACAATTTCACATGATTTTTACAAGGAATTGAGAGTGCAATTAAAAGAAAATAATAAGGAGTATTTATACGAAACTACTGTTGGTGCAGGTTTACCTTTAATTGACACCATTAAATTATTACATGAATCTGGTGAAAATATTACTAGAATTCGTGGAGTTTTCTCGGGTACCTTAAGCTATTTGTTCAATAATTTTTCAGTGCAAGAAAAACCGTTTAGTGAAATTATTAAAGAAACTGTTGATAAAGGGTTTACTGAACCAGATCCTCGTGAAGATTTTTCAGGAAATGATGTAGCTAGAAAGTTATTAATTCTTGCAAGAGAGTTAGATTTGCAAAATGAATTTGAAGATGTTTCTGTTTTAAATTTAATCCCAGAAGCCTACAGAGATATTTCGGTGGAAGATTTTTTGTCACAATTAGAAGTTTTAGATGCCCAGTATCAAGAATTAAAGGATAATCAAAAAGAAGGCCATGTGCTGCGATATGTAGGTGATTTGTCAGGTGATTTATCACAAGACAAAGGGCGATTAGAAGTGAAATTAGTATCCATTCCAGAAGATAGTACTTTAGGTCATGTAAAAGGTTCGGATGCGATTTTTGAAATATTCACAGAATCTTATGGCGAACAACCTATAGTTATTCAAGGAGCAGGAGCGGGTGCAGAAGTTACGGCAAGAGGAGTTTTTGGTGATATTTTAAGATTGTCAAAACATATAAATTAAGTGTGAGGTTGAGCACAGTCAAAACCTAAAGAACATAAAATGAGCGAGGATAAAAAGAAGTTTGAAACAGAAGCTATTCGCACGCAATTAGAGCGCACCGATTTTTTAGAGCATACAAGCCCATTATACTTAACATCAAGTTTTGTATTTGAAGATGCAGAGGATATGCGAGCATCATTCACTGAAGAAAAAGAACGCAATATTTATAGCCGTTTTACAAACCCTAACACTACAGAGTTTGTAGATAAGGTATGTAAGATGGAAGGTGCAGAAGCTGGTTATGCCTTTGCAACAGGAATGTCAGCAATTTTTTCAACGTTTGCTGCATTGCTAGAAAGTAGCGATCATATTGTTTCGGCACGTTCTATATTTGGTTCGACGCACACTATGTTTACCAAATATTTACCGAAATGGAATATTGAAACAAGCTATTTCAATATTAACGAACCAGAAACTATTGAAAGTTTCATAACCCCAAAAACAAAAATATTATATGCTGAATCGCCAACAAATCCAGCTATTGATATTATCGATTTAGAGTTATTGGGAGATATTGCTAAAAAGCACAAACTGATTTTGATTATAGATAACTGTTTTGCGACACCTTACATACAGCAACCTATAAAATACGGAGCACATTTAGTGATTCATTCTGCTACAAAGTTAATGGATGGTCAAGGGCGTGTGCTTGGAGGTGTCACTGTTGGAAATACTGATTTAATAAGAGAGATTTATTTATTCGCCAGAAATACAGGGCCAGCATTATCCCCATTTAATGCATGGACGTTATCTAAGAGTTTGGAGACTTTACATGTTAGAGTAGATAGACATTGTGAAAATGCTTTAAAAGTGGCGGAGTTTTTAGAAGCGCACTCTCAAGTAAATTGGGTAAAATATCCGTTTTTAAAATCACATCCGCAATACGAAGTGGCTAAAAAGCAAATGAAACTTGGTGGTAATATTGTAGCTTTTGAAGTAAAGGGTGGTCTTGAAGCGGGACGTGATTTTTTAAATGCAATTAAAATGTGCTCACTATCTGCAAATTTAGGTGATACTAGAACTATTGTAACACACCCTGCATCAACAACACATAGCAGTTTAGCAGAAGGGGATAGATTAGCAGTTAATATTACAGATGGTTTGGTTAGGGTTTCTGTTGGTTTGGAACATGTGGACGATATTATTGCAGATTTGGAGCAAGCTTTAAATTAAGTATATTAGCAAAATGCTATCTAAAAAAACCAAATACGGACTAAAAGCACTCACTTACATTGCAAGAAGCGAAGGAGATTCTCCAATTCAAGTTGCAGTGATAGCAAAGAGTGAGCAAATTCCGCAGAAGTTTTTGGAAAGTATTCTTCTTACATTAAGAAAGTCTGGAATTTTAGGTTCAAAAAAAGGAAAACATGGTGGTTACTATTTAAGAGAAGAACCTTCGGAAATTAAAATGACCGATGTGATGCGTGTACTTGAAGGTCCAATTGCGATGGTGCCCTGCGTTAGTCTTAATTATTATGAAAAGTGCGATGATTGTCCTGATGAGTATAAATGCAGTGTCAATAAACTCATGTTGCAAGTTCGTGATAGTACACTTAAAGTATTCAGAAATACAACTTTAGCTGATTTATCTAATACAAACGAATAAAGATTTCTCAATATAAAGTCGCTTTTAAGAGAATTTTCCGCACTTAAGGCTTAAAATATTCCATTATTCTAAAAACTTATTATTTCTCTTTTTTATGTTATAAAATGTTTTATTTTTGCTTTTCCTACTAAATCGATAGGAATAATATAAAACTATTACAAATGATTGCACAAATGTTAGTAAAAGACAAACAAAAGGCGACCTATAACGAGGATAGTACTAGTGAGAAACCAATTAGAAGTGTTGTGAAATCACTTAGTTGGAGGACTATAGGAACTTTGGATACGATTTTGATTTCTTGGGTAATTACAGGGAAATTAGACTTAGCATTTTCAATTGGAGGGATCGAGCTAGTGACAAAAATGGTTTTATATTTTTTCCACGAACGCCTTTGGAATTCAATAAAGTGGGGAAAATAAATAGATAGAACGATGTTTACAGAAAGACAAATACAAGAATTAAATAAAAGCTTTGAAAAAGCTACGCCAGCTGAAATTATTCAGAAGGCTTTTGAACTTAATAAAGAAGCTGTTGTTACAACTAACTTTAGACCTTATGAAGTGGCTATTTTACATGCTGTGAGTAAAGTAGAATCTAATATTTCTGTGGTTTGGTGTGATACAGGTTATAACACACCACAAACTTATAAGCACGCAGAACAAGTAATTAAAGATTTAAATTTGAATGTGTCTTTGTATGTTCCAAAACAAACATCAGCACATCGCGAAGTAGTTATGGGAATTCCAAGTATTGATGCTCAAGAGCATGCTTTATTTACAGAGCAAGTAAAGCTAGAGCCTTTTAAAAGAGCTATGGATGAACATAAGCCAAACGTATGGTTTACAAACTTGCGTCAAGGGCAAACAGCGTTTAGAAACAGCATCGGAATTTTTAGTTTAAGTAAAGATGGTGTTTTAAAAGTCAGCCCTTTCTATTATTGGTCTGATGAAAAATTAGACACCTATTTAGAAGAAAACAACTTACCAAACGAGTTCAAATATTTCGACCCAACAAAAGCATTAGAAAATAGAGAGTGTGGATTACACGCTTAAAAATAAGATTATGAAGAAAGATACATCACATATCAATTCTCTTGAAAACGAAGCGATATATATTATGAGAGAAGTAGCGGCACAATTTGAAAAACCAGTGTTGTTGTTTTCAGGAGGAAAAGATTCAATTACTTTGGTGAGATTAGCTGTAAAAGCATTTTATCCTGCAAAAGTGCCTTTTCCATTAATGCATATTGATACGGGGCACAACTTTCCAGAAACTATTGAATTTAGAGACCGATTGGTGAAAGAATTAGGATTAGAACTGATTGTTAGAAACGTACAAGATTCAATTAATGAAGGTAAAGTTAAAGAAGAATCAGGACGTTACGCAAGTAGAAATATGCTACAAACTACTACGCTTTTAGATGCTTTAGAGGAATTTAAGTTTGATGCAGCAATAGGAGGAGCACGTCGTGATGAAGAAAAAGCAAGAGCTAAAGAACGTATTTTTTCTGTTCGTGACGATTTTGGTCAATGGGATGAAAAAAATCAACGTCCAGAATTATTTGATATGTTGAATGGAGATATTGATCAT
>Ga0075467_10002225_pt1 | contig 15443 bp, 13 predicted proteins | sample DEB08_DNA_9_FD_75067 | JGI IMG/M metagenome (GOLD analysis project Ga0075467, IMG submission 75067) | Aqueous microbial communities from the Delaware River and Bay under freshwater to marine salinity gradient to study organic matter... | ecosystem: Environmental > Aquatic > Marine > Coastal ... | reverse complement strand
CCCTGTAGCAAAAGAAACGCGTTATTCGGGCTCATACACGCACCGAGGTCACGCATAGACTCAGCTCGGATCTTCATGGCTAATGCGTTGGGGCCAAATTCTTCCCAAAACTTTATCCCGTGAAACGGCTCATACGGCTCGGTCAACTCGGGAAAACGACCGCTAGCTTGCCAATCAAAATTACCGCCATCGACGATAACGCCACCAACCGCAGCACCGTGGCCACCCATCCATTTGGTGACCGAATGAATCACCACATTGGCTCCAACCTCAATGGTGTCACACAAGCCCGGAGGGGCAAAAGTTGCATCGACCACTACAGGCAGGCCATGCTTACTAGCAATGGCGTTTATTTGTGGCAAATTAGCAACCTCCAAACCGGGGTTACCTATCGACTCACAAAATACCATTTTTGTATTGTCTTGAATCGCGGCGGCTAATTCCGCCTCATCATTAATCGATACAAAGGTAGTTTCAATCCCAAGGCGCTTTAATGTATGGCGCAGTAAAGTAGCGGTCGAGCCATAGATTTGTCCCGACGAAACAATATGATCGCCAGCGGAGCAAAGGGTAATAAAAGTGGTAAATAAAGCACTCATCCCCGATGCAGTACAAATCGCCCCACTGCCGCCTTCTAATGCCGCAATACGTTGCTCTAACACCGCCACTGTGGGGTTAGAAATACGGCTGTAAATATGCCCGCCTTGCTCTACATTAAATAGTGAAGAGGCTTCATCAACGCTATCAAATACATACGAAGTGGTTTGATAGATTGGCACCGCGCGCGAGCCATGATCGCTTTCAGGAACATAACCGCTGTGAAGTGCGATGGTATCAGGGTGGTAAAAAGAAGATCGACTCATGCGATAGCTCCGTAAGCGTTAAAGATAAAGGTCTCAGCATAACTCCAGCAAAAGATAAAATGCCTAATTAGTTTCCAAATTTTTGCCAAAACATTAAGCTAAGACTACTGGTAGCACTCAACTTCTAGGTCTACCTTGGACACTATTAGGCCTTTGTCATTAGCACTGAAAATATGTCATAGCCTCTTTTTTATCAAAATTAAAAGGGATAGGGTGAAACGCACTGGTCTGCCCATCGATGGTAATACTGTGGTTTTGATTTATGTATGACAGCGGCAGCATCGCAATGGCAAGATTTTTATTGTGTCTATACGACCAAGCTTGTGATCGAATCTCACCAATTATCTCACCATCGATTTCAATGTCACTGCCGCCTAAGCGACTCGGTGGCATGGCTGGGGATCGGTCGAACGCGAGCCCCACAAGTTTTCGGGTTTGCTTACCGATCATTGCCCTGAGAGTCGGCAGGCTCAAACTCTCTATGTTGGCATCGAAGTCAATATATGAGTCTAAACCACACTCGAATGGGGTGTCATATTCGTCCATGTCGTTGCCGTAAGATAACAAGCCAGACTCCAATCGCTCGTTACCTTGCGGGCAGCCAGCACGCACATTGAGATCTTCGCCGTTGGCAAACAACTCATCCCACAAAGCTTCTCCTAAAGACCACTCTGGCATGTAGATCTCGAAGCCACCCTGCTTGCTCCAACCTGAACGAGCAACGTACATTTCGACACCCTGAAACTCAAGCATTTCACCTCTGAAGAAACGAATGTCACGAACTTTTTCGCCAAATACTCTGGCCATTAAGTCGTCGGCCTTGGGGCCCTGCACCGCAAGTGGAGAAACATCTGGCTCGAATACTTTCACATCTAGGCCGTAGCCCTGCGCTAAACCTTGAGCAAAAAATCTGACATCGCTATCGGCAATTGAAAGCCAATAGCGGTCTTCGGCTAACTTAATAATAATCGGGTCATTTAGAATGAAACCGTCGGCATTACAAATCGGCGCGTACTTGCCTTGCAATAAATCAATTTTAGACAAATCACGTGGCGTCATTAACTGAGCGAGTTTAGCCGCATCAGGACCATTGAGTTCAACTTGTCGCTCACCCGATACATCCCACACTTGAACATGTTGGCACAAATGCCAGTAATCACTTTCCGGCGTGTCGAACAGGGTTGGCAACAGCATATGGTTATAGACCGTGTAGGCCGTTACACCAGCCTCCTCGACACGATTTGAGTATGGCGTTTTGCGCACCCGTCGATTAAAAAAAAGTAGTGTAGAGTTCATCGAACCCTCCTTTAGTAGATCATCATACCGATCGTTTTTTATACGGTCTTATTGTTTTAAGTAAACACTTAAGTTCACCGCATAAGTGCTTAACATAAGCCCTTAGCTTAATTCATGGATTACGCCCTTAACTCAAATCGAAAATCCACCGAGCTTGGTTTCTAAATATTCAGCAAGCCCCTGACGAGCACCTTCTCGGCCCAGGCCACTCTCGTTCATGCCACCGAACGGGGCGGCGGCACTGGTCGGGTTTATATCGTTTATGCCAATGATGCCGAAGTTCAACTGTTCGAAAGCACGCATCGCGCGTGATAAGTTTTGTGTATAGACGTAAGCCGCTAAACCATAATGGGTATCGTTAGCCATCTCGATAACCTCTTCATAGCTATCGAAGGCAATTACCGCCGCCACCGGACCGAAGGTTTCCTGGCGATAGATAAGCATCTCTGAATTGACATTGCTCAACAGCGTCGGCGCAAAAAAATGGCCTGAGCTTAGGTCACCTGTCGTTAAACGTTGGCCTCCATTGTGCAAAATTGCGCCTTTTGCCACCGCATCATCAACCTGGCCTGATACCTTATCGAGCGCCGCTTGATTTACTAACGGGCCGATTGAGACACCCGCTGTAGCACCATTGCCAACGGTCATATTTTCGACCCGCTGTGAGAAGGTTTTTAAAAAAGGCTCGAGAATGCCGCGCTGGACGAATATTCGGTTTGGGCTAATACAGGCTTGACCAGTGTTAAGGAACTTAACTAACGAGGCACCTTTAGCCGCATGTACTGGATCAGCGTCATCAAATACGATAAACGGAGCATGGCCGCCAAGCTCCATCGAAACTCGTTTTAATTGCGCGGCCGCATCTTGTGCCAGTTTCTTACCAACCTTGGTGGATCCGGTAAAGGTTAGTTTTTTAACTTTTGGGTTAGTACAAAACTCTTGGCCAATTGGCACTGGGTTCCGTGCAGTAACGAGATTCGCCACACCCGCTGGCACGCCAGCCTGATGCAAAATCTGAAAAACAGCAATCGCGCATAGCGGCGTGGCTTCAGCCGGTTTTAACACGATAGTGCAGCCAGCCGCCAAGGCCGGTGCGACCTTACGGGTAATCATTGAAATTGGGTAGTTCCAAGGTGTTACTGCGGCCACCACGCCGATCGCTTGATGGCGCACAACGAAACGCTGGTCTGCTCTGGCAGACGGAATTGTCTCACCGTAAACACGTTTTGCCTCTTCGCTGAACCAGCGTAAAAAGTCAGCCGCATACTGCACTTCGTTTAACGCCGCTTTAAGCGGCTTACCTTGCTCACTGGTCATCAATTCAGCCAGCGCCTGTTTGCGCTCTATCATTAGGCCGTAGGCTTTGTGCAAAACGTCAGCACGAGCATAGGCCGTGCTCGTCGACCAAGTCGTAAACGCTGACGCCGCAGCGTCAATGGCTAAGCTCGCTTCGGCCTGACCGCCATCAACGGCCCTACCTATAACCTCACCAGTCGCAGGGTTAGTCACTGAAAAAGTGTTGTCAGACTCTAGCCATTCGCCGTTGATATACATAGAGACACATTAGGTTACTTTTATTATTAGGTCATCGAAAGTAATTCAAGCGACTAACTTTTACAAATAAAAGGTGATTTAAAGGTATGACATAAAGCATGCCTAAGGGTGCATAAAAGTTTTGTCAGAGCTTCAGCCATCATCAGAGCTTCAGCCATCATCAAAGCCTCAGGCTAGATCAAAGCCTTAGCCAAGACTAGAAACATTTACCTGAGACATTAGCCAATCGCGAAAGGTCTTAGGCACGCCAGCATCACATTGGCCGGTTCGATACACCAGGTAGAACGCTTCTTCGGTATCGATAGTCTCGGCCAGTGGCGCAATCAACTTCCCTTCAGCCAATAAGCCTTCAGCCAATGATGTTCTCGCCAATGCCACCCCCATACCATTGATTGACGCGCTAAATGCCGAGATCAATGTGTCGAACTGCATACCCTGATTGGGGTCGATTTTCGATGGTTCGTCGCCTGTCGTCATATTCAGCCAGTGACCCCAGCCTTCATGATAGCCAAGCACATGCAATAGAGTGTGTCCCGCTAGGTCACTAGTCGACTTGATGGGTTTGCGTTGTAACAACGCAGGGCTGCAAACTGGAATCAATTTATCGAAGGTAAGCCGCTCGGCGACTAAATTAGGCCAGTCTCCACGACCGTAACGCAGTTCCATGTCGACGCCGACTTCAAGATCACCTCCATTGGCCCAAACATTGCTGGTAAAACGTAAATCAACATCGCCATTTTTTTCATGGAAGTCATTCAGTCGCTGCACCAGCCAAAGGTTGAAGAACGCCAAACTGGTGCGAATCGTCAGCACCTTTAGCTTATTACTTCCGAACAGTTCGTTAGTTGCTGACGCTAACTTTGCGATCGAATCTTTCACCACCGGCAGGTAAGCCGCGCCATCTTCGCTCAGCTCCAAACCTCGTGGTAAGCGAACAAACAAATTGGTACCAAGACTGTATTCCAAGTTTCGAATTTGCTTGCTAATTGCAGCCTGCGTGAGGTTCAGTTCGTTAGCCGCTCGAGTAAAGTTCAAATGCTTAGCCGATACTTCAAACGAACGCAGCCAATTCAACGGTGGTAGCTTTTTCATAGCTGATATTGTGACAGATCGATTGACTTTGAACCAAGCCTATCCGACAGTCACAGGCACTATTTTTTTAATTCGGGGCTGATCATCAGATCTGTTATTCCACTACTGCGAGAAGAGTGGCGACTATTGCTGTTTGGCTTTGTCTTGATGTTCTTCTCAAGCCCAGGGCAAACCTATTTCATTGCCTTATTCGGCGGTGAAATTCGCCAAGACCTAAACTTATCACATGGTGAGTTTGGCGCTATTTATTCAATCGCTACTTTATGCAGTGCCGTGACCTTACTCTGGTCTGGCACTTTAATCGACCGCTTGCCACTGCGAAAAGTAAGCGTAGTTGTAGTCTGTGCCTTAGCCCTAGCGTGTCTGCTTATGTCTTTCAGTGGCGGCGTGGTAAGCCTGTTTATCGCGGTGTATTTATTACGACACTTTGGCCAAGGTTTGATGTCGATGACCAGCACTACCGCTATGATGCGCTACCTAAGCGCAAGCAAAGGAAAGGCTAACTCATTGAGTAATATGGGTTATTCCTTCGCCGAGGCGATGATCCCAACAGTAATTATTGCGCTGCTTTTAATGGTCGATTGGCGCACCGCATGGCAAATCGTATCGCTATTTATTGTCTTGATAGTACCAGCACTACTATTGTTTCTATCTCAACATCAGCCCAGTAGACATCGACAATATGTGACCGAACAAGAACAATACCAACTGGGCGAAAACAAGCCCGACAACTCGCCGACCAAAATCAATCGGCGGCAACGCCAGTGGACCCGCGCGCAAGTTCTTCGTGACCCGATCTTCTACTTATTGGTTCCCGCCTTAGTATCGCAGTCACTGCTCTATACCGGCTTCATGTTTCACCAAGTACATCTAGTCGAGGTTAAAGGTTGGTCACTGTTGGTATGGGGCAGTATGTATTTACTGTTCTCGATCACCACTATTGTCTCGAGTCTTTTGATCGGAGGCTTAGTTGATAAAATTGGCGCGCTTAAGCTGGTACCATTTATTCCCATACCGATGGCCATAGGCTTGTGGACATTATCGAGCTCTAGTGAACCATTTATTGCCGGCGTATTTATGCTATTGATGGGGCTATCAACCGGGGCTCAGTCGGCGATTTCTGCGCCCTTCTATGCAGAGCGCTACGGCAATAAACACTTCGCCTCAATCAAATCATTAGCCTCATTCGTCATGATTGTCACCACTGGCACCTCGCCAATTATTTTAGGTTGGATGATTGATAGAGGTGTTAGCATAAATACCTTGGCATTTTACGGCGCTATTTATGCATTAGTAGTAACTATCATAGGGTATAGTGCGTCGCGACTGGCTGCCCAAGAATAAGCACTGAGTCTAGTCAAGCTTCAGGCCGCCGCCCATTATAAGAAGAAAAAAAGCACTAATTGGTTGAATTCCTATGTATACCAAGCAACAACTAACCTTTAGCCGGTTTTTTCTGGTCTTTGTCGCCGGCCTAGCCGCGATTGGTCCTATGGGTATCGATGCCTACTTGCCAACACTACCCAACTTAGCGAGTGACTTCGAGGTAGACATGGCTGCCGCTAATCTAACCGTCAGTACCTTTATGATGGGTATGGCCTTAGGGCAGTTTTTAGGGGGTCCACTATCGGACCAACTTGGCCGCAAATCAATTGGCTTAGTCGGCTTATTAATATTCATCATTGCATCGTCGCTCATTGCTTTAGCAACTACCATCGAGCAAGTATTAGTTCTGCGTTTGATACAAGCGATTGGCGGCGGCTTCGCCTCGGTGATATGCATGGCGCAAGTGCGTGATGTCTACGAGCCGAAAGATGTCGGCAAAAAATTCGCCAATATCATCTTAGTGATTCTAATAGCGCCCATGTTCGCTCCCACCATCGGCACTGTAATTTCAGCCTATGGTTGGAGAGCCATATTTGTAGCGCTTGCGGTATTTACCAGCTTAATGGCGCTGATATACCTAATTCGAATTCCCGAAACTAACCTCAACACCCCTGATAAATTTAGCTTTAAACAGATTTTTATCGGTTACTGGGCGGCGATTAACAACCGCACTAATGGCAATTTGGTGGCCGTTCGCTACGCCTTATTCACTGGCTTTAGCGCCGGCGTTTTGTTCTGCTACGTTACTAATGCGGCATTCATTTTAATCGATCACTTCGATCAATCTAAATTTCAATTCTCGGCCTACTTTGGTGCAATGGTGTTCGCATTAATGGCCGGTAACCGCCTAACGGCGCGCATGATGAACCGCACTGATTTACCATCGATTATTTACTGGGCCAACCTTTTACAGTTGCTGACAGCAACAGTGATGGTCATCGTCTGTTTCACCACCGAACCGAGTCTGTGGCAGGTAATGCTGGGAATGAGTGTATTGATGGCTTGCAACGGCGCTATTTCGCCTGCATCAGGTGGTCATTTCATTAGCCTGTTCGATAAAAATATTGGCGCTGCTTCGTCGTTAAACTCGACCTTAATGTTTGCCTTCGGCTCGTTAATTGGCGGGCTAGCATCGGTGTTGGCCAACGGAGAAATACTGCCTATTTTCGCGGTGATGCTGGCCTCTTCATTTATTGCTCGCCTACTATTGCTATCGGCCCAAGCCAAAGAACGCTAGCTAAATCAGTGAAAATTAATCGGGGTCTACACGCCAATCTAAAGCTGCTAGCCGCGCGTCGTCAGCTAATTCTGCCGGCATATTAGCAAGGGTTAACTGAGCCTCGCACGCCACAGTGCCATCAGGCAAAATAATCTGACCTTCGGCCTTACCGAGACGCCCTTTTAAACGCACTGTTCTGCCAATAGCGGTAAGCTCTTGTCCGATCGGCACTGGATGACGATACTGCACAGTCATATTCACCGTCATCATAAACCGATGATGGTCTGCCGCCATTGTAGAACGACCAACAACCTCATCTAAAATTGCGGCGACAATGCCGCCATGCAAAACTCCAGGGTAACCCTGAAAATGATCGGCTGGCGTGACCACGCTTGTTACCGTGTCTTCGCCATCGTCATAAAACTCCATGCCTAAACCGACCGCGTTATCTCGACCGCAGATGTAGCACATACTTGCGTTCGGTTGCTTATGAATACAATTGGCTTTCATAGAATCACGCGCTCTTATTTGTTTGTGGCTTTTAATTTTGCTTAATCATGCGTTATAAGATTAGTATATTTCAAGCAATAATAATAAATAGAATGAATATGGCAAGCTCAGACACCGCTCAATGGTCCTCTCGATTAGCATTCAGCTTAGCCGCAATCGGTTGCTCAGTGGGCTTAGGCAATCTTTGGCGTTTCTCGGCCGAGGCCGGTGCTAACGGTGGCGGTGCATTTATTGTGGTTTACTTAGCGTGCGTGGTTTTCATTGGTATTCCGACCATTATGGCTGAGCTCGTGATTGGCCGATCGGGTCGCGCTTCTAGCGCAGCCAATAGCATGAACGACCTTGCCGACAGAAGTGGTCGTTCACGGCTTTGGAGTTTAGGCGCTTGGTCTGGCATGCTGGCTTCGTTCCTTATTGTCAGTTTTTATGCAGTAGTCGCTGCTTGGGTAATGGCTTATATTCCTAGGTTCTTAATGGGGGCGTTCGACGGCCTAACTCCTTTGCAGATCGCGGATCAATATTCAAGCTTAACCAAAAGCCCGCTAGAACTTATGCCGTGGTTCTTAACGTTCTCGGTATTGGTTATTTGGTTGGTCGCACGCGGCGTCAATAGAGGAATAGAACTGGCCTCTAAGGTATTAATGCCGGCATTCTTTTTATTACTATTATTACTAAGTTGCTACAGCATAGTCTCCTCTTGGGAATCAGGCGGTACTAGCCAAGCATTAGAATTTTTATTCTCTCCTGAATTCGCAAAGATTGATGGCAGCGTGGCGGTAAGTGCGCTCAGCCAAGCATTTTTCTCTATTGGCCTAGGTATGGCGATGATGATTGCCTACGGTAGCTACCTGCCAAGAGACATCAGCATTCCACAGTCTGCGATGATTATCGGCCTTGCTGATACGGCGGTGGCATTGATCGCCGGCCTGGCTATTTTTCCAATCGTATTCAAATACGGGCTGGATTTTAACGCGGGCGCAGGGCTGTTCTTTCAAACACTGCCAACGGCGTTAATTGAAACACCCGGTGGCAACATAATTGGCGCCGCATTTTTCTGTATGGCATTTTTCTCAGCACTCACGACCGGTGTTGCGCTGCTCGAACCGTCTGTTGCTCACGTCGCCGAACAACTCAAAATAAGTAAAGTAAAAGCCGCTATTTCAGTTGGAATATTAATGATTATCGTCGGCTTCGGCTGCCTTTACAGTATCGAATTTTTAAACTTCTTAGACGGCGGTTTAACCGCACCTATTTTATTACCGTTCTCGGCACTACTGGTAGTGTTATTCGTCGGTTGGCGTTTAGATAAGAGCATCATTGCCGCGGAGTTAAGCGACAGTGATCGCAAGTTAGGTAAATTCTTATTGATGATGATCCGTTATCTTGCTCCGTTAATGATCAGCATCATTCTGATTGCTGGAATCCAACAGAAGTACTTTTAACGGTTTGATAAACGAGGCTTGCTATAACCGAACTTGGCATAAATAGAAAATCGATAGGCGAACTTTTAATGCAAATTTTAGACGAACATCAAACCGCCAATGCCCTTCCTCGAAATGCATTAGTCGAGGCTCTACGCCAAGCCTTTAAAGAGGGTTGCGAATCGCCTCTTCGCCATCATCACACGATTCGAATTCCGAATGAAACTGACGCCACGCTGCTGATAATGCCTGCTTGGCAGTACGGCAAATACCTTGGCGTCAAGAACGTGATGGTGGTGCCGCAAAACCATCGCCGCGGCAAACCGAGCGTAGTCGCCAGTTACCTACTCTACTCGGCCGTGAGTGGTGAGATGCTGGCAATTATCGATGGCCAACAACTGACCAATCGGCGCACCGCCGCCGCCTCAGCGCTGGCCTCTAGCTATCTATCAAGAACTGATTCGCAACACCTGCTGATGATTGGTGCTGGTAGCTTAGCCTCCCATTTAATCGAGGCTCACTGCGATGTGCGTCCAATAAAACGAGTCAGTGTTTGGGCCAGAGACTACCAAAAAGCGAGCCTATTAGTCGACTCACTAAGCCTCAACGGCATCGAAATTAAAGCGGTAGAAGACCTCGCGAGCGCTTGCTCTGACGCCGACATCATTAGCAGCGCAACACTCTCAGAATCGCCATTAATTCTTGGCAAGAATGTTAAAGACGGTACCCATGTTGACCTAGTCGGCGCATTTAAGGCAACCATGAGAGAATCTGACGATGAGCTAATAAGGCATGCCACCCTGTTCGCCGACACGCTCGAGGGTGCGCTGAGCGAGGGTGGCGATTATGTTCAACCACTGACTGATGGCGTCATTGTTAGTGATGATGTTGTCGCTGATTTATACGCCTTGACTCGCACCGCGCATGGTGGGCGCGAGAGCGACCAAGAGGTAACTGTGTTTAAATCTTGCGGAACTGCGCTGGAAGACTTAGCTGCGGGTGTCTTGGCTTATGAGAGTGCCCATAACAACAATTGATCAACTGCCGGTATCCGCACTATTTTTAAGCTTTAGCCTTGTCACCGCACTTAGCATCATATTCAGCTTCACCACCAACAATAAAATTCGCTTCGCGCCACAGCCTTTTAGATCTCGCGCCGGAGCGGCAATAGCAATGAATGCGCTTACGACTCTCGATTAGAGAAATAAATTCATCTCTATTTTCCGGCTTAATTTGATACGACGAAAATGCTAATAATTTAAACGGTAAACCTAGCCGCTTAGCCTCAGCTTCAATTAATTGATACTCAGTTTGGCCTTCGTCTTCGCCATCGGGTCGGTTGCAGACTAGCAACTCAACCCCTTGATCTAAAAAGTCTTTTACATCTTCGACGGTAATTTGACCGGAAACAGACACTTGGCTAGTTAATTGTTCTATGTGCATTCTTCTACCTCTGTTGATTGGCTGCCGAGCTGCGTAACAGCAACCCTCCTTATGCCTCCATTATTCGCTCAGAGTTTGAAAAATGCAAATAGCCGCTAGCTGTGATCAATCTGCTTTAATCAAGCATGCTCTTGTAGTTGTCAGAAAAGATATCTCTGCCAATAATTAGCTTCATTATTTCTGAAGAACCTGCGTAAATTCGGCTGATACGGGCGTCAGAGTACATGCGGCTAATTTCATATTCGGCCATGAAGCCAGCTCCACCGTGAAGTTGCACACCTAAGTCGACCATGCGACCTTGAATTTCGCTGGTTTGTAACTTTGCTTTCGCGCCTTCAATAGCGGTTAGCTTGCCATCATTTATTAGCTCAACGCAATAATCAACATACTTCTGAGCCATGTCGATTTCAGTGTCCATTTCGGCCATTTTGAATTGTGTGTTCTGCATGTCTGATAACTTCTTACCAAACATTTTGCGCTGCATCACAAACTCTCGAGTAATATCAAATGCATGTCGTGCTTCAGCAATATAACCAACGGCACCGAGTAAGCGCTCTTCGGCCAAGCCATGCATTAGCTGATAAAAACCCTTACCTTGCTGACCTAAGACATTGGCTTTCGGAATTTTAACATTATCAAAAAACAACTCTGCGGTATCTTGAGCTTTCAAACCCATTTTTTCTAAATTACGCCCACGCTCAAAGCCTTCCATTCCAGCCTCGACAATCACGATAGTCATCGCATGAGACTGCTCTACTCCTTCTTGGCGTGCGGCAACTAAAACTATGTCAGCGTTAATACCGTTTGATATGTAGGTTTTAGAACCGTTTAATACCAGGTGATCGCCTTCGTCACGAACGCTTGATCGCATACCTGAAAGGTCACTACCAAAATCAGGCTCAGTCATCGCAATCGCCAAAATCGAGTCACCAGACACGCAGCCAGGTAAGAATCGCTGGCGCTGCTCTTCGGTTCCAAAGGAGTCGAAATAGCGGCCAACCAAACGACTGTGCAGGCTATTAAACCAATCACCACAGCCAGCACGACAGGTCTCTTCGATAATTATTTGCTCGTAACGAAAATCGGAATCACCCATGCCACCGTATTTCTCATCGGGCCAAACCATTAAGAAGCCTTGATCACCGGCTTTTTTAAACGCCGACCGGTCGACGATACCGGCTTTACGCCAGTCTTCCATATTTGGCTTTATTTCTTGTTCGATAAATTTGCGATAGGCTTCGCGAAACATCACTTGTTCTTCGGTAAAACTTCTCATAATGCGACTCACTGAATTTGGTTTTATCTGGACTAAACTGAATTTGGTTTTATCTGGACTAAATAGTCATGGCTATACGTTAACAATCTGCGCTTAGGGCTACTATTTTTCCGTTAGGGGCTTATAACTTAAACTACGCTGATCAAAAACAATCAACAATGACTAAGCTTATTAATAAATAGGCAAACGTTTCGTGAGTGTTCGAAAACATTGGATGACATTCACAGTTCGCCTAGTCAGACTTAGTCAGGTTTAGTTACCACTTTTTGCGCCAACAGAATCCCGCCGACGATAAAAGCTAAGCCTAGCACATGATACCAATGAAGCGTTTCATCGAGCAGAACAATCGCCAATAAGGTGCCTGGAACCGGCACAAGGTTGATAAACAAACTTGAGGCATTGGAGCCAATCAGCTCAGCGCCTCTAATCCAAAATACCTGTGACAACAATGACGCACAAAGAGCCGCATATAGCACCACCAAGAAGCCTGTTTGGTCAGGCAGAATAAGATCCCCGCTTAGCCACTCAAAAACAGTAAACGGTAATGAAGCGACAAAGGCCGAGATAGACAACACACTGATCAAGCTCAACCAATGGACAGCGGGCTTTTTATTGAGCATCACTGAATATATACCGTAGAAGGTCATCGCCACTAACATCAATAGGTCGCCCGCGACAAAGCTTAACTCAAGCAATACTTGCCATTGACCTTGAGCGACTATAGTCACTACACCGAGCACCGTAATCGGAAACCCCAATAACTGATACTTAGTTGCGTTTAGCTGAAAGAAAGCAAAGTTAAGCAGGAATATTGTCGCTGGAAGTGCTGCTTGAATTATCGCTACGTTCATCGCCGTTGTGGTCTGCAAGGCGCTATACATGAGATTATTAAACAGGGTAAATCCGGCCGTGCCTGCAAGCAATAGAAAGATTAAGCGACTGCGAATAAGAGCCCAATCGTTGCGTAAGTAATGCAAGGCAAACGGCAGCAGCACGGCGCTCGCAACTAGCCAACGCAATGACGTCAAGAGGAATGGCGAAACATGCCCGACCGCCAGCTTACCGGCTATGGCATTGCCAGCCCAGAACAGTGTGGTCAAAATCAGCAGTAAATAGGGCTGGCTATAAATCCATTTTAAAGGGCGCATTCGATCATTATGTCATGCTCGCTTGATTATTAATGCCTGATAATATTGAATGTAAACACGCTACTGCGGAATGCATGTAGCCGCAGTAGCGTATGTGGTTTAAACGCGGGCGATCGCGTTCAGTATTGCACCCAATGTTGCACCCAAAATGTCCTGGCTGCGCCCCGCACCACAGACTCGTTGCGAATTAATACTCAATTGTACATAGGCGATCGCGTCAGAGGCATCATCTTGACCAAGGGTGTGTTCATTATATTCAATAATCACCAAGTCTTTACCGATGTGCTTGCTCAACGCCAAAATAAAGGCTTCGAGCACACCTCGGCCCTCACCATGAATCGAGGTTTCGATGTCACCATCGACAATCACAGCATCCATCGAATCTTGTCCGTCTCGGCGGCTGACTTGGTAACTCTTCATCTTCATTGAAGCGTCTGGCTTTAAATAGGTGCGCTCAAATATGTCCGCGATTTGTTCGCCACTAACTTCAGCCTCTGTCAGCTCAGCTTCCCTTTGCACTACTGGGCTAAAATCGACCTGCAACCAACGAGGCATTTTGATCCCATGCTCTTGCTCTAGTACATAAGCAACACCGCCCTTGCCTGATTGCGAATTAATACGAATCACTTCTTGATAGTTACGGCCTAAATCTCGTGGGTCTATAGGTAAGTATGCCACTTCCCAGGTGCTGCCCTCTTGATAGATAGCCAAGCACTTATTAATCGCATCTTGATGGCTACCTGAGAACGCCGCAAAGACCAATTCCCCAGCGTAAGGGTGCCGCGGATGAACTTTCATCTGTGTGCATTTTTCGACCACATTGATGATTAGGTCCATGCGCGAGAAGTCTAATTTTGGGTCAACACCAGCGCTATAGAGGTTCATCGCCATGGTAACGATGTCCATATTGCCGGTTCGCTCACCATTACCCAACAAGGTGCCTTCTACTCGATCAGCGCCGGCTAGCACGCCCAATTCGGATGCCGAAACTCCGCAGCCTCTGTCATTGTGGGTATGCAAGCTCACGATAATCGACTGGCGGTTTTTAATGTTATCGCAAAACCACTCTATTTGATCTGCGTAAACATTTGGCGTTGCCACTTCGACCGTTGCTGGCAAATTAAAGATGATTTTGTTTTCAGGGCTCGGCTGCCAAACATCGGCAACCGCGTCGCACACTTCGACCGCATAGTCTATTTCAGTGCCGGTAAAACTTTCTGGCGAATACTGGAACTGCCACTCGGTCTCTGGCTGCTTTGCGGCGTTTTCTTTTACCCAAGCTGCGCCGTCAACCGCTATCTGCTTAATCTCATCTTTCGACAGCTTAAAGACTTGCTCACGCTGCACTGTCGAGGTCGAGTTATAAACATGCACGATGGCTTTCTTAGCACCCACTAAAGACTCATAGGTGCGATCAATCAACTCCTTGCGAGCTTGAGTTAGCACCTGAATAGTGACGTCGTCAGGAATACGGTCTTCAACAACTAACTTGCGCACAAAATCAAAGTCTGTTTGTGATGCGGCCGGAAAACCCACTTCAATCTGTTTAAAGCCAACGGCGACTAACATCTCAAACATCTCGAGCTTTTGCTCGGGCGTCATCGGCTCAATCAAGGCTTGATTTCCGTCGCGCAGATCAACACTACACCAAGCAGGAGAGACCTCTATCACCTCATTCGGCCAGCGGCGATTGGGCTTGTTAAGAGGAATAATCTTAGTGTATTTAGAATGGTCGAAACGTGTCATTAGGTAATCAAATTCTCAGTTGCTTTGAGAGAGAGTATAACGGCTAATTTCTAGTTTTTTTAACCAAATATATAGTAAATAGCTAGTTTATTGACTATATTCGCCAATATAATTAAAATTATTAGTGAATAAACTAAGTAAATTAGCAATAAGCATAGCAATGAATATAACGAAATTAGATAAGATTGATAAACACATTCTCCAAGAATTGCAGTCAAACGCGCGAATCAGCAACCTAGAGCTCGCTGACAAAGTAAACTTATCGCCAACGCCCTGCGCACGGAGGGTCAAACACCTCGAAGACAGCGGCATAATAACCGGCCACATCACCCTGCTCGACAGAGAAAAATTAGGTTTAAACCTAACCGCTATGATTTCAGTAACAATGGAGAAACATACCGCCGAGCTATTCGAAAAATTCGAACACGACGCCGCCGACTTGCCCGAAGTAATGGAATGCTATTTAGTCACCGGTCAAGACTCAGACTT
>Ga0075467_10002222_pt1 | contig 15453 bp, 11 predicted proteins | sample DEB08_DNA_9_FD_75067 | JGI IMG/M metagenome (GOLD analysis project Ga0075467, IMG submission 75067) | Aqueous microbial communities from the Delaware River and Bay under freshwater to marine salinity gradient to study organic matter... | ecosystem: Environmental > Aquatic > Marine > Coastal ... | reverse complement strand
TGTACGCCCTGTTTTTCGATATACAAAGGGCGTATTAGTTTCCAAAGTTCTATGAATAAATCTTTACACTGATGTGCTTGTTGCCCTAAATAACGGATTACTAACAGTTGTCTAATATCCGTAATACTGATTAATGAACTGGCAGAGTGTTCATCAACTATCGCTCTAAGTTGCTCAATTAGTTGTGTTCTTTGTTCTTTGCTAACCTGCTTAGTAGAGGCATAAGCTAAAAAGGTGCCAAACACAGTATTGCTAGCTAACCCCGCTGCGTGATGTTGAATATTACTTTCCGGTTCAATTAATACTTTATCGTGGTAAATCAAAATGTCATCACAGTACAGGGTGTTAAGCTGCGTAAATCGGCCTGCGGTAAAATTTTCATTGGAGCTAGGTAGGCCTAAGCAAGTCATGTCCCAGCCGCAATAAACGCTGGAATTGTGTAATCTCACTTCAACATTATTCACTCCATTGGCTTGGTTATACACCAAGGTTTCAAGGGGAAAATGTTCACACTTCGCATGAACATCTAAGTTAATTCGAGTCACTTGAGTTTGTTTAGGATCGCCAATAGATAAATCCGTACGCGCCCGATAAAAACGGTTTGCTCCGGGTGTTGTGACTAGTGTGTGCGCACTTTGCTGTACATCAATCTTCACCTGCAACTCATCGCCAGAGACTATGCCTGCTGGTGGATGCAACAAATATAAGTGTGCGCAATCTCTGCCTTCTGGATAAAAGGCTTTTTGAATGGTCAGCGGTCCACAACGTTTAGTTTTTGTCAGTTGGGTACCGTAAGGTGAATAGCCCAGCTGCAATTCTAAGCTGGCTAACCACTGACTTTTTATTATATCTATTGCTGCTTCGGTCATCGGTTACCTAAGATAGAGCGCCTTAATCAAAATTAAGCACTGCTTAAACTGCTAAATATTTACCTACCAACTCATCCGTTAGCTCTGTCATAGGGCCAGAGGAGATTACTTGGCCTTTTTCCATCAATACAAAATCTTCACCTACGGCCCGGGCAAAAGGCAATTTTTGTTCTACCAAAATAATGGTCATGCCTTGTTCTTTATTCAGCTTTAGTAATACATCACGGATTAACTGCACGATATTGGGTTGAATGCCTTCATTTGGTTCATCCAAAATAAGCACCTCTGGATTGAGCACTAAAGCTCGACCAATAGCGAGTTGCTGCTGCTGACCACCAGATAAATCACCGCCACGTCTATGTAACATTTCCTTTAATACTGGAAACAATTCAAATACATGTTCGGGTATGGTTTTACTGGTTTGACGCTTACAGTTCAGACTCACCGTCAGATTCTCTTCCACCGTTAATTGCGGAAAAATATGCCGCCCTTGTGGCACATAGCCTATACCAATATCTGGACGTAATTCAACTGAACTATTACTAATATCTTTGTCACCATAAGTGAGTTTGCCGGAACTAATAGGCAACAACCCCATGATGGTTTTTAGTAAAGTGGTTTTACCCACCCCGTTTCGGCCCATAATGCATGTGCGAGAGCCAGGTTTGATGGATAGGTCCAAATCCCATAAAATTTGAGTGCCACCGTATTTCTGATTGACTGTGCTTAATGTAATCATATTAGCCTTGCTCCTCACCTAAATACACGCGAATCACATCGGGATTGGCCTGAATTTCAGCCATAGAGCCTTCCGCTAGTACTGCACCTTGGTGTAATACTGATACTTTCCTGGCGATTGAACGCACAAAGGCCATATCGTGCTCAACTACCACCACCGAATGCTCGCCTGCCAAGGAAGTCAGTAATTCTGCGGTGCGTTCGGTTTCTTGGCCTGTCATACCTGCTACTGGCTCATCGACTAATAACACTCTTGGCTCGGCGGCTAATAACATGCCAATTTCTAACCACTGTTTTTGCCCGTGAGACAATCTACCTGCCTGATAGTGGCATTCGGTAACTAAACCAATGGTATGCAGAATGTTGCCGATGCGATCTTTTTGTTCACCACTTAACTTGTGAAATAACGCCGTCCAAATTCCTTTGTCACCTTTAAGACTAAGCTCAATATTTTCAAACACCGACAACTCCTCAAAAACTGTGGGTTTTTGAAACTTTCGGCCAATACCGGCTCTGGCAATTTCCGACTCATCTAGTTGCAATAAATCAACTTTTTGTCCAAAGTTAACTTTGCCACTATCAGGGCGAATTTTACCCGTGATAACATCCATCAAGGTCGTTTTCCCGGCGCCATTTGCACCAATTAGGCAACGTAATTCGCCATCATTTATGTACAGGTTTAAGTTATTCAAAGCCTTAAAACCATCAAAGCTTAGGTTGACGTCTTCTACATATAAAATCACCCCATGACGGGTATCAGGTACAATGTTTTCACTGGCTGTTAACGGGGAACCCGCCTTATCAATAATCATGAGTTCGCCTGCGAAGCACTGGTCGGTTTGGCAAATTTTTGTTTGATGCTAGGTATAAGTCCGGCAATACCTTTGGGCAACAACAATGTGACCAATACAAATAAACCGCCTAAGGCAAACAACCATACCTCGGGCATAATGGCAGTAAAACGAGTTTTGGCGTAGCTGACGATAATCGCACCAATGATTGCCCCATATAGAGAATTTCTACCACCTACTGCGACCCAAATTACCATCTCTATGGAGTTCATTGGTGAAAACTCCCCCGGATTTATAATGCCTACTTGCGGTACATATAACGCGCCAGCAAGGCCCGCCAGCATTGCTGAAACTACAAATATCCACACTTTGTAGTGTTCGGGTTTATAACCCACAAATCTTACACGGCTTTCAGAGTCACGAATGGCCGTTACCACTCGGCCCATTTTGGATTTAACGATAAAATGGCAAACACAATAAGCTAACCCTAAGGCAATTGCAGTGGCAATAAACAGGCCTAATTTGGTGCTTGGCGATTGTAAAGAAAAGCCAAAAATCTCTTTAAAGTCGGTGAGGCCATTATTGCCACCAAATCCCATTTCGTTGCGGAAAAAGGCTAACATTAATGCGTAGGTCATAGCTTGGGTCATGATGGATAGATACACGCCGCTCACCCGCGAGCGAAATGCTAAACTACCAAAAATAAAGGCCAATAGTCCAGGCCCTAAAAACACCATACATACCATCCAAATTATGCTGTCGGATCCTGCCCAAAACCAAGGTAATTCTGTCCAGTTTAGAAAGACCATAAAGTCCGGTAATTCAGGATTACCATATACGCCGCGATCACCAATTTGACGCATCAGATACATGCCCATGGCATAGCCACCTAAGGTAAAAAATGCGCCATGACCTAAGCTTAAAATACCGCAATATCCCCAAACCAAATCTACGGCTAAGGCAAGTAACGCATAACACAGATATTTGCCTAATAAGCTTACGGTATAGTCACTCACATGCAATGCCGAAGACTCAGGAAAAATTAAATTGCCTAAAGTCACCAACAAAGTGGTGATAAATAGCAGGCCAACAGTAAGATGTAGAGGACCTTTACTACGAAACAGTGATCTTGGTTTATTGTCTTCAGTGATAGAGTTATTCATTAGTCTGCAGACCGCCCTTTTTGTGGAAATAGTCCTTTGGGCCGTTTTTGAATAAACAACACCAAACCAACTAATACGATAATATTGGCTAATACTGAGCCTGTTAACGGCTCAAGAAACTTGTTAGTCAGACCGAGTGACATGGCTGCTACTAAAGTGCCCCATAAATTGCCCACACCGCCAAACACCACCACTAAGAAAGAATCTATGATATAGGCCTGACCTAAGTTTGGCCCTACATTGGTTAATTGACTTAATACCACGCCTGCCACTCCGGCAATGCCAGAGCCAAGTCCAAAAGTAATCGCATCTACCCAATCACTTTTGATACTTAACGCCCTTGCCATATCGCGGTTTTGCGAGACTGCGCGTACATGTAAACCTAGAGAGGTTTTTTTAAGGATCATCAACAAAGACACAAACACAAAGATAGAAAATAGAATGATGTACAAACGATTATAAGTGAGCGAAAAAATTGGATTGATTTGCCAAGAACCACTCATCCACTCTGGACTAATGACTTGGCGATTGAGGGGTGAGAATATAGTTCTGACCAGTTGTTGTAAAATCAAACTAATGCCAAAAGTGGCTAACAGGGTTTCCAGTGGTCGACCTTTTAAAAAGCGTATTACTCCGCGCTCAATGAGGATCCCCACACTGCCCGACACCAGAAATGCCGCGGGTACGGCAATGAGTAATGAATATTCAATTATTGAGGGAAAGGCTAATTGAATAACGTAAGTCGTATAAGCCCCTAGCATGATCATTTCGCCGTGTGCCATATTGATCACTCCCATCACCCCAAAGGTAATGGTGAGTCCTATCGCTGCTAACAGTAATACTGAGCCTAGGCTTAAGCCAAAAAATACGGTTTCTATTGCGCTATAGAAACTGGCCCGTTTTTCTATTTCACCTAAAGTGCTATTTAAGGCGTCTTTGAGGGTTTGCTGATCTGTCGTTAATTCCTTTTCAGGCAGGTTTGATAGTAAGCCTACTATTTCATTTTTAACCGTCGGTTCTAATGTATTACCAAGTTGTTTTAAGGCCTTGATTTTTTCTTCAAAGTTACCAGCTTTTAATTGTTGTAACGACAAGGTAGTGGCCATTAATATTTGCACATCCTGGTCTTTTTCGTCATCAATTAACTCGGTGATGATAGCCGTGGACTCTTTGCTTGGAGAGCTAAGTAATTGCTGCACTGCTTGTAAGCGTATTTTTTTATTATCGTCAGTTAAGTCGATTTTGGCGATAATATTACGCAAGGTACTGCGCAAGCTATTGTTAGTTTTGATTTTGGACAGTTGGGATTTTTTGACTGTATTGAGTGACTCTTGGCTTAATACATCTGTTAACTGATAAAGTCGATTTTCAGTAGCCTGAGCACGCACGACGTGTTTATTGGATTTTAAAAAATACAGTTCGCCGTCGAGCATAAATTGTAATACGTCTCGTGTTAGCGGCTCTTTGGTTTTGGATATTTGCTTTATAAGTGGCGCCATTTTACGCAATTTGGTTTTGGGTAACTGATTGACTAATGACGTCAGTGTCGAATGGTTATCCCCAATACCGTCAGTTTCTATGGCATGGCTGTGCCCAGATATGACTAACATCAGCAATAATAAAAATATTCGGTGCATTGCCTATTCCTTGCCCTGAGAATTAAAAAAGTCCGACTTCCCCTGAAAAACACGAGAAGCCGGACAAACAGGGACTGTTTTAATTTAAAAAATTATCAGTCACCATACACACATAAAACTTAGAAATTTTGACCTGAGCACTTGGCTGTTTTGACATCAAAGTTTCCGCAGCTAACTGGGGCTGTCCAATCAGATATGAGGTTTTTAGAGCTAGGCAAAAAGTCTGACCAAGCATCACCAATTACAGTGTCTGGTGTTTCCCATACCACTTCGAATTGACCGTCATCTTGGATTTCACCAATAAGTACAGGTTTAGATAAGTGATGGTTAGCATTCATCACAGCAGTGCCACCCGTTAAGTTAGGTACAGCTACACCAATCATGGCTTGCTCAACGGCGTCTACATCTGTAGTACCGGCTTTCTCAACTGCTTTTACCCACATCTCAAAACCGATATAAGTGGCTTCCATTGGGTCATTAGTGACACGTTTTTCGTCACCTATATAGGCTTTCCAGTCGGCGATAAAGGCATCGTTGGCTTCGGAGTCAACACTTTGGAAGTAGTTCCAAGCAGCTAAGTGACCTACTAATGGTGCCGTATCAAAACCGGATAACTCTTCTTCACCTACAGAGAAAGCAATAACAGGAATATCTTCAGCAGAGATACCTTGGTTGCCCAGCTCTTTGTAGAAAGGAATGTTGGCATCACCGTTGATAGTCGATACCACAGCGGTTTTCTTGCCTTGTGAACCAAACTTTTTGATATCTGACACTATGCCCTGCCAATCAGAATGACCGAAAGGTGTGTAGTTGATCATGATGTCTTCAGCCTTTACACCTTTTGCTAATAAATAAGCCTCAAGAATTTTATTGGTGGTGCGCGGGTAAACATAATCTGTTCCAGCCAATACCCAACGAGTCGCACCTATATCGTTCATCAAATAGTCTACAGCGGGTATGGCTTGTTGGTTTGGCGCTGCACCAGTGTAAAATACGTTTTTAGACGACTCTTCGCCTTCGTATTGTACTGGGTAAAAAAGTAATCCATTCAGTTCTTCAAGAACAGGTAACGCAGACTTACGTGATACTGAGGTCCAGCAACCAAAAATCACGTCTACTTTATCTTTTGCTAACAATTCACGGGTTTTCTCTGCAAAAAGAGGCCAGTTTGATGCCGGATCAACCACAACGGCTTCCAGTTTTTTGCCTAAAATCCCGCCTTTCTCATTTTGTTTTTCAATCATCATCAGAACGGTGTCTTTGAGTGTTGTTTCACTGATGGCCATGGTGCCTGACAAAGAATGCAAAACACCGACTTTGATGGTGTCAGCTGCGATAGAGACCTGAGTGACTAGACTGCTAGCAATGATTGAGCTAGCAATAATAAGTTTTTTAAATTTCATTTCTAAATTCCTACTTGTTTTTTGTTTCAATTTTGAGCATGTGTTTGATAGTTCGAATTAAAATGTGATTAGGGCTTCAACCGCTAAGTAGTTAACATCCACATCGTTGATTTCATCCATACGATATTCAAACACCATCAATAAGTTGTCGTTTACAGAGAAGCTTGGTGAAAAGGTGATACCACTTGCATCTTCAAAAGAAGCGCCAGCCGCATCTTCAACTTCATAATCGTGATAACGAACGGTCATGCCAAAAGACTCGAATGCGTAATTAGCCATCAATAGAAAACCATCAGCTTCGCTTCCCGCGAAAGCTGTGTCTTCAGATGAGTTATATTCAGCCGCTAACGTTAAGGCATCAGCTGAGTAAGCAGCCCAAGTGTTAATCATCTTAGTATCGCCATCTACTGAATAAAAACCTTTAACAGTAAAGTTTTCAGTAGGCATAAAGGCAACCATAGTTTCAATGCCAGGGTGCTCTGTATCTGTTGATTGGGGGCCAGCTAAATCGTTAACTACAGAAACTGCGACTGCAAATTTGTCACCGCTGTATAATGCAGACACGCCTTGTTGATAGTAGCCGTAGAAATACTGGGCATAACCTGTACCTGAGTACTGAAATAATCCCGTAGGCTCTTCTGTTTCCCAGCCTGAGTAACTTAAAAAGCGACCTGCTTTGATGCTTAAGTTGTCGGATATGGCATAAGAAATAAAAGCCTGCTCAACATCAACACCTTCAGCAGCGTTTTGATATTCAACATCAACGGTTGCGGTTAATTTATTACCAAAATCATAACCAAAATTTAATTCAACCTGATCAATGCCAGAGTCATGAGTCGAACCGGCGCCATCTACGTCGATAGATAAGTAAGACATATCAATAAAACCACTAACACTTAGATTGTCTGATGTTATTTCTGCTTGTGCGCCAGTCATTGATCCCAATGAAAGTAGCAGCGCGGCTGCTACAGGCGTAAATTTAGTTAGTACGTTCATATGTATATTCCAAGTGTTCTATTGTTTAAAATTGAGTTTGGGTTATCTTTTTTGAATGATAACTCTACAACCGCTAGGCTTTTTTGTAGCGGGGTAGAGTATCTATGCTTTCGTCAATAACGAATATGGGCAGAAGTGCGCATTCGACTACGTCGATCTACGCATATTCCTCGGCTTTGAAGTTGTGTAAACTTACATAACCTATTGCTGCAGATAAGCTTTGCTTATTTTAGTAATGTTTGAGATCAATAACTGTCGTACATGCAATCCAATAAAAAAATTCTGGCCACAAGAAGAACTTACAATAAACTCGTTGCAAACGAGATGATGGAGGACTTTGCCCTACGTTTTACTGCCAAAAGGGCACGTATTTGGTCTTATGGCCGCATTGCTAACACTGCTTTAGGTATAGTGTCCTTTCTGGTTTTAGAGGCGATTGGTGGCGCTATTACTCTAAATTTTGGTTTTGCGAATTCAGCCTGGGCGATTTTATCGGTTATTTTTGTGGTGTTTCTGACTGGATTGCCCATCAGCTATTACGCTGCAAAATATGGCGTTGATATTGATTTATTAAGCCGTGGAGCTGGCTTTGGCTATATTGGCTCCACGATCGCTTCACTTATCTACGCCTCCTTTACCTTTATATTTTTCGCACTTGAAGCAGCGATTATGTCTATGGCTCTGCAGATTTTGTTTGGTATGCCTTTATCCATAGCCTATGTGGTGAGTGCGCTGGTTGTTTTGCCATTGGTCACCCATGGAATAGCTTATATCAGCCGTTTTCAGGTGTGGACGCAGCCTTTTTGGATTGTGTTACAGCTTGTTCCCCTATATTTTGTTTTTACTCACCCAGATAGTAATTTACAGCAGTGGTTAGGATTCACTGGTGCAGCAGGGGAACAAGGGCAAGGATTTAGTCTTCTATTATTTGGTGGAGCTTCGGCTGTAGTGTTGTCGTTAGTGGCACAAATCGGTGAGCAGGTAGACTTTTTACGTTTTCTGCCAGAAAAGCCCAAACAGGGTCAATGGCGATGGTGGACAGCGCTTGTTTTGGCCGGTCCAGGTTGGATTATATTTGGAGCCTTAAAACTATTTTTAGGCTCGTTTTTAGCCTATTTCGCTTTAACACAAGGCGTGTCGCTGGACTTAGCAGATGATCCCGCACACATGTATAACCTTGCTTTTAGCTTAGTATTCGACAATCCGACCTTAGCGGTAATTGTGGCCTGTAGTTTTGTGGTGATATCGCAACTAAAAATTAATGTCGCCAACGCTTACGCTGGCTCGTTAGCTTGGTCTAATTTTTTCTCTCGTGTTACTCGCAATCATCCCGGTCGTGTGGTGTGGATGGTGTTTAATGTGGCTATTGCTTTGTTACTAATGGAGTTAGGCATTTACCAGACAATTGAGAGTATGTTGTCTGTGTATTCGGTTATTGTATTGGCGTGGTTAAGCTCAGTCACAGCCGATTTGTTGATTAACAAACCTTTGGGCTTGAGTCCACCACACATTGAATTTAAACGTTCATGTTTATACGACATCAACCCCGTTGGTGTCGGATCTATGTTGATAGCCACTTTTTTTGGATTTACGGCCCATTTTGGTTGGTATGGTGAAATTGCTAAAGCGTTAGGGTCGTTTATTGCTTGTGGATTGCCGTTTATCACTGTGCCCTTGATTGGCTACTTAACTAAAGGCCGCTATTATTTAGTTCAAAATCAACAGGCCCCAATCTCTAAAAGTACTCAGTGCCATATCTGTGAAAATACCTTTGAGCATGAAGATATGTCGTACTGCCCAGCTTATCAAAAGCCAATATGCTCTTTATGTTGCACCCTCGATGTGCGCTGTGGTGACCAATGCCGGCCACAAGGTACCTTGTCTAATCAATCGCAGCATTTCTTTCAACGTTTTTTGACCACAGATTTGCTCAGAGTCATGACCACACCTATGGCCCAGTTTATAGGTTTAACGCTGAGTTTAAGTGTTTTAGGAGCGGGCATTTTATTTTTAATTTATCTGCAAGTACCGGTTGATGATGCTGCCGTCAAACAAGTATTTGCCATCACTTTGGTTAAGAGCTTTTTCTTATTGTTGATCATCATTGGTGTGGTTAGTTGGTTGTTTATTTTAGCGCGTATTGGCAATCGTTCAGCTCTTAAAGAGCTGCGTTCATTAGCTAACGCTTTGGTCAAAGAAAGTAGTGCCCATGAAAAAACCTCCATGGCTTTACAAGATGCAAAAGTCAAAGCAGAAACTGCAAATGAAGCTAAAAGTCGCTATTTAGCTGGGTTGAGTCATGAGTTGAGAACCCCATTGAATGTGATGTTGGGTTATGCTCAGTTACTCAGTCAAGATGAATCCTTTCCTCAGGCGCATCGTGAAATCTTGGGTATTGTAAAACGTAATGGTGAGCATCTTGCGGATCTGATAGAAGGTCTTTTGGAAATTTCAAAAATCGAAGCTGGTAGGCTGACCTTGCAGCGAGATGAGGTTAATTTAAAAGCAATTTTGCAGCAGTTGATTGATATGTTTCAAATGAAGGCAGCACAAAAAAATATCGAGTTTATTTATCAGCCATGTCCGAACCTTCCTGATTATGTGGCAACAGATAAACAACGTTTTAGGCAGATATTAATTAACTTGATTTCTAATGCCATCAAATACACAGAACGAGGCTCAGTGACATTAAAAATCAGTTATCGAAATCAGGTCGCTAACTTTAGTGTGATAGATACGGGTATTGGTATTTCTGAGCACAATCGTGAGTCCATATTTAAACCTTTTGAACAAGTCAGAAATGCCCATACTCAGGCCATTGGCGGCGCTGGGTTAGGATTGACTATCTCGCGCTCGTTAACTGAATTAATGGGTGGAGAAATCACCGTTAAAAGTATGCTCGGGCAAGGCTCTACCTTTAATTTTAGGTTAATGCTGGTGGAGTTAAATAAAAATGAAAATGCACCAGAATACACACAAGCTAGGGCCATTGGTTATAAAGAAGAATCGAAAACCGTGTTGGTTGTTGATGATGAACTTCACCAACGTAATTTATTAGCTGACTTACTTAGGCCTCTAGGTTTTGAGGTGTTGTTAGCAGAGCATGCATCAAAAGGTTTGGAGTTGCTAACAGAGGCTCAAGTCTCACTGATTCTTATGGATGTAAGGATGCCAAATATGGATGGTTGGCAAATGGTTAAAGAAGTCCGCGACCGAGGTTATGCTATGCCCGTATTGATGATCTCAGCTAACGCTCGTGATGTAGAAAGCCACCAAGCAGGTGAAAGTTTTCACAATGGATATATGGCTAAACCTGTTGATTTGACTGCTTTATTAGGAAAAATTGGAGAGCTGTTAAACATACAATGGCAATATGCACCGGCTGAAGATATGGAAAGTGTTCAGGCTGCACGAACTATTAACTCTAAAAATGTTGTTACTAATCATCAGTATAAAATACTTATTTCACTTGCAGAGATAGGTTATCTATCTGGTTTTAAAAATAAATTTGCCGAATTACATACACAATATCAATTTCCTGTGGAAGTGACCTCGCAAATTAACGAATACGTTGCTCTGTGTGATTTTCCTAAAATTATCGTCTATCTAGAAGAATTGAGTGATGAATAATAAAATGGATAATGTGGTGCTGGTAGTAGACGATTCGCCGGAATCTTTGGGCATGTTAAATGTGGCATTAAATAGTCAAGGGTATACTGCACTTGTGGCTCTTAATGGCGCACAGGCCCTTTCTATTGCCGAAAAAATCGAACCTGACATAGTGTTGATGGATGCTGTTATGCCTGAGATGGATGGTTTTGAGACTTGCCGTAGATTAAAAATACAGCGCCCCAACACCCCTATCATATTTATGACAGGATTGACTGATGTAGAAGATGTAGTGAAAGGTTTCGAAGCTGGTGGAATTGATTATGTGACTAAACCGATATCACCTGATGAAGTTATTGCACGGATTAAAACCCATATACAAACGGCAAAGCTGGCGCTTAGCGCACAAGATGCTCTGGATCACCTAGGCAGCAATGTATTCTGCGTCAGCGATCATGGGCGATTATCTTGGGCGACACCAAAGGCGCACCAACTCATTGATGATTTTGCCGGCGATGATACGAGTCCATGGGCAACGTTGGCTGAATTACTAAAAGATTGGTTGCTAAGCGGCGGCCAACAAAACTTAAAAGTGAATTGTTTTGTGACTTCTTTTGAGATCATGTATGAGCGCCGGCAAGATGATAAACATATGCTTAAAGTGGTTGAGGCGAAAATCGAAAAAGCACCCTTTGATTTACAACAAAACTTGCCTATCACTAAGCGCGAATCTGAAGTGTTATATTGGGTATCATATGGAAAGACTAATTGGGAAACTTCGCAAATTTTAGCTATGAGCCCTCGCACAGTAAATAAACATCTAGAACAAATATATAAAAAGTTAGGCGTAGATAATAGAACCTCTGCCGCTGCCATCTCTATACGTATATTAGAATCTTAGGGTTACAGGTTGGACTTGTGGTGCGATTTAGTTTCTTTATAATATGTTTCAAAAAGGGAAAGATTTATGAGCGATATTACACAACTTCTTGAAAACAATAAGCAGTGGTCTGAAGATCAAAAAAACGCTGACCCCGATTTTTTTAATAAACTATCTGAGCGTCAGACACCCGAATATTTATGGATAGGATGCTCTGATAGCCGTGTACCAGCCAATCAAATTGTGGGTTTAATTCCCGGCGATATTTTTGTGCATCGTAATGTGGCTAATCTGGTTGTACATACCGATTTTAACTGTTTGTCTGTGCTGCAATATGCGGTTGATGTGCTCAAAGTCAAACATGTGATTATATGTGGGCATTATGGTTGTGGTGGAATTGATGCCGCACTTAAAGAGGAGCCACTTGGACTAATCGATAATTGGTTGGGGCATATTAAAGATATTGCTCACAAACATAGAGCTGAACTGTCGGGCCTGAACGAGCACGATAAGTCCGCTCGGTTATGTGAGCTTAATGTATCAGAACAGGCTGATAATGTTAAACGCAGCAGCATCGTAAAAGAGGCACTAAAGCGTGGGCAGTCATTGCAGGTTCATAGCTGGATATATAGCTTGCGCAATGGCCGTTTGAAAGACTTGTCAAAGGTGACAGAATAGGATTTAAGCCATGACCAAATATTTTTTTGGAATGTGTCTTTTAGTGTTATCTACTTTTGGCTTTGCTGAACAACACACATGGTATTTTGTGCGTCATTTTGAAAAACAGTTGGGTGATAATCCAAGCCTGGCTGCAACAGGCAAAGCTAGAGCTGAAGCACTGGCCACATTTTTTTCTGATAAACCCCTCAATTTTGTTTATTCGACTGACTACAATCGGACCCGTGAGACAGCCACTCCTGTTGCAACGCTAAAAAGTTTAACAATACAATCTTACGATCCTCACAATTTAGCTGGATTCGCCATTAAACTGAAAACTCAGGATCATGTTTTAGTCGTCGGGCACAGCAATACTACGCCTGAGTTACTGGGTTTAATGGGTGGAGCGAATATCACTATTGAAGAGTCTGAGTATGGCCTTGTGTACATAGTACAAACCAATGATGTGGAGCATCGCTCTAGCAGTGTGTATATTCCCCAAAAATAGTCTTAATGTTTGTAACTACATTTGTTAAGGTATTGGAATATATAATATTTAGGACATTTTCTAGTGAATGGAATCATCCGTATTGGCTTTCTAGTAGCGCTAATTTTCGCATCTTTTTTCACCGTTTCAAAAGAGTTGCCGGTCGAGAGTTTTAGCCAACTACCCAGTTATATTCGACCAAACTTATCCCCGAGCGGCAATAAAATTGCCTACATCAGAAATTATCAATCACCAGAAATAGCATTATTAACAACGGTTGATTTAATAACGGGTAAGAAGCAGCACATAGTTAAATCTGATAACGAAGAAAGAAAAATTCGTTGGTTTACTTGGGTTAACGAAAAAACACTTTTAGTCAGCATAGTATTTGCCGCAAAAAGATATCGAACAGATACCACCGAAACACGTCTTTTAGCGATTGATATTGATGGAGACGCACCAGTGCAAAGGCAAGTCGTGAAGACGAAAAGGGGCATGTATGACGATGGCCATGTCTCTCAGTTTCAAGATTCTATTGTATCCTTTTTACCTGACGACCCTGAACATGTCTTGATAGAATTGGACTTGGATGTCGCTAATTTGCCGAGTGTTTATAAGGTTAATGTTAATACAGGTAGGAAATCACGACTTACCAAAGGCAAAATGTCTGTAAGAAGTTGGATGGCCGACCGTCAAGGTAATTTACGTTTAGGCGAAGCGTTAAGTTATAAAACAGGTGACGCGGCTATTCGAGTTCGAATAGGTGACGATGATAAGTGGCATAAAATGTTTGAACACAATGCCCTAGAGGAACCTGGCATTACTCCTCTTGGCTTTGCCAAAGATCCTAATATTTTGTATTACAATGCTTATCAAAATGATAAAAAAGTATTGTTTAAAATTCACCTTCCTTCGAAAGAAACTACCTTGGTTTTTGCTGATGATGACTATGATGTTGATGGCTCATTAATTTATTCGAAAAAAACTAACGATGTGATTGGGATTAATCATTCAAACAGTGAAGATGGACGAATTTATTGGAATAACTCGAGAGTAGACTTTCAAAAATCATTAAACAAAGCTTTACCCGATAGTGATGTTTATTTGGTTGATTTCAGCAAAGATGAAAATATCTACCTGCTTTATACAGAAAACGATTACACACCAGGTATGTATTATTTAGGTGATCGCAAAGATAAGTCTTTGACACCGATTTTAGAACAATATCCAGCATTAGTGCCAGAAGTGTTAACTGAACACCAATTTGTGACCTATACCACCAGAGATGGCACTAAAGTTGAGGGGTATTTAACCTTGCCACTCAATGCTGATGGTCCTGTTTCTGCTATTTTGCACCCACATGGTGGGCCTGGTGCGCGCGAGAGTGATGGCTTTGATTATTGGACATCATTCTTTGCAAATAAAGGTTATGCCGTCTTTAGGCCTAACTTTCGTGGTTCAACTGGTTATGGTTATGAATTTGCCCAAAGCCAAATGAAAGGTTGGGGGTTAACTATGCAAGATGATTTAACCGATGCGGCTAACTGGTTGGTTGATCAAAAAATCGCTAAGCCCGACAGTATGTGTATCGTCGGTGCTAGCTATGGCGGTTACGCTGCAGCAATGGCTGCTGTTAAAACGCCTGACTTGTTTAAGTGTGCAATTAGCTTTGCTGGTGTGACAAACTTAAAGAAATTAGTCTCCAGAAGTCGAGGATACACCAACAGTAAATTTGTCAAAAACCAGATTGGTGATGATTCGGATGACCTTGAAGCTCGCTCTCCATATTATCAAGCAGAGAACGTTAAAATCCCCATGTTGTTTTTGCACGGTGCAGATGACCGAGTGGTAGACGTGGAGCAAAGCCGGATGATGGTCGACGAATTACAAGACTTAGATAAGCCCGTTGAATATGTTGAATTTGAAAACGGTGATCATTATTTATCTATTCAAAGAAATAGGCATGCTGCTTTTAAAGCAATGGAAACGTTCTTAAAAACACACTTAGAAGAGTAGCTTTTTTTATAAGTAGCGACTTAAAGAATAAGCTAAAAATTCTAAGCGTTATCTATCGGTGGTGCTAGACTCCCCAGCCTTAAAATTCACTGGTCTTAGCATGTCATCTAATCACAATTCAACTCCCAGCAACACAAGTAGCATAACAAAGGCCGATATTGGCTTAGTTGAGTTTGTGACGCTAATGGCATTGATGACGTCTTTGGT
>Ga0075467_10002221_pt1 | contig 15463 bp, 13 predicted proteins | sample DEB08_DNA_9_FD_75067 | JGI IMG/M metagenome (GOLD analysis project Ga0075467, IMG submission 75067) | Aqueous microbial communities from the Delaware River and Bay under freshwater to marine salinity gradient to study organic matter... | ecosystem: Environmental > Aquatic > Marine > Coastal ... | reverse complement strand
CTCTGCGCGCGCGCTCGTGCAGACTCGGCCGCTGCCTTTTCCGCTGGATTAGAGACGAATACTGCGGTGCGGTAGCTGTCACCGCGGTCGCAAAACTGGCCCCCGCCATCCGTCGGGTCAACCGAGCGGAAGAACGCATGAAGAAGTTGCTCATAGCTCACGCGTTCAGGGTCATACTGGATTTCCACCGCTTCATAGTGGCCCGTGCCGCCCTTAGTCACCTGCTTGTATGTGGGGTTGTTGGTCGTCCCGCCCGTAAAGCCCGATACAACTTCAGCAACGCCCGGCACCCGCTCGAAATCAGATTCAACGCACCAGAAACAGCCCCCCGCGAAATACGCCTTTTCGGTCGCGGCGGCTTTCGCACTGCCGCACTGGATAGCGGCACCAAGCATAATCAAAACGGCCAACAAGGGCGCTTTCAGGGAGTGCATTGCAATTGACATGGCGTGTCCTTTTTTAACCTTGGGCCACTCTGTCTTGTGGAGGGTTTATGCACAATTCACCCCCGCGTGATGTCGCAGTCATGTGAGAGTTGTTTCATGCCTTGCCACGGCTTAGCGTCAACGAAACGAAACCGAAAAAGTCCGAACACATGCACCAACGCAATACCGATGTTAAAATGACGCGTTACCGCAAATGAAGATCGCGATGTGGAGTGGCCCGCGCAACCTCTCAAGCGCAATGATGTATGCCTTTGGAAACAGGGCAGACTTCGCCTCATGGGACGAACCATTTTACGCCCCTTACCTGAAAACAACCGGAATTACTCATCCTATGCGAGAAGCGGTTCTTTCCGCGCACGAAACCAACGCCGATCTGGTCGCCGCCCGCATTGAGGGCGCTGTGCCGAACGGCAAAAAACACTGGTATATGAAGCATATGGGCTTCCATATGTGCGATGGGTTTCCGATGAGCTGGGCAAATAACTGCGTGAACGTTCACCTCATCCGCCACCCCGCCCGCGTGATCGCGAGCTACGCGGCGAAAAGAGAGAACCCGACACTTCAAGACATTGGCTTCAAACAACAAACTGAAGTCTTCAAGCGCTTCCCCGGCCCCATCATCGACAGCGATGATATTCGCAGTGACCCTGAGGGCATGTTGAAGAAACTGTGCAAGACCATAGATCTAGGCTGGGATCCGGCCATGCTTTCGTGGCCGGCAGGCCCCAAGCCATACGACGGAGCCTGGGCGCCGCACTGGTATAAGTCTGTGCACGAATCCAAAGGCTTCGCGGGAAGGGAGGGCGACCTGCCAAATCTAGCCGGTCAAGCTGCCGTCCTGTCAGAACAGGCGCTACCCTACTACCGGCTGCTCGAATCTCAGAAATTATAGGCGATTACCGCCGCCTACTTCTTCAACCGCCGCTCACGCGCCGCCAAGAGCTTCAACCGCAAGGCATTCAGCTGAATGAAGCCCTGTGCATCCTTTTGATCATAGGCGCCGGCATCGTCTTCGAAGGTGACATGGGCTTCCGAGTAAAGCGAATGATCGGACCAGCGTGCGATCGTACGTGCCAAGCCTTTATAAAGTTTCAGCTTAACTGTTCCAGTTACATGTTTTTGCGTATGATCAATCGCGGCCTGAAGCATCTCGCGTTCCGGCGAAAACCAGAAGCCATTGTAAATCAACTCTGCGTATCGCGGCATTAACTCGTCCTTCAGATGCGCTTGCCCCCGGTCCAAGGTGATCTGCTCAATCCCACGATGCGCCTCAAGCAGAACAGTTCCTCCCGGCGTCTCATAAATCCCGCGAGATTTCATTCCGACAAAGCGCCCCTCAACCAGATCAAGCCGCCCAATACCGTGCTTCCCGCCTAGTTCATTCAGCTTTGTAAGGATCGTAGCAGGACTCATCGCCTCGCCGTTGATTGAGATGGCATCGCCTTGTTCAAAACCGATTTCGACAATTTCCGGCTCGTTCGGCGCATCCTCCGGGTTCACCGTCCGCTGATATACATAGTCCGGCGCTTCTCCAGCTGGGTCCTCAAGAACCTTGCCTTCCGATGACGTGTGCAACAGGTTTGCATCAACGCTGAACGGAGCTTCGCCGCGCTTATCTTTCGCAATTGGAATTTGATTTTTCTCAGCAAAATCAATTAGCTTCGTGCGGCTCGACAAATCCCAAAGCCGCCAAGGCGCGATCACCTTGATGTCCGGGTTAAGGGCATAGGCGCTCAGCTCGAAACGAACCTGATCATTGCCTTTGCCGGTTGCTCCATGAGAAACGGCGTCCGCACCCGTTTCTGCCGCGATTTCAACCAGGCGCTTGGAAATAAGTGGTCGCGCGATGGATGTCCCAAGAAGATACAACCCTTCATACAGAGCGTTCGCGCGAAACATAGGGAACACGAAATCACGCACAAATTCTTCGCGAAGGTCCTCGACATAAATCTCAGACGCACCAAGTAGCTCGGCCTTTTTTCGCGCGGGCTCAAGCTCCTCACCCTGTCCAAGATCCGCCGTAAATGTCACGACCTCGCAATTGTACTCTGTCTGAAGCCACTTCAGAATGATCGAGGTATCAAGGCCGCCTGAATAGGCCAGGACAACTTTCTTCGGCGCGGACATGGTATTCCCCCGGTTTTGCGTAATATTGGCGTGCGTTTAAGGGGTTTTCCAGTCGGTAACAAGCCGGTGTCTAAGACAAGAAAAGGCGGCGAAGGCCGCCCCTTCGTTGTGGCTTTGGCAGATGCTATTGTGAAAGGTCGGCAATCTCATCGTCGGTCAGGCAACGGCTTTCCGCTTCGCCGCACGCGTCTTCGCCGCCCAGATCATCGACGGTGTTGTCGACGGCTTCCTGTTTGGCGATCCGATCCTGCTCAGAGAAGCGATTTTGCAAGTCAGATAAAAGTTGGTCTTCCTCGCGCGTCCGCCCTATCTCCCCGTCGTCCCATCAATCGCAGAAGAGTATTCTTCCCCGCTGCCGCAGGACGAATTTGCAAGCAGATCAAAAAGTGCTGCGCGATCCAACAATACTTGACCCGCTTCGGCACTGGCGGTTGCAGCGGCCAACGCGGCGACATGGCCCACGGGACCATTTTCGTTTCCGTTCCGCATATGGGCCAGCACGGCATTGATGTTTGCGCTAAGCGCGCCGTTTATATTTCCCAACGCGCTGGAATGAAACGCGCCGTCTTCAGTCTTTTCTTCTTCTTCGCGACCTGCCGTAGCTTCGCTGGCCTTTCGGGTTTTGTCGTTTTGGCCGCACGCTTGTCCTTTCCGGCTAGCTTGCCGAAGAAACTCTCCATTCCGCCACCGGACGTCCCACGAGAGGTTGACCGCTCATTTTAGTTCGCCTTGATGCGCGAGGTGTCGAAGGATTTCCGCGATTGCCGTCCGACGTATTGCCGGCATTCTCGGACTTGACGGCGGCGCGGACGACTTCCCGTCAAAGCCCCTTAAGACTTTCTTAATTTGGCGCCGCCCGCCCGAAACTTTGCATTGGCGAGAGACGAACAGGGCAATCGAACGGTGCGTCCGCCAGACCTAATGTACACCGCGCTAAACGACCGACTTGTCGCCGAGATTGGGACCGATAGGTATCTGACGATTATCCTGGCGGATACCGACCCTAGCACTGGAGTGGCGACACTTTCACTGGCAGGCCGCCCAGGCCCGGCCATTCCCCGCGCTGATGGAGGTATAGAATACGCATCTTCGTTCTGCATGCCCATCGGCCTTATTCCCAATGCCGAGGTTTCGTCATTTCAGAGTCGACTGGAAACCAGAGACCGCCTTTGCTCGGACGGGATCCCCAAATGCATGGGCTACGCAGATGATGCGCTTCTTGACGATGAAGGCCTCGAAGAGCTTTTTATTGAAGTGTTTGTAAGGCGCGGCCTTCAGTTTGTTGAAGCGCTGCAAGACGGGTTGTCTGGTGTTTCTGGGCGCGCAGATTTTTGCGATGATCTGTCAGCAGCTGTCCTTGAACGATTAGCTCTGAGCTAACGAATGCACCGCTCCAAAAAAAGCCGGTCACCCTCATTTGCAACACGGTCAACCGCGTCGGGTAGGCTCATCCAAACAGCTGTATGTGCTGCCTCCAGCGGCGGCCCAAGACACAAAACGGGCCGCGCCAAGTAGATGTGACAAACCTTCTCGGCCCATAGATCGTACTCGGGCATAAAGGTGAATCTTCGGAATGCCCCAAGCCTACGAGGCTTATCAATCCGCCATCCGGTTTCCTCAAAAACTTCACGGTGAAGTGCCGGAATAGGATGCTCTCCGGGATCAATACCGCCGCCCGGTAGCTGGATTTCAGGCTCAGGTTCAGATTGATAGGTCATCAGCACAGCATCGCCGCGCAGTAGCACCGCGTAGATGCCCGGACGCCGCCTGTATCGTTGGCCGGACAAGACCGGTTCTCCCATTCGAGGGATCATGCCCTTGGTCCTCGCCTTGCAGCCCCTATATAGTCGCGGTATGCACCCGCGCGTTGCGTAAGGAAACCCCATGAATATCGGATCAAAAATCGCCTGGGACGATACAGTCCTGCCGTTCCAGCTTGACCGCACCGACACTCGCGGCCGCGTCGCGCGCTTGGACGGGATGCTTCAGCAAGCGCTCTCGCAGCATGATTATCCCACCCTAATTGAAGCTCTGGTGGCTGAAGCCACTCTGCTCACTGCCCTCATTGGCCAGACAATCAAGCTTCGCTGGAAGCTGTCAATTCAAATTCGCGGTAACGGCCCAGCTAGGCTGATCGCCACGGACTACTATGGCCCGACCAACGACGGCGCGCCGGCGCGCATCCGCGCCTATGCCAGCTATGACGAGGACAGACTTGATCTGACCGCAGACCCTTTCAGCCAAATTGGCAATGGATACTTTGCCATCCTCATTGATCAGGGCGCAGGCACGGTCCCCTATCAAGGAATAACACCGATTGCAGGGGGATCACTGTCGGCCTGTGCCGAAACTTATTTTGCGCAGTCCGAACAGCTGCCGACGCGCTTTGCTTTAAGCTTTGGTCAAACACAATCGCCGGGCGAAGACATGCATTGGCGTGCAGGCGGCATTATGGTTCAGCAGATGCCAAAAGCGTCACCCTCTGTGGCCGACGCAGGGTCTGGCGAGGGGGGGCTTTTGTTGGCGGATGATGTGCTTGGGGGCGATGAGTCCGAGAACTGGACTCACGTCAATGTGCTGCTCGATACGGCGGAAGAGATTGAGTTGATTGGTCCGACTGTTCAGCCGACCGACTTGCTGGTGCGACTTTTCCATCAGGACGGGCCACGTGTTTTTGATGCGCAGCCGGTCGTGTTTGGATGTACGTGCTCTTCTGATCGGGTGCGCCAGTCGCTTTCAATCTATTCGGCGCGAGACATCGGCCACATGACGACAGACGATGGTATCGTGACCGCAGATTGTCAGTTTTGTGGATCACACTACGAATTCGATCCAAAAACGCTGGGGTTTGAAGCCGAAGAAAATGACTTGTGATTTGCGCCAGCGCCTCGAATTGGCGCTGGCAAAACCAGGACATACGTCATCTGACTACGACTTGAACGCGGATGTCTTGCTGCCCGAAGGGCGCCGGCTGCGCCCAGCCGCTGTCTTGGTGGCGTTTGCAGATCGGCCGTCAGGCCCAGCCCTATTGCTGACCAAGCGGGCGCCGACGTTAAAACACCACCCCGGGCAAATTGCCTTTCCTGGCGGCAAAGTTGACGCGGGCGATGCCGATGCCACAGCAACTGCCTTGCGAGAGGCACAAGAAGAGATCGGCCTCCCTGTGCAAGCGGTAAACGTGATCGGCGCTCTGCCGTCCCACGAAACGGTCACCGGTTTTCAAGTCACACCTGTATTGGCGATTGTCGAGAAACCAGTCACACTCCTGCCAGAGCCGGGTGAGGTCGCGGAGGTGTTCGAGGTTCCGCTTGCGCATGTTCTGGACCGGTCTCGCTATTCGGTCCAGTCGCGCCGCTGGCGAGGAGCCCGGCGCGCCTACTTTACGGTGCCATGGGGACCCTATTACATCTGGGGGGCAACCGCGCGCATGCTGTGCGCCTTAGCTGATCGGATGGCGGATGAAGCGGATTGACGCAGACTGGCTGAACAGCGCTGATACCCAGCGTGTTTTCACGGTGCTTGCCGCTGCGGGCCATCAGGCGTTTGCGGTTGGGGGGTGTGTGCGAAATACTCTTTTGGGTGTCCCCGTCAGCGACATCGATATCGCGACGTCAGCAACGCCAGAAGAAACCACTCGGCTTGCGCGATCTGCCGGGCTGAAGGCCATTCCCACAGGCTTTGAGCACGGCACGGTCACGCTTGTCTCTGGCAAGACTGCATTCGAGGTTACAACGTTTCGTCACGATATTGAAACCGACGGCCGACGCGCGGTTGTGGCTTTCACAAATGATATCCGTGAGGATGCCCGCCGCCGCGACTTCACCATGAATGCCCTTTACGTAGATGCAGCAGGGGGCGTTCAGGATCCGCTCAATGGCCTGCCCGACCTTCTTGCCCGTCGGGTTCGCTTCATCGAAAACGCGGATGCACGGATCAAAGAGGACTACCTGCGAAGCCTGCGATTTTTTCGGTTTCACGCGCAATATGGTGATCCCGGCCAAGGTCTCGACGCCGACGCGCTGGCCGCGATTGCAAGCAATCTCGAAGGGCTCGACAGCCTTGCCGGCGAAAGGGTCGGAGCCGAAATGCTCAAGCTTCTCGCGGCAAACGATCCGGCGCCCGCCTTGGCGGGCATGTTTTCGACCGGTGCTTTGAGCGCCATTTTGCCCGGCGCAAGTTTACAATGGGTCGCGCCGCTGGTCCACCTTGAAGGCGAGGCTGTTCAGCCGCCGGATCCCCTGCGGCGCCTTGCTGCGCTGGGCGGTCTGGACCCCACGGATCGCCTTAGGCTGTCTCGTTCGGACGCGAAAAAGCGAAATCAGCTCACCGATTTTGTCTCTAACTTAACCGGACTTTCGGAAATCGCATGGCGGCACGGCACGTCCGTAGCATGGAGCGTCATCTTGCTGCGTCAGGCTTTGACAGAACAACCTTTGGCCCCAAATACAGCGTCGCTGATCGAGCGTGCCGCCAAAGCTGAGTTCCCCCTAAAAGCCCGCGATCTGCTGGACCGCCTCCAAGGACCAGCGCTTGGGGCCGCTTTAAAACGGGCAGAAACCGCTTGGATCAAAAGCGATTTTGGGCTTGATCGGGAGGCCTTGCTTGAGATTGCCCTGAAAGAGTGATGACAGGCAGGCCGCAATCGGGTACGACGGGCAGGTCGAATAAGGAGGGCGCACTATGATTTACAGGATCTGCATCCCGGATAGCTAACCGGCCCAATCCTGTTTTGGGTTCGCGCAGCGCCAACCCAGTCATATTGCCATTTTGCCCGACCTCCCGGAGCGCCCGCCATGTTTCGATACCTAGAAAATCTTGTTGATCCCTATTGCGCGTATCCCGTCACCGACCGGCCACCCCAAAAGCTGTGGGCATTCATCTGGGATTACTGCCAGCCCTTCAAAAGGGTCTTTGCCGTAACCGGCGTGCTGACCATGCTTAGCGCGCTGATTGAGATCTGGCTCATTGCTTACCTCGGCCGTCTTGTTGATACGCTGACGGATACCGATCCGGATACATACTGGGCCGAATACGGTGTCGAGATGCTGATGCTTGCGCTGTTCCTGCTGATCGTGCGCCCGATTATTCAAGCAATAGACGTGGGGTTTCTCAATAACGCGATCCTGCCAAATTTCGGCACGCTGATCCGGTGGCGCGCGCACAGCCATGTAATGCGCCAATCCGTAGGGTGGTTCGAAAATGATTTTGCGGGACGCATTGCAAACCGGATCATGCAAACACCACCAGCCGCAGGCGAGGCGATCTTTCAGGTTTTTGACGCGATGGCCTATTCCATCGCCTATATTGGCGGCGCATTCATCCTTTTGTCAGGCTCAGATCCACGGCTAATGATTCCGCTGGCGATTTGGCTGGTGCTTTATCTGATGCTGGTGCGTTGGGTTGTGCGGCGCGTTGGCCCGGCCAGTAAGGCCGCATCCGATGCCCGAAGCGCGGTCACAGGGCGCGTTGTTGACAGCTATACCAACATCCATTCCGTCAAGATGTTCGCGCATACAGACGTCGAGCGCGAATATGCCCGCGAAGCAATCGAGCATTCGCGCGTCACATTCCAATTGGAAATGCGGCTCTACACCATCATGGATGTCTTCCTGACCCTGATTAACGGGTTTCTTATCGTTGCTGTTGTTGGCTGGGGCATCTGGCTATGGACAACTGGCGCGGCGTCCATCGGCGTCGTTGCGCTCGCGTCCGCTCTGGTTCTGCGTCTGAACGCAATGACCGGCTGGATTATGTGGTCACTTTCGTCGTTTTTTCGAAATCTCGGCGTTGTCGCCGAGGGAATGCAAACCATCGCTGAACCCATCACGCTGGTCGACGCCGGAGGCGCTGAGCCGCTTAAACTTACGGATGGGCGCATCGAGATGAAATCGCTCTCGCACCACTATGGCAAAGAAACAGGTGGCCTTGACCGGATCGACCTAACGATTAATCCCGGCGAAAAAATCGGTCTTATAGGGCGGTCAGGCGCTGGGAAATCGACCCTCGTGAAGCTTCTGTTGCGGTTTTACGATCCTGACAGTGGTGTCATAACGGTCGACGATCAGGACATCACAAAAGTAAGGCAAGACAGCCTTCGCGCCCACATCGGTATGGTCCAACAGGATAGCTCGCTCTTGCACCGTTCTGTCCGCGACAACATCCTCTATGGCCGACCAGAGGCGAGCGAGACCGACATGATTGAGGCCGCGCATCGCGCCGAAGCGCATGGGTTCATCCTGGCTCTCGAGGACCCTGAGGGACGCACTGGCTATGATGCGCACGTCGGCGAACGCGGTGTGAAACTGTCCGGTGGTCAGCGCCAAAGGATCGCCCTTGCGCGCGTTATTTTGAAAAATGCGCCCATCCTCATTCTGGACGAAGCAACCAGCGCACTTGATTCCGAGGTCGAGGCCGAGATTCAGAAAACGCTCTACGGCATGATGGCGGGCAAAACCGTGATCGCGATTGCTCACCGTCTGTCTACTATCGCGCAGATGGATCGGATTCTCGTTCTCGACGCAGGACACATCGTTGAACAAGGCGCCCACGGCGAGCTATTGGCTCAAGACGGGCTATATGCCCGGTTCTGGAGCCGGCAATCGGGCGGGTTTATCGGGACAGAAGTCGAGGCAGCCGAATGATCCGTCGCGCGGGAAATCTTATCGACGCATTCCAGCCGGCGGAGGCCGATCCGCCGCGCACCCTGGCCGCATTTTTTCGCTGGGCGCTTGCCGGGTCCTTCCCGATACTTTTGATCGCGGGCCTGATCTCTGCGGCAGCCGGCACACTTGAAGTTATGTCAGCGATCCTGCTTGGACATGTGATCGACACGGCGATCGGATCGGATCCAAGCGATTTTTTAAACGCCAATTGGAGCCTCGTGCTTCTGGTGCTTGGCTTCTTTGTCATAGCGCGCCCGCTGTTCTTTGGCCTGTCATCTCTGGCCAACGCCGTCGTTGTGTTGCCAAACCTCAACCCGCTTGTTCTGACGCGCCTCCATCGCTGGACGCTTGGGCAGGCGGTCACGTTTTTTGACAACGACTTTGCAGGGCGCATCGCCCAGAAGCAAATGCAAACCGCGCGCGCCCTGACCGATGTCGCGGGCGAGGTTATCAACGTCCTATTCTTTGCGATTGCTTCGCTTATCGCGTCTGCACTGCTGCTCACCTCGATAAACGGTTGGATGGCCTTGGCGCTTGGCGCTTGGCTGTTGTTGTATTTGTTGATGATCCGCTGGTTTATGCCGCGCATCCGCAAACGGTCAAAAGCCCGCGCAAATGCTCGCGCGATGGTTACGGGGCAGATCGTCGACACAATCACAAACGTCAAAACGGTGAAGCTCTTCGCGCACGACGCCCACGAAGAGACCGCCGCGACCGAGGCTGTCCGCAGTTTCCGCGAGCGCGCTTTGGACTACGGTATTATAGCAGCAACGTTCCGCTTCTGTCTGATGGCGGTCGCAGGAATGGTGCCCGTGATGCTGATCGGCGGCACGCTTTGGTTCTGGAGCCAAGGCGCCGCGACCGCAGGTGACATTGCAGCTGCCGGCGCGATCTCAATTCGGATCGCGCAGATGACGGGTTGGGTAAGCCACGTGCTGATGGCGATTTACGCCAACGTCGGTGAGGTCGAGGACGGCATGAACACTCTGACGCCACCGCGCACCCTGACCGACAGCCCCGATGCAAAAGTCCTCGCCACTATCGAGCCATCGATCCAGTTCGACGACGTCAATTTCGCCTATGGCCGGAAGACCGGTGGCGTTGAAGGGATCAAGCTAAATGTCCAGGCGGGCGAAAAGCTTGGTATTGTTGGCGCTTCGGGCGCGGGCAAGTCAACACTCGTTTCGCTTCTGCTCAGACTTTACGATACAGAAGGCGGCCGTGTGCTCGTCGGCGGACATGATGTGCGGGAGGTTACACAGGAAAGTCTTCGACGCCAGATCGGCATGGTCACTCAGGAAACCGCCATGTTTAATCGCGCGGCGCGTGACAACATCCTTTATGGCAAGCCCGGTGCAAGCGAGGCCGACATCGAAGCGGCCGCCCGCCGCGCCGAGGCCCATGACTTTATTCTGGGCCTTGAGGACCATAAGGGCCGCACAGGCTATGATGCGCATCTTGGCGAGCGCGGCGTCAAGCTTTCGGGTGGACAGCGGCAGCGTATCGCGTTGGCCCGCGCATTTCTGAAGGACGCGCCAATACTGGTTCTGGACGAGGCAACCAGTGCGCTCGATTCCGAAGTCGAAGCTTCAATTCAAACCGCGCTCGATCTTGTAATGGAAGGCAAAACCGTTCTTGCCATCGCCCACCGCCTTTCGACCATTGCGCGCATGGATCGAATTGTTGTTCTTGACGAGGGCCGCATTGTGGAAGCGGGCACTCATGACGAATTGCTCGAGGCCAACGGCCTCTACGCCCGCTTTTGGCAGCGTCAGTCTGGCGGTTTTATCGGGGTCCGGGAGGCCGCAGAATAGATGACTAAAGTTACGATTGAGCGACTTGGACACCAGGGCGATGGCATTGCGCATGGCCCGATTTTTGCGTCCCGGACCCTTCCTGGTGAAACGGTTGAAGGTGATTTGGACGGCACTCGCCTTACCGCACCGCGGATTGTTACGCCGTCTTCGGACCGTGTTTCACCGAAATGTCGGCACTACAAAACATGCGGTGGCTGCGCTTTGCAGCACGCCTCGGATGCCTTTGTGGCTGGATGGCAGCAAGATGTTGTAACCCGCGCTTTGGGCGCTGTCGGTCTGTCGGCGCCCTTGCGTCGCCTCCACACATCGCCCGCGTCATCGCGCCGCCGCGCCGCCTTTACAGGGCGCCGGACGAAGAAGGGCGCAATCGTCGGCTTCCATGGCCCCGCAAGTGACGTTGTGATCGCTGTTCCCAACTGCCAGATCGTGAGGCCATCTCTTCTCGCAGCACTGCCCGCGCTTGAAGATATCACGCGTATCGGCGCCTCGCGCAAAAGCTCGCTGCGGCTTTCCGTGACAGATACTGACACCGGATTAGACGTTGCCGTAACCGATGGTAAGCCGCTCGATAACGATTTACGGCAAGTCTTGATCGAGATATCCAACACGGCAGGGTTTGCCCGGATAAGCTGGGATGACGAGGTCATTGCGCAACGCGTGGCCCCCATTTTGCGTATGGGTACAGCCCCGGTTCCTGTTCCGCCAGGTGCTTTCCTTCAGGCTACGGCAGAAGGCGAGCTTGCGTTGCTTACCTCGATCAAAGATGCCGTCGGGGGGGCTGGCAAAATTCTCGATCTTTTTGCTGGATGCGGCACTTTTGCGCTGCCGCTTTCCCTAGCAGCCGAGGTTCACGCCGTCGAAAGTGAACAGTCGCTTCTTGATGCCCTCGATGCGGGCTGGCGCCATGCAACAGGCGTCAAGCGTGTCACAACCGAGCGCCGCGATCTGTTCCGCCGCCCCCTTACGCCTGATGAACTTCAACGATTTGATGCGATTGTGATTGACCCGCCACGAGCCGGCGCCGAAGCACAAATCCATGAAATCGCTGCTGCAAAAGTGCAACGCATTGCGGCGATTTCGTGTAACCCGGTCACTTTCGCCCGGGATGCCGCAATCTTAACGAATTCGGGATACAGGCTCGATTGGATTGATATTGTGGACCAGTTTCGCTGGTCTCCTCATGTTGAGGTGGCGGCAGGACTGACGCTTGCATGAAGTGGATTCACATAGAGTGTTCGCTGCGTTATAGGAAGTTTGAGGCAAAAGGGTCGAGCAAGGATCATGCGATTTACAAGGCGTTTCGCACTTTTCGGCATGCTGGCAACGGCACTGTCGGCCTGTGCGTCAAAGTTTCAAAGCTATTCTGGTCCCGAAGTGACGCGGGTGATTGTGCTTAAAGAAAAGCGCAAAATGTATCTTTTGCATGGGAACAAAGCGCTCAGATCCTACGATATTGCGCTGGGCTTTGCCCCTGCGGGCGACAAAAAGGTCGAAGGTGACGGCAGAACCCCAGAGGGACACTATCGCGTTGACCGTCGTAACCCGGACAGCCGCTTCCACCTTTCGATCGGGATCGATTATCCCAACAGGCACGACATCGCCGAGGCAAAAGCTTTGGGGGAGGACCCGGGCGGGGATATCTTTATCCACGGTGAAGGGACACTGATCAGCAAACCAAAGCCCGACTGGACGTGGGGATGTGTCGCCATCTCTAACGATGAAATGGAAGAAGTTTACGCGATGGTTCCAAACGGTACCTTTGTGTCGATCTTTAAGTAGACGGCCGCACGCCTGCGCTCTGTGCGCCCACAATCATTGTCCACCAGATTTTCCCGTTCGGCTCCTGAAACCAGGCGAAGCCAAGATCATTTGCGCGCGAATCCAGTATGACAGTGCGTGTGTCAGGTTGCTCCATCCACGCCGAAAGGGTCTCCAATTCGGTCTCATACGTTTCCGAAATGTTTTCGCCGAGCAGGCCGCCCTGATATCCAGCGCGTGCAACCCGATCAAGCGGGCTCGATCCGTCCGACCCGAAATGCCAGGGACGATTTTGGACGGACATATCGCGCGCATGGGTGGCGGCGGCCGCATTTAGCTCTGCCGACAATCGCACCGGACCGGCGCCAGATGCACCTCGAAGCGCGTTAACCCCGTCCAAAACGCGAAACTGGATATCGGCCGTGTCGCCATCATCGATTATATAAATCCGCGGTAACGGCTTACCGTCCGGACCAATCAGTAGTTCCGGGGTCGCGCAAGCAGCAACGACAAGCGCCATAGCAAGGGAAAAAAGTGTGCGGATCATGGATACAGGGCCTTTGGTCAATTTTTACTGCCATACAGCGAACTTTCGCCCGGTTCAAACGTAAGTGTCACACAGTCGGCCAACTAACGCTGCTGTGAATTGTAGATGTTGCAAAGGAGCATTAGTGTTAAGGGCAACGCCTTGTTCAAAGAGAATCCAAATGACCGACTTTTCGAGCCCTAAATTCAACCGGCGCGCGTTTCTCGCAACAAGCGCATCTGTTCTTGCGGCCCCCGCGCTGGCGCAGTCAATTGACGGTTCCGAGCAGGACGGGCAGACCGTCCGCCGCAACGCCTCCAGTTTCCGCGCTCTTGATTGGCAGCCCTATTTCGACAACTTGCGGAATGGCGCGATCCTCGTCGATATCACATCGCGCGCATTACACTACTGGGACGAGTCACAGTCGACCTATAAACTGTACCCAACATCAGTGCCGTTAAGTGAAGATCTGACGCGCCGCGGTCGCACCAAGGTTGTGGTGAAAGATCCCGAGCCTGACTGGCGCCCGACGCCTGCCATGAAGGTTCGCAACCCAGACTGGCCGGATTACATGCCTCCGGGCCCCGACAACCCGCTCGGCATCCGGGCGCTGCACCTGACCTGGGCCTATTACCGCATCCATGGCACCCACGACACGCGCAAGATCGGGCGTCGCTCGTCCAACGGCTGTATCGGCCTCTATAACGAACATATCACCGAACTTTGCGATCTCGCCAAGGTCGGCACGCAGGTTTTGTTGATCTAGCAGCTTGCCAACCTTCGGGATTTTGTCACCATCGCGTCCATCAGGCGGGATGTTTTGCTCTGAGCAATGAATTTTTCCGGCCCGAGGCCCAGTGCATCGTATTGCGCTGCGGTCTCGAGAGGTTTTCGCATGACACGCGATGACCCCCGCTTCACCTGCGATGGCCGGGCGGTTGGGTTTGCTGATCTGACAGACGAGTCACATGAGAGTGTTCCAAACCAGGCCCGTTTTCAGGGGACTGCCCGCGACCGCCTAGGAAAGACGTGGCGAAGAACGTGCCCGGATCTTTGGCGCGATAGCCCAGGCTTCCCATGCGGGGTCGCTATGGATTTCAGGCTCTCATCAACGGGGATGCAACCAGGAAACACTGCCTCCGAGACAGTTTGCCGCAAAATGGGTCTTGCCCAGAAGGCGCCGTCACTATTGTCGGTTCGATGTCTATACCGGGTGGTCGCTTAGCCAAGTGGACGCGACTCGATCCACCCCTTCAAATTGTCCTCAATTGCCTCTGAAAGCGCCGCGATATGGGCGTCATCGTCGTTAAGGCAAGGGATATAGGTGAAGTGTTCGCCGCCCGCTTCCTCGAAGCTTTCGCGGATCTCTTCGTTGATCTCTTCTAACGTTTCGATGCAATCGGCCGAAAACGCGGGCGCGATCACTGCGATCCGCCTCTTGCCGCCCTCGGCAAGCCGCGCGACTTCCTCGACAGTATAGGGTTGAAGCCATTCCTCGGGCCCAAAGCGACTTTGGAAGGTGGTCACGATCTCGCTGTTGTCCCAACCGAGGCGTTCTTTTAAAAGGCGCGTCGTCTTCTGGCACTGACAATGGTAGGGGTCGCCTTCCATCAAATATCGCTGCGGCACCCCGTGGTAGGAACACACGAGAATATCTGGTTTGGTTTCCATCAGGCCATAGGCTCGTTCAACCGATTGCGCCAAAGCATCAATATAAGACGGGCGGTCGAAATAGCCCGGTACGGTCCGCACTGGCGGCTGCCACTTCTCGGCCATTACCGAGCGGAAAAATTGATCGTTTGCGGTAGCAGTCGTCGCACCAGCGTATTGCGGATAAAGTGGAAAAAACAGTATCTTACGGCATCCACGCTCGACCATCATGCGGACCTTTGATTGCGTCGAAGGGTTGCCGTAGCGCATGCAAAAATCAACCAGAACCTGATCGCCGAAACGTTCGGCCATCACGTCACTGATTTTCTTGGTCTGGGCTTTGGTGATTGTCATCAAGGGGCTCTCGCCCTGCGCCTCATTCCAGATCGACTTATAGGCAGCGCCACTTGAAAACGGGCGTTTCGTCAGGATCACAGCCTGCAAAAGCGGTTGCCAAATCCAAGGATTATAGTCGAT
>Ga0075467_10002218_pt1 | contig 15489 bp, 17 predicted proteins | sample DEB08_DNA_9_FD_75067 | JGI IMG/M metagenome (GOLD analysis project Ga0075467, IMG submission 75067) | Aqueous microbial communities from the Delaware River and Bay under freshwater to marine salinity gradient to study organic matter... | ecosystem: Environmental > Aquatic > Marine > Coastal ... | reverse complement strand
TTACCATCTGCAACAAGAGAGTTATAAGAGGATCTAATTGGTCTGAAAGAGGTGCCTCTGTAAAACAATTCTTTAACAAATGATGTGTCTGGTTTTACAAACAGCATATGGTATTTTTCAGGATTATATATAGATTCATTAAACACGTTATCGACACTATTTATCAAGCTAATTTGATTTGCATTTATTTTTACTAAACTATCTAAAAGTACAACATCATTTTCGAGATTAATTTTTATGCCATTTAAATATCCTTTTGCCAACTGCTCACCCTTTCTGTTTTCATTCCAATTATTAATTTGTAATGCTATTAGAATACCAATGACTACGAGGATGATTTCGCCTATGGCGTATTTAAAGTATTTGGATGTTTTATTTTCCATAATGAGGGTTTGTCTTATGTGTCTAAAGAATTTAATCATAGTTATTTAATTACTAGCCTCTTCTGGTTTAACTAATAGTTCATGAGTAATTTCAAGTATATGATTATATCTAAAAGCACTATTTCTGTGAGCGGTGAGCAGAGAATTATAAGCGCTATATACTTTTTGATTTTGAAACAGTTGTTTTAAATCTGTCTCAAAAGGTATTTTTTCTATCTTATTTGGTATGTAAGAATATTCATCACTTCTTGTTGTTTCGGAGTTTGCGAAATCTTCCGATTCTAAACGCTTTTTAATACCTTCTTTAGATAACATATTAACTGTTCCAGCAACTTCAGATAATAACATTTGCCCACGTCTGTAGTAGGTTTCTTCATAACGGCTTATGTCCTTGAGTATATAGTCAACTTTTTCTATATAAGAGGTAATGTCATTTTTTAATGCATTAGATTTTAGTAAGGTTATATTTCCAGAATTCACAAGGGATCTTGCCGTTCCTAATATAGGGCTTACCATAGTTGTGCTTTGTGGTATTCGCATATACCTATAAATGCTGTCATGTGGTGTCTCTTTTTTCCAGAACGCTTGGCATACAATAGCACTTGCTCTTGCACTTGCTTCCATACGCGTCTTAACCTCTTCAAGTTCAACTATTGATTTTTTTAGATCTGCTTTAAGTTGTTCTAAAACAATTGTTTCGGCTTTTTTTCTATTGCGTTCGCTGTTCCATTCACTGACTTGTAAAGCCAATAAAATACCAAACATTACTAAAACTATCTCGCCAATAGCGTATTTAAAGTATTTGGTAGTCTTATTTTGATTCATGAGGTCGTATCTAATTTTTCTGAAAAACTTAATCATATTTTTTGTTTCTATTTTTTTCGCTAGTGGCTATCTCTACCAAATGTCCACTGGACATTTGATTTTGTTTTACAAAATTCAGTTTCGATAATCTAATATGTCTAAAGAATTTAATCATATTCTAAATATTTTTGTCATTTCGAACATATGTGAGAAATCCCATAATGAGATTCCTCGTCGCTTTGCTCTGTCGGAATGACAGAAGACTCATAAGGAGTGATTTACGAATATGTCTGAAGAATTTAATCAATGCTTTTAATTTTTAGTTTCGTTGCTTTAATTCTGTATTAATGTTGTCTATAATTTTAAGCATAAGATCATGTTTATTCATAAATTGACGACACAACAATACTTGTTGCCTGTAATAAAACTCAAAATCGGCTAGCACTTCTTTTTTGTTAGAATTATCAATAAAAAATGATTGAAGGTTTGAATTTTTTAGTTCATTGGCATACTTCCAACCTACATGTTCCTCTCGTCTTTTAAGGTCACTGTATACACTATTAGTTGATGGTTGCTTCACTTCGTACAAATCTTGAATGGATTGATGAAGTTGAGTGTTTTTTATGAGACCAGCAGCTGTGTTTGAAGTTAATGCCTTATAAGACCCTTCTATTAACCTGAGGCTAGGACCACGATTAAACATCCATTCAATGTTAATAGTATCAATAGATATATCGTGAGTTTCAATATCTCTTCCAGGTATAAACGTAGAATCAATTTTATGTAAAGCTGAAATCTTTTGGAGAATACGATTTATACGTAGTTCAATAGTTGGTATATCACTTTCTAAATCTGTTTTTATTCCAATTAGGTAATTTATTTCTGAGGTGCGTTCTTGTCTTTTTTCGTTCCAATTGTTTACTTGTAGTGCTAGTAAAATACCAATCATCACAAGAAATATTTCACCAATGGCGTATTTAAAGTATTTTCCTGTTTTTCCTATTTCCATGAGGTTTCGTCTTTTATTTCTGAAGAATTTAATCATGTGATGGGCTTATTTAGAATTAAGTTCCTCGTCTATTGAAGCCACTATCTCATTAATTGATTGAGTGATTTCAGCAAAAGTTTTTACAAATCTTTTACAATAAAAAATTTGATAATTTACCTTTGATCGTAGATTACTAGAATTTAATAGGTCGATTGCTGTTTTGGTGTTTGTTATTAATAAGTCTTCATTTAGCGATAGTTTATCTACTAAGGGAGCTTCAATATGTTCACTGACATAATTACTGTGATAATTAATATTTGATTCAAGATCTGGATGCGTATTTTCATAAAACACAATGATGTGCTCTCTTAATAGATCATTAGAAATTATATCAAGATTCCCATTAGATTTTAATCCGAAATATTTGGTTTCAGTGGTCATACCTTGAAAATCTAGTGTTGAAACTATTTGTAGAAAAAAAGAGGTCATATCTACATTCTCGTAATTACCGCTTGAGACTTCTTTAAGATACATAATACTTTCGTTGAAGTATTTATTGGTATATTGTATAAGTTTTTCCTCAAATAGAAGATCTTTCTTTAATTGTTTTAATGTAAGTGTTTCTTGTTGTTTTGTTTTTCTGTTTTCATTCCAATTGTTCACCTGAAGCGCTAATAATATTCCAATCATCACTAAAACTATTTCGCCAATAGCATATTTTAGGTACTTTTCAGTCTTTCCAGTTTCCATGAGGTTCCGTCTTATATGTCTAAAGAATTTAATCATTAATTAAACTTCTTAATTAAATGATATGAAAACTCAATAATTTCCTTGTAGTTGTCTTTGCTTATTTTTTCGTCAATCCCATGGAAACGCGTCATACTTTTTGGACCAATACGAATTGGGTAAAAGCGATACACATCATCTGAGATATCATAAAAGTACCTTGCATCTGTTCCTCCACCAACTAAACCTGGAACTACAACAGTATTTGGAAACATATCGCGTATGGTTTTTTCTAAGGTTTTAAAAGCTTCAGAATCTACACTAGAAACTGGCGAAGGATTGGTTAAAAAGCCAACAGGTTCTACTCTTATTTTATCAGAAATGGTCCTTATTATATGTTGTTTTGTTGTTTCTATAGTTTCACCAGGAAGGATCCTGAAATTTATGGTGGCCTCTGCAACTGTAGGTATTACATTGTTTTTTACGCCTCCATCAATAATGGTTGGCGCAGTGGTTGTGTGTGCATTTAAGGCTTCCAATATTGGTTTTTTAAATAACCAAGGATTAGCAAAAGCCATTTTTTGTAAAAAAGGTAATTCGGCTCCCATATATTCTAATTGATAATCCACTGGATTAACCAGTTTGTATGGTAATTGGTTATTTTCGAGGTCAACTATGGCTTGTGCTAACATGCCAATAGTATTTTCTCTTGGTGGTTGCGAACTGTGTCCACCAGTAGTTTCAACAATAAGTCTGAAAGAAGCAAATCCTTTTTCGGCTAAGTTGACCATAGCTACAGGTGCTTCAACTCCTGGCACTAAATCTTCGGCAATAAATCCACCTTCATCTAGCGTCATTAAAGCATGAACTCCTTTTGCTTTTAAGTGCTCTGCAATTGCAGCTGCTCCATTACTACCACCAACTTCCTCATCATGACCAAAGGCAAGATAAATGGTACGAGAAGGCTCAAATGATTCTTCTAATAATTTTTCTACAGCTTCTAAAAGTCCTATTAAAGTACCTTTATCATCCATAGTACCTCGACCAATAATATGTGTTTCAGTTATTTTGCCTTCAAAAGGGCCAGCTTCCCAGTCGCCAAGTGTAGGTTGATCTATTGGAACAACGTCTTGGTGTGACATTAATATGATTGGTTTTTTTGAAGCGTCTGATCCTTGCCAAGTATATACTAAACTATAGTCACTAATTTTTTCAAGCGATAGATTGGCATGTGTTAAAGGGAAGGTTTCTTCAAGAAATCTGTGAAAACCAAAAAAGGCTGTAGAATCTGGAATGGCATCTTCGCTAAATGATATGGTTGGAAATTGAAGACCTTTTGAAAGGTTTTGAAAGGCATCGTTTGGCAGATTTACGGTTTCCAAAGTTTCTGATGCAACTTGTTTAGAGCTTAGGCGTACTGTATTAAATATTAATACACCTAAAACGATAACGATTATTATACCAATTAGTTTTAAAATTTTTTTCATGAGCGTTGCTGGTTTATGAGTTTTCTAAGTTAGTTATATTATTTTCTTGTTTCTAATTCATTATCGATCATTGACGAGGTCTTTAAAATATTAGTAATAATGTTTGGGATTTTTTGATTAATATATTATTACTCCTTTAGTTCTCTTTCAAGTAAGTCAATAGTTTGATTCGTTAATCCCAATAGACCATATGTAATCCATACTTCGTCCACCTTACTAAAATAATAGACTTGATGTAACTTTTCGTAGGTTTTTGAGGATTTGATATAGTTGATGAATTCGGCATCACTTTTTATATAATCTGGATGCATTGATATAGGAGGTTGTACATAAAATTTTTCATTATTCTGTTCTTGAAATGCATTTAGATTTAGCATAAAATCGGTATTCAGACCGTTTTTGTTATATAATATATCATCTCCCATTTTGCTGAGGTCATTTCTTGATGTTAGAAAATCTTTTAATAAGGAAAGCCTTTGTTTTATGCTATCACTTAACATCTCAAATTTACTAGGAGATATCGCTTCTTCTAAAACCGAATTTAACATAGATAATCTTGTTTCGTAAGTCAAATTAGAAGCATATAATCTAAGACTGTCAATTGATAGATCTATAGCTCCAGCAGAATAATTAATAACCTTATTTAATTGAGAATTGCTTTTATGAAGCCCGAGTGAATGGTTTTCAAGGGTTTTTTTATTGATTGAAAATTCTTTTTTTAAAGCAAGCATAAGCTTTTGTTTATTGCTTTCAGATTTTCTGTTCTCGTTCCAATTATTAATACTTAGTGCGATAAGAATACCAATAACTACAAGAATAATTTCTCCAATGGCGTATTTAAAGTATTTGGATGTTTTGTTTTCCATAATGAGGTTTTGGCGAATTTTTCTGAAGAATTTAATCATTTATCTCACTATTTAAAAGTTCAATAATTTTAATAATTGTAGCTCTTAAAGTGACCGATTGTAAGTTGGCAACATGATTTGGGCTAATAGCACTTGCAGCTATACTTTCCAACTCATGAATAATTGTTTCGTTATTTAATAATGAACTGAATTGAGATTCTTCAATTATAAGTCTAGAATCTATTGTTTTATCTAAAAATTCAATTGGTGTATCAATACCTTTCCAAGCTGCGGAATGCACATTTCTAGCTATACCAGCTTTAATTAAAAATGGAACAAGTAAATCGGTTCGCATTTTTTGCCATTCTAATTCTACTTGTTGTACTTGTTTCACATCTGAGGTCCATCGCGATAATATCCTTTTAAGTGAGTCGTTATGGATTAAGCTGATTTCACCGGAAGAAATTAAATTGTTTTCAATAGGGTCGAAAGTTGGATCTTTAATAATATTAATAATTTCTGGAATTATTTTGTCAACATCAATACTTGGCGAATCATTAACAAAATCTAATACCTTCAAGCTAGACTTAATTAAAGCAGTTCGCATTTTAATTTTGTCTTCTAGCTGTAATAAGTTATCAGAATAGTCTTCTCTTAATTGTATTAAAATTTTATGCTCTTTTATATTATCCTTTTGCCTATTGTTCCAGTTATTAATAAAAAGAGCAATTAGAATTCCAATAACTATAAGTATTATTTCGCCAATGGCGTATTTAAAATATTTGGCAGTTTTATTTTCCATAAGGAGTGATTTACGTATATGTCTAAAGAATTTAATCATTTAAATGCCTGTTAATAAGTGATATTAAATGTTCTGCGCGTTCATTTACCTTCAAGGCTTTATCTTTTGAATTATGAGCTAAGGATATTTCGCGGTTAATAAGCCTATAAAATTCTTCGGTCTTCACTTTTGAGATAAATAGTTTGGCATCGAATGCTGATATATCATCAGGGTTGTTTGGATCCCAAGGTGCTAACGATAGTGTAAAGTCTATGTATCCAGTTGGTTTGCCTTCACTACTTTCATCTATACCATTTAAGAGATTATAATATTTGAGTATAGATTCTCTTAAGGCATCATTTTCAATGATATCAAAATCACTTGCACTGGTTAGTTGAGTATAAGTCGTTCTATGAAAACTCCAAATAACATTTCCAAATACATTTCCATAGCCCAAATCATTTAAAAACTGGATTGTATCTTGAGGTATATATTTTCCTTGATAGTAGTCTTTCCCATTGTTTAATACTTCTATTTTTTTAGGATATCGTTTAAGAATATTTCTAGTATTAAAGTCGATATCACTTTGGATCTCTTTTTTTAAATTACTCAAGTATTGTTGTTCTTTAATACTATCTTTTCTATTCTCATTCCAATTATTAATTTGTAGAGCTATCAATATTCCGATAACCACAAGCACAATTTCGCCTATGGCGTATTTAAAGTATTTGGATGTTTTGTTTTGATTCATAAGGTCGTATCTAATTCGTCTAAAAAACTTTATCATATTTTTAGGTTCTAATTTTTCGCAAGTGACTATCTCCATCAAAGGTCTACTGACCTTTGATTTTGCTTTGCAAAATTTTGTTTCGATAACAAAAGAATTTAATCATTTTCCTTCGTTTAATTGATTATCTATAAGTTCTAATATGTCTACAATGCGTTTTCTTAAAACTTCAGATTGTAAATTGTTAAGTTTATTGAAAGTTGCACAAAGCGCCAGGTTACTTTCCATTGCTGGCATGTCAAGGACTTTCGATAGGTCGACATTTCTTTTTGAATTTCCAACGCTAAATTGCTCTATTTCTCTTTCATCTAAGTAAAAAGCATCCATAACATTATTAGACCAAAACCCATTTAAGGAATTTCTAATTGTATTTTGTTCAATTAAAAATGGATAATACAGATTGTCTCTAAATGTTATCCAAGCTACCTCTTCTTCTGTAATTTGAACCAACTCACTGGTCCAAAAGGATAATAATTTCTTTAATTTATTATTTGACAATAATTGAATATTACCTGAGCCATTTAAATCATTAACTATAGGATCAAAAGTAGGTGCAAGTGTTGTAAATGAAATATATTTTGAGATAGTATCATTGTTCCTTATGGATGGATTATCTACATAATCAAGTAGTATTTGACTTGATTTAATCATATCTTTTCTAATGCTTATTTTTTGGTCTAATTGCTTCAAATTACTATGAAATTCTGATCGTAATTGTTCAAGTAGTGCTGTTTCTTCAATTCTATTTTTACGGTTTTCATTCCAATTATTAATCTGTAAGGCAATGAGAATTCCAATAACCACGAGTATAATTTCGCCAATGGCATATTTAAAGTATTTGGAGGTTTTATTTTCCATAAGTAAGTTTTTTCTAATATGTCTAAAGAATTTAATCATTGTTTTAGTGTTATTTTAATTCCTCAGTGATCAATGTTAAAATCTCTTTATTTTGATTTTTAATGGTGTTTAATTCCGTGATATATTCAGTAGCAAAGGCAAAAGAAAGCGCGCTGTAATCTTCAAAAAACACATCTCGTAAAATACCTTTAAAATCCGAAGGTCTATTTGCAGAAGTCATCTCTGGAAATTCACTTTTCCATATATCTGAGACACGAACATATTGGGCTAGCTTATAATAGGAGTCATATTGGTGTTCTCGCAGCCTATTGGCTTCTTCTTCAGAATCTTTTACTACGTCTTCCCAACTAAACAGCAGCTCAATTAATCTGTTGTTTTCTAACAAATGAATTTGACTTGACGAAATGGCAGAACGTAAAGCGCCATTACTTGGGTTAAAAGTCCATGTATATGAAAGGTTGACTATCGCGATACTAATATCTTGGTCTAAATAATTCCCTTCTGGATTCTTAATCATATTGTTTGCAAGAGGGTAATATTCTTTGACTTTTCCCATATAAAAAAGGACAGTATCAATTTGTTTAAGGTTAGCCTCAAACTCTAGCTGTAGCGCTTTTAAAACAATTTGTTTTTGTTTGCTATTAGAGCTGTCAAGACGCCATTCGTTAAGTTGTATGGCAATTAAAATACCTATTACGACAAGAATTATTTCGCCAATGGCGTATTTAAAGTACTTTCCTGTTTTTCCTGTTTCCATGAGGTTGTAACGTATTTGTCTAAAAAACTTAATCATATTTTTTGTTTCTATTTTTTCCGCAAGCGGCTATCTTCAACAAAGGTCTACTAGACCTTTGATTTTGCATTACAAAATTGTGTTTCGATAATCTGATATGTCTAAAGAATTTAATCATTAAGTAATTGTTCTAATTCGGTTACTAAAGACTTGGTAGTAGTTTTGAGGTCTACTAATAATTCATAATGACGTATTGCAACAGTATTTCTTAAATAAACTGCATTCATAAAATCAAGCTTGTTTTCGTCTATGATAATACGTTTTTTAGATATTTCTTGAAGCTCTTTTTCGTATTTAGGGATTACTATTTGCGCATTTAATTTGGATGTTGAACTATATGATCCAAAAACGTCAGGTCGGTAATAATAACCAATTTTATTAAAGGCAGATAAATAGTTTTGGTCTATTAATAAGGAATTATTATTTAGAATCACTTTTTCAATATATTCTAATTCTTGATAATATTTAATAAGCTTGTTTTTGTATTCTATGCTTTTTAAAATGTTGATATTTCCTGAAGATATTAAATCGGTATAAGTTGGATCTGTAATAATAAAAGTTTTTCTGGCAGTTAAAATGGCGGCAATTTTATTAAATGTACTATCAATTACTAAACTATTAATTTGTTGATAAGCTTTTATAATATAACCAGCCGCTTCAAAATACTCTTGTTCTCTCTCCATTTGTAAGTCTATAGATGCGTTTTGGTCTTTAAGGTCACTCAATATATTTTTGAGATACATTTGCTCTACCTTTTTTTCTTTACTAGATTCATTCCAGTTATTAATCTGCAAGGCAATTAAAATACCAATGACCACTAGTACTATTTCGCCAATGGCGTATTTAAAATATTTACCTGTTTTGTTTTCCATAAGGAGTGATTTTCTGATATGTCTAAAAAATTTAATCATCTATTAATTTCTGAATTCAAAATATTAAGTATGTCAACTATTTTTTGCCTTAATATTAATGATTGATTTAATGAATGTTTGTTTTTTGTTAAGCATCGTTCTAAATGATCCTCATAATCAGGTTGATCTAGTAATACATTGTAATCTTCCAGATGCTTCGATTTTCCAATCTCATATGTTTTAGTATTGAATTGGTCTTCAATTAAATACTGTCCTAAAAGGTTTTCTTTAGCAGCTTTACTTCTAATGGTTCTTAATTGATAATATTTTACCAAAAATGGCACATATTTATTTTCACGATATTCTGCCCAACTTAATTCGTCTTCTCTAAGATCTGCAATTTCAGATGTCCAATAAGTAAGCTTTTGTTTTAAACTGTCATTTTTAATGAGTCTTAACTCTCCAGAAATAGCCAAATTATTGACTATAGGATCAAATGTTGTAAAAGGAATTGTTCTCGCTAAATGATAATCAACACTATCTTTATTTCGAAGTTCTTCAAGGTCTATATATTTAAACAGTTGCAAAGCAGAATTAATAGTTTCATTCTTAGAACTAATTTTCTGGTCTAACTGCTCGAGGTTACTTTTAAACTCCAACAGTAATTGAGATAATATGGCACTTTCTTGTTGCTTTTCTATTCTCTGTTCGTTCCAATTATTTACTTGTAACGCTAGGAGAATACCTACCATTACTAAAATAATTTCGCCAATGGCATATTTAAAGTATTTGGATGTTTTGTTTTCCATAAGTAAGTTTTTACGAATATGTCTAAAGAATTTAATCATTACCTCTAAAATTAAGTTCACTTGATACAGTTGCTATCATTTTTTCGGTAGCCTTAACTAGGTCTTTTGCTTTCCTAAGATTTAGCTCTTGGTATGACTTCATGACATCAATTCCAATTTGTAAATCTTGATACTCTTTAGAGTTGCTGTTAAAATAATAAGGATAATTAGTGAGCTTAAAATTTTCTGGATCCATTTTATAATCCAATCGTAATTTCAGAAACCCTTTATTCAATTCTAAAAAGGTATTCTCCACAATTTGTGCATTGGCATTGTTATATAAAACCTCACGTTCTACAAGCTTATAATAATTGGTTATTGCATTAACTAAAGTATCAGATCCTAAAGCATATAATTTTCCAGTATTTAAAAGTTCTTCATGTGTACTATTATTAAGTGCTAAAGCCGTGCCTCCTCCATCAATTTCAGCTGACAATACATATTGTAAATCTTTTTCCTTTAAACCTTTGTATGTTAGTTTTAAAAGAGAATCACAAGCCTTAGAAGCTTTTGCTAAACCAGGTAAACCGCGAACACCTTTTATAATTGCATATTCTAGTCTAACTTTATTTAGGTCTAATTCGGTTAGCATTTTTTTAAGAAATTCTTGGTTTTGTGTTTTTAATTCGCGTGTAGTATTCCAGGTATTAATTTGAAGTGCAAAAAGAATTCCTATAACCACAAGTATTATTTCACCAATGGCATAGAGTAGGTACTTACTGAATTTGTTTTCAGTGAGAAGGCGTTTTCGTATATGTCTGAAGAATTTAATCATTTAATTTTATTATCTCTTTTTTTATTTGTCTATTCAAGCTATCAATTTTTACAATAAGTTGCTCTTTAAAAGCCATACTATAATTTCTTAAAGATATATTTTCACTTATAATGTTTAAAAATTTTGTATCATTTAATAAAGAACTATAATTAATAGGTTTTGCATATTCGTCATAGTATTCATTGGTTGAATCTGGGAAGTACTTTTGAAAAGATTCTACATGATTAGGATATATTATGTTTGCCAAATAATCCTTTTCCCACTGTTCATGTTCATTTTTTATTTGCCCAAAAAAATCTTCAAACACATAAATTAACTCTTTGCGTAACGTACTGTTAGTAATGAGATTAAGTCCGTCATTTTTTAATTGGTCATATGCTGCTGTAGTTAATTGAGCTTTTCCAGTCCAATAATATGTTCCAAAACAAATATCCAAGGTACTATCATAAGCCTTTTTGTTTTTTAAATAATCCTTTATTTTATAATTGTAGGATTGCCATCTTTTATTATTATTTACAAGACTGATTAAGTTTTGTTTTGATATTTCTAAAGCTGACTTCAATTCTTTTAAGGTGCTAATTTCAGTATCCTGAATTTTGAGTTGTTCATTCCAATTATTTATCTGAAGCGCAATCAAAATACCAATTACGACTAGGATAATTTCACCAATGGCATAGAGTAGGTACTTACGGAATTTGTTTTCGGTGAGAAGTTGTTGACGTATTTTTCTAAAGAACTTTATCATAGTTTAATAATTGAGTTCTTATTTATTCCGCAATCGGCTATCTTCACCAAAGGTCTGCAAGACCTTTGATTTTGATGAATCAAAATTTTGTTACGATAATGTCTAAAAAATTTAATCACATTTTTAAATTAAAAAGTGATTAAGCAATGGTTGGTTTGAGGTTAGCTTTTCTAAAAGTAAACAATACTATTTAATAGTTTCAATTTATGTAACCTATTCTTGGTTCATTTCATCAAGACTTCGACAAGCTGAGTCTGACAAGTTTAAAGAGAGTTATAAAGGTTTATATGCCATTACTTTAATCTCCACCACCAAATCGGGATGTGGTAATTGGTGCACTGCTACTGTGGTTCTTGCAGGTCCTGTTTCGGCATTAAAAAACTCAGCATAAGCTTTATTATAACCTGCAAAATCGTTCATGTTTACTAAAAAGGAAGTGACATCTACCACATCGCTCATGGATGCTCCAGCTTTAATTAAGTTCTTTTCAATGTTTTGCAATACTTCACGAGTTTGTATTTCAATATTTAAACGTTTTGTTCCCATGTTATCTATAATATCAACGCCAGCAATTGTGTTATCTGGTCTACGCGAGCTTGCACCTGATACAAAAATAAAGTCTCCAGCACGTCTGGTAGGTGGATAGGCTCCTCTTGGTGTTACTGTTTTTTCACTCATAATTATTATTTTAATCCAGCAATTCTATCATCTTCTAGAATAGCCTCTGTTTGTAGTTTTACTTTTTCTAAGATGGTTTTTAAATCACCATTAATATCCAAATCGCCATCAGCTAACATATTTAATATCGCTTTGTCTTGTGCACGACCTCTTAACATAGCTTCTCTATAACCAATATGCTCGTTAAATGTTACCAACGAATATTTAGATGAATAGTCGTCTGGAAAATTTTGTTCTAAAGCCATTTCTAACTTTCGCTTTTCTTGAAATATAGGATTGGCAACATGGCTTTTCATCTCATGAAAATTATCTACAGCTAAATCTGCAATAGCATCAGTGTCTTTTTTGCGTGTTTTTTCATAAGTAGTAAAGACATCTTCCCAATTTTCTAAGTTTTTATCCAATACTTTATCAAACTCTACAACATCTTCAAAGGATGCATTCATGCCTTGTCCATAAAAAGGTACAATAGCGTGTGCTGCATCTCCCATTAATAAAGTATTGCCTTTAAAATGCCATGGCGAACATTTTACTGTACCTAAAGGTGCTGTCGGATTCTCAAAGAAATCATCTACTAAATTTGGCATTAACTCTAAGGCGTCTGGGAATTCTTTTTGAAAGAATTCAGTAACAATTTCAGGTGTCGTCAAATTATTAAAATTGTATTTGCCTTCATCATAACTTAAAAAAAGCGTAACTGTAAAACTTCCATCCAGGTTTGGTAAGGCAATAACCATAAAATCGCCTCTTGGCCAAATATGTAATGCGTTTTTATAGGTTTTGTAGCCTCCATTTTCCGTTGGAAGAATACTTAATTCTTTATAACCATGTGTTAAATAATCTTGTGAAAAGCTAAATAAGAATTTCCTTTCTAAATAATAACTTTTTCGCATGGCTGAACCTGCACCATCTGTTGCAATAATCACATCGGCATCTTCTATAAATTCTTCTTTATCATGGTAATCTTTAAACAATGCAGTAGTTTTTTCAAAGTCGACCGATTTACATTTTTTATTAAAATGTATAGTAACGTTATCATGTTTTTCGGCTTCATCTAGCAATAAAGCGTTAAGTCCACCTCTTGAAATGGAATTTATATACTCATGCTCACGTCCACTATAATTTGATAAAAAGGTTTTCCCTTCTTTGTCATGTAGCATTCTACCATTCATAGGTATGCAAAGCGCATTTACTTTATCTTCAATACCAACCAGTTTCATGGCTTTATTGCCACGATCTGAAAACGCTAAATTTATAGAACGTCCAGCAGAAATATCTACTTTTCGTAAATCTGGTCGCATTTCGTAAACAGTAACCTTATAACCTCTCTGACCTAAACGTAAAGCTAATAGACTTCCGCAAAGTCCTGCACCAATAATGAGTATGTTTTGTTGTTTGTTATTCATTCAAAATAGATTTCAATTTTTCGATCATTTTATAAACATCTAAAAAACTATTGTACAATGGTACTGGAGCGCAACGAATAACGTCTGGCTCTCTCCAATCACTAATGACTCCTGCTTTTGTTAATTTAGTATGTAATGCTTTGTTGGCGTTTTTTACTTGTATTGAAAGTTGACAGCCACGTTCTTTGGGATTACTAGGCGTAATTATTTTAACAACATCATCGCCTAATTGTTCCAAAAGGAATTCAAAATATCCTGTGAGTTTGTTAGACTTTTCTGTGAGCTTTTGTATGCCAACTTCATTAAACATATCTAAGGAGGCTTTAATGGCAGCCATAGATAGAATAGGAGGATTGCTTAATTGCCAGCCTTCTGCTCCAGGCAGCACATCAAACTCATGTCTCATATTGAAACGTGTTTGCTTGTTATGACTCCACCAACCTGTAAATCGGTTTAAATCTTTATTATAGGCATGTCGTTCATGAACAAAACAACCGCTTAAACTTCCAGGTCCTGAGTTTAAATATTTATAAGTACACCAAATGGCAAAATCTGCTCCAGAATTATGTAAATCTAAATTTACATTTCCTGCTCCATGAGCACAATCAAAACCAACCATGCAACCATGTTTATGACCAAGTTCTGTAATACGTTTTAAATCGAAGAATTGCCCTGTGTAATAGTTAACACCACCAATCATGATTAATGCAATTTCGTCTCCTTGATTTTTTAAAATGTCTTCTAAATCTTCATAACGTAATAATTCCTCTCCTTTTCGTGGCTTCCATAAAACAATGCCTTCTTTATCATCAACACCATGATGACGCAGTTGAGACTCCACAGCATATTTATCAGAAGGGAATGCATCACTTTCAATAACAATTTTATAGCGTTTTGAAGTTGGTTGATAAAACGACACCATCATTAGATGTAAATTGGTCGTTAAGGTATTCATTGTAACCACTTCAATAGGTTTTGCACCTACCAGTTTTGCTGAACTTTCTGCTAAAAATTCATGATACTTGAGCCATGGGTTTTTAGCTTCTAAATGTCCTTCGACACCTAAATTCGCCCAGTCTTTGAGCTCTTGATTGATATACTCTTTTGTGGATTTTGGCTGAAGACCCAAAGAATTTCCACAGAGATAAATGAGGTCATTTCCATGTTCGTCTTTTGGAATATGAAATTTGTTTCTATAGCTTGATAATTGGTCTAATTTGTCTTGTTCTTTTGCGTAATCTAAACCTAGTTGATAGTTGGACAATGGCTTGAAGTTTTGGTTTCTACCAAAAATAGGAAAATTAAAAGATTTTAACTGATTGAAATAGTAATTTATTCTTCTAGTTTAACCTTTACATTTCTAACAAGAAGATTCCGATCTCCTTCAGCGAATTTATGGTCTTGTGCTACTTTTATACCATTATAATCGCTCGCTGTAGTTTTCAAATGTGTTAGATAGGGAAGGTTCAGGAGCATTACCACGTCTATAACTCCATTCTCTTATTATGTAATCGTCATCAAAGTAAATATCGTAAGCATCTCCTGGTGTGTAACCACCTTCACTAGAGTACCTAATGATGATTTTATTTAGGTCTTGTTGGTTTACTGGTGATTTAACTTTTTCAGGCTCTGAAATTGTTAAGCCATCATCCCAAACTAATTGAAATGGAATTAAAGCCCAAAACTTATCATTAATAAAACCTCTGTCAGCCTTTAAAGCAACAGAATCCATAT
>Ga0075467_10002217_pt1 | contig 15495 bp, 17 predicted proteins | sample DEB08_DNA_9_FD_75067 | JGI IMG/M metagenome (GOLD analysis project Ga0075467, IMG submission 75067) | Aqueous microbial communities from the Delaware River and Bay under freshwater to marine salinity gradient to study organic matter... | ecosystem: Environmental > Aquatic > Marine > Coastal ... | reverse complement strand
GGTTATGAATGCTCGCCAAACGCATTGTGATGCCGACGGCAAGTTAGATTACGACGGTGATGGATCAATGCGTGGCGATCCAGTAAGACCTAATGATTGGTGCTTGTAGGTTCTATAAACGTTTTAGGTTTAGCGAATATGAACAATCGGCCCAAACAATCAAGCTGGCGTGGTGGTCTCAAGATAATCATTGGGATTATTGCCAAGACTATTACGGCAGTGTGGCTGATTGTTGGGCTAAATATTGGAGGGTCGGCACACGAAGAATATTCTGATAAGGCGACCAAATTACTGAGTGTCGCAGACGCTAAGCTAGCACTGGGCAGAAAGCTGTTTACCGACATGAACTTGTCGGCGGATAGCTCGGTTAGTTGTGCGACATGTCATGATCCAGAGTATTCGTATACGAGTTCGCAAGCAATTCCAGCAGGTGCAGGAGGCCATATTGGTAGCCGTCGACCACCTTCATTGTTAGATATAGCGTCAAAACCCGCTTTGTTTTGGGATGGACGCATGCATGGCTTAGAACGCCAGGCTCTCTATCCGATGATTGCGTTAAACGAAATGGGAAACAGCATTCAGGCGGTTGAGGCTTATGTCTCATCTAACCCTGAGTATCAGAGACTATTTGAGCAAATCAATGGCACAAAAAAAGTTTCAATAGTTGATATTTCCCACGCGATTGCGGCCTTCGAACGTTCGATTGTATCGGAGAAATCTGCCTTCGAACGCTACTACTTAGACGGCGACAATCTTGCTATTAGCCAATCAGCCTCCAGAGGTTGGCAGTTATTTCAAACCAAAGCTGGTTGCATTCAATGCCATATATATAGCTTGAAAAATCAGTATTTCACTGACCATGAATATCACAATACAGCGGTGGGAAGACAAAATGATAAGAGAGATCTCGGACGATTTTACAGCACTATAAATATAGATGATCGAGGTAAGTTCCGCACCGCCTCGCTTAGAGAAGTGGGCGGTCGAAAACCGTATATGCATGATGGGAGTATTCAGACACTCAGAGCCGTCGTTGAGCACTATAACAACATTAACATTAAAGAAACGAATCACAAGACTCCCATACTGAGGGAGCTCAACCTCTCTTCTGAGGAGGTTGAAGACTTGGTGGCGTTTCTTGGAACAATTTAAGGTATCCGCTTTTGAACGTATGCGGACAGACAATTCAATTAATCAACTAAGGTAAGAGGTGAGCGTAATGTTTAAAGAAAGACGAGTAGTTCTAGGTTGGGGAGCGGCGATTGCTAGCTGGGTTGGTATCGGGCAGGCACAGGCTGCTGCTGGTGCAGTTTCGGTACACGACACATCCTTGAGAAGCGCTGATGCTGAGGAAGAGATTCTTCATATCCTTCATTCGCTTCATTCTGCGTTCGAACGCGAAGATTTAGAGTACGTTTCTGAGCTTGTATCTAAGCGAGATTTTCTGGCGTGTTTCGAAATCGATAACGACGGAGCGCCTACCTTCGTAGAGTCGCGAGAGCATCTGCTTACATTTCTAAGCTCTATGTTCAAAGACTACGGTTCAACTGTTCTATCGGTAAAGACCAACCCTCGGGTGCCACATGCTGCAATAGCATCTGAAAATTTTGGAGTGACTGTAGAGCAATGCGTGATTGATACGAAACTTGATACGGGCGAAATTGAGAGCAAGAACTTGCGTGGCACGACGGCATTTCGCCGAGAGGCTGATGGTTGGAAAATCGTTCATTGGCATGTGTCATACGCGTAAGAGTATGTCATTAGTGAACGAGAGAGGTTCGAAATCTCTTCTACCTCGACAACGCCGCAGGGCGGGGATACTTCTTCTAGCCTACATCTGGTCGCTGACAGCGATTCTAGTAGCTGAGGTGTCCCTTGCTCAGCAAGTAACAAAGGCGTCGAACACCACAACAAAGTCGCTCAACGTTACTATGCTGGCTAGTGATGATCATGCTGGCACCGATGCCGACATATCTGAGGATGGACGTTTTATTGTAACTTCATCGCTTAGAGGCAGCGAATCGAACCCGCACCTTTGGCTTTTGGATATCGCTAATCAACGTTGGCGACAAATTACACACGAAGACGGAGAGCAAACCGAACCTCAGTTTTCCCACGATGGGTCTCGAATTGCCTATACGTCAACGGAAGCCGGTAACAAAGATATTTGGTTACTCGACCTTGCTTCTGGAAAACGTGTACAGCTTACTAATTCCCCTGACGACGATGAGTACGCGAACTGGTCATCAGACAGTAAACGTTTGGTTTACACCGGTGGGCAGTGGAAAAAGCGAAACCACTTTATTGTTGAAATTGGTCAATCACAAGTATCTGCTCCGAAGGCAGTATTGAGTAAAGCAGGACATGTCGGTTCATGTTCGTTTCATGCCGACAATGAACGATTACTTTGCCATACCTATGAGACTGGATTTGGAAGCGTGGAAGTTATTAATGCTGATGGTGTTGTTGAGCGCAAAGTGACAACGGGGCCTGGCTGGGATTATAAACCTGCTGGATCTTCCGATGGGAAAACTGTTGTCTTTTCAAGAATTTCAGGGCCGACATCAACCATCATAATCAAAGATTTAGATAATGATGAGAACGATAAGGTCATTGAATCAGTGTATCAAGATCGATGGCCAGTATTCTTTGACAATAGTCGACAGGTGTTTTTTCATCGAATTAAACGAGTTGGCACTAAGGTTGTATTATGGGATCGACAGGCCTCGAAAAAAACGATTCTCGTTGCTGGTGACGAACGCCCGCTTCAAGCTGCTCTTGACCCCACAAGTAGGTACCTAGCTTATTGTTCCGAGGAGGAAAGCGGGAACCATTTGGTCGTTAAGGTTCTTGATCGTTCGACAAAAAAACTCAAAGTATTAAAAACAGGCGGGCTTAATGCATGTTACCCGCGTTGGTCTCCAGACGGCAAACGTATCGCTCTATTAGTTTTTGATGCTGATAAATGGAAGTTGGCAGTTGCAGACCCTCTCGCGGATAACGATGTTGATATCATCGATAGTGGGGCAATGCTTCCGAACGGTTTCGACGGCCCAATTGACTGGTCACCTGATTCGCAAACTGTTGTATTACGGGCGAACACCGCTGCATATGAATCCAGTCTTTATCTAGTAAAAGTTGATGAAGAAAAAGTCACTAGTCTGACTGATGGTACTTGGTATGACGATGCGCCGGCATGGTCGCTCGATGGTGAAAGCGTGTCGTTCATGTCGACCCGAGGAGGCAACTGGACCTATGGGTTGTTTAATATATCGCTTCGAAATCGAGCAATAAATCAAATAACACAACCAGATTACATACGTAAGAATTACCCAAATATTGGGCTTGATTCAACGGTATGGACGCAGTATCGAGCTTGTGATGGACGGCCATACATTGTCGAGACGAAAAGTGGTGAACCCAGCAAAACATTAACACAATTCCCGGGAGCCTTATGGCCGAGCTTCAGCGATAACGGAAAGCAGATTCTTTTTACCCAAGTCGAGGATAAGATCGAGTTTTGGGCTGCTGAATTATGAACCAAGTTAGTCAAATAAAAGACAAGCACTATCAAAGAGAATTGTCTGAACGTAAAGATGAGGCAATCGCGGATGCTCTGGCCAAAAGCGAATCTGTATACGACAATTGTGACCATGAAATATGGCAGCATGCTGTGTATGACCGTATCCATCACGGGAGGGAGTTTCAGAATATTTCGGGAATTCGCGGACTTGACTATTTTGCAGAGTCAATTTCCGATCCAAATGCAAGAATATTGGACTTAGGTTGCGGCAGTGGGGAGGCATGTATTTATCTGTCGCAAGCGCACGGCTATCGTCTGCTCGGTATTGATGTCAACCGAAAGCAAATTAGACGGGCTACCAGGAAAAGTGCGGCCTTGAAAAATACTGCGTTGGAGATTCCTAAATATAGTTCTAGTGACCTAGGGAGCCATGATTTTCATGATGATTTTGGTGGCGCTTTTTGCCTTGAATCATTGTCTCTAATAGCCAATACTAAAATGGAACTTCTTAACATTAGTCGGGCACTCAAGGCGAATTCACCATTCTTTGTGGCCGACATATTTGCAGGTGCGAATCTGGATGCAGCCGCTAGGCGTTTTGCATTGTATGAAGACGGCTTGGTCAGTCTTACTAGCCAAGAAACATTTTCTGGTTTATTGCGTGATGCTGGATTCTGTCAAATTACATGGACAGATCAAACAGATTTGGCTGTGGAAGTGTGTACCTCAATTTTGAATGGAGTTCATGAGTATGCGGATTCAACTGGTCGGCAGGAAGATCCGTTGGTGCAAGAGTGGTTGGTATCATCGCGTTTTTATGTTGATGCTTTTAAAGAGCGTCAACTTGAATGCGCTTGGTGTTTGGCGCGAAAGTGTTAATGCTGATATTGGACTGTGTTTAGATACCATCGTAGACAAGAACTGTAAAATTTTTGGGAAAAGAGTAGCGTAAAAATGAATGAGAAAATTGTAGAACTTGAATCAAAAATACTTAAGCTTGAGCAGGAACTGTTGGCGTTAAGATCACAAGCTGATGTAAGCGCCGTCGGCTCTTATATCTTCAATGATGAAAACGGTGAGATTAGTCTCATTGACCTGTTTGATGGTCGTCGCGATCTCATGGTAGTTCATAATATGGGGGCGGCTTGCTCCTACTGTACCGCCTATGCAGATGGTTTTAACGGTGTGCTAGAGCATATTTTGAATCGCACTTCTTTTGTGGTGTCTTCGCCTGATTTACCGCAAGAACAATTACGTTTTGCTCAGTCGCGCGATTGGAAATTTAAGATGGTGTCTACTAACAAAACAACATTTGAACACGACATGGGTTTTGAAGATACTCCGGGAGATCATTGGCCTGGGGTAAGTACATTTAGTTTGAGCGAGGATGGCACCACAGTTATTCGAGTTGCTTATACGTCATTTGATCCAGGTGATAGTTACAGCCCAATTTGGCCTTTGTTTTCTCTTTTGAGGCATACAGATGTTGAATGGGGCCCAAAGATTTCTTACTCCGACGCAGAGTCGTCAATGCCAGGGCACTGCAGCACCTTACAGTGAGCATTTAAAGACCGCTGAGTAAATTCCTTATAGATTGAAAATACTCTCGAGTTTTTCATCCGGTTTGGGTACTGAAGCAATTTATATGCTGGTATCTATGTTGACGACAGTGTCAGCGAAAACTGCCAAGCATGCCCACAAAGTCACGACCACTCTCGTTGAATGCGCGATGGCAAGACATGCAGCTCGACGGTGAGGCCTGCACGTAGGTTTCCATTGTGGTGTTGACTAGGTTTTCCCCACGAGCATCTGGGTAGTAAATACCGTCATTACTGGGATCAACTATGCGAGTGAAGGTTGGCCATTGATTTGCCACCAACATGTAATTTTTCCAAACAGTGGTCTTGATTTCCGGAAGCGCCCAATAAGCTCGATTCACTTCCATGGTTGAAGAGTTGATTGGATACTGTCGTGTCACCTGCATTGGCGTAGGATTTTTGTTGGGTGGATTATCCAAGTTCACCGCTAAGGCATCGGGCGAACCTAATTTCGGCCAAATACTGGTTGTGGGTTTGGGTTTGGATGCATCGAAATAGGAGTATGGGGCATCTGCGTCCCTGGCATCCGGTTCTCGAGCTTCACCAGATCCAGCGGGAGGCACGTTGTCGATGTGTTCGAAGCTGCTCCAGATTCCTTGTGGGCGGTGTGGAGTTCTAATTACCATATGTAGCCCAACCAAGGCGATATCTCTTTTTGAACAAACAACACCTCGAGTCGCTAGGGTTTTGTCAGTGTCGACTATGTTGGCGTTTTCCACAATGTAGTAACGGGCGCGTATGGCCGCTGTGTCAGCCTCGGTGAGGACACGCCAGGCCGCTTTTACTGCGATTGCCCCCGCTGGCATGTGCAACGGGTTATTCTGATCGGGCATGTTCTCGCCTAGACTGAAGCGACCAAGGGTTGTATATCCGATTTCGTTCACGTGTGTTTCGTAGCGGGTATAAGTGTGATTCTGCGCGACAAGCGGGTTAACCGGCACACCTGGGGCAATAGTTTGATTGAAATCCATGAATGCTTCAAAGCTAGCGATTGTTTTCTCGCCGGCGTTAATGCCGGCTCCGCATGGGTTTACCGCACCGTAAGTATTCCATGGTTGCGGCGCAACCGGGCTGCCATCTGAGCCGACAGGGAACAACTCATAACGAGTCTTAAAGGTCTCCCAAACGCGAGGGCCAGGCTCTCCCAACATCTTAGTAGGGTCAGCCGCGCCGCGATTATTAACATCAGTCAGTGAAGGCCAGTTAAGGGCAATGAAAGCGCGCCAAGCGAAATTGTCAACCACAGGAAATGAGTTCTTGTCGAGCTTTAGTAAAGGTATGTCCTCTATGCGATTAGCTGAAACAGCCACTTCAAGCGAATCAGCTTGAAGTGCTATAGGTGCAGTCACAAACAACAGTGCTATCACAGAGCGAAAGCTAACCAAGAGGTTTCCATGTCCAGCAGCAATACCGTGGTCTTTACTGCAGATACTCATTTATCTGCGTGCTACTTGAGAACCTGAAGTGCGAAAAACGATTACCGCGAACAGCAGCATGCCAGTTAACACGGTGATCCAGCCAGCAGCGAGAACGGGTAAGAAGGTTTGTCGGTCAAAGAGTAATATGCACGTTATCCCGATTGGAAATAACACCGCCCCAACAATACTGATGACTGCTTGAATTTTAGCTAGCCTACTTTCTGCTGCTTGGGGTATGGTTGAGTAATAGAGCGCTTGCAGAAACATTACTACGAAGCCAACAAGTAGCAGATGGGCATGAACCGGCGCTAGCCTAAAATTATGGGTGAGGCCCATAGTAATTCCGAACACCATACCAATTACGCCCATACAAACACTGACGCGAAACAACCATTTAGTCATAGCTTTTTCTCACTGGCGCGACCTATCCTAATAGTCATACTAATTAGCGCCCTCATCTTCTGCCTCCTCTTCAATCAGAGCGAGCACCGCGCCGGCGGGATCTTTGAGTACGCACAAACGTGACGTTCCAGCTTGTTTCGGTCCATCAAGTATTTCACCACCGCCTAATTCAGCTGCGGTTATGCTTTTTTCAAGATTTTCTACTTTAATGTATATTAACCATTGAGGCGGTAAGGACGCATTGTCTCCTTTGGCGTGGCAAATGCCAGCTACAGACTGCTTACTATTAGGTGACTTTATAACGTAATCGCTATAATCAGCCATCTTGTATTCGTCCGCTTCCCAACCGATAACCGAATGATAAAACTCTCGTACTTCTTCTGCGTTTGGGATTGTTAGATCAACCCAGACGATTTCCCCAATTTCTTTAGGCATTATTAGACTCTCGTTTTTTGTGTTGCGGCGCTAAGCGTCATTTTGACGCTTGCTGTCCAAGCTACAGCGAACTTGAATTTTTCAGCAGCGTAATTCTGCATCAATTCATATCGTCCGCTGCCAGTGAGCTTCATTTTTTATTACTGCTGCATTGGGCCAATTGAGACAGAATCAAAAGCAAGGTTATACTCGCCCCCTTGTACGACCTCTACTTTCCACATTTGTCCATTACCCGGTGACGCAACTAGGAAATCTCCTAAAGCGGTTGAGGTTCCGATGAACTGTGCCTGTTCAGTACCAACCATAGGTATGCTTTTTGTGAATTCGAGTAGAGTATTTCCGCCGCCTCGATATTGGGCATCCCAATCTAATGAAAGCTCGGGAGTTCCCGTTCTGCCGGGTACCATGTCGATTCTTAGAGGTTTAAAAAGTCCACCTCCAAATGCGACAACGCCTTTGTTCTGCAAGGTGTCAAAATAGTCAGTTTGTACAAGTTGATTCCACATTTCCTCAAGGGTACTTTTATCGGAAAATTCAATTCCTGTTGCTTTACTCAGAAGTTTCGCCGCATTTTCGATGCTATTAGAAACTTTAGTGAAAGTATGTATTTGCGGAGTAGCGACACCAGGCTCGTAGCCCGCGTGGCCACACATTAGATAGGAGATTTTTGGTGCATTCTTAAGTGGCGTTGCTCCACCCAAGGTCTGCGTCCCACTTCGCTGTCCGATGACTAGCGCCTCGCTTCGTGCTGTGTCCAAGATCCAAAAATAGTCTACATTAACTTCACCATGGTCACCTTGAACGTCTCCTCGCCAAACCCCATTCAAGGTTCTTTCAATTCTATCCGTAGAAAATTCCTTTGCATGAGCCGGAGAAATAATACTATTCTTGTCTAAGCGAGTTGTCACTATAGTTTTACTGGTTGACTCGTGTTGTTTCGCGAAGTCACAAGAGTTTTTGCCGTGGGTAACGATAGAATTTAGCTGCTCATCCGTTAGGACATTAAATTCTTTTTCAGTTTTTTCGGCGGCTATTTGAGGATCTGAGGCGCAAGCAATCAAAGGTGCGGCGCACAGCAATACGAGTAAGATATTTTTTTTCATGGTGACCTCCAAGGTGGGCGTTGACAAATGTAAAAATACGACTCAATACTATCTTCGGTCACGTTGGCAAGTCTTCTCCAGGGTTGCTTAGTTTATGGAGGTTGATTGTTAGGAGATTTATCGCGGCGAAGCACGCCCCAAATTTTAACTAATATTTTATATTGGGTATTTGCAACTAATGAGGGCCTTGATCATTTGACGACGATGGTAGTTGGCAATAGTGCGCTTTATTTGATTTGGCACAACGGCACTATTTTCTCTCTTACTTCTTTATCGGCAGACCTTGCAATCAAGCCTTTTAGTATGTGATCGCCTCGATTTCGTCTATGGTGCGTAATTACGATGACTGACGTTATTTCGTTGTAGCTAATCCAATAATCGATCATTGCGATAATAGCAATTGCAGCATTTTTAGGCGGCATAGTAAAAGCTAAAGTCGGCCCTCGTATTCCTTGCTCTAGTGCCGACAACCCAGTCACTATGCTCGGGCTTGAACCCGCGAAACGTAGCGGCGAAATAGATCCTCGAGATGCTGAATCACTGAGTTCGTTTATTGTGGCTAAACTACACTCGTCGCTGACTACAATCATACCCGTATGATATGGATCGATTTGGCTTTCTTCATTGATGAGCAACTGCGTTAGATTTGCAGTTGCCCAAGCAACAGGCGAGGCAAAGAACGACGCTCTATTTCGAACTTTTATATCGCTGTATATTACGGTTTTGACTGTCACGTTCATTGTGATTTAGCTTTTGTTATAGACTGGTTTTATAAAGGGTTCGTAATCAGGCTCGCCCAATTAATGCGGTGTTAAAGCCCCCGAAACCAAGCGTAACACTCACACCATTGTGTCCTTGGAGTCGCCGTCCATCGGGCCCAGGAAATCTCGCTGCGACGCTACTGATTGCCTCACTCAAGCCGATTGTTGCGGGTACATTCCTCTTCCTCAACATTTGAAGAAGCAGAATAAATTCGACCAAACCACAGGCACCAAGCGAGTGACCTAAAGCGCCTTTCGTTCCGACCATCGTCAACATCTCATTACCAGCAAAAAACTGTTCGACAATTTTTGCTTCTAGTTCGTCGTTGATCCGTGTGCCTGTGCCATGCGCAAGATAAAGCGCTAGGTCGTTATTGCTGAGCTTTGCGGCGCCGAGCGCACGATCCAAAGCGAGACGGACCGATAGGCCGGATGGATCAGGGCCAGTCAGTCCAAAAGCATCGTTTGACGCCCCGATTCCGATTAACTCTCCCTTTCGTTCTGCACAGTCTTCACTTCTGCGGAGTACGAGTGCCGCGGACGCTTCCCCCAGTAGCATCCCACTTCGATTAATATCAAAGGGCTTAAGTTTACTTGTTGCCATTGTTCCTAAGGTCGAATGCGCGATGCGCTTAGCGTCAGTCACGATATCCACAGCGACAACAATTGCAAAATCTATGATGCCGCTATCAAGCATCGCTCCAGCGACACCTAGGGCATCCGAACCCGACGAGCACCCAGATCCGACCACGACGGGAGCGAGATCGCTGCCCACGCTGCGAACACAATCACTTGCCCAAGTCGACATCGTATCGCTACCAGCATCGTCGAGTAGATGACCGAAGCTGGTCGCAAACACGAACGCACATCGGTCACCAGAGTTCGGCACGCCAATTGCGAGAGAATCTAATACACTATTGATAACAGACGTGGCAAGGTAACGCTGCCAGTCGCTGTCACGCGTTACGTGACTCGGTCTCTCCGAGACTACTGCGGCTAGAGTATTACGAAGTTTCCAGGGCGAAGAAAGGTTATAGTGTGCTGACTTCTGCTTGAACAGAGCCTCTATGGTTGCTTCATCTTTGCCAAATGGCGTGATCATCGACCAAGCGGCGACTGCCAGAGGTTTCATTGCTCGGCTAGTACTGCTCAGTTTCGAGGTCTTCACTAGTTGCTTTCATGTGCCGGTCGATTACTTAGCTGCTTTGAAAACTCCGCTAAATGATGTGCTACGACCTTAGGCTGCTCAATGATAAAGTAATGCCCGCCATCTAACCATTCGATAGATAATTGTCCCGATGTGTAGTCTCTCCACTCAGCGAGTGCGTCAGCGTTAGTCATTTTATCGTCTTTGCCTGCCAAAGCGAGTATTGGAACATCGATGCGCGCGTCGCTTGGGATATAATCGCTAAACATCGCGTGATCACCTCGGATTTTTGTAAGGAAGGGTTGTGCCATGGCAAAATTTAAACCTTTTGGTACAGCGCCGAGTTGCTGCAACTCGCTGAACAAACCTCGATCATCCATCGTCGCTACTCTAAGTAACCATTCATTTGTATGTCTCGGCGCATTACGTCCGGAAACCACCATGAATCGGGGAAGTTGACCTCCAGCACCCTGTATTAACTTTATAGCTTCAAAGGCTAGAAGTGCTCCCATGCAGTGGCCGTGGAGGACATAGTCCCCACTTGTTATATCGATCTGCTGAAGAGCAAGCGCAGCACACTCGCGGATGGTTCTGGCACCTTCCTCATCAGACCGTTTTCCTCGTCCGGCTAACTCCAACGGAATTACCTGTCCGACCTCTGATGGGAAGTCACCAACATAGGACCTGAAGCTCGCAGCGCTACCGCCACCGTATGGGAGTAGGAATATACTATTTGTGGAATTCGGCATTTGTCTCCTGAATGATGTTATCTGGAACCTCGTGCAGTCGAAGAAAAGACATCATGTATCTTCTGACTTCTTCCAAATCAAGAATTTTGTCATCTGTCGCCCATAGCCGTGTGACGAGTAAATTTACGTTGTTTAGGGTTGTTCGAGCAAATTCCACATGAGGGTGCGACTGAGCCACAGCATCGATGCTTCGGGCATTCAGTTTTTCGCCTTTTATAAATAATATGTCTGCATTTCGTGTGACGTAGCGAAGATATCCGGCATCGTCCTTGATAAAAAGATCGCCCGTCTCTAAAAAACCATCAGATGTGAATGGTTGGCGATTTATCGTGGAGCCAACCTTTCTCCGACAGACAGAAGGTGTCTTGACCAAGAGCTGGCCTACGCCATCGACATCAGGGTTTTCGATTCTTGTGGATATACCGTCGAATGGAATTCCCACCGTATCGTACTTATCAACTGGGGCTGTGTGCGCTGGTAGAAAGGATACTCGCGGGCCAGCCTCGGTTAAGCCATAGGTAATGTATAACTCATTTACAAATGGCTTGCTTAGAAAACGCGTCACTTCTTCAGGCGAGACTTGATCGCCACCAATGCTTATTACCCGCACAGCAGGTAAAACAATGTCTCGCTTAAGGAGGTCTCGGGCAATCGTGGGAGTGATTGCGATTATCGAGATGTCTTCTTTTTCGATAAGCTTGGCAAAGCGGCTGGCGTTGAACGGAGGGCCGTCGATTACCAGTCCGCAGCCGCTAATAATAGCCCCAATGCTTTGAGTGACAAGTCCGTAAGTGTGGTACATCGGCAAGACTATTAGCTGTTTATCGTTTGCCGTTATGTTGAGCGCTTTATTGGTCATGCTCGCGTTGCACACAAGAGAGTCAACAGTATGAACGCATGCGGTTCGTTGTCCTGATGTGCCGGTCGTCAGAATCAGTACATCGTTGGGTTCGTATGCTGGCTTGGTGTTATCGAAAACAACCGCATTGAACGTCCCTATTTTACCAAAATATTTCGCTTGGTAGAGAGTCGGGTCCAGTTGAGGACCGACGATGGCTACGAAATGTAACGATTTTTGAAGTTCTTTTATTAACGATATTTTGGTTGATGGTGCTATAGCGCACGGAACATAGCCGTTAGCAATTGCCGCTATCCAATGAAATAGAAATGCGATACCGTTAGGTGCAAAAATAAGAACAGCGGATCCTGGCTGCAACGCCAATTGAGAATATTCTTTTTCTAGCTGTTGGTAATTTGGTGAAGAATTACTAAAATCAGTCATGCGCCGATCGAGCTCACTTGCGCTGTCAATAATCTTTCTCGCTGCTTCGCTCATAATATTCTTGCGTTAAATTTGCAACGCCTTGCCGCCCGTTGTGAGGCAATGTTAGGACACACTACTGCTGACATACGCTGGAACATATTACCCCTGCGCACCGTTGGTCTTGCCGTAACTATTAATTAGCTCCGTGAGCGATGATATTGTTGAGAAATTATCAGGAGTAAAGTCGTCGTCGTGAATAACAATACTGAATTGTTTCTCGACTTGTGACTTCAACTCGACAAAACCGATCGAATCGACACCTAAGTCATTTCGAAACGAATGAGTTGGCAGAATTTTATTCTTCTCATGTTCTATATAGAGGTCTTTAATTAAAATGTCTTTAAGGTGATTCTCGATACTACTGCTCATCAGCGCTACTCCAGTTTTTATTCATATGGGGTGTGTTCATGTAGAGAGGGCGGACATCGTTAAAGAACTAGGTCGCCACTCGTTGTTAAAGGTTTATCTGGTGCCGCTAGCAACTAGAGCCTCACGTGGAATAGTGGCTATATATCGAGCACCCTTCTTTCTAATCGAGATAGGACCAAGTGTTTCGGTAATGAGTTGCTCGAGGCGTGTCAGGATGTCATTGGCTGCCTCGCCAATTTTGACCAGGCCATACATGTCATACATATGCATAATTGCATTATGTTTCGCTTCTTCTGGTGAGTGTCCGTCTAAGGTAAATGAGTCGTCTATACTAAAAACGTTTATGTCACAAAAACCTGCGTTTTCAAAAAGACAAAACATTTCTTCTCTCGAAAAATGGGGATGGGGGTGGCCAGTCAGGGAGTAGGGGTGCACAACGGTATCAAACCATTCGGCACACTTTCCACCTATCTCAAAATCATGTAATACAAGGCGACCGCCTACTTTTAGTGTCCGGTGTGCTTCGCTAACTGCCTGGCTCCTCGCGCTACTATCGAGATGATGACTGCCATAAGCAATCAGAATGCCGTCGAGTACATTATCTTGAAACAGGCTTGTAGTTGCAGATTGACGTACACAGGGTAACGCTTGTTCGTGACAAGCGTCGATCATGAATTTTGATATATCTGCGGTATAAATCGTCGGTGCCTGATGGCCCAGATTTTTACAGAATCGAGCAAGTGTTCCATCGCCTCCGAGTACATCCAAAATTTTGAAACTTTGATCAGGAAATCCGGAAGAAGACGTGAAACACCGCAGAAGCTTAGTCATACCCAACTTGCGATTGTTTGCGCTTTTCTGTGCCACATTGTAGGCCGAACCGCGTCCACCCATTTCTTCGTTTTCGAATTCCCATGAACTTACATTCATTTTCGAAATATACTGTTCGGCGTTGCAAAATCGCTCATGGTTAATAAGGCTATATAACTCAGGGTGAACATCACTTATGCAGCCTAGATATTCATCAAAGCTGTATTGACTCACGTAAAGCTCTGGTCGTTTGTCCGTTTGCATCTTAAGCATGTCCGTCATACTTCTCCTGTTAGCGTTAACAATGTTTCTAAAGTTACTCTCATCTCACCACACCACAGAAGCCGAGACGCACTGGTTTAAGAGTGCGTCTCGGCTTCTTTGGTGTGTAGCAAATTATCGGTAAGATAAAATACAATGCTGAATAACTCGATTTATTACCTAGTGTCGATTGTTCATATTCGCTACACCTAAAACGTTTTTAGAACCTACAAGCACCAATCATTAGGTCGTACTGGATCGCCACGCATTGATCCATCACCGTCGTAATCTAACTTGCCGTCAGCATCACAATGCGTTTGGCGAGCATTCATAACCAGCCGGCCTTGTTCGTCGGTATCACGGATCTTGCCAAAAAAGGTGCCAACATATTGAGTGTTTGCCATCTTGTTGGTGTGCGGATTAATACGGCTGCTGATCTGAAAATCACCCGCTCGTAAATTTGGACCGCGACGAAGTAAATTAGCGGGTTCCACGTGACCATAACCAAAGAATACGCCACGTACCGATTCTGGCAATGCAACGTCGTCTACCGCATATTTGTCATACGCCGCCGTCACCGCAAGACGAGCGAATGTCATTGGCACATTGGTAATCACTGGCTTACGTTCGGTTACGTGTTCAACCAAGCCTGAGGTATAAAACGGTCGATGAATTTGCGACCAATAATTATGAAGATTCAGTGCTGGAGTAATGTTGTCGGTCGTTCCGGTAAACGGAAAGTGCTCGTAATGAGCCGAGCCATCGGCATGTAAATTTCCAACCAACTTTTCGAGTACAAGATTAGACTGAAATGTATCGGCATTCACACACGCCATCGCATCTCCAAATATTTCTTTAAACCACGTTGGCGAGATACGTGTCTCGTGAACAATGCCACCTATGGTCGTGCGTGCTTTACACTGAAACAATAATGGCAATGTTACGTCAAATTGTTTGTCTGCAAGATGCACAACCGGACGATCACTGATCGGATCATCAAGGAAAGAATGATCACTATAGTGAGCCGCTTGCGTATCAGCAGCGACTAGCCGTGCCCATTCGGCAAGATTAACGCTGCTATTTGAGGCGGCGCCGACTTCTTCAAGAAACGCCAATACAGTCGCTAAATCCGCTGCACGCGAGCAGTGCTGTAAGGCTAGTAAGGCCGAAACCGCCGAGTCTTCATTAGGCGCATGCTCGATTGATTTCATCATGGTTTTGAGCATATCGTCTCTATCAACCAACCCCCAGATAGCCTGATCACGCTTCAGTGGGTCATCGCAATTGATTGCGCGATCACGCGCCGCACGCGCAGATGTAAACGGTACCGTGATGCGCAGCTTTGACTTATTTGGTGACATAACTTTGCTGATGTCCGTTATGCCTTTGGCTATTTCTTCTTGTACGCGCTTGTCATAGTGAGCCACCGTACCGATGTCAAACTCGTAACTTCTTAGGCCATCCAACAGCTTTCCTGCTAAACCGCCTGGTGTATTCCAGCCCGACGGAGCGGGCTTTTTGCTGAACATTGCATTGTGCATCATCAAATTCTCCTAGCGTTCCCGCAATTGGAACGACGAATGAAAGTTGGAAGT
>Ga0075467_10002214_pt1 | contig 15499 bp, 8 predicted proteins | sample DEB08_DNA_9_FD_75067 | JGI IMG/M metagenome (GOLD analysis project Ga0075467, IMG submission 75067) | Aqueous microbial communities from the Delaware River and Bay under freshwater to marine salinity gradient to study organic matter... | ecosystem: Environmental > Aquatic > Marine > Coastal ... | reverse complement strand
TTATAGGTTTCCTGCACTCTGACGACTGTTATGCGTCATCTAATGTGCTTTTGAGAATTGCGAATGCCTTTGATAATCCAGATGTCAGCGCAGTTTATGGCGATCTTGAATATATTAGTCAGCAAACCGCGACTAAGGTTGTTCGTCGTTGGCGAAGCAAACCGTTTGAAGAGATTGATCTAAAGTTAGGTTGGATGCCTGCCCATCCTACACTTTATGTGCGACGTGAATGGTATTCCCGTATAGGTGGATTCGATACGAGGTATCGAATTTCGGCTGATTATCTGAGCATATTGATCCTTTTCGGCCAGCCAGATTTCAAAAGTATCTATCTACCTAAGGTGTTGGTTAAGATGCAACTTGGAGGCGTTAGTAACAAATCCATAGGCGCGATTGTTAACAAATCGAGAGAGGATTGGCGCGCCTTACGTAGCTGCAATTTTAGTGTTCTTTCCGCCCTGCGAGCTATTGCATGGAAGAATTTAAGCAAGTTACGTCAGTTCTTTTAAACGGTATGGCTGCTCGCTTAAGAAGTAGGGGAGGAGTTAATATGCCAATGGCGAAAAAGTGCGGCTGTTGCTTGGCTGTATTTGTCCTTTTAATATGTTTAACATTACCCCCTGTGTCAGGCTAGTTGTCACCCTTATTAAATCATCATTTATAGAGCAGAGGGCGAGAGAGGAATGAGTGACACGATATTCACCAGAGAGAAGGGAAGCCGTATTGAAGAAGCTGTTGCCCCCGCACAGCTTGACTGTCAGTGAGGTAGCAAGTCGGGAGGGCATCTCGGTAGGATCGCTGTATAATTGGCGCAGTCAAGCCAGAGCAGAGGGAAAGCCGGTGCCAGGTCCGAATAAAATATCAGATGGATGGTCTGGTGAAGCTAAGTTCGCCGTTGTTGTCGAGACATCAGTGATGAGTGAAGCCGAACTCAATCAGTACTGTCGCGAGAAGGGGCTCTATCCGGAGCAAGTCAGAGCCTGGAAGCAGGATTGCCTTGAAGGCTTTAACTTAAACCCGGAACGTCAGCGCGAAACAGCCAAGCAGTCGAGGGCAGATAAGAAGCAGATTCGTCAGTTGGAAAAGGAGTTACGACGAAAAGAGAAAGCACTCGCGGAGGCGGCAGCGCTCCTGGTGTTAAGAAAAAAGCTCAAAGCCTTTTACGGGGAGGATCCAGAGGACGACTGACCCCACACTGTGAAAGGCAGGCGTTGATTGTGTTGATTAACGAGGCTGTCACTGCTGGCAGTAGATTAGCGTCAGCGTGTCAGGAGACGGAGATATGTTTACGCACTTATCGGCGCTGGGTTAAGGCTGATGGCGTGGTGCTGGAGGATCAAAGGCCGCTGGCAGCCCGGCCCGAGCCACAAAACAAGCTGAGCGCAATTGAAGTTAAGACGATACTGCACGTTGCTAATGCACCTGAATATGCAAGCTTGCCGCCATCACAGATTGTACCGAAACTCGCTGACAAGGGGCTGTATCATGGCAGCGAGTCGAGCTTCTATCGCGTACTGCGGGCACATGATCAGGTGCATCATCGAGGTCGGAGCAGGGTGATTCAAAAACGATCAGCGCCGGTCCGTTATGTGACGACAGGTCCGAATCAGCTTTGGAGTTGGGATATAACCTATTGCCCGTCAAAGGTTCGTGGGCTTTATTATTACCTGTATTTGATTGAGGATATCTACAGCCGTAAAATTGTTGGCTGGGAAGTTCATGAACGAGAGAGTGGCGGCCTGGCGGCTGAATTGTTGCAGCGTACGGTCCTTCGAGAGCAATGCTTTAAGTCACCATTGGTGCTGCACTCTGATAACGGTGCGCCGATGAAGTCTGTCACGTTGAAAGCGAAAATGGAGGAGCTGTGTATCACCGGTTCACACAGCAGACCAAGTGTGAGCAATGACAACCCCTACTCGGAGTCGCTGTTCCGGACATTGAAGTACAGTCCACAATGGCCGTCCCAAGGCTTTAGGGATTTACAGACAGTGCGCGACTGGGTGCAGCGGTTCGCTACCTGGTATAACAACGAGCACTGCCATAGTCGGATCAGCTTTGTGACACCCTCACAACGTCACAGAGGCGATGACAAGGCGCTGCTGGTGCAGAGAAAGACCGTTTACGAAAAGGCCCGGCAAAGGAACCCACTGCGATGGTCTGGCAAGGTTAGAAACTGGCAGCACATTAAGACGGTATCCTTGAACCCAGGAAAGCCTGAGAGTGCAGAAGCGAAGGCAGCTTAAATATGAGAAAACAGTGACAACTATCTTGAAAAACACCGATAGATTCAAGTTCAGTGTTCAAGCGCTGAAGAACAGACCGCTCTTGATCCGTAATGGCGTAGGTGGGCGCCGAAAGTAGCGCAAGCATTAGGGTGGTAATTATTGCGGTTCGCATGATCATTGTCCTTTGTTGAGGTAATGATCATGGAAATTTTTGGTTAGATGTATGGAAAAGCTTTCAGGCTTGTAGGTAAGTTAAAAATATCACTAAGTTAGCGCCTCAGGGAACAGGGAAACGCCTTCAAATTTATCGCCGTCATCATAGTCCATAACGATAGCTGAACTTAACCGAGACCGAGTTAACCCAACATAAAATTTCGCCCGCACTTCACTCTTTAAATTGTAGTCATTGTCTTTAATCCAATCCCTCATTGTTCTGGTCGGGTAAATCAAAACTCTATCCATCGTAGCTCCTTTAGACTCCCCCATATTTAGGACCGGATAGTTCGAGTTCGTTTTTGATGCAGAGCTCCAGCGCAATTGAACAGGCCTATACTGCTCAAGATACTGATCAACCTGTGAGGGCTTTATAACAAACACCCCTTTATGCTCATCATCTGAGCCACAACCCTCACAACCACAGGCCACTGGAGCTGGTAACAAAGGGTATAGCCGGCCAGAATACTCACAGATTAGCTTGTTATTCCTATGCGACACAGACAAAGTATTTTCATCGATATCACATTCTATTCGCTTCCCCAGTTCATTTTCGACGAATTGCTTAATACCACCACCAGCATATTTTCCGTACTTCGCCGAATGATGTGTGAGGTAAGTTACCTGTCTTGGATCACCGACGAGAAAAATTGAGGAATTAGATTTAAAAAGAAGCTTAATAATATCAAGGTCAAAACCCGCAAGATCCTGCACTTCATCTATATAAATATGCTTATAAATACGTGTCATCCTTGATAATACCTCGCCACCAGTTTTCTTATCCGAGTTAAACGTAAACTTTGAAATCTTATCAGAATACATTCTTAGAGAGCTGGTGAAATAGAATTTTAAAAAATCCTTCTCTCCCCAAAACATAGGTATTCCTCGACTATTCGTAACAGGCTTGCCATTTTTATCAAATTTCTGCCCTGACTTTTTACTCGTCAGAAAAAAACCTAAGTCACTCTCATGAATATCATCATTCAGAGCGCTCTGGTATGGCCGAACACCATGCTGAAGCAAAAATGAAAACCATGTTTTCACTGTGATATTGCTAGGCATATATCCCTTTTTAGCGATAATGCGATTTCGAATTTCCTTTTCGTTTGCTTCCGTAAAAGTGGTGATTAACACCTTATCCCCATTAATGGATAGAGCCTGATTGACCAGGTAGGTGGTTTTTCCTGACCCCGCTGCGGCAATGATTAGCTTGTTGCTACTCATCACACCACGCAACGGCGTCTTCTATATATGCCGGGTACCGCACACTTGCTTCAGACTCAAACACTTTCAAAGACCAATCCGTTTTATTAGAAATCATATAAGCTGAAATCAAGTCAACGGTGTTATATTTATCTTTATCAACACCAATAACCTGACATAAACTTTCCAACCTAGAACTGTTCGCATCCGCAAACTGTGGCTCTAGAGTATTCAGGTTCTCACGGTTATCAGCAAAGATATTTACGCATTCAAAGCCAACGTAACCTTTATACTTCTTGGTGATCTTAGTTTCGTAGTCCCTGTCATTATCAGTAATCACAGCAACCTGCTGATTGATCTTTATCGCTATATCCAAAAAGCGCTTGAAAGTCAGCTTGACGGCTATTACGTCGACACCATCCTCGATAGGTAAGCGCCCGTCATGCTTGTCCATATAAGCTCTTTGAAAAACCAGCTCATCTGAATCTCCTTCAACAAGCACAGCTTTTCTACAAAGCAACATTCTAAGAGTTTGGTATCCAGGTAACTTTTTGAAGAAACTGAACGTATCATTTGGCAAGTCAGATAATCGTGCAACTTTCTGATCATTAAGGAAAACTAGATTTTCTAGACCCAACTTGTTCGCAACATAGCTACTATGAGTAGAAATGATAACTTGCTTACCATCACATCTTTCTGAAATAGTTTTTATTAACTGATTAAGCTTCGTATGCGACAAGTGATTTTCCGGCTCCTCTAACAGCACTACGTTAGCCTCCTGACTTCGTTCATGCCCTAGCGCCAAATTGGTCTTAATAACACACTGCTCGCCTTTGCCAATTTGGTGGAAAGGCACATTATCCAAATAGGTCATAAGTGTAGTTTCCCAGGAGTTCTGAGTTGACAGATCCACTGACACCCTAAGGTTTTTATCTGTAATATTCGCTTTGCCACTGATCTTATCGTTAATCGCTTGAACTGACGCATCACCTATAAATGTATCCTTCATTTTCCTGTAGGCTTGAGAGAGCTTTACCCGCTCACTATCTTCGAGGTCATTGCGAATAATTCGTGAAATATAAATGTCCGAACCATTTTGATACTTACTAGAGGTAGAGTCGATTAGAACTGATTTTATTGGAATCGTCCGAGCTGTGACCGAATCCCGAGCAAAAGACTTCCAGGTTACTTTGTAGTATTCGATGGGGATGGTTGTTATCTCATCACCCTCAGCAAGCAACACTTCGTACTCTGCCTGATATGAACCATCAAATTCAATTTTGAATTGTAGGCCACAAGCTTTAGATTTTTCGCTATTACCATTCCCTTCGAACAAAGGAAGATCATCACCCGAAAAATACACTTCAATTGTAATGAAAGGTAGACCAGGGTTATCCCCTTTTTTTACTCCTTCAAGGTAAGCATTTACCACATTATAATTAAACAGATACTGGCTTAGCTCATTCTTCAAATATCGTCCGTGTAGCAAACCGGTGAGAGCTAGATTTATTGCCTCTAAAATTGTCGACTTACCGGCCTCATTGTCGCCGACAATTATATTCACCCCGTCATTAAAGGTAGATGAAAAGAGTCCTTCAAAGCACTTGTAGTTTTCGATATTAATCTTTTCAATGCGCAAAATTCATTCCCTTTAATAAGTTCCAGGCAATTATTATTCTTCAGCTAAATGAACAATAGAAATGGATGTCTTCGAAAAACGAGTAAAATCACTATTCAATGCGTACCGAGCGAGAATCTCCTTGTCGATTTCCATTTGTGACAGACACTCAGAAAACTTTAGTTCCTGAATAAAATCCTCTTCCAATGATAGGCTAATAGCCTCAGCATCCCCAGCCAGGAAATCTTTGATCTTGATAACCAAGGCCTCAATATCATAGATATTAGAAAACGTAATACAGAGATTATCAGACGTGATCTTATCGGCTTCACCAGCCAACATTTCCGAGAAAGCAGCATTTAATAAACGGCCGGAGAATGTCCACCAGTTGGCATTGCCATCCGCATCGATCAGCAGGGTGTTCTTACCCTCTTCCAGCCAACCAAACTCTTCTTGTAATTCCCCCAACAGACCTTGTGAGCGACTGGATAAACCGTCTACCTTACTCCCAGATAACAAAACCTGCGCAATCGACTGGCACATTTCATAGTGCATGGGCTGACCTGAACTGAGCCATTGTGAACGGCCACGCATATCCGTGGGCTCCACGTAAGCTATCTTTCTCGCCCAATCGATATATTTGGATTGCCAGCACCGACCACCTAAAGTTAATAATGCAGGGCCTTCATCCTTTACTGCAAAAGTGAGTTGATGAACCTCTCCAAGCTCCTGCTTACCATGAAAGACCTTTACCATTGGCGGGCTAGTAAAAACAGAGAACAGTTCCATAAAATTCTTTTGCCCAAATGCTTTCTCACCCGTACGTCCGATTCCCAAAATTCCTGAGTCTGAATGCAGTACGCCAGTAGAAATCATGTAGTCAATAACTTGTGCCTTATCCTCATCAGGGATACTAGAAAAACCAGGCATTACCCCTACCCATTTGGCTACGTCCTGAGCGATCAAACCCTGCTCTTGTAACGAAATCGCCATTACCTGCTGGGCATAAATATGCATGGGGCGTGGAGGTGGTTCAATAGGCTCTACAAAAGAGTCTTGCCAAAGGTTTAGCAAAGCCAATGCCCGGAGAAAGGCATCTTCCTTAGTCGCTAAAAACAAGCAGTTTCGCGAGCTACCAGCCCTTCTGCCTGTACGTCCTATACGCTGTAAAAAAGAGGCTACAGTGGAGGGAGCATCAAGCTGAATGACTCGATCCAAATCACCAACATCGATACCAAGCTCCAATGTTGATGTAGCGACAATTACACAGTCTGAACCTTGAGAAAAAGCCTCTTCTGCAGAGCGACGCTCTTCCAAACTAAGGCTACTATGTGAAACAAAGGTAGCCACCCCCAACCCTCTCAGCTCCATTGCCAGCTCTTCAACCCGTGACCGACTATCAACGAACACCAGACGTTTTTCACCTCGGTGTAGGCGGGAGATAACAATCGCAGCATTACGAACTGAGCCTACCCAATCAACCTGTACATCAGGAACAACATTACTCTCAGCCGGAGGATTGATTACGCTGCGTTTAGATTCACAAGAACTGGCCAGCCAATCGCACAATACTTCAGGGTTCCCTACAGTTGCCGATAATCCAAGGCGCTGAACCTCTCTGTTAGCAATCACGCTGATCCGTTCCAACACAGATAACAAATGCCAGCCTCTATCATCACCAGCAAAGGCATGTACTTCATCGATAATAACGCTACGCACATTGGCAAACAGAATTCGATGATCGATACGGAGGGATACCAACATCACCTCCAAGGATTCAGGTGTCGCCAGTAAAATATCAGGTGGGTCAGCAATGATTTTTGCTTTACGGGAGGCGCTAATATCTCCATGCCAGACTGCCACACTGCGACCAAGCAATTGGCCGTAGTAACTCAACCGTTCCTCTAAGTTATTGAGTAAGGCCTTAATCGGGCAAATATATAAAACACTTAATCCAGTCCAATTCTCGGTTAGCATTCTAGAAAAAATAGGGAAGCTGGCAGCCTCCGTTTTACCACCGGCGGTTGGTGCCAATAAAATTGCATGCTCACCATCTAGAATCGGCTGAATAGTCGCTTCTTGCAGAGGGCGTAAACCAGGCCAGCCTAGGCTATTAACAATATGGTGCTGTAATGCAGGATGTAGCTTATCGAATTCACTCAAACCAAAACCTCCATTAACTTGCCTTTAAAAAAGCAGGCTCATAGGTCGAGCTCGATATCATCAACACTATTTGCAGCTTTGCTAGCTCTTTCTACATCCGTTAGTTCCGTATCAGAAATAGTCAGCGCATAATGTTCACGGGGAGAAAAATCATCAAACTGATCGATACGGTCTAGCACTTCGCCTACAAGTTTTTTCAAAAATATACGAGGCGCAATACCAATTTTCCCACCAAGATTACCGGTTACTGCGTTAGCAAGATCAGCTATATATTTATCATCAGCCAATTTAGCGACACGCTCACTCGCATCACTATTTTGAGCATAAATATCTCTAACTTTTCCTCCAACCTCTTCCAACGATTGCCGGTCAAAACCTTTAAGTCGAATCTGCACAGCACGCGGATTATCAAAACGAACGTCAGTAGCAAAGTCTACTGCTAGACGCTGAGCAAGAGGAGCAAGCCGCTGCACTCCCATTGGTCCATCATAAAATGCCGGAGTACCCGTTATCACAAGGTAGAGACCAGGGAAACGACCACTATCAACTTCATCCATCAGCTGTCGCAAAGCATTCAGGCTTTTATCCCGAACATCACCTCTCATACGCTGAAGTGTTTCCACCTCATCAAGTACCAACAACAAACCTGGGTGACCGGAATCTTTCAATATCGTCAGTACCCCCTGCAAAAAACTCAATGCGCCAAAGTGATCAATGTCTCCTTTGATTTTGGCATAGCGTTTTACTGCCGCTGAAATATTCGGCTGCCCCGCCATCCAGGCGAGCAAACCATCTGCAATTTCGTCATTCCCCTCAACCAATGCACTACGGTATGCCCTTAAGGTCAATGCAAAAGCTGGTGCAGTTCTAACCACCTCACCCAGGCGCTTCTCCATAAGAGCATCAGTCGCCTCAACCAGCGCATCAACATCATCAGGGTCGATATCCTGTTGAGCCAAAACATCTTCTTCAAGGGTATAAAACCAAGATTCAACAATATTGCGAAAAGCACCTGAGGGTGTATCCGGTGTGGTGAGGCGTTCCATTAACCGCCGGTAAACTGTTTCAAGTCGATGTAGCGGAGTCTCCGTTTCGGAAATCTGTACCTCAGCACAGGCAAAACCCAACCGATGAGCTTTCTCACGTAACCAGCGAGAAGCAAAGGTTTTACCACTGCCATACTCACCTCGAATCGCTTTAAACACAGCGCCACCACGAGCGACCTTCTGCAGATCTTCATCAAAAGCCTTTTCAAAAGGCTGCAATCCCACTGCCAGCGCATCCAATCCATATTGCGGCACTGTTCCTCTGCGCAATGCATCGAGAATATCCTGTCTTCGCTGTTGGCTAATCGTCATTACTATTATTCATCCGGTTTTATTAGCTAAAGCTCAAACTGATTCTTCAAATCAGAGATACTAAGCTTAATCGTCTGCGACTCACGATCTACAGATAGAATCGGGTAGCCATCAATATTCAATAATTTCTGGGCACCCGCTAGGAAACCACGTAAACGCAGTTTAGGCATAGCAAGTTGGCGCAATACCACTGCCTCCATCGCTTGCCCCTGTTGCTGGTCTAACAGTTCAATCAATGCTCGGAGCTGCTGTTCCTTAACCGCAGTGCGCCCTGCCCTGACTTTAACTTGCTGAAAGACACTTGATACAAACAAAGCATCAACCCAGCTACTAGCATCCTGAACGAAACCAGAAGGAGCTGCGTCAACAGGGCTGGCAAACATGTCATCCATTACCTCTGCAACCGCTTCAGATTCTTTGGCCTTTTTTGACTTCTTCGCTGCCTGACTTACCGCTGCAATACCCTCTTGAGTGGTGGAAGCACTGCCCTTGTCCTCAGTCACAATACTCTCGGCCAACCACCATTCAGGTATATGTCGTGGAACCTCAACCCAACAGGGCAAAGCCTCGACATGTGCCGCGCTTACAAACACACCAAGCGGAATAACCACCTCCTGCAAACTAGCACCGCCGTGATAACCCATACTCTTTGATTTGGTATAGCGCAGGCGCTCTGTCCAGGGCAGCACCACGGCATTATCCGCTGTCACCACACGTTTACCTGTTAAAGCAACCTCATGTTCAGAAACATTATCAGAGGCCAGCTGGTATCGCTCACCATTGTCAGAGGAAGACTGATGATAAAAGGAGTCGTGATCCAACACATGACCATGATCACTGGTAATTATCACCACACGGCCTGCTTCTCGAGCGGCTTCCAATACTTGGCGAACGAGAGAAAGTCGCTTTAGCGTCCAATCCACAGACACCTGAGAGCTACTGGATAACTGGTCATCAATAGCATTAATCACCGCCGCCAATATGCGGTATTCGGTATTTGCCAACTTTGACCTTACATCACTGCTCAACGCCCCACTGCCTGCCTGCACTAGATCAGGCTTATGAAAGACCGTGGGAGGAAACTTTGTTGAAGCCAGTTTCTTTAACTCAGGATGAGCAGAAAAAGCTTTCTTTTCATCGGCAGCACCACCCTCCTGAAGGAAACCTGACAACAGCGAACAACGGCTAACTTGAGTAACCGTTGGCAAAGCAGCAACAAGGCAGGGATCGAATTGATTGGTCTCGACTCGCACTTCAAGCCAGTGGTGCTTCACCAGATCTTCATTCAACTCGCGGTACACTGCCTCACTCATACCATCTAGTACCAGGAAAAACACCGGGCTTGCTTTGGCGATGGGTGCGACCAATCGTTCAAGAGCAGATTCAACCGGGATAAAGTTATCGGCCAAAACGTCACCGCGCGCGATGCTAGTCATATGCTGAGCAAACGCCTTATTCTGCGCCTCTCGTTTTTCACCTGCGCGCTCAGTGAGCTGATGATAAACCTTGCTCAGATCTTCATGCACATCTCCAGACCACACGACTGATCGCGCCCAATCAGCAAAACACCCTTGCTCAATATATTCACGTATGGCTGCACCTGTATTCGCCGATGATTCCGGAGCCTGCTTTAGCCACTTAGCCAAGCGAAGAGCCATCTCAGCCCGGTGCATGGTTTCCTGCTGGGCAGCAAAGCCCGCCAAAACATGTTGTTCAACCTCTGCTAACGCGGCCTCAGCCAAACTCACACTGCCACCGGCAAGAACTCCGCTTAAGGCATGGGCATAGCGACTCAATCGGCTCTGCAAGCTGGCTGGCAATACCGTAGAGAGACCAACCACAGGTGCCAAGTCCAGGCTAGCTAATATTTGTTCGGCCTTACCCAACGAGGCATCCATCGCCTGATAGCCCCTCTGCTGCAATAACAGCACTACCGATTTAACCGCCTCGTTGCCAAACTGCTGTAATAGACCTTGTTCAAAAGTCTGACCAGCGAGATAACGCTCTTTAAATACCCCTCGACTAATGTGAAGCTGAGTGGTGTCCACTGATGATGACTGCTCAATACGCGGGTAATACATCACGGAACAAGCCAATCCAATCGACAGCAGATCATCTGCTTGCCCGTCTAATAACAAGGCATTGACTAACACACTAGACTTCGACAGGCCAAGCTTAAGCCAGTCTTCCAGGTTATCTTTTAGATCAACAGGTAACTGATGGACTAAAGCCGCTGCACCACCACTAGCAGACCAGCTAAAAAGTGACTGCAAGTCGAGTGTTGGCTCACGGTAATCGAGATAGGCTAACGCAAGAGCTTTCCAAGCATTCTCCTGATCCAGCACCTCACCAAAGCTAATTTTATGTTGGTATTGGTCCAGTCGCCCTAACAGCGCCTTCGCGACCCAACCGCCATTTTTCTTTAATCGCGGGTCAATCACTTGAACCTTGATAAACTGTTGCAGGTTTTTCCAGGGGCTGATTTGCTGGGGCGCATGTCGCCAGAGTCTCGCCAGCACATCTTTGGCTAGCTGCACCTCGTTGTATTTTGAGACCAGCACCAAACGTTCGTTGGCTTGAGCGAACTCAACCAAAGCCTCGCGCATCGCTAACTCTGACGGGCAATAGACAAAGCGGGTTGATTTCCCATCAACCTCATTGACGAACTCCGCAGTCTCCAACTCTTCCGGCCACACAAGGGCAACACAATCCGCCGCTGCATCGCTTTCATAAATTGCCTGCACCTGCGTTCTGATCGGCATGGGCGCATAAAACTGCTGCTTAGTTAAGGTGGCTGTCGACATTGCTCTCAGCCCCCACTGCCATCAGTTTCAATAATGGTATAAGTAACATCCAGCACACAGCCTTCCTTCAACTGGCCTTCAATCTCTACAAACAACGCCTTCGCCTGTCTGCTGGTTAACCCCGATTGCTTTGCTTGCTTCACCACACGATGACCTGCTGATGGAGGCGAGGGCTCGGGTTCTGGTTCGGCAGGGGATACCTCTTGCAAACGTTTATTGATGATCGCTGTGGCATCGGCTTGGGCCTGTCGTAGCGCTGGTGCCAGTGATGTAACCAACTCATCTGCGATCAAGGCATCACAAACGCGCTTTTTAATCGCCTTGCCATCAGCATCAGCCCCAGCCCACACGCTCTCAAGCAAAGCCCAGTTATTATCCTGTATCGCTTGCGTCACGCTCGCAGCAGAACTGATGCTTTTCGCTAAGGCTTGCGGGTTATTCACAAACTGAATATTCGCCAATGCTGCAACAAGTTCTGCGCCCTCTTTACCCTTTAACGCTTTTGCCAATTCAAACGCATATTCCGCATTCTTTAATCGATTATTCTGGTCATTTTGATTCAGCTTACCCAAAGTTTTTTTGATCTCAACAATCAAATGTTCACAATCACCGAAGTTGCGATTAACCTCAGCTAATACATCTTTCTGCAGTGCACTCTGGTGGTTGGCTGTACGCAGTGCATTAACTGTCACGCCATAAACAGCACCCGCATTATCCACCCCCGCCTTCCATACCGCAGGCTCTGCCAGATCCTGTTTTACCAGCACCAGATCATCACGAATATCCTTGAGCACCACCTCTACATCGCCTCCATGCAGCGTGAAGGCATACTGTCCATGTTCGGCAAAAACCATGATCAGTAAGTTCTGAACAATATCGGGCAATCCTCTTGGGTGCGGCTGATCAATCGCCGCACGGAGGCGTTTAATGGTAACCGGGTCGCCAGCTTGCTCATCTTTCGCCAAAGCTCTGCTCAGCTGCATGGGCCAGTCATCTTTAAAGATAAAGTGGCGCTCGTGCATTTCACCCAGCTTGAGCGGTTGTGCGATGGAGCGCATTAAGGGGCGTAAAGGACTATCAACATCGATACGACCATTACTGGCATGAATCGCTCGCCGCAGCTGCTCAAAGACTTTACCCAAGTCGGCGAGCTTCACTTCATTTTCAAATTCGGGGTGTTCCGGGTATTGGTAATTCAAAGCCTGGGTTAACAGATTCTCGAAGGCTTTACCCAAGTCACTGCCCACCGGCAAGCTAGGCATGAAACCTTGCTCCAGTGAAATCACCTGGTTTTCCAGGGAGCCACTATCGTCTAGCGAATTAGGCAGCGCTTCCGCCGCGCCATAGGCCCCCATCAGGTAATCTTTAATACGCTGGCGCAATTGGCTACGCTGATTTTCCAATAAAGTTTTAGCTTGCGCACGGTCTACAGGGCTTAGGTGCTTACTAAACGAATTAAAGCGCTCATCGTTCTTCAGTACATATTCGAGCGTCACCAGCGAGCCTAAATCACGTTGGGAATTTTGGCTAAAGAAATACGGCAACCAACACAGTGTTCTGGCCGAATTACCGGCCGCTTCAAATTCCTGAATGCGGGCTTTATCATCTGCGGGTGAGTGGTTATCTTTATCGAAGGGAAAGTCGACAATGACTTTCCAATCGTCACCCCGAGCTTCAAACAAATTAAAATCATTAATTTCCCGGATATTCTGGAATAACACTTCCACCGTACGACGGGAACCTTTCCAAACAAACTGATGCTGCAAGAACAGCTGATTATCATCCTTTACACCAAGGCTTCGAAAACCAGATCTTTAATCAGTTTTTTCCTTGAGCCTTCACTGTCGTGCACCTTGGCATCTTCGAGGATTGCTTCAGTATCGACTCCGGACAACTGAATAGTAATGGTGGGATTCGCATCATCGCTGATTTTAATCTCGCCAACTCGCCCAGCCCACTTTCTACACTTTTGCAAAACCTGGGTGACTTCACGGCCAGGCAGTGGCGATTTGATGGTGCCATGGTTCAAAGCCGAGAGCTTATTGGCTGTCAGGTTTTTAAAACATTCCACTTCAGGCACCAAAGCTGAAAGCAGCAGCGTTTTAAGCAAACGCATATCGTTTTTAAAATTACGCTTGGCCGGTTCGCTATCGTCCATCTCATCGAGCGCCGCAAAAATCACATGGTGCTCTTCTTCTAACAGGGGTACCAACTTGCGCTCGAATAAGCTCTTGGCATTATCAAAATGCAAACGCATCGCCTCTGAAAAAGGCTCGGCCTCCGAACCAATCACGTCGTATAAATCACCGACGGGAATACAGTTACCCAGCTCTAGTGTCTCCCGTTGATCCACTAGCAACATCAACATCACTTTTAAGGCAGTGCGTTCACGCTGAAGCGCAGAAGACAAAGCCACCAAAGCCTGAATTAACGCGGGACTAAACGGATACAAGGAGCGAAACATCTCCCGGTCACCTTGATTGGTGAGCAGGATGTTGTGCACCTCCTCACGCATTTTCGCGTCCATCGAACGAAAGGCATCATCGATCTCGTTTTTGGCTGCGTCATTAACGGGTTTTAATAAACGCCGCTCGGCGATCACCGGCAGGTTACGATCTTCCAGGGTGATGGTATGAAAACGCCCTTCCCAATATTTCAATGAATCACTGAGCGCCTGCTGTTCTGCACCCGTGTATTGATCACCCACAAACTCACGCAAATCTCGCTGCCTGGCGATAAAGCTGGCTACTGGCAACGCTCGCGGCTCACTGGATTCAACCAGTTTTACTACCTTCTGAATGTTACTGGCAATAAACTTCTGATCAGACAGATGGCTCGCTAACCAAAGAATCAATTCATCAAGGAAGAGAATAACCGCGTCATAACCCAAAGATTTGGCGTGCTCGGTCATGATACGCATGCCTTCATCAAAACCGACGTAGCCGCCATACTCTGTATTCGCCATATCCGCCATTGAGCTATAGAAGGTACCTACCAAAGTACCCACTAAGCGATCTTTATCCTCTGAACCACTCTGCTCATTCATCACAGCATCAAAGCTGATGGCATCCCAACCACTTGAGAGATCACCCCAGCCATCATCTTCGTCAGCACCTGCTGCATCAGCATTCAAGGTAGCGAAAAAAGCCTCGTCGCCCATTTGCCCACGCAGCTGAATAGCGTCCTGAAACAGACGCTTACTCATATAAAAACCAGGCACAGGCGCATCGGGGTGCAGTTTTTTAATGTGCTTGGCATAACCACCAAGAATACCCGCCTCTATGCTAGCGGCACCGATCATGTGGTAAGGCACTAGCAAGATGTTGCTCTTCTGCAACCACTCGTCATTTTTGCTGACCGATGGAGCCAACTCATTAATAGCGCGAGCCTGTGCATTGCCCTGCAGTAACAAGTGCAACACCGCCATAAAGTGCGATTTACCCGAACCAAAGCTACCGTGCAAGTAAGCGCCCTTTTGCAGGTTCTGCTTACCCACCACGGTGCTTTTAATAAAGCTCAGCGCATCATCAAAGGATTTTGCCAGCTGTGGCGTCACCACATACTGATCCAGGGTCTGCTTAATTGACTCTTCGGCCAAACCCGTAGAGAGGTTTAATACAAAATCACCGCGCTGAACTTTTTCCGGGATTTCAATCAGGTCTTTAATTAATGTCATTGTCGTCTCTATCCCTATTATTCAGCGGTCGCTTTTTTCTTTTTGGCCGCAGGTTTTTTCTTCGGTGCCACAGGAGGCTCCCAAGCTAAGAGTTCATCTCTGCTCATATTTAATTGGCGCAGCTCTTCTAACAGAAAACCCTCGTAGTAATCACCCATGCGCTCGCCAAACTCAAGGTCAATATCGTTATGCCATTGTTTTATCCAGGGGATCAGTTCATCAATGGCAACCAGCATGGG
>Ga0075467_10002212_pt1 | contig 15513 bp, 16 predicted proteins | sample DEB08_DNA_9_FD_75067 | JGI IMG/M metagenome (GOLD analysis project Ga0075467, IMG submission 75067) | Aqueous microbial communities from the Delaware River and Bay under freshwater to marine salinity gradient to study organic matter... | ecosystem: Environmental > Aquatic > Marine > Coastal ... | reverse complement strand
TTGCCAAATCAATACCTATTGCTCTAAGCTTCATCTTGGATACTCCCTATGTAAATAGTTGGGTTGAAACTACTATTTTGGCGCATTGACGCCGTAATAGGGAGTGTCCATCTCATCACCCATTATAAAACCCATAAAAAGATAAGGCTATTTACTGATATAACAGGTATGTTATTTGGGATGTATCCGTATTTATTGGTAACTTAATGCTTTTGTTGTGGGTGGCATTATTAACTTTATCAGCAACTAAATCGCAGCAACAAAGTTCACTATCACCGACTAAATCAAAAGCGCCAAACATCTACCCTTATTAAACAACTCTAACCTCAGAGTCTGTTGACAAAAACTTACAATTTGACACAAGTATCAGATCAAATAAAAAATAGTATTACGCACAATCATTGATCAGGGTCACACAATTAAAACTTACAATACTGCATACTTCAGCCGCTGGAATTTAACGCCACGCGTGTTCAACTTTTTGGACATCACAGTAGTCAGCATACATAGCGTTTTTTTGCTCTAACGGGTTCACTGAAAAGCACTGTTAAAATACTAAAGAGAAGCTTTGAAACGCTTCTAAACAGTATTTCAAGACCAGCTATTTTTAACCTGCTTCTAGTTATAATTATTAACATAAACAATAATAAGGATGTTTATATGAGCCGTATTGGTAACAAGGTTTTACAAATTTCACTAATAGACGCCATCAAAAGACAACGGGACATCAATGACGAACTGCAAAAGTTGCCAAAACAGGGGCAATTACATAAATTAGTTGCGGAGCAAACAAGACTAATGAAAGAGACATTAAGCCTATTTGACCGAATGATCTAATTAGAACAGCTGCAATCTATAGGTAGAATAAAACGTTAATCTCCATGCCCATACAACATTACTTATTAGGTATCGATAAAAGCGGGTCTTTGATATAGAGAATTGATAGTGCGTTTATTATACCGTTTAAAAACAACACCACTACGAGACAATAGACAATAGACAATACAGGCCATCGCCTATGTATCTATCACCTTGGATTTTATTGGGTATTCCTACATGTGACGGCTAGGCTTATCCGCAAGGCGCATGTCAATCAAACTTGCTGCAAGGTCGGGTTGTCAATAATCAGAATGAACACCCTATTTTATCGATATATCTGCAAAATATTTGTGACCGTCAATTAATAACAGTTGAATCTTATTTGAGTTCTCCCCCCTTAGGGCGCCATAATACGTATTCACATTATCCGAGTCCTTATTTTGCAACCTATCACCGATTTCAAACAGCTATTTTTATCCGATACACCGATGATAGACGTGCGTGCGCCCATCGAATTTATGAAAGGGGCATTTCCCTGCAGCATCAATGCACCTTTAATGAACGATGATGAGCGCGAAGCAGTAGGTACCTGCTATAAAGAACAGGGTTCAGATGCAGCGGTTGCACTCGGCCATCAATTAATTTTTGGGGATGTAAAAGCGCAGCGTTTACAACAATGGCAAAATTTAACCAACGAACACCCCAACGGCATTTTTTACTGCTTTAGAGGGGGTTTACGATCTCGCATTGCTCAGCAATGGCTCAATGATACAGGCATAGACCGACCATATGTGGAAGGTGGCTATAAAGCGATGCGTACTTATCTGCTTGAGCAATTGCAACAAAGAGCCGCCACAGGCAATTTTCTTGTATTATCAGGTAAAACAGGCAGCGGTAAAACAGAAGTCATCAGCGAATGGCCCCACTCCATTGACTTAGAAGGCTTAGCCAACCACAGAGGCAGCGCTTTTGGTAAAACCTTTGTTGCACAGCCGACACAAATTAATTTCGAAAATGCATGGTCAGTGGCATGGTTAAAACGCATCCATGTTAACGATTCACCGGTACTGATTGAAGATGAATCACGTTTGATTGGTCGGGTTGTTGTATTTCCAGAGTATTTAGCGGCGACGAAGCTCGCCAATAATATTTTGCTCGAAGCTCCTTATGAAGAGCGTATTGCTCGCATCCGACGAGATTATTTTATGCATGCGTTCGAGCATTATCAAAAAAATGCCCCCGTCACCTCTTATGATGATCTGGACACTTTTATTCGCGATGCAGTTTTGCGCATTAAAAAACGCTTAGGCGGGGATCGATTTACGTTGATTAATGCAACACTTGATTCAGCAATTAACTCACTGAAAAGCCAAAGTCAGTGGTCTGGATTTGACGATATTATCCACATACTACTCAGTGAATATTACGACCCGATATATGAATATCAGTATCAACAAAAAAACGAAAAAACTATTTTCAAAGGCTCCCATGATGAAATCATTCAATGGCTAGCCTCAATATGATGTTATGTAAGCATGTGATCATTCCCATAAACACACCTTGGTTAGGTTATAAAGCGGTAGCCTTTGCGTTTATAAGTAAACATCACCATGTATGAACATGACTTAGTGTTTATCGGCGGTGGGCATTCGCATTCTTTAGTGTTGAGAATGTTGGCTATGAAACCAATAGACAATGTGCGCTTAACCCTCATTACCGATACGTTGTTAACGCCCTATTCAGGTATGCTGCCGGGCTATATTGCAGGACATTACAGTGAACACGAGACACATGTAGACTTAAACAAATTGTGTAAAGCGGCACAGGTTCGTTTAATTCACGGTCGCGTCAACGGCATAGATTTAGCGAATAAAACAATACAATTAGACAACCAAGCCAGCATTGGCTATGACAAAGTATCCATCAATACCGGCTCTACACCTAACGTCAATGTTACCGGTGCCCGTGAATTTGGTGTTGGGGTCAAGCCAGTTAGCCAACTCACGGCTAAGTGGCAAACACTACTTGCCCAAAAAACCAAGCACAATACGCCCCATTGGGCTGTCATTGGCGGTGGTGCGGCAGGGATTGAAATGGTACTTGCCATTGCTTATCGGTTTAAGCAGGCAGGCGATTCATTAAAGCTGTCATTGGTGCAATCGGGCGCTACATTATTACCGGGTTATCATCGTAATGTGCAAAAACACGTGGCGATTGCATTAAAGCAATATGGCATAGAATTGATTACAGGATTTCGCGTTTCTCGCGTCACTAAAAATGCGATTGAATCGGACACAGGCAACACCCTGAATATTGAAAAGTCTATTTGGTGCACTCCGGCAACGGCGCCGAAATGGCCGACACTTGCCGGACTTGATACAGACGAAAGCGGATTTATTGCTGTAAATGAGTTTTTACAAAGCACCTCCCACAAGGATGTATTTGCCTGTGGTGATGTGGCAACTATGGTTCAATCACCTCGACCCAAAGCGGGTGTCTTCGCTGTGCGTGCGGCACCTTTTTTAACTAAAAACTTACGTGCTGCATTTAGCCAACAAGTGATGACACCTGTATCGCTGCAAACTGATTTTTTGTCGCTCATTTCTCTTGGCGGTAAAAACGCAGTGGGCCAACGGGGTTGGTTAAGCTTAAAAGGTGAATGGGTTTGGCGATGGAAAGATCAAATCGACCAAAAATTTATGGCCTTGTTTTCTAAAAACCTACCTGCCATGCCTACAATGGATCACGAACCCATGCATTGCGCTGGGTGTGGCAGTAAAATTGGCCCTGAATTATTAAGCGATACCCTTAAAGAACTCAGTGTTTTTCCAAATGAACATTTTGATACAGATTTAACACAAGCAGAAGATGCGCCCGTTGCGGCAGTCATTAACAATACCTCGTTATTGCAAAGCATTGATGGGTTTCGCGCTTTTAGTGACGATGATTATAAATTGGGTATCGCGGCAACCCATCACGCTGTTAACGATTTATACGCCATGGGTTTACAGCCAACCAGCGCCCAAGTGTGGGTCAATTTAAAGTTTGAACACCCACGGTTAACCAAACGAGATTTTAAACGATTAATGCAAGGCGTCACCGACATCTTGCTTCACCATGAAACCACACTAGTGGGTGGCCATAGCACAGAGGGCATAGAGACCCATTTAGCGCTTGTGGTCAATGGAACAGGCCACAAATATTGGCAAAAAAATGCCCCTCAAGAAGGTGATTGGTTACTTTTAAATAAACCATTGGGCTCTGGACTTATACTCGCGGCAGATACCCAAGGTAAGGCGACCACTCAAAGTATTGAAGCACTGTGGCGTACCTTACTGCATTCAAATAGAGCGTTTTTCTTGACGCTCAAAAATATACAGATACACGCAGCCACTGATGTAACCGGTTTTGGTCTTATTGGGCATCTTTTAGAAATGCTTAAAGGAACACAATTTGGTGTAAAAATCACAACGGACAATGTGCCACTCATCGAAGGCGCACTTGAATTAAGTCGCCAAGGGTTTGAGTCCACATTAATGCCACAATTAATGCCGATGTTGCATCAATGTGATACCAATAATGTAGATTGGGCGCTGATTAAATGTTTACTAGACCCTCAAACAAATGGTGGCTTACTGGTGTCTGTTTCAGCAGATGTGGGTCGTGAACTTATGAGTAAAACTGACGCGGTTAAGATTGGCGAGGTGTACAAGGCTCAAGGCGATGAAAAAATATTGCAGTTAAGCTAAATCATATATTCTATCGGACTCTCAATATGTTCATTGGGGGCCACTTCACTACTAGCTTTCACCCTAAAAGTGACCATCTTTACATGTAACTCAGTAATGGCCTTACTGCCGGTTTTGATACATAAACCTGGCACTAAAGCATGAATAAAGCAGGCTATTGCTGCCTTAAAAAGTTTCATTGAAAAACTCATTGCAGTGAAAAAATGTTGTATGTATGTCTCGTTGACGGTCTTTGGATGGTCAATAAATAGTTGTTTAAACATGTCTGTTTCCTATTGCTGAGAATAACTCACTCGATGGCCTCATGGCTCAACATCTAGATAATATCACGTTAGTACGAACGAAGTTTCATTCCAATTCACTACTTTATTTTCTGTTATCAATCAATGACTCACTCAAAGGCGCTCTCAACCTCCATTGAGGCACATTACAGTCCAAAAGCGGAAAAATAAAAGGCATAAAATAGCCCATCGGCTTTAATATTGGCCCGAAGACAGACGTTTTATCTGCATAAATCCTTGAGTACCAAAATTATCACAATGAGCCTAGTAATCCTTTTCTGAAAAAGATTTAACAACACCATTTTAAACATAATTAATACTCATTGTTACGGGCGACTCTGACAATAGACCAAGATTCGATTGGCGGGTTACAATGTGCAAACAAGTGCAATTTTACTGTTGAGTAAGTTCGTAGTGAGGCGCGTCACTCCCTTAGGGCAGACGTCAGAAACATCAGCAAAAGACCGCCAGCCTTTATCAGCATTTGTCTTATCCCACTGCATCAATACACTGTTGACTGCGGCGATGGCAAAACCGTTTCCAGACCAAGCGTAATAATAAGCACCTTTTGGTAAAGTAGTTAACTGTTCTATTTGGTCCGTATCAGGGTGATAACTTTTCAATTGCCATTGAATAGACTCCCCTACACCAACAGACGCGGTATAACTCATCAATGACGAGTGTGGAATTGCTAACAAACTTGGACCAATATTTTCATCTAACACTTGGCTTGTCTGCTTTTGTACATCCGCTAGCTGCAATGTGTGAGGCTCTCCCAGAACAAACAGCATCACCCGGTTATTGTCTACCCAAGCGTGATATCCAACTGGATTGATATGGGTCAATAACTCACTTGCAGGCTGAGTAGATGGCCGATCAGGATATAATGGATAGCGCCAGAGTTTCTGTTCATCATTGACAGCTCGTATCACAGAAAAGCTGTTTCCAGATGGCATTAAAGTTGGTGAATACTCACTTTCGGATGAATTTGTTAAATTTGAAATCTGACCTGACTTAAGAGAAATAAGCATACTGTCAGTTTGCTCGACCTTGTTTTTTGTTAGCGCAGAGGTATAAAGTAGCGCATCACTATCTGGCAAAAAAAAAGGCTGGTTATCGTATGCGGATGTGTTGGTTAACGCCTTAAGATGACTCACTTTTAATCGCTGATCTTTAAGCGCTAAATTACCCAAGTAAATATCAAAACCCGGCATCTTGGCAGATGTTGAAAAAATCATAAACCCTAATAAACCAGTCATTAATTTCATATTTTACCTTTCACTATTATGCCTGTTTATCTCTCATGTATCAGTCGAGACTCAAGTCATGTATTTAGATACTGAAGCGTATGTATTTGTTCAAGCTACTCTAGACAAAAGATGGACAACCAAAGCAGGTTAAATTCAAAAGTCACATAAAAATTAAACACGCCGAATTTATTGCATTCTATTGCCGAATTTATCTTAGGCTCGAGTAACTTAAATAAGCTAGCATATTTAACATAAATTTAACTTATGATTATTCAATTAATCTATTCAGTGATAACTGGGCAACACCTTGGAACAGTCTAAAAAAATAAGAATGGGAATGGTCGGTGGTGGCCAAGATGCATTTATTGGTGCAGTGCATCGAATGGCAGCTAACCTAGATGGCAATATTGAATTAGTATGCGGTGCTTTTAGTTCAGATCCAGAAAAAAGTATATCTTCTGGCAAGCACTTGTATTTACCTGCTACTCGTTGTTATGCAGATTATGCCCAAATGTTCGCGGCAGAAGCTAAGTTACCGATACACCAAAGAATGCAGTTTGTTTCTATTGTTACGCCTAATCATTTGCATTTCCCTGTCGCTAAAGCGGCACTAGAAGCAGGGTTTCATGTATTCAGCGATAAACCCGCTACTTTCACACTTCAAGAAGCATTGGACTTAGCAGAACTATTAAAAACATCTCACCAGCTATACGGACTCACGCATACCTACAACGGTTATCCTTTGATTAAACAAGCCAAACACTTAATAGCAACGGGCATTTTGGGGAAAATCAAAAAAGTAGTAGTGGAATACAGCCAAGATTGGTTAGCAAGTAAAAATGATGAACTGAGTAAACAAGCACAATGGCGTGTTGACCCCTCAAGAGCAGGTGTAAGCTGCTGTATGGGAGATATTGGGGTGCATGCTGCAAATTTGGCTGAATATGTCACAGGTGCAAACATTTCAGCTATGTGTGCAGACTTAAATGCGGTGGTTGATGGTCGTCAACTCGACGACGATGGCACCGTATTATTACGCTTTAATAACGGGGCTCGTGGCGTTTTAATGTCTAGTCAAATAGCAGTAGGCGAAGAAAACAACTTGCGCTTGCGAGTATATGGAGACGAAGCCAGTATCGACTGGTCGCAAATGGAGCCTAATAGTTTATGGCTAAGATCTAACACAAAATCTACCCAATTGATCCGCACTGGAGTGGGAGATTTTTGCCCTGCTGCTCAGGCAGCGATGCGCACCCCCGCGGGGCACCCTGAAGGTTATTTAGAAGCCTTTGCCAATATTTATCAAAATTTTGCTAAACAAATACTAGCGTTTGAACAAGGCCTTCCATGCTCAAACGAAACATTCGACGTACCTGGAATTGTTCAAGCTGTTCGTGGCATGGCGTTTATCGAAAATACAGTGAAGTTTAGTCAGTCCGAATTGAAATGGCATGACTTCGATTTATCTCCCTCAACCGTTTCAGGAGTAGCCTAATGAAACAAATCAAAGGCCCTGGTATTTTTTTAGCGCAATTCGCTAGCGATGACAAACCGTTCAACTCTTTTCCTGAAATTTGTAATTGGGCAGCAGGATTAGGTTTTAAAGGTATCCAAGTACCGACTTGGGAAGGTCGATTGTTTAACTTAGAAATGGCGGCAAATAGCCAAGACTATTGCGATGAAATACAAGGTGTCGCAGGTGAAGCTGGACTAGAAATCACTGAGCTTTCCACCCACCTGCAAGGCCAGCTAGTTGCTGTAAACCCTGCTTACGACCAGATGTTTGACGGTTTTGCCCCAAAACATGTACGAAATAACCCTAAAGCACGCACCGAATGGGCAGTGCAACAGATGATGTATGCCGCTAAAGCCAGCCAGCGGTTAGGTTTAACAGGTCATGCAAGTTTTTCTGGTGCTTTATTATGGCAAACCGTGTACCCATGGCCTCAGCGCCCTGCTGGCTTGGTTGAGCAAGGCTTTACAGAATTAGCTAAGCGTTGGTTACCTATTTTAAACGCCTTTGATGAAGCCGGTGTAGACGTTTGTTACGAACTTCACCCAGGGGAAGATTTACATGACGGTGTGACCTTTGAACGCTTTTTGGAAGCCGTCGATAATCATCCCCGCGCCAATATATTGTATGACCCCAGTCATTTTGTATTACAACAACTCGACTACCTTGCCTTTATAGACATTTATCATGAACGCATTAAAGCCTTCCATGTAAAAGATGCAGAGTTCACTCCCAATGGGCGCAGTGGTGTATACGGCGGCTATCAAGCATGGATAGACAGACCTGGGCGCTTTCGCTCTTTAGGGGACGGCCAAATCGACTTTAAAGCCATTTTCAGCAAGATGACCCAGTACGACTTTGATGGTTGGGCCGTGATGGAATGGGAATGTTGCATTAAACACCCCCTTGATGGCGCGGCAGAAGGCGCTAAATTTATTAGCGAACATTTAATTAGACCAACCGAAAAAGCCTTTGATGATTTTGCAGGTGTAGAGCAAGACGTTGAAATGAATAATAAAATTTTGGGCCTAAAATGAGACGTTTAAAATGAGACTAACAATATGAGTAACACCGCAGAATTTACCGAAGCTCAAGCGAAAAGAGTATTTTTACTCAGTTGCATCGCATTAACTGTTACTTCAATGACATTTGCTATCCGCGCTGGGATCATCGGTGATTTGGGCATTCAATATGGCCTAACCACTGTTCAGATGGGTTGGATTTTAGGTATGGGAACCTTTGGATTCCCTGTGGCAACTATGCTTGGAGGCATTTTATATAATGCCATAGGGGCCAAAAAAATAGTCTGGTGTGCATTTGTTGGCCACCTGATTGGAATAGGACTGACCATTACTTCAAGTAGTTTTTGGGGCTTAATGATTTCGACATTTTTGGTAAGTTTTGCCAATGGTTTAGTCGAAGCAGGTTGTAACCCTATGATTGCTGACCTATATCCAAAAAACAAAACCACCATGCTCAACAAATTTCATGTTTGGTTCCCTGGCGGTTTGGTGATTGGATCACTCATTTCAGCAGGCATGACCTCCATGGGTATGGGTTGGGAACTTCAAGTTGCCGTGATTATTATTCCAACATTAATCTACGGCGTACTGATGATAGGATGCGTTTTTCCAGAGTTTGATAAAATAACTAATTCGACGTCAAGCAACTTTAAACATCTATTTTCACCCATGTATTTGTTTTTGATATTTTGCATGACACTAACAGCCACCAGTGAGCTGGGTACCGGCTCTTGGATAAATCAAATACTCGGTGCATCTGGCGCCCACCCCATGCTGATATTGGCCTTAGTGACAGGTATTATGGCCGTTGGACGCTTCTTTGCGGGTCCATTAGTACAGCGTTTTGCTCCTGCGGGCGTATTACTGATTTCCGCTATTTTAACCTCTCTCGGTTTATTCTTAATGATCCAGCTTCAAGGCAGCGCTGTGTACTTCGCGGCAGTAGTGTTCGCACTTGGCGTCACCTATTTTTGGCCAACTATGATTGGTTGTGTGGGTGAATACGTGCCGAAGTCTGGAGCTTTGGGCATGTCTCTAATGGGAGGTGCAGGTATGTTGTCTGTCACGATTTGGAGTCCAATTATTGGTAGTTGGATTGAGAATGCAACTAACCAAGCCGAAGCATCCGGTTTAACTGGAAACGATTTAGCCCTTGCATCGGGCCAAGCTGCTCTGGGAAATTTAGTTATATTCCCATTGATTTTGATCATCGCATTTGCAGGGTTTTATTGGTTTATGCGTAAAGCGAAAACTGGGCAGACCATACATTCATGATTAGGTATTACCACATAAAAGCACTTGTTTAGAAAACGTATTGAGGAGATTGATATGCCAACATATTTAATTAAAACCGAATTACAGAAAACAGAAGATGACCAAGGTAACCGCCGTCTTTTTATGAAAAAGATGGTTGGCTTATTTGGTGCAAGTACAGCATTAGCCGTCCTGTCAGGCTGCAGTAAACCTGGAACTGACACGTTTACGGCACAAGGGTTGCCCTCATCAAAAAATGGCACTTTGTTTACAGAGCATGCACTCACTGTACTTTATAGCCTATGCGAAACCATACTGCCTAAAACAGACACACCTAGTGCAGTCGAAGCTGGGTGTCATGAATTTGTCCCACATCAGCTGCAGCACTGCCACTCAAAACAGCAGCAAAATGACTGTATCCAAATTATAAACACCGTAGATATGCAGGCAAATAAAAAATTTGGCAAAACATTTGTGTTACTGCAACCTCAACAGCAGCAGCAGCTGTTGCTAGATATTGAAAGTGATGTCCTAACGACAGATATTGAAAAAAGCCAATTTAGTTTTCTAAAAGCACTCATAGTATTTGGCTATTTCACCTCTGAGGTGGGCGCAACACAAGCACTCAATTACCAAGCTGTGCCGGGTGGTTTTAAAGGGTCTATACCAGCTACTGCAGAAACAAAATCTTGGGGTTCGCAGGCTTATTATTAAGATTTGATAATAACGGTAAACGCACAGAACCAATTAGAATAAGAGTAAAAGACATGACAACAGATTTATATATTCACGAAAGCGCAATATTATACGATGCCATAGTGGTAGGTTCCGGTATGACTGGAGGCTGGGCTGCCAAAGAGTTTTGTGAACGTGGTATGCAGACCTTAATGATAGAGCGCGGACGGGTAGTTGAACATCGAAAAGACTACATTACCGAAGGTAAAGGCCCTTGGGAATTTGAAAACAGAACCAAGGTCGACAACTTACTAACCGAAGAAATATACTCCACACAAAAAAAATGTTACGCCTTCAGTGATATGACCAAACACTTTTTTGGTAACGACAAAGATTTGCCTTACAGTACAGAAGAAGGGACTGGTTTTGATTGGATTAGAGCTAATCAATTAGGTGGGAAGTCCCTGCTGTGGCATCGCCAGTCTTATCGTTTAAGTGATTTTGATTTTGCAGCTAATAAGGCAGATGGTCACGGAAATGATTGGCCTATTCGTTACAATGATCTTAAATCTTGGTACAGCCATGTAGAAACATTTGCAGGCATAAGTGGCAGCATGGAAGGTCTTGAACAATTGCCCGACAGCGAGTATTTGCCTCCATTTGAAATGACGGCACCTGAACTACATGTGAAGCAAAAAATAGAAGAGCAGTTTCCTGGCAGACATTTAATAATGGGACGCACAGCCCACTTAACAGAACCAACCCAGCTGCATCTAGATCAAGGTCGAGTAACCTGTCAGGCAAGAAATGAATGTCAGAAGGGATGTTCTTTCGGTGCATATTTTTCTACACAAAGCTCTACTTTGCCCGCCGCAGCGAAAACAGGTAACTTGTCGATTGCCCCCAATAGTGTAGTGCATAGCCTAATTTATGATGAAAAAACACAACGAGTGAAGGGCGTCAGAGTGGTTGATAACGACAACCTATCCACACGCGAATATTTTGCTAAAGTGGTTTTTTTATGTGCGTCGACCTTAGGCTCAGCACAAATAATGTTAAATACCAAAACCAAGTCGTTTCCAAACGGTATCGCGAATAGCTCTGGTGTGCTAGGCCATTATTTGATGGATCATAACTACAATGCAGGCGCTACAGCCACAGTAGAAGGCTTTGAAGATGAATATTTTTCAGGTAGGCGCCCTGGGGGCATATTAATCCCTAATTTTCAGTACAAACCATCGCTATATAAGAAAGATTATATTCGTGGCTATGGGTTTTCAGGCGGAAGCTATCGTGAAAGCTGGGAAAGTAATGCCCAACAAAAAGGCATAGGCGCAGACTACAAAGCTAGCCTGACTAAGGTAGGGAAGTGGAAAATGAAATTAGGTGCACAAGGGGAAATGTTGCCTCGGTTTGATAACTACATGGCCTTACATCCCACTAAAACTGACAAATGGGGCATTCCTCTTATTCATATTGACTGTACTTGGTCTGAAAACGAAAGATTAATGATGGCAGACGCAGAGCAAAACGCTGTTGATATGCTGACCAAAGCGGGACTAACGGAAGTCGAGAGTTTTAATTCGGTCGATAGACGTAATCCTGGCCTTGCCATTCATGAATTAGGTACTGCAAGGATGGGACGCGATCCAAAAGATTCGGTACTCAATGGCTTTAATCAATGTCACGACGTGGCTAATTTATTTGTAACCGATGGCGCGAGCTTTTGTTCAAGCGCGGTTCAAAATCCATCCCTTACATTTATGGCAATAACAGTCAGAGCGGTAGATTATTGTGTCAATGAAATGAAGGGTAGGAGGATATAAATACAAAGAGACTTGAAATAAGCAGCATAATCCAGTGCCATTATTACAAGTGGGGGTTAAATAACGCGACAAAAAAGGCTAATAATAGTTAGCCTTTTTTCTGAGCAATAAACGCTTTACCTTATTTTTAGCAGGTGTCCAAATGGTAAAGGCCTTTCTGGGTGCCACTGTCAACACATGAGCAAAATCGCGTTCAGTTAACGTAACCTCGCCACCATGGGCCAGCATCAAGAAGGCGGGTTGTAACGCCTGTACCTTTAGAATTGAATCGCGATATTGTTCAGGCAAATTCACTGGAATAGGCGGAATAAAACGGTCTTTCACTTTGACTAATAAATCTGCCACGTAGATCCGCTTTGAAGCGAGGTGCATAACAGACAAATCTCGATCCGTATGGCCTGTGGTCAATAGCACACACCATTCATCAAAGCCGGGTAATGTGTCCTGATCAGTCAACGCATAGTCAGTTTTCAGGTGTGGTGAATACCATAAATTTTTTCGAGCTTTACCCATTCTGCTCGCCACCCATGTGGCTAATATAATATCCACAATGTGCATAAATCTGCCACTTAGACCTGTGTACCATTGCTTGGGCATATTGGCGCTCGCAATTTCACAACCGGTTATTTTACGTAATTGGTGGGCAGCACCTGCATGGTCTGGATGCATATGGGTAACGACAATTAATTTTAAATCAGTCAAAGAGCGACTTAAGTTGCCAGTAATAAACTGCTCAAGCATACTGATATCTGCACGACAGCACCCATCAAGCAGCAATAACTTTTTGGGGTATTCGACCAAATAAATCGATTGAATGTGCCCTTGCAACTGATGTATTTTCAAGAGAAAAAAACGTTAATATTCAACACCAGAAGCAACTTGTTGTTCAATATACTCAATAGCTTTCTGTAAACTGCCAAAAGCGTCAACCAAATTTTTTCGGCCTTTATTTATCAGTTGTGGATCGTTGTTTTCGGACATCATCCACACCCAAGTGCGGATCAAAGACTCTGGAGGCACATTTTTCATGACGGGCGGTGTATCTCTTATTATTATTATATAAATTTTTATTATTATATCCTGCTGAATCGAGGTAATCGAGTAGTGTTTTAATATTAATAAAACGCTTAGTATTACAATTTTAGGTTATTGGCTTAGATAATTTACCCTATTTGTATTTCATGAGTCATTAAGGATCAGAATGATAAAAATTGTAGTCGGGTCAAAAAACCCCGTGAAAATTAGCGCAGCACAAACTGCAATATGTGACGCGTTGTCTTTAAAAGAAGTAGAATGTATCGGTATAAACGCCCCTTCAAGCGTAGCTGAACAGCCGATGACAAGTGAAGAAACAAAGCTTGGCGCAGTTAACAGGATCCAATATTGTCAACAGCACACCCGTGCTGACTTTTATGTTGCAATTGAAGGAGGTGTTGATCAATTCGAATACGGTCCAGCAACGTTTGCTTTTGTAGCTATCGCCCATCAAAAAAATGTGTCGATTGGGCGCAGCTGTAACCTGCCTTTGCCACCCATCATTTACCAAGCCCTTAAAAGTGGTGAAGAACTTGGTGATGTTATGGACAGATTATTTAATACTGACAACGTCAAACAAAAGCAAGGTGCTATTGGCCTTTTAACCCATGGGTTAGCCACAAGAGAAAGTGTATATAGGCAAGCGATTATACTGGCCATGGCGCCTTTTATTCATCCAGATTTGTATACTGGATGAGCGATCATTTTTTTAGTGAGTTAACTTCTTAGCTAATAAAAGATAGTAAAAACTTAGACTGAAAACCTTGGTTTTCTTGATTTAGCTGGTATCGTATTCCCTAATATAGCTCATTGTAAATTAAGTCGTAAAACCACAGAGGTTAGACATGCAACAGACACCCAAAGAATCACGTTTTTTTCTCTCCAAATATTTAAGTAAAGTCGAACTTTTTGGTTGGGGATTGTGTATTTTCTCGATGATGACAATCGTTTTTGCCAAACACCTTTCACCCGAAACTGAGCCTTATGCTTGGATTGGCGCCATAATTGGTGCAGGTGTTATAGGTTGGGGAATGGCACGTAAACACAAAAGAGGCTAGTGCAGGCTATAGTAGGTTAAGCAAGCCATTTAACCTCAAACACTAAGGTCACCACTACGCCAGATTTATCTTTAAGGTTATCTATTCTGATGTCACCTTGGCGATATTGGGCAATGATTTTATCTAACATCTGGGCAAATAACTCAGGCGCTCCATGAAAAGTCGAGTTAGACACCATTACGTGACCATCAAATATCCTAGTAGCATAAGCTAACTGACGGTCAAATGAGGCAAAGCAGTATAGTGACGACTTATCAAAAGTTAACGTTTCGGCTCAACATCAAGAAGAGCCTTGGGGGAACGTCTTAGAACTTAATGTTAAAACCAGATAATCAGGATTAAATATTTATAGGTCAGACAGAAAATTAGTCAACTGACTAGGGATAAACGCCTTGCAAGTATGCGCTCAAATAGCTCTGCAGCTGAGCAAAAAAAATATAAACCTCAGATTACCGAGACTGCTATTGTCCATCATTTGGTTAGCCAACACACCAGATTAGTCACCTTAGATGTGACGCCAACTCGCCCTGTAGAAAGGCAATCAAAAGTTCTAAAAGTAGCCATCTCATTACCTTAAGGCACTGAAAATAAGCTCACTCAGTCACAAGGGCGCCTTCCTCAAACTGCGACCACAGCACAACTAAAAATAATAATAGGCATAATTTTAATGGGATTAGCAATATGTATGTACTTACTTACGAAAGGAAAAGAAAGGAAAGGAAAGGAAGAAATAAATAAATAAATAAATAAATAAATAAATATTTCAAAGCTTCAATCTCTAATCATCAAGCATAAATAGGTAACCTTTGTTTATTATTGGGTATCTATCAGATTTCTGATGGGCTTTATATATTTGCTAAAGCAGAATTAGCGCAATACTTAATCGCTGCTGCTTGGCATAAAAGTCTACAATCAAATGCGCAACACAAACCTTGGCCTTAGGCTGACACTCATCCTGTTGCCGAACTTATCATTAAGTATAAAAGCGGGTATGTGTGGGCTGGGACAAGTGGCAGGAACTTGGCATTTAC
>Ga0075467_10002210_pt1 | contig 15518 bp, 12 predicted proteins | sample DEB08_DNA_9_FD_75067 | JGI IMG/M metagenome (GOLD analysis project Ga0075467, IMG submission 75067) | Aqueous microbial communities from the Delaware River and Bay under freshwater to marine salinity gradient to study organic matter... | ecosystem: Environmental > Aquatic > Marine > Coastal ... | reverse complement strand
GGTCCAGTAGTGTTTGGAGTGGAAGGTGACTCCCAGTTCGCGCAGGCGTTTGATCCAGCGGCGCAGCAGGGGAGCGGCTTTAATCGAGCCATCCTCAGGTGAGGGGAAAACCTTGCCGCTGCTAGCGACAAAGGTATCAATACCGAGGCCCGCTGCCCATGACCTGAGAGCAGTATTATCAAAGCCCGTGATCATATCCCGCCAGAGATCTGTGGGTAGGGAGGCGCCAGAGTATCTGGTCAGGAAAGCCTCGATTTCCTCATTGTGGGTGAGGTTGAGCCCACTTTTTCCGGCGACAAGGAACTTGCGCCCGACAGAGGGCATGGCGTCGTAGAGATCCACGCGCGCGCCATCCGTGGCAGCTGTTTCTGCGGCCATCAGGCCAGCTGCTCCTCCTCCAATGACGGCGATTCGTTTCAAAGCGATGGGTTTGATGTGTTCACGGATGGTGACGGCAATTTTAGTTGGATATTGCCATGGGCCAAGGTAGGAGTATCCGCATGAATGATTGCAGCGTGGATTGGAGTAACTGGCAAGGTGAGATGCCGGCAACGTTGATGTTTATTGTGCGCGAGGGTAAAGTGCTTTTGATCGAAAAGCTGCGCGGCATAGGAAAAGGCAAGATTAACGGGCCTGGCGGAAAAATTGATCCGGGTGAGACACCATTCCAGTGTGTGATCCGTGAATGTCAGGAGGAACTCCACATTACCCCCAAAGGGGCCATTAAAATGGGGGAGCTTTGGTTCGCGATGTCAGACATAGAGGATATTCATTGTCACGTGTTTATGGCGAGTGAATTTGACGGTACACCGACGGCGACAGATGAGGCGATTCCGGTCTGGACGAATCTTAATGAGATTCCCTGGCAGAGGATGTGGGAGGATGACCCGCATTGGTTGCCTCATATGTTGAATGGGACAAAATTCCTCGGAAAATTTGTTTTCCAAGGCGAGGAAATTCAGTGGCGTGAGATTCTTCTCGACGAAGACGGGGTTTCTGGATGGATGCTGGCCGAGGAGTGATCAAGGGGCTGAAAAACGCAGCCCGTATCTTTGAATTTAGCAATATACCGTGCAAGAATGGTGATTGCGAAACTGCTTAGTTCCCTGACTTGTCCTGCAGATGATCAAGTTTGAGTTTTTTGAGTTTCGGCGCTATAACAGCACGGCAATAAGGATTTTTGATACCCACGATGCGGTAGTAGTCTTGGTGTGAAATTGTTGCTGGATAGAAGGTGCTGGCCGCGGTGATCTCAGTGACGATTGGGCGCGAGAAACTCTCTTGAGCTCTGTTCCGTGAGGCTGTGGCGACTTTTTTTTGTTCGTTGTTATGGTAGAAAATGCCGGACCGGTAATGGGTGCCAATATCCGCTCCTTGGCGGTTCAGGGTAGTGGGGTCATGCAGACGCCAGAACCAATCGAGGACTTTCTCATAGGAGATCTTTTTGGGGTCGAAAATGATTTGTACAGCTTCAGCGTGGCCTGTGGTCTCTGCACAGACGGCTTCATAGCTTGGGTTGGGCACATGACCGCCGATAAAACCCGAGGTTGAAGAGTGAATGCCATCGAGGCGTTGGTAGACGGCTTCCACGCACCAGTAACAGCCGGCGGCCAGTGTGGCGGTCTGGTAGCCCTCGGGGATGGCGGGGACGGTGGCGGGTTTTTTGTCCTCCATGGATTCTTGTGAGTGAATGTTCTGGTAGCTGGCCAAATAGAGCACGCATGCCCCAATGGCAGCAAGCGGAAGAGTGGTGGTAAGTAAGCGTTTCATTGAGTCATTCTAGCCGCAACTCAAAAAGTGTCAAATCACGGTTGTTTTGAATAGTAGCGTAGGGCTATAGGCATGAATTCTTTAAGGGCGTCGATCCTGGATTCATCTTGTGGGTGAGTACGCAGGAACTCAGGTTTTTGACCACCATGCAAATTATGGTAATTTTTCAGCCTCCGCCAAAGTTCGATAGAGGCCTTGGGATTATAGCCGGCTTTTGCCATGTAGATAGCCCCGATTTTGTCGCTTTCATATTCCTGTTTTCTAGAAAACGGCAGAGCATCAGCCAGGTAACCGCCAAGAGCAAAGCCAGCCAAGGCGTATTCCGGGTGATCAATATCTTGGTGGTCGAGAGAATACCACAGTAGTTGGCCCAATAAGATAATGCCCATGGCACGGTATAAGCGTTGCTCCGCATGAGCTGCAGCAGTGTGTGAAATTTCATGTCCCAGCACAGCGGCAAGAATGGCATCAGACTGCGCATCGTTACCCACGATACGGAATATGCCGGTGTTGACACCGACCTTGCCACCGGGAAGTGCAAAGGCATTTGGCGAGTGATCTTCGAAAACAACGAACTCCCATTCGGCATTGGGGATAATGATGACTTTTTTGAGCCGATTAGCAACACGCTCCACGGGCTTGGTATAGCGTGGATCTGTGCAGATCACCTTCTTGCGCTTCATTTTCTCAAACTGCCGGATGCCGTGGCTGCGCATGATTTTGTGTGGCGAGCGCACAGTAATTTTGCCCTGATCATCTATCACAGGTCTGTAGGCGCACGACTGGAAAACCAAGGCGGCGAGGGCAATGAGAGTGGGAAGGCTGTGTTTCAAAGTCCTTGAGGTTGTCGCAGACTATAGCTTGATTGTTTTCCGACAAGGGTAAAGCGGGACATGAGGAGGGCGAAATCTAGGGTTGCAGTCGCGGGTGCTTGAGGTGATGCTTCTTTTACGCGATAATGAAAAGGTTTCTTCCATATTTAAGCCTACTCAAACCCCTGAAGTGGAAATTTATTGCGGGTGTACTCGCAGGTGCTGTGGCTGCTTTTGCGAGCGGTTTTGGATTGCCGTTTATGGTCAGAGAGGTTTTCCCGTTGATTTTTTCGAGTGAGGAAACCGGTAAAGTAGCAGAGTCACCTGTGTGGATGAAATCGATCATCGACTGGCTGGGAATGGATTCAGGGTCCTCCTCGGCAGTGGTTGTGGTTGCCTGTTGTCTGCTGCCATTTGTTTTTGTTGTCAGGGGTGTTTTCGGTTACATTAATATCTATTTGATCAATTGGGCCGGTTTGAAAGTTCTGGAAGCTATTCGGATCAGGGTCTTTGATCGGCTACAGCACCTTTCTCTGGCATTTCATCAAAGGCACAAGGAGGGAGACATCTTGACTCGTGTGATGGGTGATACCATGCAACTTCAATCGGTGATTGTTAGGGTTTCCAATGATCTGATTGTGCAGCCTTGCACCCTGCTTGCTGCTGTAGGGTTCCTGCTTTATGCTGCCGTAACAGATAGTAGTGTGTTCTTCATTTTAATTGCGTTGCTGAGTTTGCCTGTGTGCGTATTTCCGATAAGATTCATAGGTATAAAACTGCTTAAGAAGGCACAGTATTTGCAGGCAAAGACCGGGGATATGACTGCTGCTGTCTCTGAAAACTTGTCATCTCAACGAGAAGTCAGGGCATATAATATGCAAAACCAGCAAGTGAGTTGGGTGAGCTCCTTAAGTCGCGAATTTTTACGGTTTCAGATGGGTGTTATCAAATATAGATATTTGATAGGCCCCGCCGTTGAGATCGTTGCTGCAGCAGGAATTTCGTTTGCGATTTATTTTGGGGTCCGTTACGGCATGACGTTACAATCATTTATATCTCTGGTGATAGCTCTATACTTGGCATATGACCCAGTCAAAAAAATAGGGGCCATTCATTCTTTGATTAAACAAGGAGAAGCGTCTTTAGATCGTCTTGAGGAAATACTGGACTCAGATGATGAGATCAGGAACGCGGATAAATTGGAAAAAATTGAAGATGTACATGGGGCAATAACAATGAGAAATGTTAGTTTTTCCTATGATGATGATATAGTGCTGCATGACATTAATGTTCAGATTGAGGCTGGTCAGACGGTGGCTCTTGTGGGGCCGAGCGGCGCAGGAAAATCAACGTTTGCCAGCCTTATTCCCCGGTTCTATGATGTTGATCATGGCGAGCTTATCATTGATGGAGTCAATATAGCCGCAATTGAGAAAAATAATTTGAGAGAACAAATAGCCCTGGTGTCACAGCACCCGTTACTTTTCAGAGGTACAATCAAAGACAACATTAGAATAGGAGATCCCCTGGCTACGTCTGAGCAAATCATCGAGGCTGCTAAGAAGGCGCAGGCACATGATTTCATTATGAAACTCCCCGAGCAGTATGAGACTGAGGTTGGCGAGAGAGGAGAGGGGCTTTCGGGTGGACAGAAGCAACGGGTCGCGATCGCAAGGGCGTTTCTCAAAGATGCTCCCATCTTGATTCTGGATGAAGCCACCTCAGCGTTGGATACGGACAGTGAGGCGCAGATTCAATCACAGTTGAAGGAATTGGCCAAAGGCCGGACGACCTTGCTTATTGCCCACAGGTATAGCACGATCAAGAATGCAGATCGTATTCTTGTATTTGACAGCGGACGGATCGTTGCTGATGGGCCACATGAGGTGGTCTATAAGCAGAGCGATCTTTACAGGCTACTTTTTGATCGCCAGGGAGCTTAAAAATTGAGTTAAATTCTCGGCTTCGCCTTCCAAGGTGTAGTGTTGTTCGATCCTTTTACGTCCATGACGTCCCATCTCTTGGAGCTTGGCGGGATCTGACATCATTAGATCCAGTTTTCGCTGAGTGGCTGCCAGGTCATCGCAAGGGACGAGGTAACCTTCGGCATCTTCACGGATGATGTCTTTCCAGGCCCCGGCTTCGGAGGCGAGTACGGCAACGCCACTTGCCATGGCCTCGAGGACAGTGAGGCCGAAGCCTTCATTTCGACTGAGTGCGGTGACGATAGTCATGGCCCGGAAAAGCCTGGGAAGATCAGAGAAAGCCTGTTTGCCAAGGAAAAGGAAGCGGTTGCTTAAGCCGGCAACATCGATTTCAGTTTGGAGTTTTTCCTGAAAGTCCTTGTTTGCCGGGGTTGTTTCGCCGCAGATGATGATGGTGAAGTCCGGGTGTTTTTTGAGCAAGGGAATAGCTGCATGAACGATGAGGTCAACGCCTTTTTGGCGTCTGACGCGACCGAAAATGCCGATGCCATATTTTCCAGGGAAACCAAGTTCCTGCCAGAGTGCATGTCGGTTTTCAGTGGGAGAATAAGTATTAAGATCAATGCCGTGCGGGATGATGACATCCGGCCCGCCTTGGATATAGGCAGCGGCGGCGGCACAGGTGCTGATGACGGCATCTGACTCTTTGATCAAGTAGCGGGTGATCCAGCTGTGGTGACGCTGGGCGGTGGAGGTGAAGGCGATACGGATTTTGGCGCCAAAGCATTTTTTCAAAATCAGGGCCTGAATGACCTCATTATTGCGGCGCGCGTGAAAGACGCGGTAGCGTCCGTCCGGGAGTGGCTTGCGGCAGATTTTAATGAGCTGAAGGAAAGTGATACGTTGAATGTCATTGGGTAGATGGTGCTTGCCCAATACGGCAACATTAACCAGATCCTTCTGGTATCGAAGTACCTGAAGCATGGTGGAGGTGACACCTGAAAATCGTGGGTTGGAGTTGCCCAAGATCAGCTCGGTTTGTTGTAAATCGAAAGACATGGCTGGGCTCATTTTGTAAGAATCTTTCCCAGGACTTGCGGTAAGTGGCTGCGGAATGAGGCATCAGTTTCCTCAAACCATGTGCGGGCATGGTTTCCCATGGTGGCCTTTTTTTCGGCAGGCATCAGCAGCAGTTGCTTGATATTAGTTTCTAACTTTTCGGCATCAACATGAAAATTGGTGCCGAGGTGGCGTGGTTCGGAATGATGGTAGGGCACAGGCACACCACGTGCGGGGGTTATTAGCTCGTTCATCGGCGGAGCATCGGTGGTGACGATAACGGCGCGGCAGCTCATGGCCTCGACGATGTAGTGGCCCCATCCCTCGGAAAGCGATGGGCAGAGGTGGATGCCGTGGCTGTTGAGGTGTTTTTTGATTTCCTCATGGGGAATATAGTCGGTGATCAGCTTAACGTTGGCCGGAACTTGGCTTGGGGCGTTCTCCTTGTACTGGATGATGGTGAGGAGGGGCCACTCCGGGTGTTTTTGCCAGAGAGAGAGAATGGTTTCTGTGCCTTTGAGGGTGCTACGTCCGGCGAGGTGAAAGAAGGATTGGTAGTCTGGAGTCATCGACGGGTCCAGTAAGTCGGTTGATGTAAAACCGATGTATTGTGTCGGGAAACCAAGCCCGGAGAAGATGTCCTCGGCGTGGCGGCTCTTGCAGAGGATTTGATCAATGTGTTTGAGGTGCTTGAGGTGGCGTTTAGGGAAGCGTTCCTGGTTTGGGATGAGCAGGTTCTGGCTGGCGGTGCCAAACCAGCGCGGAAAAACGCGCTCGAGGAAGATGTTGGCATCAAATTTGGGTTTGCTCGGGAAAAACCGGGAGAATGGAGAAATCGCCCGACAATGCGAGACTGTTACTTCAAAACCAGCCGAGCTGAGTGTTTGGTTGATGAGATCTACATCGCGGTCGAGGCCTACACCATTGGTGCGGGCGATGATGTTGATTTTTTTTGCCACGATAGGGTTCTGGGTTTTCTAAGTTGGGTTTCCTTCCTTGAGTGCCTGTTTGTAATGCTCAATGGTGTCTTCACTCATCACCTCTTTGGTGAATTTGCCTAACATTATTTCGAAGGCTGCATCTGCGTATTTTTTTCCTAGGGTGCGGTCGTTGGCCAATCGGTTAACGTATTCGGCCACCTGTGTGTCGTCGCCTACGGGTGCTAGGAAGCCGTTGACTTCGTTGTTGATGAGTTCGGGGATGCCTCCACCAGCCGTTGCAATCACGGGCACTTTGTTTGCGAAAGCATCGATGATGGAGCTGCCGAGTCCCTCGGTTTTTGAAGTCATGAGGAAAATATCCAAGTCTTTAAACACAGAAGGAATATCATCCCTGAATCCGGTGAGGGTGACGATGCCATCAAGTCCGAGTCGTTTGATTGCATCGGTTAGGCTGTTGCGTAGCTCTCCTTCGCCCACGATGACAAAGCGCGCGTCGGGGTGTGCTTTGTAAATCTGGGCAGAAGCTCTCAGAAAGGTGAAGAGGTCTTTGTTATCGGTGTAGGCCGCTACGTTTCCTATGAGTAGAGCATCATCGTTAATGCCAATATCCTTGCGGAAATCTCCCTTCAGGGCTGGTGGCTGGAATCGATTCAAATCAATGCCATCGTAAACAGTCGCAATTTTTTCAGGCTGCTTGATAGATGGTCGGATGATGTTTGCGACGGCATCTGAGACGCAAAGGATCTTCTTCAGGCTAGGATGATTGTATTTCCAGAGGGTGAAGAAATTTTGTTTGATTGTAAAATCGACCCTGCGGCTCAGCACAATGGGGAGGGGGTTGCCGAGCAAGCTTGATAAGACAGCAACAGTGTGTGACGACGAGCTATGTGCATGAATCAAATCAATAGAGTGTGACTGACATATTTTTTTAATTTTCCATGCGGCTGTCAATTTACTACAGCCGTTAAAAGAGATGCTGTCAAAGGGTATATTGTCTGTCTGGCAATGAGTTTCAAACGCCGTGCCCTTTCTGCAAACTACTCGCACGTTCAATCCTTTTTCAATAGATGCCTGAAGGAGATAGGCAATCTGTTGCTCCCCACCGCGCCATTTTTTTTCAGAACTAAGGTGTAGAATGTTCACTTAAATAGCCTCAGCAAAGAGGTGAGTTTGGTTTCTAGGGGTTGCTTCAAAGAGAAAATGAGTGTTATTAAGCTGAAGCATAGTGACATCCTTGTTGATGGCGTGAGTATACGACTTATTGTTACCGGTAGTCATTGCTGTTAGTTGATGGGCAGACCTAAATTATCAAGAAACTGACTGGGCGAAAGATTTGGATTATTTCCCATTGTTCGGCCTTTGTTACTATTTTGATATTTGCCGTGGAGAGCGAAAATGTGGGGTAGGCCAGCTTTGTGGAGGATGCCGCCGTCATTATTCCGTGATAGCTCAAAGGCGCAATCGAACGGCGTATTTTGGGACAAGTCCTGCTGCACGATGGCATTGGTGAGAAGGTGTGGGGGTTCTCCGGGTGAGGCCTTGATGGTAAAGCTGGCACAGGCATGTTCCGGGGAGCTACCTACAATCGTTAACGCGACGTCAGTGCGGTAGTGCTTTAATCTATCTATCAATGTTGATATTTCCGGCTGATTTGCTGGTGTGTCACCCAGGTAGATGAGGATGTTGAATGGTTTTAGTGCTACTTGCTTTGATGGTTTCTCTATGCCGGTTTTCTTTTTCTGATTGCCGCAAATTCTGAGTGGATTGTCTCGGATTACCTTCCAGTATCTGTGCATCCAGAGGACGTCAGCGGGGCTCTCGCTCATGATTTGTTCATAGGCATTGGCACAACGAGCTGTGATAAGATAGGCAGTCTTTTTTTCTGATTCTGATGTTTTGATACTGGGGTGAAAAATGACTTTCCATGTGCCGAGGCCAGTAGTGATCATCGAAACGGGTAAAATAGGGGCGCCTGTTTTTCTATGGAGCAGTGCCGGTAGACTGGTCATCGAAGTCATTTTGCCGAAGAAGGGTATGGCGATCCCGTGGTATCCAGCATGTTGATCGGCAATGACTCCTAGGAAACCTTTTGATTTCAGTAAGGCGATCGGTTTGTTGAAGCCATCTTTTCTACTGAAAAGTTGGGTGCCGTTTTTTTGTCTGCGGCGTTTAACCAGATCATCGAGTAATGGGCTGTTGAGGGGCCTGTAGAGTGATGCAGTAGATTTCATTTCTGGAATGAGCACTTTGATTTGAGTGAGTATTTCCCAGTTTCCCATGTGGGCAAGTAGCATGATGCAGCCCTTGTCTCGGTGAGAAGCTTTGCGGAGGTTGTCGATTCCTTCGACTTGAACACGGTTAGCAAGTTCCTCCTTGCTCATCGCAGAGGCGGGGATGCTGGCAAATAGATTGGAGCCGGAATAGCGAAATGTTTTTCTGGCAAGGGACTTAATGCCAGCTGAGCTGAGTTGGTCTCCATAGGTAATGCGGAGGTTGCGTATCACAATGCTCCTGCGCTCAGGCATCACGTAGTAAGCAAGTTGGCCCAGAATTGCACCGATGATGCACACGAGCTCAAGTGGCAGAATTTGTAGGATGATCTCAACGAAGCGGTATGCGGCGTAGGCGATGTAATCGCTCATGCTTGCGCGCTTGAGGTTGTTTTTTTTACTGCCCATGAAAACAGGGTGATCCGGTATCGTTGCTGAGATTGGTTGCTAAGATTGGTTGCGTAGAATGTTTGCGCAGATTGAGATCAGGCACTTTGGGGGATGCAGGGAATGGCTTCCAAAAGCTTGCGTGTGTAGCTGTGCTTGGCGTGATTGAAGATTTCCTCAGCTTCGCCATACTCGACGATTTTCCCTTGATACATCACAGCGATGTTGTCCGAAATGTAGCGGACCACGGAGAGGTCGTGGGAGATGAAAATCATGGTGAGGTTGAGGTCCTTGCGCAGTTTGAGCAAGAGGTTGAGAATCTGAGACTGGATCGAGACGTCGAGCGCACTGACAGGTTCGTCTGCGATGATGAGTTTGGGTTCTGGGGCGAGGGCGCGGGCGATGGCGATGCGCTGGCGCTGGCCGCCGGAGAATTCGTGGGGGTATTTTTGTCTGAATCGTTGGTCGAGGCCGACGCGCTCCATGAGCTCGGCAATTTTCTGGTCGAGCTCGGATCCTTTCAGGCTTCGGTGGCGTTGCTTGATGGCCTCGGCGAGAGTCGAGTGAATGGTCATTCGCGGGTTGAGCGAGGCGTAGGGATCCTGGAAAATCATCTGGAAGTCGAGCCGGCGTTTTCTGACTTCGTTACGTGGCAGGGTGGATAGGTTCTGGTCTTCGAGTAATACCGAGCCCGAGCTTGCTGGAATGAGCTGCATGATGGTGCGTGACAGGGTGGACTTGCCGCAGCCCGATTCACCGACGAGTCCGAGGATTTCTCCTTGTTCGATCTCGAGGCTGACACCATCGACGGCTTTCACCGTATTGCTGAGTTTCCTGACCAGTATTCCCTTGCGAATAGGGAAGTGGGTCATGATGTCATGGAGTTCGAGGAAAGACATGCTGTTTTTTAGACGTTAAATGCCAAATACTAAACTCCAAAATACTTCTAATCAGAAACCCAGGGCATCCATGTCGAAGATGATGGTAACGTCTTCGGGCGGCGGCGTCTGGGAGAGGACGGAGTGGACGTGGTCGGAGAGCTGGCGGGCTGAGGGGCAAAGCATCATGAGTTGGAAACGGAATTGGCCGTGGGCCTTGGTGATGGAGGCGGGCAGGGGGTCGTGCAGCACGATGCCGGCAGGCAGCTCGGCTTTAAGACGTTTGTGCAGGTTTTGCAGGGTGAACTCGGCACGGCGTTCGTGGCTGGAGCGGGTCTGGATCACGGCACAGTGAGTGTAGGGCGGGTAGCCAAATTGTTTTCTAAAGTCGAGTTCCTGGTCGGCGTAGCCGAGAAAATCGTGGTGGCGGGCAAACTGGATAGACGGGGAGTGGGGGGTATAGGTCTGAATGATGACCTCGCCCTCAAGTTCCCCTCTGCCAGCGCGGCCGGCGACCTGGGTGAGCAGCTGGAAGGTGCGCTCACCGGCCCGGAAATCAGGGACGTGCAGGCCGAGGTCGGCATTGAGTACGCCGACGAGGGTGACGTTGGGGAAGTGCAGACCTTTGGCGATCATCTGGGTGCCGATGATGATGTCGATTTTGCGCTGGTGGAACTTTCGCAGGGTATCTCGCAGGGCATTTTTGCGACGCATGGTGTCGGTATCAATGCGGGCAATTCGGGCGAGTGGGAAAACTTTTTTGAGCACCCCCTCGACTTGTTCGGTGCCGTAGCCTTGCAGGCGGATGGCTGGGTCACCGCAGGCGGGGCATTTTTTGGGAGTGATCGCCTGATGGCCACACATGTGGCAGATGAGGCGTTCTTCTGCGCGGTGATAGGTCAGTGGGATGGCACAGTGGCGGCATTCGCAGACGTGGCCGCAGGCGGGGCATTGCAGCGAGCGGGCGAAACCGCGACGGTTGAGGAATAGGATGGCTTGCTCGCCCTCGGCTAGTTTTGCTTCCATGCGGCCGCGCAATGGGTCGGAGAGAATAGCGGGCCCACCTTTAAATTTCTTGCCCTCGATGCGCATGTCGACGATGCGGATGATGGGAAGGGATTGGCCATCGGCACGTTCTGCTAGGGTGAGTAGCTGATATTTGCCGGTTTCGGTATTGTGAAATGATTCCAGAGACGGAGTGGCGGAGCCGAGCAGAACGGCGGATTTTTCGAGGTGGGCGCGGAGCACTGCGAGGTCGCGTCCGTTGTAGCGAGGTGCGCTGTCTTGTTTATAGGAGTTTTCGTGTTCTTCATCGACGATGATGATACCGAGGTCTGTGAGGGGAGCGAAGATGGCACTACGTGCACCGATGACGATGCGCGCCTTACCCTGGCGGATGCGGTGCCATTCATCGAAGCGCTCACCCTGAGAGAGATGGGAGTGGAGCACGGCGACCTGCTCCTGGATGGAGGAAAATCGTGATTTGAAGCGCTGCACGGTCTGGGGTGTGAGTGATATTTCTGGTAGCAGGACCAGCACGCTTTTCCCCATATCGAGGCAATGTTGGGCGGCCTGCAGGTAGACTTCCGTTTTTCCCGAGCCGGTGACCCCGTGCATCAGCATGGGTTTGCTAGGGGCGTTGATCTGCTCGAGGACATGTTCCATGGCAGCCGCCTGGCCGGGATTGAGCACCAGGGGTTGGTCCTCAAGGAATTCCTCACCTTCATCGGGGTCACGGCGGACGGCTTCGTTTTTAAGCTCAACGAGACCTTGTTTTGCCAGTGCTTTCACGGATGCGGTAACGGAGCCGCCACCGAGCTCCTTGAGCGACATCTGGCCCCCGGCGGCGTCGAGCAGGGTAATGATGAGGTGTTGCCTGGAGGCACGTTTAGAGAGCCGCTCCATGGTTTCCTGATCGGGTTTCTGGCTGAGGATAACGATTTTGCGGGTTTTTTCTGAATTAGATTCCTGCCGGACGGATTCCGGCAGCAGAGCGCGCATCACCAGCTCCATCGGCGAGCCGTAGTAGTTGGAGATCCATTTGCCAAGCTTGAGCAGATTCGGCGTGATCAGAGGTTCGGGGTCGATCAGGGTGGCGATCGGCCGAAGGTTGAAATTCTCCGGCATTTCCGGGGTGATTTCGAGGATCGTGCCGGTGGAGGGCCGGTTGCGGAGAGGGATCTTCACACGGCAACCCGCCTGGGCGTCCATTCCCTCGGGGATGGCGTAGTCAAAGACCAGTTCGGATGGTCCATCGATGAGGACTCGGGCGGCGGGCATAGAGGTTTTCTAGACCCTGGGGCTCAAACTCAAAATACCAAACTGAACTTTCTTGAAAAAACCTGTCACAAATCCTCGCGCTGATGCCAATAGGGGGTGAATATGACGCAAGCTTTGAAAAAATCACTAACCATGAAAAACCATAGAAACGAGGACTCTGACCGGACCATGAGCCGGAAGTCCTTTGCCATTCTGGTGAAGGAACACCACCGTGGCCTGCTTGCCTATGCGAGGGCGCTGACCAAGGAGGGCCATACATCACGTGATATTGTGCAGGACGCCTTTGTGGTGGCGTGGCGCAATCTCGAGACCTTTGACGTGACCCGTGACTTTGGCTCCTGGATGCGAGGTATTGTCAGAAACAAGTGGCGGGAGTCCCTGCGCAAAAACGCCCGCCAGGTAGCACTTGATGACGAGGTGTTGGAAAGTCTTGAAGCCGATGCCTCACGCTGGGACGGGCTTAGTGACCATGGCGGTGTGTTTGCGCGACTTGAGCTCTGCCTCAAAAAACTCCCTGAGAATCTGGCGGAAGCGGTGAAGGCCTTTTATTACGATGGCTACAGCGGGGAGGAAGCTGCCAACGTGTTAAGTGTCCAGAGTGCGACTTTGCGCAAGCGTCTTGAGCGGGCACGGGGTGGTCTACGTGACTGCCTGCAGGCCGTGGCCCATACAGAACTTTAAAAACTAACAATCAATTGAATAAAATGAATAAGGATGAAAAAATGATCGATGCCCTGCTCAAGGAGCATGCCCAGTTGGGAAGTGGCGATGATGAACAATTTCTGCAGTCAGTGGAAGCACGCCTTGATGCGGACGATAAGGTGGTGAGCATGGCCGAGGGCAAAAACCAGGGCGCTGGCAAGGTCGGCAACCGAGCCGGGCTGGGTATTGGTATCGCTGCAGGTCTGACGGTGGCGGCGGTCGGTTTCTACGGCTGGCACCAACAGCGGGAAGAGGAGAGAACCACGATTGTATCTTATCAGGCGGAAAATCCAGTTGAGCGTGAGCAAGGCAAGGAGGTGATTTCTGAGAGCATCCCCCAGTCAGGAGATGATGGGGGCAAGGGCGGTAAGGCTGAGAAGAGAGTAGATGATGCTCTGGTCGCAGAGGAAAAGAGGGGTCGCATCGCCAAGCCAAAGGTCGCAAAGCTCGAAATGACGCGCGCTGCAGAGCGTAAGCCGTCCGCGCCAAGTTCCAGCATGGGGAGGGCGATCGCAGCTAACAGCTCATCGGGCGTCGCGATTTCCGCCCCCGATGTGCGAGCTGCAAGTTTGGATCATGGTGACAGCGATGGCTTCGGTGATGGATGGAAAGATGATGGTCATAGCGGTATGAGGAGCCCCCGTGAGCGATTCAAGCAGCACGTGGGCAATCGCTATGGTGCTCTCACTGACAACGCCTTCAAATCTCCATGGCAGGATCCGCTTTCCACGTTTTCGGTAGATGTCGATACGGCATCCTACACCAATATCAGGCGCATGATCCAGCAGGGTCAATCGGTTCCTGCCGATGCGGTGAGAATTGAGGAGATGATCAATTATTTTAACTACAACTACCCACAGCCGGAGAGGAAACATCCCTTCAGTGTGAATGTCGAGACGGCATCCTGTCCCTGGAATCCCGGTCATCGTCTGGTAAAAGTAGGTTTGCAGGGTAAGCATGTAGCCAAAGCCGAACGGCCCGCTGCAAACCTGGTGTTCTTGCTTGATGTGTCAGGCTCTATGAACAATCAGGATAAACTTCCCTTGCTCGTGGACTCGATGAAAATCCTGCTCAAGGAGCTCAATGGCGACGACTCGGTGAGTATCGTCGTTTACGCAGGGGCCGAGGGGCTTGCGCTGCCGCCGACCTATGTCAATGAAGCGGGTCGCAAGACGATCTTGGAAAAACTCAATCACTTCCGTTCGGGTGGATCCACTAACGGAGGGGCTGGTATTGAGCTGGCCTATAAGATGGCGAAAAAACACTTCGTCAAAGGTGGGGTAAACCGGGTGATTCTGGGCACTGATGGTGACTTCAATGTTGGGTTGGTGGGCACGAATTCACTGCTTAGCATGGTTGAGCGCGAAGCCCAAAGTGGCGTTTTCCTCAGTGTGTTAGGAATGGGTCAGGGTAATCTGAATGATGCCATGCTCGAGAAGATCACCAACAAGGGCAATGGCAACTATTTCTACATCGATAACCTGGGAGAAGGTCGCAAGGTGTTTCTCGATGACATGATGGGAACCATGGTCACCATTGCCAAGGATGTGAAGATCCAGGTGGAGTTCAATCCTGCCAAGGTGAAGAGCTATCGCTTGATTGGTTACGCCAACAGGATGCTCAAGGTCGAGGATTTCCGCGACAAGCGTGTTGACGCCGGCGAGATCGGTGCTGGCCATACGGTGACCGCCCTCTATGAAATCGTGCCAGGCAATGGGTCGGCACAGGCTCCAGTGGTGGATGATTTGAAATATCAGCAAGGCAAAAAGCAGCCGAAACCCGCTGGGCGTCAGCTCGTGGATAGCCCTGAGATGTTGACGGTGAAACTTGCCTACAAGCTGCCTGAGGCTAGCAAGGAAACAGAGAGCACTTATTTTGATGCGGTAGCGCTCGAGAGTGACAAGGGCTGGGAAACGGCGAGTGCCGACTTCAAGTTTGCCTCTGGCGTGGCTCTTTTCGGCATGCTGCAGCGGCAGAGCAAAGATACGGCTGAGGGGACCTACGAGCTGGTGCGTAAGCTTGCCGAGGAGGGTAGGGGTGATGACCCCAAGGGTCTGCGCACCGAGTTCTCGGATTTGGTCAGGAAGTTTCAATAAAGGAGCGCGGGCGTCCCGCCCGCATTATTTGCAATGGAAGAATGCGGGCGGGACGCCCGCGCTCCCCTCACAGCCTCCGCAGCAGGAAACAGCCGAGCTTTGCCATCCACAGCCGCCACCAGGGTCTGATGCCTCGCCAGTCGTTGGCGACGCGCTCGGAGAGCATTAGATCATTTTCCCACTGTCGATCGAGTTCTTCAGCAACTTCATCGTCAAAGACCACGATGGCGGTTTCCCGGTTCATCAGAACAGAGAGAATGTCGAAGTTGTTGGATCCGATGATGGCGATGTTGTCATCGATGACCATTGTTTTGGCATGCAGTATGGGGCCGAGGTATTCGATGACACGCACGCCCCAGCGAAGCAGGCTCGGGTAGAGTCCCTCACGCAACCAGTCC
>Ga0075467_10002209_pt1 | contig 15518 bp, 8 predicted proteins | sample DEB08_DNA_9_FD_75067 | JGI IMG/M metagenome (GOLD analysis project Ga0075467, IMG submission 75067) | Aqueous microbial communities from the Delaware River and Bay under freshwater to marine salinity gradient to study organic matter... | ecosystem: Environmental > Aquatic > Marine > Coastal ... | reverse complement strand
GCTTCTTTTGCTTCCTGAAGTTTATCAATATACGCTTCCATAATTTGAGCATATTGTGTCGGGTTTGAACGAACAAAATTCACTTCTCGCAGTAGGATTTGCTCTTCTTTTGATAAAAAGGTTGAATAATTATTATCATAAACTGCAGCGGGCGGTTGAACTTGAGGAGCGATTATCGTCGGAGTCAAATATTCTACATTGGCAGAAGTCATTACAGGCGTTGACGTTTCTACTTCACCGATATCTTGCCGCTGTTTGTACTCTGGTCGAGCTTGTCCGAAATCTTGTACCCAATAGTGCATATTTCCAACTTTGCCAACTTCATAAACTGCGATATAATCCCATTTAGGATTTAATAAAATTTTGCGTTGCGTTCTTGTTACATCATCTTTATCAATCAATAATTTAATAATACTATAACGTACATTGTCACTGCCATAAGGTAGATTTTCGTCACCGTCCATCATTTCAGTTGCATACTTCATAATCCGATTATGTGGCATTGCCCCATCGCTACTCTGCTTCTCCAGGTTACCAGATGCTTGTCCGTAGTCACCGTGAATTTTGGCCGCTTTATACATTCCTTTATTGGGTCTCAAAGCACTTAAAGGCGGCAAACGCTTTAATAATTCGATTAAATCATTTGCAGATTTTAGTTCTTTATCATAAAAAATACGTGCAGAGTTATCTTTCGAGATTTCGCTATCCATAAACTCAATATATGCTTCCAACACCTTGATGTATGCTTGTGGCTGTGTTCTTAAAAAGTTAATTTCCGCAATCATTTCCTTTTCGGAATTTCTCAAATACACTGCTTCTTCGGCAGTATAACAGTTTTTAGGTGGCAAGATGTCGCTGGCTAAATTATTAGTCGAAATCATCGGCATATCAACTGAAGCTGTACCATTTGGCTTTGAGGGCGAATCAACGCTGACCAATGTTTCGGTGTTATTTTTTAAGGGTTTTGAGATAAAACGATTCGGTTTGACCGGTGTTGTGGCCACCTCATGCTCGACAGGTGACTCTGGTTGAAGACTTATTATTGTTGAAGTATTGCTTTTAGCTTGTCCAAACATTTGTAGCCACATGTAAGGTATCTCTCCAACCTTACCGACTTCATGAGCCGCAACGTGCGTCCACTCTTTTTTCAACATCGTTTTACGATGTCCACGACCTTCAATCCCCGAATCAATCAATAAAGTCAGAACAGATTTTCGAATATCATTCATCCCGCCAACGATATTTTCATTACCATCTCTCATCGTTTTATCATATTTTACGACTCGATCCCAAGGTAGAGAACCGTCCTGCCCTTCATGTTCGAGGCTACCGATTTTTTTGGCTGCTGTACCATGTGCTTTAGCCGCCATATAAATCTCTTTACTCGGCAAGAGAATTGATAACTTTGGTGTTTTTTCTAATTCAAGTATCAACTCCTTAGCAACACTGATTTCTTCATTGTACCACTCTTTATCCTTCACTTTCATATACTGAATATAAGCTTTGACCACCTGTATATACGCTTGTGGATTTGAACGCACCAGGTTGATTTCTTTAATCATTGCCTTTTCTCGATTCGAAAGATAAGATTCATTCAAGGCCGTATTTAGGGTTGCATCTCCAAGATAATTTTTCGCAATATCTGTTGATAAATAACTTACCGTACTTGTGACCGTTGCAGGTGATAGCGTTGTTGCTGTTGACCTATTTGGCACTGGTTTGACTGGTGCTGATTGTGTTTTACCAGGCTTTGTAACCCTTGACGGTCGAGGTCGGTCGAGTATTTTTATTTTCTCTTTTTGAATAGTAGGACTTGGTTCATTTTCCCCAAGAATCATCTGTTCATTTGGTGTAGGAATAGGTGATATCAAACTCGGATTAGAATCAACAGGCTTTGCATTACTTAGTGAAGGCTCATGATAGATATTTTCTTCTCCAATAACGCCTATTATTGTCACTGTTTCTGGATAAGGATTATCGGCCAAATAAATTTCAACCCTTTCTTTATAGCCTCCATTTTTAATTGGTAAATAAGTAATAATCAGCTGTCCAACTTCTCCTGGCTCTAATGTTGATTTATTCCATTTTATTTTTAAACAAGCACAAGTTGTTTTTATAAAATCAATATTTATGGTGTTTGCCGAATAATTGATATACTGAAATTCGTATGCTAACGGAATATTTAGTTGTGTAGTACCAAAATCATGTTTTTCTTTTGATAAAGACAATTGTGCCATTGAAACGAATGAAAACAACATCAATAATAAGGTAATTGGTAATAACTTTTTCATAAGCTGCGATTTAGTATGTTGTATTAATCGACCATCTGATTTGCAATCCACATTTACTAATTTTTATTAATAAACACAAAACTACCCACCCAAACCATATAACATTTTAGTTAATTATAAGTTGCCACCTTACCGCCACAACTATTTAACCATATTTATATGTAAAACCAATAGTAATGTCAATTTTTATATATTACGATTTTCAATGTAAGTAGTTTAAATATAGTTAATGGTTAACTATTTCACTATTTTTACATTAAGTTAATTTTTTGAACTAAAAAAACTTCTAATATTGCACCCTGATAGCTAATTAGGAATTTCAATTTAATAAATTGACGCCGCACCGTTTTTCAAAACTGCTATCAATCATGTGGATGAATAAAGTCAAAACTATCTCAAAATAAGGGTTACAGCTTTGTTTTTTCATCATCCTCTCTCAATATAAACATACTAATTGATTTGAATTTTTAGTTTTAATAAATTTACATATCCTTAATAAATTAAGATTTTGAACACGTACTACAAACCAATAATTTTTTTCTGCGTTTTTTTGATTTCAAATATAGCTTTCGGACAAACTAATGATGTTGATTTAGAGCGTATTACACCTAAAAAATTAAAAAAATCGCTGGTCAAGACACAATTATTTATGGTAGATAATATCTGTAACCTGTCATCGACTTGTCCACAGCTCAGAGACTCCACGCATTACTTTCATAATTACACCGTTTACTTCGATGCACCGATTGATACAGTTTGGAAAGCCTACAACACGATAAGTCCAACGCAAGCTTGGAATAGTAGAATTATTTCTTTTGGGTTTGCTTATACTCGGGAAAGCGGTCAGTTATTTTATGAAGATGAGGTTTTTGATCATTTAGAAGAGGGACAAATTCAGTTTTTAAGTTTACGGTATTTAGGAGGAATTTTAAAGTTGACAAATGCCCTCGAACTAACGAACATTGACGAAGACTCTAAGAGTTTGCAATTTTGTTACGTACGCTATGGCAAATCACAAGGCACACAAATTATCAGGCTAATTGAAGAAAATGGAAAAACTAAAGTCATGCACGACACTTACTACAAAAGTGACTCAAAGTTCAGGGACAAACGACTTTATCCTTATTTTCATAAAATTACGGTAAAGGACTTACACGATAATATTAAGATTGCACTGGGAGAATAAAGCTACCAGTACCAAATACAGATGATATCAATCAAAAAGTCATTAAGTGAATACTTTTTACGAGAGATTCACTTAATGACTTTTTATTTTCCTTTCTCCTTAATTACTGGTCTTTCATCTAAATAATTCAAGGAATTAGACTAACTTTTTAACATTTGTTCTGTTTTTAAAATTAGTTAAGAACAAATTCCAAAAAAGTCGTCCATGCACTTAAAACAAGTAAGATGACTTGTTAAGAAAATTTAAAGCGATAATATAGAATTAATAAAATATGAAACAGTTTTTCAAATTTATGTTTGCCTCTTGCTTAGGAATGTTAGTATTTACCATTCTTGCTGCTGTAATCGGAGGCGTTGTTGTTACAAAAATAGCAGGTAATGCTCAAAAAGCAGAAAACACAAAACCAAACACCATCTTAAAGATCTCGTTGAGCGATATTATTCCGGAACGTACCAATAATGTGGCTATTAATCCTTACGAATTAAATACAGACGACGTTATCGGTTTGCAAGAAATGATTGATGCTATCGAAAGAGCGAAAACCGATGATGATATTAAAGGTATTTATTTAGAATTAGCGAATCCACAATTGGGCTTTGCCGGTATGTCTGTATTGCGTCGTGCAATTGAAGATTTCAAATCGAATGACGATAATAAATTCGTTATTGCTTATGGTGACGGCTATTCTCAAAAGTCCTATTATTTAGCGTCTGTCGCTGACGAAATTTATATGAATCCTATCGGAGGTGTTGATTTCAGAGGTCTGTCAGGTACTTTGCTATTTTTCAAAGATATGTTGGATAGGCTGGGAATCGACATGCAAGTATTCTATGTCGGAGATTTCAAATCTGCTACCGAGCCTTTCCGTAGAACAAATATGAGTGACGAAAATCGCCTACAAGTTCGAGAATATATGGAAAGTCTTTACGGCGTGATGTTAGAGGATATTTCTAAATCAAGAAAAATTTCAGTTAAAGAATTGCGAACCATCGCAAACGAATATCAACTACAAGAAGCAAAAGATGCCGTCCGTTTGAAGTTCGTTGATAAATTGTTGTATAAAGATGAAATGCTGGATTTGTTGAAAGATAAAATTGGTTTAGATAAAACGGACGAAATTACCGCAATGTCTATTTCTGCTTACAACAAAGCTAATCCAAAAGACAAAAACTTTCGTTCAAAGAGCAAAATCGCTGTCGTTTATGCTGAAGGAAGTATCGTAGATGGAGAAGGTCAAAACGGTGAAATCGGTGGCGATAAATATTCAAGAATCATCCGTGAAATTCGTCAAGATAAAAAAGTTAAAGCAATCGTACTTCGAGTCAATTCTGGCGGTGGAAGCGGTTTTGCTTCTGAAAAAATTTGGCGTGAGTTAATGTTGGCCAAAGAACAAGGTTTGCCAATCATCGTATCAATGGGAGACGTTGCCGCTTCGGGTGGATATTATATCGCTGCTCCAGCAAACAAAATCTTGGTCGAAAAAAATACGATTACTGGCTCAATCGGTGTGTTTGGAGTTATTCCGAGTATGGCCGACTTCTTGAAAAACGAAATTGGTATTACGACTGATACCGTAAAAACTGGTAAATTCTCAACTGGAATTACGCCATTTTATGATGTCAGTGAAGAGGAAGGTCAAATTATTCAAAATAGTGTCGAAGAGTTTTATGACTTATTCTTAGGGCGGGTCGCACAAGGTCGAAATATGGATACAGCGGCCGTACACAAAGTGGCTCAAGGTCGAGTTTGGACTGGTCAAAAAGCAATTGAGTTAGGTTTAGCAGACGAAGTAGGCGACTTGGCGAAAGCGATAGAAATGGCTGCCGATGAGGCTGGACTTTCTAAATTCCGTACAATTGAATATCCAGCTATCAAAGACCCTATTCAGCAGTTAGTAGAAGAGTTGACCGGAAAAAGTGATAAAAAAGTACAACAAGCCAGTCGTGCTTTGATTGAAGAAGAGTTAGGAGAATTATATCCTTACTACGAACAGATGAAAGAAATTCGCCAAATGAAAGGCGTTCAAGCAAGAATGCCTTACACCATTGAGATTAAATAGCTGTTTTCGGTAGGCCGTGAACTGCTTATCGTACGAAAATCAAAAAACTCGTTGTGTGATTGATCATACAACGAGTTTTTTATTTTTAAAAAAATCCTATTCAATACTGTAAATCCTGTCCAATAACTTCTTAATTTTGTTCAAATTTTGAAAACCATATCACTAATGTTATTAATCGAATACATTCGTTAATAATTAGTCGTTAAAAATTAATAATTAGAAAAATGCCAACTATTTCTTCAAGAGGTGAAACAATGCCAGCTTCACCGATTCGTAAATTAGTACCGTTTGCAGAAGCGGCAAAGCGTCAAGGTAAAAAAATCTATCATTTGAATATCGGACAACCAGACATCAAAACGCCTGAATCTGCGTTGGAAGCGGTACGAAATACAAATATCGAAGTATTGGCCTACAGTCACACGGCTGGTTTCGAGTCTTATCGCCGTAAACTAACCGGTTATTACAAAAAATATAATGTGGACGTCAACCATAATCAAATTATTGTAACTACTGGCGGGTCGGAAGCCTTGTCTTTTTCGTTGATGAGCTGCTTAGATGCTGGCGACGAAATCATTATCCCAGAGCCTTTTTATGCTAATTATAACGGTTTTTCGAACGCTGGTGGAATTGTCGTCAAGCCAATTACGGCTAAAATCGAAAACGGTTTTGCTTTACCTCCAATTGCCGAATTTGAAAAAGTTATCACACCAAAAACAAAGGCCATTTTAATCTGTAACCCAAGTAACCCAACTGGTTATTTGTATTCAGATGAGGAGCTGATGGCATTAAAAGAAATCGTTTTAAAACATGATTTATTCTTGTTTGCAGATGAAGTTTATCGAGAATTTTGCTACACAGATAAGCCATTCACTTCTATTTTGAGTATTGAAGGTCTGGAAAACAACGCTATCGTAATTGATTCTATATCAAAACGTTACAGTGCTTGTGGTGCAAGAATTGGTGCGATTGTAACGAAAAATCAAGACGTTTTGGATGCCGCCGTAAAATTCGCACAAGCGAGATTAAGCCCTCCGACGTTTGCCCAAATATTGGCGGAAGCCACTGTCGATGTAGAAGAGCAATACTTCGCAGATGTCAAAGAAGAATACGACAGCCGCAGACGATTATTGGTCGAAAGACTAAACGCCATGGAAGGCGTGACTTGTCCTACGCCAGGCGGTGCATTTTACGCTTTCGCTCAATTACCGATTGATAACTCGGATAAGTTTTGTCAATGGTTATTAGAGGATTTTGATTTGAATGGCGAGTCAATAATGACTGCACCGGGTACGGGTTTTTATTCAACGCCAGGCGAAGGTACAAATCAGGTGCGTATCGCTTATGTCTTGAATAACGAGGATTTGACCAAGGCTTTGGATTGCCTGGAAGCAGCCCTCAAAGTTTATCCAGGAAAAACTTTATAAGTTATACGTGTTGAACAAACGCAAAATTCTGATTTTTTGAAAAAAATGGACAGTCGATAATTACAAACTATAATTATTAACTGTCCATTTTTAATTATCTGTTAATTTGTCGGTAATTCTCTAAAATTCCCGTCTTGCCCGATGATAAAAAACTTCTTCACAACTTCTTGTTTTGCCTTAGGTTTTACAGGTCGTTCGATTAAAAACTTAACTTGCAAATCATACGTAAACTGTACAACTGGTTCTAAAATCGAAGAATTGATGACCACATCAAAACCCTTTGGCGTAATCGGGTTGTAGTAATACGACGTTGGTTTGGCAGCACGTTTGGCTGTTTTACCATTATCCAGTGAAGAAGAAGAAAACGCTTGATAAGTCGAGTAGCACTCTAATGGAAAAGTCACATTCGAAGCATCTGTTGCGACGTGATACTCCGTCACCAAGTCGATGCCTAACTCTTTGTACATCGCTAATTTCTTTTTATAGTTCACGATTGCTTTGGCTCTCATTTGGTCATAAATGGCTTCTATATCTTTGATAAAATAATCGACTTTTACTAAATCGTAAATTTCATTTTGAGCAGCAGCCGTAACGATTTTATCCAACATCATAGATTTTGTATAACGAATATGAATATTCTTTTTCAACTCAAAACCTCTCGGGACTTCAATAAATTTTTTACTAAAAATCTTATTTTCTTCTTCATATTCAAAAATAGGGACTAAGCAAATAATATCTGTTTCCATTTCATCCGCAGCGATTCCTAAAGTCGTCAAGGCTGCTTTTAAACCATCAATACGCTCATTCATCAGTCTATCGACTGCTTCCGCTGTTTCGGCGACTTGCGTCAAATGAAAAACTGCTGTGTAGCTGTCTGCCTCGACATTCATTAACACTCGGGAGCGTAAAATTGTCGTATAATCACTAAAAAATACAGCGTTTGCTGGTTGCTTATTTTGAATATTATTATTTACATTCAAATTCCCGTAAGTAGCATTTGCCGCAGCCTGAGGGCGTTGATATTGTGTATTCGCATTGCCTCGAACTTGTGCATAAGTGTTGAAGCTGCAAAAACTTAAAATAAAAATTGGTAGTAAGGTTTTAATTAATTTCATTGATTGATTGATTAATTGATTCTGGTTTTAATAAAATAATATTGATTGTAAGTTACAGCATTTAAAGATGAGATTAAAATCTTTTTTGGTGTTAGAGAAGATTCCTTAACTTCGTTGATTCAATTAATCGCTAAAAAACCAATACCTTGACATACAAAGACATACAAACCGCTTTCAAAAAAAAAGATTTCGCACCAATTTATTTTCTGCACGGTGACGAGCCATTTTACATTGATGCAATTGCTAATTATATCGAAAATAACGTATTGAGCGAAGACCAAAAGGCGTTCAATCAAACTATTCTATACGGCAAAGAAGGCAATCATTTACAGGTTTTAGATGCGGCAAGACGCTATCCGATTATGGCAGAAAAACAGGTTATTGTCATCAAAGAAGCACAAGAGATGAAGGATTTGGTGAAGCTCGAAAAGTATGTCAATCAACCGATGCCAACGACTATTTTAGTTATTGTTTATAAACACAAAAAATTCGATAAACGGACAAAATTTGCGAAAGCACTCAAAGCTAGTAAAAACGCTATTATCTTTGAATCCAAAAAATTATATGATAATAAAATAGCCGACTGGGCGAGCGGTTATCTCAAGGACAAAGGCTATACTTTAGCGTCAAATGCGTCAGAATTGATTGTCGAATATCTGGGAACGAGTCTGTCTAAAATTTCTAATGAATTGGATAAGTTGATGATCAATTTGCCGAAAGGCACGAATGTCACGGCGGAACATATTCAAGAAAATATTGGTATTAGCAAGGATTACAACGTCTTTGAGCTACAAAATGCTATCGGTTATCGCAAAGTCGAAAAAGCGAACCGAATCTTAAATTACTTCAAAGCAAATCCAAAATCTGGACCAATGGTAATGGTCGTCAGTTCACTCTACAATTTTTTCAGTAAAGTCTATATTTTTCATTCCGTCAAAAATCAACACGATAACGATATTGCGAAAGCAATTGGTTTGCGGTCGTCTTATTTTCTGAAAGATTACCGGGCGGCTGGTAAGAATTTTAATAAATCGAAAACCGAACAAATCATCAGCTTATTACACGAATACGATATGAAATCTAAAGGGGTCAATCGAGATAGCACAACAGACAGCGAATTGCTGAAAGAACTGGTGTATCGTATTTTGCACTAAACGCTTATTCCTGATAGATTTGTCACCAGTTGAATGATATCAACTGATGACAAAATCTTTTATCAATTATGCTTCAACCAATTTTTCTTCCTGAATCTTGGCCGCTATTTCGTCCCATAAGTTAATCCGTTGTTGCAATGCCGCTTTAGAAACTTCCAGTACGTCGTTCCATTTTTTATCGTCATCGCCACACAATTCTCGAATCATCGCTAAAGATAACGGGCCGTGTTCATCACCATCAACTTCGATGTGTCTTTCCAAATAATACGTCATTTTCGGAAAGCGATTTTGTGAATCGTTATTCGTTCCTTTAATAATTTCAATAAACATATCTGGAATCAAATCTTCTCGCCCAAATGTAAATGCAGCAGCAATTTTATGCGTCTCATTTGTTTTGATTGTATCGAATGTAAATTGTAAAAATGCTTGTTCGGCAGATTGTAGTTTAGCTTTCGCCAAAACAGCATCTACACTGTCCAGACTATCCATAGAATGTACTAATTTCAATACTTTTGAAGTATCGGCATTGACTTCTTTCATGGCGTCTAAATACATTTCAAAATGACTTCGAGGTACTTTATTTTCATTAATATCCGTTTCTTCTCCGAAAACGATTTCATTAATAAAGCGAGCCGTTGCCGCATTTTTGACGGGCTTCCATGGTAAAGTCGTACAAGTCAAGTTATTTTGTAAGGCTTTAAGTAAAGACATAAAATCCCAAACAGCGTAAACGTGTGACTCCATAAATAATCGAATGTCATCTATATCCGATAACACATGATATAATTTATGATTCGTCAAAGTCATTCTTAAGTCAGCAATTTCTTGCTCAATAAATTCAATTTTATCCATCAAAGTAGTTTATTTATTTAATAATGCATTTCTAACAACCTATCGACAGTTTTGATTAAGAATCAAAGTATTTTTTGACCACTTAAAATCATTCTAAATTAGAATCGACTTTAATACGGTACATTTATTCATAAAATGTACTTTTCACACTTAAAAACTAGAAACTCTGCCCGCCTTCGTTTATAGATGAAACAAAAAATTACTGCGATTTAGGCGACATACTAATTTTACTGTTATCTATTTTTAAGCTGTTGAACCACAACATAATTATGATAAATTAACAAAAAACCTTCAAAGATAACTATTTTCAACTTGATAACTTATCTTTATAGAAATGTAGAAAATAAACCAATTTAAATAATTATAAATGAGAAAGGTATCAATACTATTTTTCCTATTATTCAGCGTATCACTATTTATAAATGCTCAAACGATTTCTATTCAAGACGACTTTGAAGGAAATGGAACGATTTCAGGCTGGACGGGCGATGACTGTAATATCAACACCAGTTTAATGAATCCACATCAGCAAGGCATCAACACTTCCTCAACCGTTTTGGAATATCACGATGTTGGAGGGGATTATGCGAATATCCGATTTAACATTGCTGACAATTTTGATTTTTCCACCGGTCATACTTTTTCTTTCAAAATTTATGTACCATCGAGCGGATTAACAGGCAGCCAAACCAATCAAGTTTCTTTAAAACTACAAGACGGAACTTTAGGCGCACCGTGGTCAACTCAATCGGAAATTATCAAAACGATTACGTTAAATCAATGGCAAACCATCACCTTTGATTTTCAAAATGATAATTATATCAATTTAGATGGAGCGTCTCCCCCACCGACGCAACGCACAGATTTTAATCGTGTTTTGATTCAATTAAATGGTGAAAATAACACAGATGAAGTTTTGGCCTACATTGATGATTTTGATTATGATGGAACGATTCCAGCACCACCAGTTTTTGGGAACTTGATCTGGTCAGATGAATTTAATACCGATGGAGCAATTGACGCTACCAAATGGTTTCATCAAACACAATTACCGGCAGGCGGCAGCTGGTTCAATGGCGAAATCCAACATTACACCGACCGAACGGATAATGCTGTTGTCGATAACGGTATTTTAAAAATCATTGCGAAAAAGGAAAACTACACGAATCAAGGACACACGAAACAATACACTTCAGCAAGGTTAAACTCAAAATTCGCCTTTCAATATGGTAGAGTAGAAATCCGAGCGAAACTACCAACTGGCGTAGGGACTTGGCCGGCGATTTGGATGTTAGGTAAAAACATCAACGAAGCTGGTGCTTATTGGCAAACACAAGGTTTTGGAACAACAGGCTGGCCGGCTTGTGGCGAAATCGATATTATGGAACATTGGGGCAATAATCAAAACTATGTTCAAAGTGCGATGCACACCCCTTCGAGTTTTGGTGGCACAATCAACCATGGTGGCCAAACAATTCCGACCGCTTCGACCGATTTTCACGTTTATGCATTAGAATGGACAGCAGAAAAAATGGTTTTCAGTGTGGACGGAGCGATTCATTATACTTACAATCCACCAGTAAAAGATGCCAGCACTTGGCCATTTGATGCAGAACAATATTTACTTTTAAATATCGCTATCGAACCATCAATCGACCCGAATTTTACGCAATCGGCTATGGAAATCGACTACGTCCGAGTGTATGAACTCACCCCGAATTCTACTCAAAAAGTAGTTGAAAATAAAACGCCTACTTATTTTCCAAATCCTGTTAAGGATGTAATGACCATCGAGTTAGAGGAGAATATTCAGGAAAATATTATCATAAATATTCATAGCATTGATGGAAAATTAGTTAAAACATATCAAAAAAATATTACTGATAATCAATTACAAATCAATGGTTTATCTGATTTGAATCAAGGATATTATTTTATTAATTTCAGTACCAAAAAAAATCATTACAATTTGAAATTTTTGAAACAATAAATTGCTAAATCAAGTCGTAGCTTCACAACAGGTGAAGCTACGACTAACGATTAATAATCTCACTACTCAAAATATCCAAACAAACTTCACCAGGCAAAATCCGATAAATAGGAATATCAATCCGATATGTTTTACACAATTTACGAATTGTAGCGTCAATTTCACTTTTAGAATATCGAGAAGAAAAGTGGCTCAAAATCAGTTTTTCCACCTTAATTTCTGAAATCATTCTGATGACTTCCTCTAAGTTACTATGCTTATTCGCATGATTATTTAACTTTTCATGGTTGTCCAAAAAAGTCGCTTCGTGAATCAGAATTTTCGTATTATTCCAATGGTCGTAATGGTCAATTGACGTGTCCCCCGAATAGCCTAAAATATTTTTAGTTTCAATTTGAGTTAAATATTCTCGACCTTTTTCCAATGCTATTTTTTTAATTTCGTTACCGGATAATCGCTGAAACTCAACTTTTAACTTGGGAGTTTTCGTTTGTACCAAATAGCTCAAGCTCTTCGTAATTCCCTCTGCAACTGGGATATGACTATTCCGAATCGAACGGACAAAAATCTTAGGTTTAATCTCAAAATCATGATTTTCTTGAATCGGTTTCCAAAGCGTACCTTTTACGTGCCAGTCAAATCTTTTCATAAACTCCGCCAACGCAGGAAATGAACCAGAATCTGCCGGATAGTGAATAACCAAACCTTCACGAGCATTTAATTGATTAAACTGTAACAAACCTGTGAGATGATCACGGTCAGCGTGAGAAATAAAAACATTTTTAATTTTTCTACTTTTTTGTAACAAAGTACTCGATACACCATCACCGGCATCAAACAACAACCCCAATTCTTCTACAAAAAACCAAGTTGAAAACAATGCCGTTGAATAGCCGCCGATTCTTAGTTGATTAAAATTATTCATCTCTATTCTTTTTAGTCTTCCACAAAATCCACTTTATCCACAAAACCTGTATTCTCCAGTCAAAAAAATCACACTCCAAAAAGTTCACTCAAAATGATTAAAATCTAAATTCTGACAAACAAAAAAACAAATTTCAAGTTTATTCAATGTCTCACACGTTCAGACTGAAAATCAACTAAAATCACATATTAACCAATCCTAAAAGGGTTGAATTTGAGTAGCCATAGGTCGTACCTATGAACATTAAAACCAACACATTATGACTACAACACTAAAACCTGCCGCATTGCTTATCGCAATGACACTTTCTTTCTTTTTTGTAAATAACACCAACGCACAATCCTTTGAGTGGGCAAGAGCATACGGAGCTCAAAACTTAGACGAAGCCACTGACATTCAACGAGATACATTAGGTAATTTATATATTGTCGGCACATTTAAAGATACATTACAGATTGATACAATAACGCTCACAACAACTGCAACTGGAGATGTCTTTTTTGCAAAATTTGATTCTTTAGGGAATGTAATTTGGGCAAAATCAATTGGTGGCACTGGTTCAGAACAAGGCTTTTCGATTGGGCTTGATGATAACCTAAATGTTTATGTAGCAGGATCTTATCAAGGAGCCGTTAATTTCAGCGGAACAAATATTACTGCAATCGGAACAACCTCTAATTTCTTTGTTGCCAAATATAACAACAACGGTGTTTTTTCGTGGGTCCGAAATATTTATACCCCTAATATTAACATTAATAGCTTGCCCTTTGATGGATTTGATATGGCGGTCGCTGGTGACGGTTCCGTTTTTGTAACGGGTGTTTTCCAAGGTCAAGTCCAATTTCCCAACGGAAATGCAGCCATACCATCCTCGGGAAGTGGTAACACTCCTACAAGTTATTTAGCCAAATTTAATACAAACGGCACGTATAATACAGGTGTGAATGTTTCCGCTGCGACACGAACTTATGTTGGCTCTATCGCCGTAGATAATCAAGGAAACCCAGTCATTGGAGGTTACGCTTACAGCTTTTCTTGTTTGGGTTGTGCCGTGAACGGGATTCAAGATTTACTGGTTTTTGCTCGTAGATATAATGGTTCGTCGTTAGGGCTAACCAAAAATGCAACCAGTGGAACTGGCGTCGGGCCTGATGGTTTTGATGGTTTGGGAGTTGAAATCGCAGTAGATGAAAGTAACGATATTTACATAGCAGGAGAATTTTTGGGCGATTTATCTTTTTCGGGAACGACAGCAGCTAATTCCAGTTCTATTTCAACGCCTGATATTTTTATTGCGAAAGCAAATACGAATAATGCAGGCTGGGAATGGATGACTACAATCGGTGGAACTGGCAACGAAAATGTACTGAGTTTAACTGCTCGAAACGGTAATTTATACCTTGCCGGAGACTTCGATATTTCACTAATCAGTGGTAATACCACTTTACAAACGCCAACTTCAGAGGCTTTTATTGCCAAATATGACCTTTTAGGAAATCCAGAATTCTTACGTCAAATTGAAGGCGGATTTGGTAGTCGAGTAAATGGCATCATCGCTGATGACAACGAATCGCTTTATGCAACTGGCCAGTTTTTAGGTCAAGCAATCTTTGATTTAGACACCTTAAATAGTAGTAGTAATACAGATGTCTTTATTACCAAATTATCCTGCTTACCACTACCTGTACGTGAATTAATAGGCGATTCGGTCACTTGCTTATCGCAAAAAACCTATACGATTCCTATCGACCCTGGCCCAGGAACAACCTATAACTGGACGCTTTCTGGCGGTGGGATAATCGTTGCGAATGGTAGCGTTGCGACGATTAATTGGACAACAAAAGGTTTACACACCATCACTGTCACTTCTAATAATGTCTGTGGAAATGGTGTACCGTTTACTTACGAAGTCCGAGTGTTAGACGTTCCCGAACTACCAACAATCACGGGCGACTCAACTGCTTGTTTAGGTTCAGAAACTTATTCGGTCATCAATGTTTTTGGGGAAAACTACAACTGGTCAATTTCCGGTGGCGGAAGTTTATTTCCACTCGGCAATACAGTAATTACAAACTGGGCAGTGACTGGAAACCATACACTTTTTGTCGAACCGTCCAATGTTTGTGGTGTTGGACAAATCGCCAGTTTGCCAATTATTGTTGATAAAATCCCCTTACAACCGACCACTATTCAAGGTGTAACGAATACCTGTCTCAGTACACAAAATTATTCTGTACCAAGTGTCACCGGAGTAACTTACAACTGGAACTTAAGCTCTGGCGGAACAATAACCGAAAATGGAAATACTGCAACCGTCAACTGGACAACACCTGGCACACACACGCTTATCGTTACTCCAACGAATGAATGTGGCAACGGTTCTTCTCGACAAATCACAATTACAGTCAATGACGTACCACAGCAACCTTCTTCTTTTGTTGGAAATACAACCGTTTGTATCGGCACAGAAACTTACAGCGTTGTTGGTCAATCGAATACAAACTATACCTGGCAACTGTCAG
>Ga0075467_10002205_pt1 | contig 15533 bp, 11 predicted proteins | sample DEB08_DNA_9_FD_75067 | JGI IMG/M metagenome (GOLD analysis project Ga0075467, IMG submission 75067) | Aqueous microbial communities from the Delaware River and Bay under freshwater to marine salinity gradient to study organic matter... | ecosystem: Environmental > Aquatic > Marine > Coastal ... | reverse complement strand
TTGGTGGGTGATACGCGGCGCTTTGATAAGGGCGGTGAGTATTTCTATGATCAAATTTCTGCGCTGCATAAGTCGGTACGTGGTTCGTCGCCGGATGCGGCGCTGTATTGGCTGTGTCGTATGTTGGATGGCGGTTGTGACCCACTCTATATTGCTCGCCGTGTGGCGCGGATTGCCAGTGAGGATATTGGTAATGCTGACCCTAGGGCGCTGGCTTTAGCCTTAGATGCCTGGTCGGTTCAGGAGCGGCTTGGCAGCCCTGAGGGTGAGTTGGCTTTGGCTCAGGCTGTTACTTACTGTGCGGTGGCGGCTAAGAGTAATGCTGTGTACAGCGCGTTTAAGGCGACCATGGCTGATGTGAAATCTCTGCCGAGTTACGAGGTGCCGTTGCATCTACGCAATGCGGCGACCACTCTGATGAAAGAGCTAGATTACGGTAAAGATTACCGTTACGCCCACAGTGAAGATGGCGCCTATGCGGCCGGAGAAACCTATTTTCCCGAGGAGCTGGAGGGTAAGCAGTATTATTTTCCTACAGACAATGGGCTGGAAAAGAAGATTGGTGACAAACTGAGTTATCTGCGGTCGCTAGATAAGGACGGTCATTCAGAAAAGGATAAACAGTAATGCATTGGATAGCAGTCGCAGTAGGCGGCGCGTTTGGCGCAGTTGCACGCTACGCCATAAGCACCTGGATCTTCGATTCTACGAGCCATAAGTTTCCCTATGCCACGCTTTCGGTGAATGTGCTGGGTAGCTTTGTGATGGGCATTTTCTTTGTGTTGATTCTGGAGAAGGGCCTGTTGCCGCCAGAATGGCGCGGGGTGCTGATGATTGGTTTTCTCGGCGCCTTTACTACTTTCTCAACCTTCTCGCTTGATGCCCTTGGTCTGTGGCAAAATGGCCACCTTTTTCTGGCGTTGGTTTATGCGCTGGGTACTGTTGTTTTATGCTTGGCGGCAATTACTGTTGCGGTCTGGCTGACACGTTTATTGTTGATCTAATTTTAAGGAAGTTACCATGCTAGACCCGAAGCTGTTACGTTCGGATTTAAATGCCGTTGCCACTAGCCTAAAAACCAAGCGCTACGATCTTGATACCGATGCCTTTACTGCTCTGGAAACCCAGCGCAAAGCGTTGCAGTTGGCTGCTGAAAGCCTCCAGCACGAGCGCAATAGCTACTCCAAAACTATGGGCAAGCTGATTGGTGAAGCAAAAGCGAAGGGTGAAGATATTGAGCCTCTAAAAGCGAAGGGTGAGCAGATTAAGAATGATTCTGCGGCGGCCGATGCTGCGTTAGCCACCGTGCAGGAGGAGCTGGATACGCTGTTGCAGGGTATTCCTAACATTCCCCATGCGTCTGTGCCTGCGGGCAACGACGAAGAAGACAATGTGGAAGTACGCCGTTGGGGCACGCCTAAGACTTTTGATTTTGTGGTTAAGGATCATGTGGATCTGGGCGATGCGCTGAATGGTTTAGATTTTGATACGGCGGCTAAAATTACTGGTTCACGCTTCTCGCAAATGCGCGGTGGACTGGCGAGCCTGCACCGTGCCCTTACGCAGTTTATGTTGAACACCCATATTCATGAGCATGGTTACGAGGAGGTCTATGTACCTTACATCGTTAACCGTGAGTCGCTTTACGGCACGGGTCAGTTGCCTAAGTTTGAGGAAGATCTGTTTAAGCTGGATGATGAACGCGAGTTCTATCTGATCCCGACGGCTGAGGTTCCGATTACGAATATCTACCGCAATGAAATCGTCGATACTTTACCCATTAAGTTTGTTGCTCATACGCCGTGCTTTCGAAGTGAGGCGGGCAGCTATGGTCGTGATACTCGCGGCATGATTCGTCAGCATCAGTTTGAGAAGGTTGAGATGGTGCAGTTTGTGCACCCAGATAAATCTTGGGATGCGCTGGAGGAATTGGTTGGTCATGCGGAAGCTATTTTGCAGAAGCTCGATTTGCCTTATCGCACCGTGATTCTCTGTGGTGGTGATTTAGGTTTCTCTGCGGCGAAAACCTATGATCTTGAGGTCTGGTTACCTTCACAGGAGAAGTATCGTGAGATTTCTTCGTGCAGTAACTTTGCTGATTTCCAGGCGCGACGGATGAAGGCGCGTTTTAGAAATGCTGAGGGTAAGCCTGAGTTGTTACATACGATTAATGGTTCTGGTTTGGCTGTGGGCCGAACGTTGTTGGCGGTGATGGAGAATTATCAGCAGGCAGATGGATCGATTGAGATTCCGGCTGTGTTGCAGCCATTGATGAATGGGCTGACCTGTATTAAGTGATGTTGTGAAGTGGGATCATCGCTGTGTCTGGGCTCTGTGGGATGACATGTTTTGAGGCTCTGTTGGGATGACATAATTTAGGGCTCTGCGGGGCGGCATACTCTCAGTCTCCGCCGTTGATACAACATCGTCATCTTGAACATAGTGAGAGATCTCATGAACTGGCAGGGAGATCCTTCGTCGCTGCGCTCTGTCAGGATGACATATTTTGGGGCTCTGTGGGATGACATGTTTTGAGGCTCTGTTGGGATGACATAATTTAGGGCTCTGCGGGCGGCATACTCTCAGTCTCCGCCGTTGAAACAATATTGTCATCTTGAACATAGTGAAAGATCTCATGAACTGGCAGGGAGATCCCTCGTCACTTCGCTCTATCGGGATGACATAATTTGGGCTCTGGCGGAATGACATAATTTAGGGTCTTTAGAATGACACGTTGCGCGAACAAGGTATAAACAATACTTATGGATTACTTACCACTATTTCACAACCTTAGGGGTCGGCGCATTGTTGTTGTCGGCGGTGGTGAGATTGCGCTGCGTAAAGTTCGTTTGGTGCAGCAAGCCAGTGCTCTTATTACCATTATCGCCAAAGACTTTTGCCCGGATCTTCTTGAGATGGACAAGGCTGATAAAGAGCATGGCTGTAATGGTCTTGAGCTTATTACTGCCGGCTACGAGCATCTTCATTTGCAGAAGTATCCCGACACGGTGATGGTGATTGCGGCTACCAATGATCGCGATCTAAATCGGCTGGTATCTGAGCATGCTCAGGCGGCTAACATGCTGTCGAATGTGGTGGATGATCCGGGTTTCTCTACGGTGATTTTCCCCTCTATTGTTGATCGCTCTCCTATTCAAATTGCTATTTCCAGTGGCGGTGATGCGCCGGTTTTGGTGCGTTTGTTGCGCACTAAATTTGAAGCGCTGTTACCTGCAGGCATGGCAAAGCTAGGGTCGCTGGCGGGTAGTTTTCGCGAGCGGGTTAAGGCGAAGTTTTCTAATGGCGCTGACCGCAAGGCGTTCTGGGAAGAGGTGTTTTATGGGCCGATTGCCGAGCAGGCTTATGCTAATAATTTGATTGAAGCTGAGCGTCTGTTAGCGGATAAGTTAGAGACGACTTCGGAGTTTAAAACCGGCGAAGTCTATCTGGTGGGTGGCGGTCCGGGTGACCCTGATCTGCTGACCTTTAAAGCGCTGCGCCTAATGCAACAGGCGGATATTGTGCTTTACGATCGGCTGGTGTCGCCTGAGGTACTTAACCTGGTGCGTCGTGATGCGACGCGTATCTATGTGGGTAAAACTGCGGGTGATCATCCGGTAACCCAAGACAATATTAATCAAAAGCTCGTGGACTATGCCCTTGAGGGAAATCGGGTGGTGCGGCTTAAAGGCGGCGATCCGTTTATTTTTGGTCGCGGCGGTGAAGAGATTGAAACCCTGGCTGAGCATGGCATTCCGTTTCAGGTGGTGCCGGGTATTACGGCTGCGTCTGGCTGTGCGAGTTATGCGGGTATTCCCCTAACCCATCGCGATCACGCTCAGTCGGTGCGCTTTATTACTGGGCATCTACGCTCTGGTGAGATAGACCTAAACTGGCCTGAACTGGTGCAGCCCAACCAGACCCTGGTGTTTTATATGGGCCTGAGTGGCATGGAAACCATATGCCAGCAGTTAAAAGACAACGGCCTAGATGCCCGAACTCCGACGGCATTAATTGAGAAGGGCACTACGGATAATCAGCGGGTGTTTATTGGCGACCTCGATAGCCTACCCGGTATTGTTCGCGAGGCGAAGGCCAAGGCACCGACGCTTATTATTGTTGGTCATGTCGTTAGCCTGCACGATAAATTAGCTTGGTTTAATCTTAAGGAAGGAAACGTAAATGACCAGTGAATTTGATTACGATCTTTTTGTTATTGGCGCCGGTTCTGGCGGTGTTCGCGCGGCTCGTATGGCAGCGGCGAAGGGTAAAAAGGTAGCGGTAGCCGAAGAGCGTTATCTGGGTGGCACCTGTGTGAATGTGGGCTGCGTACCTAAAAAACTGTTTGTGTATGCCTCGCAGTTTCCTGAGTTATTCCATGCCAGTAAAGGTTATGGCTGGTCGGGGATTGAAAGCCCGACGCTGGACTGGGCGACTCTGCGAGATAATAAAACCACTGAGATCGAGCGTCTCAATGGCATCTATAACAACCTTATTGATAACAGCGGCGCGGATCTATTTGATGGTCGCGCAACCATTGCTGGGCCGCATTTGGTGGCGATTAACGGCAAAACGTTTCGGGCAAAAGTGATTCTGGTTGCCACTGGCGGCTGGCCCTATATTCCTGAGTTCCCGGGCAGTGAGCATGCGATTAGCTCTAACGAAATGTTCTTTCTCGATGATCTGCCCAAGACTGCCGTCGTGGTGGGTGGCGGTTATATCGCGGTGGAGTTTGCCGGTATTTTAAATGGTCTGGGTGTTGAGACCCATTTGATTTACCGTGGACCAAACCTGCTTAAGTCCTTTGATCGCGAGATGAGCGACAAGATTAAAGAGGGCATGATCGCCAAGGGTGTGAATGTTCATCTGAATACTGAAATTAACCAAATCACTAAAAACGATGCCGGCATTCTAAGTGTCGCGCTGAACAACCAGGCTGATATGGCAGCGGATTTGGTGCTTTATGCGACGGGTAGGGTGGCAAATACGGCTAACCTTGGATTGGAGAATACGGCAGCGGTGCTGGCAAACAATGGCGCTATTGTGGTGGACGATAACTTCTGTACTGCTGAACCGAGTATTTATGCCTTGGGAGATGTGATTGATCGTGTTCAGTTAACGCCGGTCGCCATTCAAGAAGCGATGGTGCTGGTTGATCACCTTTATGCGGAGGGCCTGGCCCGTATAGATTACAGCGAAATTCCTACGGCGGTGTTCTGCCAGCCTGAGTTGGGTACTGTTGGGCTTAGCGAAGAGCAGGCAAGGGCGGAATACGCTGATATTGCAGTGTATGTCTCTGATTTTAAGCCTATGTTGCAAACTCTGGGCGGTGGCACTGACCGAATTACCATGAAATTAATCGTCGACACGGCCTCTGACAGGGTAATTGGTTGTCATATGGTGGGCGAACATGCGGCTGAGATTATTCAGGGTATGGGTATTGCGCTTAAGGCAGGTGCCACAAAGGCGCATTTTGATGCCACGGTGGGGATTCATCCTTCGGCGGCGGAAGAGTTTGTTACCATGCGAGATAAGGCGAGATAGTTAATATAATCAGATAGTTACAGCTAACATATAAAGTGTTTTATAGAATAATTGAGCGCCTAAAATTGGCTTTTAGCGCGCTCTAGCAGTGACAGGCTAAGAAACTTAAGATCGCTTAGGGTTTTTTCGCCGTCTTCTTTGCTCTGATTCACCACAACCAGCACCAGTGCATGGGTGATTTCCAGATAGCAGCGCCCTAAACGCTTGAGTTCGGGTTCTTTACTGGCAATATCTAGACGCTCAAACATGCGCGCCATGGCATTAATAATGAGATCATCGTGGATAACATCCAGCTCTTTAAGCTCAGGCACCCCGTACATGGCCTGCACTAAGGGCAATAGACCCTGCTGATTGGTATACACCATCAGCATCCGATCGATACTGCGCTCGACAAACTTCTTGATGCTATGAGCCTCGATATCCTCTGCCTCTAGAGCCTGTAACGCTACGTCCATCTCTCCCACCCATTGCTCGGCTAGGGCATACATAATGGCGTACTTGTTGGGGAAGTAATGGTACAGGGTGCCAACAGACACCCCGGCACGCTTGGCCACTAAAATGGTGGTTAAGTCGTCTTGCCCAACTTCTTCCAGCAACTCAGCGGTAACCTCAAGTATCTGATTGCGGCGCGCCTGTGCACGTTTCTGTACGGGCTGGGTTCGGGCTTCTGTCTTGCGTAGGCTAGTCATTAGAAGCGATCCCTAAGCGCGTAATAGAGCATTCCGGTGACCATACCCGGCCAGCGCAGTAATGTGCCGCCGGGAAACTTGGTGGTCGGTAGGTTGGCCATTAGGTCGAAACGTTCGAGTTTGCCGCTAATGGCTTCGGCAATAAGCTTGCCGGCGAAGGTAGCAGTAGGCACGCCATGACCTGAGTAGCCCTGCATATACCAGATATTGTCTTGCACACGGCCAAAGTGGGGTAGGCGGTTTAAGGTAATAGCCAATGTGCCACCCCAGCCGTAATCGATGTTGGTATCTGTCAGCTGTGGGTAGACTTGGAGCATGTATTTACGCACAAAGCCTTTTATATCTGAGGGGAATCCACGGCGATAGTTCTCGCCACCACCAAATATCAGGCGATTGTCCCCAGACAGCTTCCAGTAGTTGATGACAAAGCGACTGTCTGACATGGAGGTGTCTAGAGGTGCTATTTGGGCTGCGAGCTCATCGGTGAGGGGCTCTGTGGCCAGTACAAAGTTGTTTATCGGCATAATATAGCCATTGATCTTGGGTTCTAGCTTCTCGATATAACCATTGCAGGCCAGGATCATTTCTTTGGCTGTTACCTGGCCATGGCTGGTTTTCACGACCAGCTGTTTGCCTGCAGACGCTGTTGCACAGGGAGCGTCGGCATAGGAGGTGACGCGCGAGCTTTCGTAGATAACTACGCCCGCCTTGGTGGCCGCCTCGACCATACCCAGCAAAAAATTGAGTGGGTGTAGGTGTTTTGAGGCTCTGTCTACCACAGCGCCATGGTAGGCATCACTGTCGATGACTTCAGATAACCGCTCTTTGGGTACATATTCCATCTGATCAAAGCCATAACGGTCGTGCAAGAAGGCGACTTCTTCTTCTAATTCTTGGTTGTATTTAGCGCGATGAGCGAAGTGCACATTGCCGTGTTTAAGGTCACAGTTGATTCTGTGCTTCTGAATAAGCCCCTTAACCGTATCAACCGCTTCTAGGCTCATGTGCCATAAGGTGCTGGCCATCTCATGGCCAAATTTCTCTTCGAGGTACTGTTGATCCTGCCGCTGACCAATGCCCACATGACCGCCATTGCGCCCGGATGCTCCAAAACCAACGGTCTCAGCTTCGATAACGATAACTTTATAACCCTGTTCTGCCAAATGAAGCGCGGAGGAGAGGCCCGTGTAGCCGGCTCCGACAACACAGATATCTGCGTCCTGATCGCCCGCTAGGGCAGGAAAGCTCAGGGATTTGTTGGCGCTGGCACTGTAGTAAGAGGACATAACTCACTCGTCGATGGCGTAGTAGTGATTGACATTATGATCTTTTCGAACAATAATTCAACATTAATTGAATAATGATTCAAATAAGCTGGTTGGTCTTACAGGCCTCAGCACACACAAACACCCACAGGTGCAGCATGCAGTCACAAGAAGTAATAGAAAGCTGGTTAAAAGAAAACAAAATTACCGAAGTTGAGTGCATGGTTCCCGATATGACCGGCAATGCTCGGGGTAAGTTTATTCCTGCTAAAAAATTCCTTAAAGAAGACAGCCGTCTCCCTGAGGGCATACTGGCCCAGACAGTCACCGGCGAATACTCAGATGACTACTGGGACCTGCTAGATACCATTGATGGCGACATGTTGCTTGAGCCGGATCCTAGCACCATGCGTCTGGTGCCCTGGGCTAACGAAGCCACCGGCCAGATTATTCATGACTGCTACACCAAAGATGGTGAGCCTCATCCGTTTTCAACCCGCGCGGTACTCAAGCGCATTCTCGCCCTGTACGAGAAAGAAGGTTTGACGCCTGTTATAGCGCCCGAGATGGAGTTTTATCTGGTGGAGAAGAATACCAACCCAGATATGGTGCTAAAGCCGCCAGTAGGGCGTTCTGGCCGACCTGAAACTGCTCGCCAGTCTTACAGCATTGATGCGGCCAATGAGTTTGAGCCCTTTGTCGAAGATATGTATACCTATGGCGAAGCCATGGGGTTGGATATTGATACCCTGATTCACGAATCTGGTGCGGCCCAGTTAGAGGTTAACTTTATCCACGGCGATCCATTGGATCTGGCGGATCAGGTTTTTACCTTCAAGCGCATGGTTCGGGAGGTGGCCCTGAAGCACAATATTTATGCGACCTTTATGGCTAAGCCTATGGCCACAGAGCCGGGATCTTCTAAGCATATCCACCAGAGTATTCTCTCTACTGCTACTGGCAAAAATATATTTGCCACAGAAGAGGGCGAGTACAGTGAGGCGTTCTTTCACTATATTGGCGGTATGCAGAAATATACCCCCTATATAATGAGCTTTTTTGCCCCCAACGTTAACTCCTACCGACGCTTTACCCGGGAGGTATCAGCGCCGATAAACCTGCATTGGGGTTACGATAATCGCACGACAGGACTGCGCGTGCCGGATGCTAAGCCAAAGAACTTTCGGGTTGAAAACCGTTTTCCCGGCGCCGATGTAAACCCGTACCTGTCTATTGCTGCGACCTTAGCTTGCGGTTATCTGGGCATGAAAAACAAGATTAAACCCTCGGCAGCCTTTGAAGGTAACGCCTACGAGGAAGACCAGGAGCTGCCTCGAACCCTAGAAGAAGCCTTACGTGGACTTCAGGAAGATCAGGATATTATCGACCTGTTTGGCGAGAAGTTTATTCAGCTGTATACCTCGATCAAACTGGTTGAGTTTGAGGAATTTAACCGAGTAATTTCTTCTTGGGAGCGTGAGCACCTGCTGCTTAACGTGTAATTATCTCTGGGTTTGCAAGGGGCCTTATTCCGCATAGAATGGGCCTCTTACATCGCGAGAAGAAACCTCACAGCTGTGCGTTATTTGGCCATCCCCCTATTAGTATTATCCCTGTCACTGCTGCTGCTTTCGAGCAACAGCCAAGCAGCAACCTATGTGGGCGCCCAGCAATGTGCGGGTTGCCATCAGCAAGCACTAAAAGACTGGCAGGGATCCCATCACGACTGGGCCATGAAGCTGGCAACCTCGGAGACTGTTCTCGGTAACTTCAATAACGCGACCTTCATTCATCAGGGCGTGACCTCAACTTTCAGCCACAACGATTCCGGCTACCAAGTTAATACTCAGGGTGCCGACGGCAGCTACCAAGACTTCAAAATTGACTACACATTTGGTGTCGAACCACTCCAGCAATACCTTATCAAATTTGATGATGGCCGCATGCAGGCATTAACCACTGCCTGGGATAGTCGGCCCAAAGAGCAGGGTGGCCAACGCTGGTATCAGCTAATGCCAAGCGATACTGGCATGCCAGGGGAAAGCCTCCACTGGACAGGCGCCTACTACAACTGGAATAGCCGCTGTGCGGAATGCCATTCCACCGGCCTCGAAAAAAACTATGACATGCCCACCGATACCTATGCGACTGCCTGGTCCGAGGTTAATGTCGCCTGTGAGTCCTGCCACGGGCCCGGCTCTGCACATGTTGACTGGGCCAAACTGCCGAAGGTTAAAGAAAAGGATCAAAACAACGGTCTACAGGTGCAGTATTCAGAGCAGGTTAACTGGGTAATTGCTCAGGGCACCAGCATTGCGAATTCGGCGGGTGATCCTCATCAAGGTGCAACCACCGAGATTGAATCCTGCGCTGGCTGCCATTCAAGGCGCAGTAAAGTAAGCTCGAATCTGATCAATAATTACCCAGCCGACACGTCTTTTCTCGACCATTATCAGCTGCAAACCCTCGATCAAGGAATCTACCATGCAGACGGCCAGATTCAAGACGAGGTGTATGTATATGGTTCGTTTTTACAGAGCAAAATGCATCAGCGAGGCGTGACCTGCAGCAACTGTCATAACCCTCACAGCCTTGAATTAAAAGCCGAAGGCAATGCCCTGTGTGCTGGTTGCCATGCCACAGATATCTACGATACGCCCAAGCATCACCATCACGAACAGGCTAATAGTACAGGGGCCCAATGTGTTAATTGCCATATGCCAGAGACGGTTTATATGGGTGTCGACACGCGACGGGATCACAGTATGCGGGTACCAAGACCCGATATTACGGGGAAAATTGGCGCACCCAATGCCTGCAATATGTGTCACACCGATCAGTCGATAGGCTGGTCGGTGTCGGCTATTGAGAGCTGGATAGGTAGAAAGTCGCTCAAGCCAGACGTGGCGGCCGAGGCCATTTATGCCGCGAGAACTAATCAAGTCGATGCAAACCAATTACTAATCGACCTTGCAGATAACGGCAGCGTTAATACTATGGCCCGCGCCACGGCATTGGGCCTGCTTGAAAACTATCCGAACATGTCGAGCTATAGCGTAGCTCAGCAACAGCTAAGCAGCCCCCAACCCTTGCTGCGCATCGGTGCATTAAATGCGCTGGCCTTTTTACCGCTGCAGCAGCGCTGGCAGGATATATCGCCTCTGCTTAATGATCCGGTTAACGCCGTGAGGCTGGAAGCTACACGCCTGCTTATGGGTATTAGTGGGCTTGATCAGGTGCAGCAGAAAACCTTGAATAGAAGTATTGAGCGCTATATCGAAGCGCTGATGGTCAACGCAGATATGCCGAATGGCCAACTTAATCTCGCCGCGGTTTACCTTGCTCAGGGTGCTTATCAAAAAGCAGAACAGGCTTATGAGCATGCATTAAAGCTAGAACCTCAGTCGGTGCCAGCAAGATTAAATCTAGCTGATCTGTATCGTGCTCAGGGGCTAGAGTCCCAGGCAATTGACCAGCTTTTACAGGCGCAACAAGCAAACCCCAACAATGCCACTGTTCTTTTCAGTCTTGGCTTGGCGCAGATACGCAGCGGGAATAATGCACAGGCGTTAGTGAGTTTAAAACAGGCCGCAAGACTAGCGCCGGAAACAATTCGCTACAGCTACGTCTATGGTATTGCTTTAAACAGTCAGGGCCGGGCTAGAGAAGCAGTGCAGGTAATGACGCAGGCACTGCAGCGGGATAATCAGAATCGAGATTTACTCTTTGCGTTGGCTACGATTAGTAGGGATTTGGGTCAGTTAGGGAACGCTACAGACTTTGCTCAGCGGCTAGTTACCGCATTCCCTGAAGGTGCTGGCGCACAGCAGCTGCTGCGGTCTTTACAACAATCTATTGATTAGCGAAGCCTGCTAGCCCGGACTTAAAGGTCGCCAATGAAATGCGGCTATGCGCGACAGAAATCAATCATCAGTCCGCCAACAAATAGCTGGTCTGCATCAGCCTGCAAAGAAGCCATCGCAGCGTTATATATCTCGGCCGGATATCTCTCTCGACGAATCTCGTACAGGTCATTGGCATAGTCTGGATAGAATTCCGGGTGCCCTTGAAAGGTTAATATGTGCTCTCCCAATGCGGTGGCGGCAATAGGGCAGATGTCAGTGCTGGCGAGAACAACCGTTCCCTCAGGCAGTTCTAGCACCTGATCCTGATGGCTATATATAAGCTTGAAGGGTTGGCTGCCGAGTAAATTAGTACTGGTAGCTGGGCTGGTTTCTTTAACGCCCAACCCCCAACCGGCATCAGCCAAGCTGGTTTTACCACCCAGAGCATGGGCGACCATCTGATGGCCAAAACAGATACCCACTAACTTTTTCTTGCGGCTGTGCAGTACCCTAACAAACTCAGCAAGCTGTGTAATCCAGGGCGCATCCTCGTAAACACTGCTTTTACTGCCGGTCAAAATATAGGCATCAACTTCATCTATCTCGGAGGGATAAATACCGGCATTAACCGCATAGGTAACAAATTCTAAGCTGATGTCATTACGGACATTAGCGGCCTGCAATAGCTGCTGAAACATGACGGGATACTCACCATATTGAGTAGCCAGTTGTGGCCGTACATCGTCTGCTTGGAGTATGCCTATTTTTAATGCCACTGCGCTTGTTCCCTAATTCACGGTTGCGGCATTTTAGTGGATCGTCTTCAAGATCGCTCCTTATTTCGCGCTTATATCAATGGGAAAAGACCTAGAAACCTGGGTATTAATACTAATAGCTACATCAGAGCCGCTCACTTCTGGCCACAGTGCTAACGATGTCGGTAGATGCTGCTATAAAGCGCGGACTCGAACCTCATTCTTAAACTCTAAAACCAATATTTTAGATCGGGAAAGCTAACCAGCTGTGTGTAAAACAGCACTGTCATCACCAATGCTGCAACCCATACCGTAGTGATATAACTGGCCATGATGTTTTTCAATTGATCGGTGAGGCTATTGCCATCGCCCGAGGACTGATTACCTCGATTGGTCCAGCGCTGCTTTGACAGGCGAGCAAGGCAGTAAACTTTAACCGAGGCATTTAATAGCTGATTAAAATAGAGGATAAATGGCCACTCAATATGCACGCTATTACTGTAACGAAATAGAAATAGCGACAGTGCCATGCGCGATATCGCAATCCAAATAAAATATGAAACGATGTAATAGGGGTCGTGGAGCAGGGTGGCGGCTATCGCTACTATTGGGCTAACCAGCATGGTCCACATGGCGATGCGCTGATCCATTACACACCACCAGATAAAAAACCCGACCTTTTTGGGCCCTAGTTTCAGTGCTCGCGTTCCGTTGCGCAGCATATTGCCAGACCATCGGCGGAAGTTTTGGGTCATGCGCTCAATACCAGAGCCTTCAATTTCTTCGATCGTGTAGACAAGTGCATCGGGCACGTAGAGCATTTTGGCGTCTTGAGTGAGCATGTAATACCAGGTGCTTTTGTCATCACCGGACAGGAATCGAAAAGTGCCCCACAGCCAGTGGTAGAGATGATCAGCTTCGAGCATGCGAATAAATTTATGGCGTGTTAAATGCTTGGCGCGAAATACCGACATTCGGCCGGTGAGGGTTAACACCTTATTGGACATTGAATGGGATTGCATTGCGATGCGGCGTTGGGCAAAGCGCATTGTGAGCCATGATTGAATCCATTTTGGGCCATAGCAGATCACTTCCTCATCGGTTGTGATTGCTTGCAGTTCGGGGTCGTTTTGAAACAGCGGACAACACTTACGTAAAATTCCCGGTGCCAATACCGCATCACCGTCCATAAATACAATCAGGTCGTCTCGGTGGATCCCTTTGCGTGACATTGCGCGCAATACTAGGCCGATCGCCATGCGCTTGCCGGAGATGTTCTGTCGGATCATGATAAATTGTAAGGGCAAATGGTTAGCGTATTGGCGTAGATAACTCATGATGATATCTTCATCATAGGCATCACCAGAACCCAGCCAGAGAGTGGTTGATACACCCGATTCTTCGACTTCCCTACAGATACTCTGGATCACCAACTCGGTCGTTTCTCGGCGTTCTCGAAAGGTGGTCATCATAAAATGCATATGTCGGGGCCGCCAGCCGTCCCGCCAAACTCTATCTGCCCTTGCGCGGATCTTAGGGAAGCGTTTTTGCTGGTAAAACTCTGCGCGTAGTACATGAACAAGCCACCAGCTATAACGCCAAATTCCTAGTATGCCGAGAGTGATGGTGATCAATTTGAGTTCTGGGTTCCAGATATTATTTGGTAGCCAAAGTACCGATATCACACAGAGGGCAATGTAAGTCGCTAGCTGAAGGAGGACTTTTTTGTGCCATTTTACCGGGTTGTCAGTGCTCTTTTCACCACTGACTATAGCACTGTAATCACGGACAGGTTTATAGGTCTTCACAGCGTTTGCTGGGACGAGATCGGTTGACCATCGATTGGCGAATACACTTTATTAGCACGCTCTTTACTAGACAGGTATTGGAGTACAGCATGACTAATTTTCGAGGTTGCAAATCGTACTTTCACAGGCAGTCCGGAGCGAAGTTTTAGCCGGTCAGAATCATCCATTTTAAGTTTGATTTTGACCTTTATGTTTCGCTGGAGCGAATGCTCTGGCCTATAGGCATATTGCTGAGCTGGGGCCATCAGCGTATCTTTCATGATTTCACTGACGTATCCCATCCAGTGCTGATCTAAGCTAAGTAGGTGCACCTGAGTTAATTGGCCGAGATATATTAAACGCGCTTCCTGTTCTGTGACAAATACATCTACAACCGGTGTTTCGTTACGCTCAAAAAACCCCAGAGTTTCCCCGCGTTTTATCACTGCACCACGCTCATGTATCAGGCGCACCAATCGACCGTCCCCAGGCGAGAGTATTGATAGATCCTCTTGATAGGCATAAAACGCTAGCAGCCCTTGCATGGCCAATTTAACCTCCTGCTCAATCAGGTCGATATCGATTAGCAATAATCGCGCCTCTTTACTGGCCATTGAACCCGAGGTTTCAACGGCTAACATATAGCGCTTGCGCTGGGCTTCTAGTTCGAGTTTTTTCTGCTCAATATTGGATTTAGAATCAGCTATTTGCTTAGTTAACTGGGGTGATTCAACGGTTAGCAAGGGTGTGCCCTCAACAATCTGCTGGTCGACGCTAGTTGATACTCGGGTAATACGGCCATCGACCAGCGACACAATTGATTCAACCGAAGTCGAAGTGGCCGCTGTATTCACCTTTAGACTAAGAAGATTTTCGTACACCGTAACCAGAAGCAGGCTGAATAAGCCCATTCCAAACATGATATAAACGAGTGACATCATTATCATGCGCGTCGGGATACGCGAAGCGGGTAGTTGTTCTAGTGGGCTGGCATTCGGTTCTGTAGATACCGGTGTTACCGGAGAGTCTATGCGTAAAATGGTGTCTTTTAGGGGGGTCATTGCTCCACGAATCAATTGTTCAATAAAGTGATTCATCAGTTCAGTTTGGCGGCCGTCTAGATCTTTAAACTGACAGGCAAGCTGCCGTAGGTCAGAGTCAATGCGCACCACTGTTGCCACCGCATCAAAGGCAATCATAAATCCCTGAAAGGGCAGTTCGAATTTCCAAGATAGCGGGTCGCCAGCTTTTAGTTCGTTGTCCCAGCGATCCCAGTCACTCACCCGAAAGCCACCCAGACTCCAATCTACCGCAGTGTAATGCTGGCCGTCATGGTATAAATTTAAGGGTGTAGCGACTCTATGATGTAGTCGCTGACAGGCTTTCTCGCGGGTGATTTCCAATCCCTGTGATCCTCTAGTGGCTTTGCTTATTTCTATAGCTATAGCTATACCCATCGCAATTACCAGGCCAACTATTTTTCTACGGGAAAAATCCCAAGATTTTTATACAATATATTAATATAAATCAACGAGTTAAGAGGGTAATGAGCTGCAGGGCAAGACCGAGCTTTAACGACTGATAAGTCAATCCATGCATTACATTTGCAAAATGCAATGCAATATGTATTCAAAAATTCAAATTGCAA
>Ga0075467_10002202_pt1 | contig 15535 bp, 12 predicted proteins | sample DEB08_DNA_9_FD_75067 | JGI IMG/M metagenome (GOLD analysis project Ga0075467, IMG submission 75067) | Aqueous microbial communities from the Delaware River and Bay under freshwater to marine salinity gradient to study organic matter... | ecosystem: Environmental > Aquatic > Marine > Coastal ... | reverse complement strand
TTGGATAATGCGCGCCTTTAAAATCAACCATCGTTTCGCCCGTTTCCTTTGCTTCGTCCGAGGGAAAACCAGTGCTACATTTCCATCTCAGAAAAAAGACCCAAAAACTTTGCGACAGAGCCCTTTCATAAGCCGAAATGATGCAGTTGCAGCGAACGGCAAGAAAGTCCGCATACTCCCAGCCCCGATGCCAGAATTGAACATACTGACAAAGTTCGCTTTGGTCAGATAACGGTTGGGCGTTCTGCTGTCTGTGGTTGCGACCTCACAGGATCATATTCATTAACGTGCGCCCGAGTCAGGCGATTTGTAAGGATCATACCGAAGAACGCACAAAGCGTCGTCCATTCGACAAATGACGGATGACCGGCATCGCCGGCGATCCAAACCCGAAAGAGTGGCAATATCGGTAAAACTGCGATCCATTCGGCCCGGACAGGCAGAACCCAGTAATCGCGTTGTGTGACAACACGAATAAGGAAAACGAACCAGCCGATCACCACTGTCATGTAACTGAACACCACAAGCAGGAAGGCGAAGACCCCGGCATGCATCCATGCGCCAAGAAACAGGTTGTGAACCGGCTGCCCCTTGAACGTGGCCAACCCCGAACCCCAAACGAGGTTGGCTTCGATACGTTCCAACGCCCACGAATATTGCTGAATCCGTTTTCCCGATGAGTCGTCAGAAAAAGAAAACCGGCTATCAATGAGAGACATCGCAGCGGAGTCCATTGACAAAATAAGAACCACCGCGATCATGACGCCAAAAAACAGAACGCTTTTCAGAATGAACTCTCCGGAACTGTTAACTCCGTTTCGCATGGCACCAATCCAGCCTGCGAGCGGCAGACCTATAGCAGCCATCAGCAGAACAGACCGAGTGTTCAGGATCACCAAAACGGAAAGGACAACAAGTGCAATCAACTGACCAAGCCGGTCGGCGCCACCTTTGCTGTGCCCGGCCCGGAACAAGAACAGTGCGGTCAGAATCGCAACGGCAACGACATTCTTGTCCGACGCCTGTGCCTCGGAACCGCTTGGCGCAACCAGCTGAAAAAGTTCCTTGAGGAAATGATAGAAGATGAATTCGAGATCGCCCGTTGACACCAAGTGTTTGATCACCAGGACCCAGCTTAGCCCGATCTGCCGGGCCAACAGTTCGACAAACAAAAGGAAGCCGATGATTGCCAGAAATCCCCCGCGGCGCAGAATGCGTGCGTCTGCTCCCGTGGCCACAATGCCCAAGGCAAATGTGCACCCGCAGGTCAGAAAGAACACCTGCCGCAACACCATGCCTTTCGAAGGACCACCAGCCAGGCTCAGCGCCAGGATCACCAGATAGAAACCGTAGGCGATCAGCCACGGTGCCAACGCAGGCGGCAGGTGCCTTAGTCCTATCGCGAACTGATTTGGGAAACAGCACAGCAAAAGCCCGACAAGGATGGCAATCACATAGGGCAGCTGAAGATCAAAGCCGCCAGCCGATGCAACATGCACCCAAGTCAGTGGCAGTGATCCCAGCAACAGGATCATAAAAAGAGGCAGAAGCCAGCGAACTGACCCCGGCGCGCTTTCCATGGTCATGCCCGGCGATCCCCCGAGTCAGAAGGAAACGGGAACACAACCGAACCTCGTCCCGGAAAGTTGAAAAGCTTGCCGCGCTTCTGCACCGGCCGGTCGTAAAGCTTGTAGGTCGATCCAAGGCCAATCTCTTCGCTTGGCGGGCAGCAGTTCAACACAGCGCCAGACACCTTTGACTTTGGTAGCCGCTGGAACCCTCTGACCGCCTGATCGCGCTGGGTTTGGCCCCAGCGTACGATGAACAACAAATGGTCGCTGTATTTGGAAAGGATCGTGCAATCGGCAATATATGCGACGGGCGGTCCATCAATAACGATCAGGTCGTAGGACTGCCGTGCGCGCTCCAGAAACTTGGGCAGGTTGGGCGACTCGAGCGCGTTCACTGGCATATCCGACAACAAGCCGACCGGCAGAACGTCCAGCGTGCCATCTCCCATGATATCTGGTGCCTGCCACGGGCTTCCCTGAATGACATCGGCAAATCCGATTTCGCCTACCAGTTCGAACTTGGTCGTAAGACCCGCCCGCCGCATGTCCGCGTCGATCAGCAGAACGTTCTGCCCCGCGGTGCTGGCCGAAAGTGCCAGCGACGATGCAATGGATGTTTTGCCCTCGCCCGCCGCATTGGACGTCAAAAGAAAGATCGGCGCGCGATCTCCGTCGGAACTGGTTGAAAAAAGCATGTAGCGCAGAACCGAAATCGTTTCGCTGAAGACGGAAAGCGGTTCGTTTTCAATTATCGCGGGTATATCCGCGTCGGATTTCAGATCAGGGATTTGTGCGCGTACCTTGATACCCAACATCGCTTCGACTTGTTGGGCCGACCGGAACGTCGTGTCCAAAGCTTCGCGCGCCAGTCCGGTCACGATGGCAATGGCGCTGCCAAACATGAAGCTGAGGATGACAAGGACTTTGACCGCTGGATAGAACGGGTTGATCGGCACGGTTGCCGAGGTGACCACCTGAGTGCCACTTGTCGTGAAAGATTTCAGTTCTGCGGCCAAACCGGCATTGTCCAGGTAACGCTGGTAGTGCTGTCGGTAGGCTTCGGCCACGCGTTCAAGCTGTCGCAGCCCGACGCTGATCTGGGTTTCGATCTTGGATTGCCCGCTGGCACCAGACAACGCTTCGGTCAGCAGTTTGGTCCGGCTTTCAAGCGTTTCGACTTCGTTGGCCAGCGTGTTGATAATCCGGCCTACCTCGCTGGTCAGCTGTTGGCTCATTGCTTCGTATTGCTGGCGTACCTGATTCAGGCGCGGGTTGGACTGGCTGGAGCTTGCGCTGAGGTCCCGTTCCCGCATTTCCAGCAGCAGCAGTTGGTTGCGCAGTTCGGTGATGATTTCCGAAGTTTGCGCTTCGGGCAGACTGCGGACATCGCCACCATCCCGCTGCACAGCGAGCGCCCGAGACAGCGAGGCCTTTTTCTGCGCCAGATCGGCGCGCGACCGGATCAGCTCGGCATTGATTTCGGTCAACCGCTGATCATTCAGCGACGCAACACCTTCGTCGTTATAAAGCCCGTGTTCGATGCGATACGCGGTCACGGCCTCTTCGGCCCGCGTCACCTGTTCGCGCAATTCTTCGGCGCGGGCGTTGATCCAATCACTGAATTCGCGCGCGTCCTGCTGACGTTGGGCCAGCCGGACATCGACATAAGTCTGCGCCACAAGCGATGCGGTTCTTTGGGCAAGGGCAGGTGAATTGGCCCGCATGCTGATGGTGATGACATTGGTATCACCTTCGCGATCCACGCTCAGCGCCTCGGACAGGATGTTTTTGGCGTTCAGTGTCTCGCGGTCCGGCGCGCCATCGGGCAGGGTCCGATTGTTGGAACTGGGCCCAAGAATAAACCTTTTGACTTTGGAAATCGACCTTAGGGCGACGTTTGGCGGTGCCGCATGAAAGAAAGAGATTTCGTGCAAGCTGCCGCGCTCAACCGCCTTGATCAAGGTATCGTCCGCTTCGATCAGAAGGATCTGTCCGTCCACATATCCGGTATCAGTTGTGACAAAAGTCGCAGTCTCGGCCTCGATCGGGCTTTGGGCCGGGGGGTCGATCATAAGCTGGACCGAGCTTTTGTAGAGCCGCTCCATCTTTTGCGTCACAACAATTGTAAGCGCCGCAAACGCAAAGCCAAGGAGCAGAATGAGCCCCAAATGACGGCGCAAAAATGAGAGCGTCTGCCGAAAAACTTCGGACAGAGACGCTTCTTCTGTCATGTGGCCGCTCGTCTGGTGAGAGGACCCGTTCCTGAAATGAGTTTCTTTCATTGTCCCCTACGCTGTAAAACGACCAGCACAGTCAAAAATATTAGCCACAGATCGCTGGTAAATCGGGCAGTTCGAAAATACAGCGCGTCCATTTCGACACGTGCATTGTATCCAACCCGGCCACGGCCATACACCTGCCAGATGCCTGTCATGCCCGGTCGTAAAGACAGATACTCGGAAAGATGTCCGCTGTACTTGTGAATTTCTTCTTCGGTGATGGGTCTCGGGCCGACCAAGCTCATATCGCCGCGGATGACATTAAACAATTGCGGCAACTCATCCAGGCTGGTGCGCCGCAGCCATTTGCCGACAAAAGTTATCCGGAGGTCATTCGTCAGCTTGTAATTCTCGAACCATTCCTTGGCAACTTTCGGATCGCTGTCCAGCAGGTCTTGCAGAATAGCCCCTGAATTCGGATGCATGGTTCGGAATTTCATGCAATTGAAACGCCTGCCATTGAGCCCGATCCGTTCATGACCGAAAAACGGTAATCCACCGTCAAGCGATGCAAGAAGCGCCACTACTGCCATGATCGGCGCGGTGCAAAGCAGCAAGAGTGAAGCGAGAGATAAATCAAGAAGTCTCTTTCCAAAAGTTAAGTAGGTGTAGCTGACACCATCATTACGCGTAATTGTTTCATTTCGTTGTACGGCCGTGAATGGACCCCGAGGTCTTTCTATTTTCATTAGTGAGTCCCCCAACCCAAAAATTGACACCACTTAAGAGTTTTTCACACGCCGGACGGGTAGTCTAGCATCGCCCTTGTCTTCGCCGAAAAACGCGATTTTTATCATGGATTTATGAACGATTGACCTTCACGCGGCGGATTGCCATAAATCTGTAAACAATGCAGCGGCTAAACTTTGGATGGAATTTGGAAAAGCAGGATTCCCTGACTGACGTTTCTCGCGAATTAATCGCGAAGAACCGTGACGCCCGAGCGGAAACAAATGCCGGGCAGGGTGATCTGTCGCTATTAAGCGTCTGCGAAACCGCAAGTGGTGGCGTCGGACGGTATCAGGAAAACATCGCGGCCCTTGTCCGGCACGGAATATTGTCCCGGGTGCTTCTTCCCGATGCCGACCGCCATATACTTGGTGCGCAGCCGCAGGTTTCGACGTTTCATCGGAAACGGCGCGGCGTGCCGGCTCTGATCAGCCTTGTTCGGCGATTTCTTGCAGAACGCCGCAAGCTGAAACCTGACGTTTACTTTTTCAACAGCACGTTTGCACTGCTGCCCTTACTTGTATTGCGCGCGTATGGTGACCGGACCCCATCCGTCTACTGTGCCCATTGCTGGGCCATCGGCACGCAGAACCCGGAAAGTTGGAAGGGCAAACTGATCCGGGCCGTTGAAGGCAACTTATGTGGCTTGGCGGATCTGGTCGTGAATGTGTCGGACGCGGATTTGGCCACAGCAAGGCGGTTCGGGTATCGCGGCCATCAGATCGTGGTGGAAAACGCAGTGGGTGCGGCCAACCCGGATGCCCGCGACGATGTGTTCGAACGGCGTTCCGAAGAAGAAACACACCTCCTTTTTGTGGGGCGGTTTGATCACCAGAAGGGTCTGGATGTGTTGCTGTCGGTCTTTGACCGGGCGCGCCAGAAAAACCCGGACCTGCACCTGCATCTGGTCGGCGGGGCAGTCAGGGGCGGCGAAACCTTTGTCCTTCCCGACGGCGTCATCAACCACGGCTGGGCGAAACCCGATGAAATCGACAGTTTCTACAAATCATCGGACGCCCTGATCGTACCGTCCAGATGGGAAGGCATGCCGCTGGTCGTGCTCGAATCTTTGCGCAACGCGACACCCGTTTACGCGTCAACAGGCTGCGGCATGGATGACTTCATCGCTCGGAACAAATGCGGTGACAGCTTTGCTTTGGATGAGGATATACTGACCGACCTTCTGACAGGGTTGCGTCGCAGGGACCTTGCGGCTTTGCGCCCGGATGCCTTTGACGCATACCAGCAGCATTTCACGCAAGATCGCTTTGGTGCCGAAATGTCCGGGCACCTTCGCGCGCTTGTTCAGGGGCGGAAAAATGGCTGAAACCGATGGAATGCTGCCTTCTTTGTTTATTGCGGGCACCCCAAAATCAGGGACATCTTCGGTGTTTCGCTGGCTTGCAGATCATCCGCAGGCGCATGGCTCTGCGCCCAAGGAGACTTGTTTTTTCGCCGATCAGGACAGCCATGTGTTTCTGCCTGATTTCAACAGTTCGCTGGGCCTGGCGCTTTACCGGACCGCTTTTGCGCACCCGCCCGACCAGACCCGGATACTATTTGAGGGAACGGCAAGCTATATCTACAGCCGCACAGCGCTGGACCAGATTCCCGACCTGCCGGGTCAACCGAAATGCCTGTTCATCCTGCGCGAGCCTGCGGCGCAAATCCATTCGACCTACACCTACTTTCGCAACAACTGGGCGGCGATCCCGTCCGGGATGTCCTTTGTGGACTACCTTGCGGCCCTGCGCGATGGGTCGCACGATTTTGGCGGAAACGAACTTATACGCGACGCGCTTGGCAACGCCCGCTATGCCCCTTGGCTGTTGCGATGGCGGGAACGCCTTGGGGCCGAACGAATGAAAGTCCGTTTGTTCGACGATCTGCGCAGCGACCCAAAAACGTTCATGATTGATCTGGCGCTGTGGAGCGGGATCGACCCGGCCTTCTACGAGAGCTATTCATTCGAGGCCGAGAACGAGAGCTATGCGCCGATAAGCCACAGGCTCCAACGGCTCAACATCGCTGTACGTGATCGACTACCGAAGGGTCAGATCTACGACGCAACCCGACGGCTTTATCGCCGCTTCAATACCCGCGCCCCGGATCGGACCACAGACCAGGAAATTCTGGCGCAACTGAGCACCGATTTTTGCGAAGCCAACCGACAGCTTGAGGACGAATTCGGTCTCGATCTGTCGGCATGGGCCAGATGATGAACGCCTAGGCCGTTTCGACCAGCATGGACTCGTAAATTTCCAGAAGTCGCGACAGGTGCCGTTCCGGAGAGACTTCATTGGCAAGGCTCGTGGCATCGAAATGGCCAATTTCCGAAACGCGCTTCAGACTATCCGCCAGAGTCGAAACAGTGGTGTTTTCATAGACGACGCCATTCACCCCATCCTGAACCACTTCTGCGGCGGCGCTCCACGATCCACAAACCACCGGAACGCCTCGTACCAAGGCTTCGATCGGGACCAGCGGCTGACATTCATACCAAAGACTGGGAAAGACCAGCGCACGCGCGCTCGATAGTTGATCCTGAACTTCTGCCGGGCTGACCCAGCCGGTGACCATCGCGTCTGGATTGACAGACCTGATTGCGTCTGCGTCCGGGCCATCGCCGACGAACACGGCCTTCACCCCGGCCTCGCGCGCGGCCTTGGCGAACAGCACTCCACCTTTTTCAGGTGACAACCGACCAACAAAAAGGAATGTTTCGTTCCCGGTTGCGTCAACTTTGGCCCCGCCGACCGAAACCGGGTTGGGCAAGGAATGCATCCGGGCCGTATCGGAAAAATACGGTTTCATCGCCCTTAACTGAGTTTCTGAGATGTAGGCCACATGCTTTAGGCCGCCAGGCAGGTTCCCAAACCCCCGCGCGACAGCCGACCGCGCCACGCGCCAGACCTTGTGGGACATGTGGCGTGAATCGCAGTTTGTCGAAATACAGTCCAACGACAAAGCCCGCCGGGTACAGATTTCCTGCCGCCGGTAATCAAAGAACCCACCATTGGGGCAGGCCAGAAAATACTCGTGCATCGTATACAGTACCGGAATGCTGCCGGACGTCAGTGCGCGGCCCACAGATGGCGAAAGTGCCTTGGCCCAGCCATGGCAGTGCAGAACGCTCGATCCGCTGTCCAGCGCGCTGATTTCCTGACGCAGTGCTCGTAACGCGTCGCCGTTCCACAGGCCGGAAACCATTGCGTTCAGGCGGCTGGGATTGTCGATAAGCATCTTTTGTTCAAGGCAAACGGTTCTGATCCGCGGGTGATCCAGCAGCGGGCTGATAGGGCCGGATGCCGCGAAGAATATGACATTCAGACCGGCGCCCGCCAGCAGAAGGGCAGAGTCGATCGCAACCTTGGCCTGCCCTCCGTTGATATAGGCGAAATCGCCAACAATCAGGACGGTTTGCAGGCGTCCTTTGGTTTGCGTGATTTCCAAAACTACTCCGCGCCCAAAAAGATTGCCTGAAATTAACTTTAGCCAAGCAGCTGAACGACGTAAATCGACAATTGGTGTCAGTCCCCAGGCGGGCAAGCGTGTTGATGCATGAACCGGTGTTTTCGATTAACCACCGGGGCGTTCCGGCAATGGCCAACGCGGCGGATCACGCGTCCTGAAAACTAACTATTCCGGTCCGTGGCAGGCGCAGACTGTCAACTCATCTGTGGACCGGTTGTGAAAACTGGGCATATATTGTGAAGATTTTACGACACACGCGCAAAACAGAGGTCAAATGGACACGTATCTGACGCAAGCACTAAACGCATTTGCCGGCCAATCGGTAGGCTTCGACCTGTTTCTGGATTTCATACAGGGGTCCTACCTCGTCAAAGGCCTGTTCGCGATCACCATTCTTGTCATGGTCTACACCTCCCGCAAGGGAGATGATTTTGAACGGCAAAACAATGTTTATACAACCCTGATCCTGATATTTGCCTCTCTATTCTTGGCGCGGATCATGCAAATGACTCTGCCATTTTCGCCAAGGCCGCTTCACACCGAAGGCCTTGGTTTGCAGTTGGCCGCCGGTTTGCAAGAAAATGTCCTGAAACAAGACAGCAGTTTCCCCAGCGATCACGCCGTGATGTTCATGACGATTGCCGCCAGCGTGCTTTTCTACTCAAGACTGGCCGGTAGTGTATTGTTAATGCACGCACTTTTTATCATTTGTCTGCCAAGAATTATACTTGGGTTCCACTGGCCGTCTGACATCGCTGCAGGCATAGTCATAGGTGCACTTATGGCGGTGCTCCTGCATCGCAGAATTGCCAACTGGCTGCTTCACACCCGGCTGTCGGAATTTCAGGCGCGGTACCCTTCACTGTTTTATGGATTATTCTTTGCGGTTCTTGTCGAAACAGCGACCATGTACCGGGGCAGCCGCCATCTTCTGAGTGCACTGGCCGACTTTGCACGAAATATTTCGTAGGGTCACCCGCCGTGGGCGGTTCAGGGTTTCCCGGTGAGAAAACAGTATAACTTTAAACACTTAAGTCGCAAGTGACGGTGGGTCGGATGCAAGGTGAAATGGATTTGAAGGCGAAAGTGATGGGAGAAAGCGCAAATCTTGCCGCACTTACCGTGACCGTCGCAATTGCCACCACTGGACGCCGCACAATTGTCGGGCAAACGATTGAATACCTTGCCGGTCTGAATGACCAGCCCGATCGTGTAGTCGTCAGTGTTGCCGGTGCCGATGACATAGATACCTCCGCTTTCAGGGAGTTGCCCTTTCCACTGGATGTTCTGACTGGTCCAAAAGGTTCGTGCGCCCAACGAAATATCATTCTGGATACCGAAACAGACAGTGACGTGATCCTGTTTTTGGACGACGATTTCCTGATTGCCGATGGGTATATCGCGGCTCTGCGGCGGCTGTATTCGGGTCATGAAGACGTTGTCATGTCTACCGGTCTGGTGCTGGCGGACGGTATGCACGGGCCGGGCATGACCCATGCCGATGGGCTGGCGGCTTTGGCGCGTGCGCCGGAAATGCCGCAGGCACCGCTGCCAGTGGCTGAATTTTCAGTCTACGGCTGCAACATGGCGATGCGTGTTTCGACCTTGGCCAAACATCCCGAACGGTTTGATGAAACCCTGCCGCTTTATGCCTGGTTGGAGGACATGGATCTGTCTCGGCGCATGTCCAGGCATGGCCGAATCGTCAAGGACCAAAGTCTTCTCGGAGTGCATCTTGGAACCAAAACCGGCAAATCGGCAGGATTGTTGCTGGGATATTCACAAATCGCCAACCCGATTTATATGATCCGAAAAGGCACAGTTCAGCCCGCGTCAGTGCTCAAACTCATGGCGAAAAATATACTTGCCAACCTCGCCAAATCGATCCGGCCCGAACCTTGGATTGACCGGCGCGGTCGCCTGCGCGGCAACATGATCGCCCTGACCGACCTGCTGCGCGGAAGAAGCTCCCCCACCCGTATTCTGGAGTTAAGGTAATGCGCGCTGTGTATGCCAAACGGCTTGCCTTGGCCCCGGACAGGGTGTCTGCTGATCGCACTGGACTGGTTCAGGACGTAAGATAAATACAGTCGGGTGGCATGTTGATGCTCTGCCCGAAACGGCCCATTCTCAACCCAAGGAACACACGTCTCCCGCCATGTCTGAAAACCCCAAACAGATCGGAATTCGAACGCTTCTGGGCTGGGGGATTCTTGGGCAGGCGGTTTATGTCGCCAGCCAGTTCGTCACACTGGTAGCCTTGACCCAGTTTGCATCTGTGGAAGAGGTCGGCATTTTCGGTATCGCATCAGCAGTCGTGATCCCGATCTTTTTCTTTTTTGACCTGACCATGCGGGTCAACGTCGCTGCCTCTGCGCAATCCAACTATAGTTTTCAGGACTTCCGCACCTTGTTGCTGATTTCGATTTCTGTCGGCTTCGGGCTGGTCCTGATGTTGGGTTTCACCGCATTCGACGGCAGCTCCCGTACGATCCTGCTGATCCTCGGGGGAACCAAGTTCGCCGAAAGCATATCGGATTTCTCCTACGGTGTTTTCCAGCGTTTTGATCGTATGGGCCTTATGGCGGGGTCGCTGATCCTGCGCAGCGTTGGTGGAACGATCTTTTTCGTGCTGCTTTTGGCGAATGGCGTCGCGGTTGAAATTGCCTTTCTCGGCCAGATGATCGTCTGGGGGGTGGTGGCGGTTGGGGTCGATCACCTTAGGGCCCGCAGGTTGTGGCGGGACCAGTCCGGGCACGAAGGGCTGGACATTGCGCGTGTTGTGAATTTGGCCAAAGGCTCGTTTCTTCTGGCGCTCAGCGGGCTGCTTTCAGCCCTTCAGGGCAACACACCGCGCTATGTCATCGTGTGGATTCTGGATGTGATCGCCTTGGGACATTTCACCGTTGTCGGCTATGCGATGCAGGCCATTTCGACGGTCACAATGGCGGCCACGCAATCGCTTGTGTCGCGGTTCAGCAGTTTCATCGAGGAAGGCCGGCGGCAAGTGCTCTGGCGAACACTCAGAAAACTTTTGACCGGATTGGCGATCTTTACTGTCTTCAGCGTCGGGACCAGCATTTTGCTGGGCGACTGGTTGGTTCAGGCCATTTTTGGGCCGGACTATGTGAACCTTGGCGGCCTTTTGGCGATCTGCGTTCTGGCCGCGTCGTTGCGAGCCGTCGTGCTGATCCTGCAAATGTGCCTGTTGGCTGGTCGCCGGTTCAAACAGAACCTGATCATCCGTACCGGAACAGCGACCATTATGCTGCTGAGTTGTTTTGTCGGAGGCATGGCAGGCGGACTGACCGGTATTGCCTGGGGCATGTGCGCGGCCTTCGTGCTGCATATTGCGGCCCTCGTGCTGGCAGTGAGGCCTTTGGGGATGAAGTAGGGCGTCTGGCCGTTGGGGCAGGGATGTGACGATAGACAAGCTGCGCCGCCTGTCTTACCTCTGAGTCGGCCCGAACGGGTCGGGTAACAATTGCAAAAGGCGGACGGCGCTTTGGATTCTATCGGTCGGATAAGAAAGCTCAATCAGGTGTTTCTGGATCGGATTGCACCGCAGCGGTTCGTGTTCCATCACGTGCCCAAATGCGGTGGCACATCAGTCGCCCGCGCCCTGCGCAAACGGTATCTGACCAGTCAGGCAACCGTCAAACCGGAACCAAGCTTTCGTGCGTTTCAGGCATTTACCGGTCGAACCGATACCGAACAAATGCTGATCGATGTGATCGATTTGCGTAAGCAGATGATGTTGTATCTGCTTTATGACGACATCCGTTGCGTTTCCCTGCACGTTCCATTTTCAACGGTCGCCTACCGGGAGTTTCGGGGCCGCTACAAGTTCGTGACCATCCTACGTGAACCGGTGTCCCGCTTTATCTCGCACTATAACTGGAGCAGCCGCCGTCCGGGATCACACGGCTATATCCAAGAGGATTTCGACACCTTCCTGACCTCGGAGCGGGCCAGTCGCATGGGTGCCGAATATGTCGAGATCTTTGCTGATTTTCCGAATGACGCCGATATCCGTGCGCCCGAGGCGGTTTCAGCAGCCATACAGAACCTGAAGAACTTTGACGTTGTCGGACGGTTGGATGATCTGGGCGGCTTTTCCGACGCGCTTAAGCGCGAGTTGGGCATCCGTGTCAAAATCGGACATGAGAACAAGGCGCATGGCAGCACCAACATGGTTGCGGGCTCTGCCCTGACGGACGACCAGAAAATGGCCGTTCAGGACATCTGTGCCCCGGATATCACCGTCTGGCAGGGGATTTTCAGCGACGGTTAAATGTGCAGTCAGGCCGCCAGTCGCTTTGCCAGAATTCGGGCGAAAGGAAACGGCGCGACTGCCATCAGGTTTACCGCACAGCTGCGCCGCAGCAGGTCGAGCGTGCGAGGGCAGGCATTGATTTCACGGCCGTTGGAAATTTCGGCCCAGCCCCACGGATCCAGACCCGAATGGGCCATGCGCCGTTCCAGAACCGCATGCCATTCGGTATAGACGTGCTTGGAATTGTCGAACAGCCGACGGACTCCGCGTTTTTTTGCAAAGTCTATGGCCTCTTCTTCGGTGTCGAATGTCACCGCAATCCCCATGGCCGCGTCGGGATCGTTTTGCGGCGCAACCAGGTACCCCCTGTCGCCAAACGCCCTATCCAGCGTCCGAACCCGTCCTCGCATCTTTTTCAGCCGTCCCGGCAGTTTGGACAATTGCACCCGCAGGATCGCCCCCTGAATTTCGCTGATCCGGTAATTGTTGCCCACAAAGACCGGCGCGTTCCCTCCGGTCGACTGAGTGCGATAGCTGATGCCCATGTCATGGGCGTTCATGGCGCGGGTGAAAAGGTGCGGATCATTGGTCAGGATTGCCCCGCCTTCGCCGCTGGTCATGTTCTTGTGCTGGTTAAAGCTGAACACACCGATGTCACCGATCGTACCGCACATCCGCCCTTTATAAAGTACTCCAACCGCCTGACTGGCGTCTTCGATGACCTGCAGCCCGTTTTTGCGGGCGATCTCAAGAATTCTGTCCATATCACAGGCCCGGTTGATCATGTGCACGGGAATAACGGCACGGCTGCGGGCGGTGATCTTGGAACTGAGGTCATCAACGTCGATGGTCAGCGTCTCATTTATTTCTACAAGAACCGGAACCGCACCCACCAGCAGGACCGCACCTGCCGTGGCCATCCAAGTGTAAGCCGGCACCAGCACCTCGTCGCCCGGGCCGATGCCGCAAGCCTGAAGCGCGCAGATCAAACCCGCCGTACCGCTACTGAGGGCCAGTGCATGTTTTGATCTGGTAAAGTCGGCAAGCTCCGCTTCGAACCGCTGACAAAGTTTCAGCCCATCGTCATTGCGCAAAAGATTACCGTTGGCGAATACGCGTCCGACGGCGAACCATTCGCGAAGGCCGGGTCTAACCATTTCTACTCCCAACGAAAAACAACGGAATCCGCAACACTTCAGATCAATTCACACTGAATGTTCATACTGCTATTGCTGTGCAAGCAAGGCAATTTAAAAGGTTATGTCAAGTTTCGTTTCTATGGTGATCATCTGTCAGATCAATAACGCCGGGGTAAAGTCACAATGCCTGTTCAAAATATGAACGAACTTGCCGAAGGTACGGTCTTGGAGGCCGATATCGTGGTCGTTGGCGGTGGTGCCTGTGGATTAACCTTGGCGCGCGCGCTGTCTGGCTGCGGGCTGAAGCTGATCATTGTCGAAAGCGGTGGCCAAAGCGAGAATCCCGAACACGAACTGCTGAACACCGTCGAGATGGCGGAAGGGTCCTGGCAGCAGGCCGAGTTTGACTTTCGGGACAAATATCACCGGAATCTGACGTCGCTTTGGAATGGCACGTCACAGCCTTATGGCGTGCGGTGCCGGGGTCTTGGGGGATCGACGCAGGCATGGGCTGGTAAATCGGCACCATTTGAGGAGATCGACGTAGCCGAGCGCGATTGGGTTCCTCTTTCAGGTTGGCCGGTCACAGCCGAAAGTCTGGGCCCTTATATTGAACGTGCGTCCCAGTTGCTGAATCTGGGGCCAAGGCTTTATGATGAAAGCCTCTGGACCCAAATGGGCCGCCGCCCCCCTGAGCCAAATCTCAGCGGCGGCACCTTCCGCACGATGTTCTGGCAATTTGCCCGTTCGCGCCGTACGGCGACGGATATCATGCGGTTCGGTGCTGATTTTCTCGCCGATCCGCCCACGGACGTGCATGTTCTGACTGACGCCACAGTCACTCGGCTTCTGAGTACACGGAACGGCAAAAGCTTTGTTGGGGTCGAGGCGAAGAGCCTGTCGCAGCGTTCGATCACTGTAAAAGCATCAGCTTGTGTTCTGGCTGCCAGTGCCATCGAAAATGCGCGCCTTCTTCTGTTGTCGCGCGATGCAAACCCGGCTGGGTTGGGGAACGCGCATGATCGCGTGGGCCGTTATCTGATGGATCACCCTACGGCTACTGTGGCACGCGCTGATCCCGGTCAGGTCGGCGATATGGCCGCGCGGTTCGGACTGTTTGGTCTTCGCGACAATGGCCGCACGCATGTCTATATGCACGGGCTTGGCCTGTCAGAGACGTATCAGCGCGACAACAAGAGCCTGAACGGGGCTGTCTTTGTCACCGAGGAGCGGGCCAAAGACGACCCCTTTTCCGCGCTACGACGGCTGATGCGCAAGCGCAGCGACGCCCCGTTCGAAGACTTGCTGTCGGTCGCGCGCAGCCCGCTGCGACTTGCTCGCGGGGTGGCGGCCCGGGTGCTGGAGCGGGGGGTTCTGCCAGCATCAGTCACCCGGTTCACCGTCGACACTGCCTTGCGTCTTTTCCCGAACACGGTCGCGCAGGATTATCAGTTCGGGAAACTGCCACTGAAACTGTCTGGCCTGCGTTTCGAAGCAACAACCGAACAACCGCCCGATTCGGAAAATCGCGTCACCCTGTCAGAAAACGTGGATGTGCTTGGCCTTCCGCGCGCCCGGGTTTTCTGGAAGCCGGGCACTGCGGCCCGCGTCAACCTTCACCGGATTGGTGCGCAGCTCAGCGAAAGCTTTGCCGCCGCCGGTCTTCCGCCCCCGATACTTGAGGATTGGGTGACACAGCAAGACCCGGAGGCCGCAGTGGTGATTGACCTCGGCCATTCGATGGGAACGACACGTATGTCGGACACACCGCAGACCGGGGTCGTTGACCGTGACTGCGCGGTGCATGGAATTGACGGCCTTTTTGCCGCCGGTGGATCGGTTCTGCCAACATCAGGTCACGCCAACCCGACGCTTATGATGCTGGCGCTGGCGCTGCGTCTTGGCGATACGTTGAGGCGTAGGTTCGGAAGAGTGTCGTAAATCGGTTCTGTCGCAAATTTGGATTGGGAACGGATCACTCGTATTGCCGGACATAGTTATCCAGCGAGTGCCTCGAATTGTTGGAATGCAGATTGGCCAGAGAGGTCGAATTGCCGTTTGCGGATC
>Ga0075467_10002197_pt1 | contig 15544 bp, 17 predicted proteins | sample DEB08_DNA_9_FD_75067 | JGI IMG/M metagenome (GOLD analysis project Ga0075467, IMG submission 75067) | Aqueous microbial communities from the Delaware River and Bay under freshwater to marine salinity gradient to study organic matter... | ecosystem: Environmental > Aquatic > Marine > Coastal ... | reverse complement strand
GCTCTGGATCCTTGTCGCGATCGTTTGCGCCCTTGGGCTTGTCTTGATCATTCCGGTTGATCTTGGCGTGCGGGCGACGGCGGGGCAGGGGGCCGCCTTGCAAGTGTCTCTGGCACCCGTCGCTGGCAAGCTGCCCCCTATTTCGATCGTTGACACCGCCCGTGGCAAGGGCCGACCCAAGCCCACCCCCAAGGCGCGCCAGCGGGTGTCGGGCAGATCCGGGCGCGGACGCGCTTTGTTGAACGCCGTTCCCCGTCTGGTCGTGGAACTTGTGGCGGCCTTCCATTTGCGCAGTGTCACGGCGAACGTGATCTTTGGACTTGGCGATCCGGCCGATACGGGCCGACTTTATGGGGCACTTGCGCCGCTTGCCTTTGGCCTTTCGGCGTGGCCCGCAAATCGGATCCAGTTGCAGCCCGACTTCGAGAATGCGGTTGTTGGCGGGCAGATCGATCTCCGGCTGCGGGTCAGGCCGGGCGCGCTGATCTTGCCGATCATGCGCTTTGCCTGGCATGTTTTCGTGGTGGGCCGATGACGGTTTCATTAGACGCGATCATCAAGACCGGAGATCTTGCGGTTGTTGCCGTTTCGGAAACAATCATATCGGCCCGCCGTCTTGCAGGTGGCGTTGTGTTGGCTGCCAATAAACGCCCCGTTGCCGTGCTTGTCGCCCTTGATCAAAGCCTGTTCGCCTTCGATCCGGCAGGCGCCCCCCTGACGCCTGCCGCGCTTGAACAGCTTTGCCCGGGCGCTGTGGCGGACTTTCTGGGGTCTCTGGGCTGAGGGTCCAAGGGCCTGTTGGTGCGCCGGAATCGCGCGGCACCGATTGTCAGACCTGATGCACATAGGTTCCCGGCGCCTCCCCAAGCGGGTCAAGCCCGCGTTCGGGCGCACCCATTGCGGGTGGGCCGACACGGCCACCCGATCGCGCCTGCAGCCAAGACGTCATTTCCGGCCACCACGATCCGGCATTCGGCGCATGATGCCGCGCCCACGCGTCGGGGCCCATGTAAAGTGCGCCCGATTTACGGTGTCCGATCCGGTAATGCCGCCCCTGATGGCCCGGTTCACTGAGAATGCCACCGTTATGCCCACCCTTGGTCAGCACAAAGGTCAGATCGCTGTCGGTGAACAGTTGCGCCTTGTAGACCGACCGCCATGGCGCGATGTGATCGGTTTCGGTGCCGACCACGAAGAGCGGCGTTGTAATGTCCTTCAATGCGATGACCCGCCCCTTGACGGCGAAGCGTCCGGCGGACAGCCGGTTTTCGAGAAATAGCCCGCGCAGGTATTCCGAATGCATCCGTGCCGGCATGCGCGTGGTATCCCCGTTCCAGACAAGCAGATCGCTTGGCAGGTCCTCGCGCCCAAGGAAATAGCGGTGCACGGCGCGGCTATAAATCAGGTCCTCGGCGCGGATCGTGGCAAAGGTCCGGGTCATCTGTGGGCGATCCAGATACCCTTGAATCCACATCAGGTCCTCGATGAAGGAGACTTGGCTTTCATCGACGAACAGCAATAATTCGCCAGCTTCTGCGAAATCAACCTGCGCCGCCATCAAGGTCAGTGACGCCAACCTGTCATCGCCATCACGCGCCATGACCGAGGCCGCGATGGCCAGCAATGTGCCGCCCAGACAATACCCGTTGGCATGGATTTTCTGATCAGGGATGATGGCGTTTATCGCATCGATCGCGGCCATCACGCCATTCAGCCGGTAATCTTCCAACGACAATTCCGCCTGATCCGCGCCGGGATTGCACCACGAGATCATGAACACGGTAAAACCCTGTTGCACCAAGTATTTGACCATCGAGTTCTGCGGTGAGAGATCAAGAATATAGTATTTCATGATCCACGCCGGGATGAACAGAATTGGCTCGGGGTGCACGGTTTCCGTCTGCGGTGTGTACTGGATCAGCTCGAACAGATCGTTGCGGAACACGATCTGACCCGGCGTGCAGGCCAGATCCTTGCCGATCTCATAGCCCTTGGGCGCGGGCTTGTGCGTCTGCGTCAGTGTCTGGATGACGTCATCGGTGAAGTGCGCCGCGCCCTCCAGCAGGTTGCTGCCATTCGTCTTGCGGGTTTCGGCGATGATCTCGGGGTTGGTCAACGGAAAGTTCGATGGCGACATCAGGTCCAGCGTTTGCCGCATCTGAAAACGGATCCGATCCGCATCGCGTTTGCTTTGGCCGGGCATTTCCTCGGTGGCGGCATCCCACCAATCGTGCATGGCAAGAAATCCCTGCTTCCACAGCATGAAGGGCTGATTATCCCATGTCGGATGTGTGAACCGATGGTCGTAGGGCTGAGGTTGAAAGCAGTCTTTGTCTTCGGCGTGCCGGATGCCGTCGAACGTCTGCGCCCATAGCTTGGTGGCGTTTTGCGTGGCGCGTTCGACCAGTTCAAGCTGGCGACCCGGCGACCGGCTGAGATGCAGCGCCCAGTCCATCCACGCTTCGATGACCGAGTGGGGCGACACGCCGCCGGTCATCCGGGCAACCACGGCCCGTGCGGCGCGATCCAGATTGCGATGTGGATGCGGCTCGGTCTTGGGCGTTGCGGCGGGCGGCGGGATAACTGCCGGAAGTCGCGCCGCGACACGTTCTTCGCTGCGAAGCTTTGCCATGGATATGATGCGCCTTCGGATATCTGCTTGAATTGATTTGCCGCGTCGAGGCCAAGTCCAATCGATGCGAATGGGCGCAGATTAAATGGGTCTTCGAAGCCCGCATTGACAACTGTCATGGACAAGGATCATCGGGCTGATGATCGCCCCGTCATGGCACGGGGCCGAGGGAACGCCTCAGCCGGATGTCCGTCTCCAGCTTCACGCTTTCGGGGCGCTCACGCTGTTTTACCATTTGTATCAGCACACTGGCGGCGCGCCGACCCATTTCGCGGTGCGGGACATGCACTGTCGTCAGGGCAGGCTCGGCCAACCACGCGATCTCGATATCATCAAAACCCGTGATGGAAATGTCGTCGGGAACTTGCAGGTCCATTTCCTTGGCGGCCCGCAGGGCACCCAAGGCCAGCACGTCATTCACGCACATCACCGCTGTCGTGTCGGGGGCTGACGCCAGCGCCTCTCGAAGGGCCGTTCCGCCGTTTTCAATGCCGTAGGGTGTTTGGATCAGCAGCAATTCATCCCGGTCCAGTCCCGCCTCAGTCATGGCCAACTTGATCCCTTCGACCCGGTCGCGGGCCCTGTCATTCGACACGATCGGCGCCGAGATACACGCGATCTTGCGATGGCCTTGTTGGATCACCAAGCGGGCAAGGTCGGCCATTGCGCTCTTGTTGTCAAAGCCGATGGACGGCTGCTCTTGGTCGGGATCATAAGACCATGCAACCAAGCATGGAACAGATCGGCGTCTGAGGAAGTCATAGATCGCCTTGTCGCGGTGGTAGCCAATCAGAAGCAAACCATCCGCACCGCGTGCCGCAAGCGCCCGGATCTGTTCCTCTTCGAGAGCTTCCTGATATGCGGATGAGGCAATCAGAAGCGTTTTGCCGTGGCGGCCGAGTTCTTCCTGAAAGGCTTGGATGCCTCGGGCAAAGACCGCGTTTTCCATTGTTGGAATAATCGCACCAAAGGTGTTGGTCTGCTTTGCCGCCAAGGTCTTGGCGCCAAAGTTGGGCGCATAACCAAGATCGGCCACGGCTTTCAGCACCCGCTTGCGGGTCTCACCCACCACCTGATCTGGCGAGTTCAGGCAGCGCGAAACAGTTGCGGTCGACACATTGGCAAGCCGCGCGACGTCGGCCAGTGTGGGGATGGGCGTGTCATGGGGTGCGTGATCCATACGCCGTTCCGCCTCGTTCTTTCGTGGTCTGGCCCTCGTGGAGAACGACCACCATTCCGGATCTGACAAGAGTAGCCACACACGCCGCTTCGCAGATGCAGCATCTTCGACGTCACATCTAAGCTTTTTCGGCGGGCAATGTAAACGCTTGCATGATTTTATGTAAGCGCTTACATTTTTTACGAATCGCCGAGTAATTAAGCGTCGGGAGGTGCTCAAATGGCTTTCATAATAGCTTCGCTATTGGTTGTGGCGTTCACGGTAAATGTAGCGATCGGGGCCATTGGAGATGGCCCTGTGGTGGGTAACGTAGCGGAAATGCTTGTGCTTCTTTCGGCCTCTGTGGCCTTCGTTGTAGGTATTCTGCAACGCGAAGCCCGTGCCAATGCTGCCAATAAAATCAAACAATAACGCGTTTCAATGGGAGGAAACATAATGAAAGAGATCAACAAGGAAGTCGCTTCGGTCGAGCGTCGGAATTTCCTGAAACTTGCAGGAACCGGCAGCTTTACAGCGGCGCTGGTCGCTGGTGCGGGCGGCATGCTCTGGTCGGATGCGGCCGTGGCGCAGACCGCCGGAGAAGAGCGTGAGCGCGAAGCCGCCGCCGATCACATCATGACCTTGGCAACCGCCTATGTTCTTGGCGCATCGCGCAGCTATCCGATCATGCAGCTGGACCTCAAAGAGAACATCCAGAACATGACCAACGGCAAGGTCTACGTACGTCTGGCCCCCGGTGGTCAGCTTGGCGCAGGTGGCGCGCTTGCGCAGGCCGTGCAGTCGGGAACGATCCAGTGCGCGCAGCACAGCCTTGCCAACTTCGCTCCGTTCGCTTCGGCCGTTGATCTGATCAACCTGCCGTATTTCTGCGGCTCCAACCAGCGTTTCACCAACCTCACCAGCTCGGACGCATGGAAGTCCGAAGTCGATCCGCGCATCGCGGCGTCCGGCTTCAAGTCGCTGTTCTACATCGTGATCGACCCGCGCGTCGTCGCCGTGCGTCAGGGTGGCAGCGCCATCATCACCCCGGCCGACATGGCAGGCGTGAAGTTCCGCGTTCCCGGCTCTGCGATGTTGCAGCAGTATTACAGCATGGTTGGTGCCAACCCGACCCCGGTCGCATGGGGCGAAACCCCCTCGGCCATCCGTCAGGGTGTGGCCGACGCGCTTGACCCATCGGTGGGCGCGCTTCACGTCTTCGGCTTTGGCGAGATACTCAGCCACGTGACCTTCACCCAAGCGGTGCCGGACAGCCAGGTCTATTCGGTCAACCTCGAATGGTTCGAAAGCCTGCCGATGGATGTGCAGCAAGGCATCGAGTTTGCGGGTGAGATCACCCAAGCGCAGAACCTTGCCAAGGTGCCGGCGGCACGTGCCTACGCCATGTCCGAACTGATGGGCAACGGTGTGGAATTCCACTCGCTGACCCAAGACCAGCTGGCCGAGTGGCAGGCAGCAGGCGGCTATCAGAGAAGCGAATGGGACGAGTTCAAGATGGAGCTTGCCGGTTCGATGGAAACGTTCGCGCGTCTCGAAGAAGCTGCGGGCACCATGGGCCGTTATTACGTCCACGACGCCTGAGGCACATGGACCAGCGCCACATCGGCGCTGGTCCCCACCCATTCCATGACAAGTGCGCAGAAAATGCGGCGGACGACAGGTGAACTGCGTCCGGACGGGGGGCTCCATGTCAAACTTCTACAAGGCCTTAGACAAGAACGGTGAGCGGTGGCTGCTGCTTGTGTTCTATGTGATGCTGGTTGGCACGATGTTCATTGAGGTCGTCCGGCGAGAGGTGTTTTCCTACTCCTCGATCTGGGGCGAAGAAATGGTTCGCTATTCCTTCATCTACCTCGCGTGGATCGGTGCGGCGGCGGCCGTCAAGGAACGTGGGCACATCCGCATCGACGTGATCATGAATTACGTCCCCCGGATCGTGAAGACGCTGCTCTACATCTTCGGCGACATCATCATGTTCGTCGTCGCGGCGGTCGCGCTCTACTGGTCATGGGAAGCGGTGCACATCTCTTGGAAATTTGGCTCCGTCACGCACGGATTGCGAGTTTCCCAGGTTTTCTTCCTGTTCGCTGTGCCATTCGGCTTCGCATTGGTGATGCTCCGGCTGATCCAGTCCTTCCTCCGGGATCTCTCCGATCTTCGTAACGGGCGTGCCGTTTACGAAGGCGACAAGCTCTTCGACTGAGGGGGAACACACATGCTTTGGCAACAACTCCAGAACCAGACGGTCATCCTCGGTTGGGATTTCTACATTCCGATCATGGTGTTCGTCGTCCTCGTGGCGCTTGCGGTCCCGGTTTGGGCCTCCATCGGTGCCGCCGCAATCCTGATGCTGATGATCTCGGGCGCCCTTCCTTTGTCGTTGCTGGGCGAAAGCCTTTTTCACGGCATCGACCATTTCGCCTTGACCGCCGTGCCGCTCTTCATCCTGACGGGTGACGTGCTGGTCCGAACCGGGCTCAGCAAGAAATTCCTCGACGTCGCGGAGGCGATCACCTGCTGGGCCAAGGGCGGCTTCGGGTCTGCCACAGTGCTTGTGTGTGGCATGTTCGCGGCAATCTCGGGCTCCGACGCGGCAGGCGCCGCTGCCGTGGGTCGCATGACAATCGACCGTCTGGTCGAAAGCGGTTATCCCCGCCCCTATGCCTGTGCGCTGGTGGCCGCAGGTGCCTGTACCGGCATCCTGATCCCGCCCTCGATCGCCTACATCATCATCGGCCTTGTTCTGGGCGTGAACGTCTCGATCCTTTTCCTAGCCGCTGTCATTCCCGGCTTGCTGGTGTTGCTGGCCATCCTCATCACCAATACGCTGGTCAACCGTCGCCATGCCTATGAAGGCGGCGGGTTGATGACGATGGGTGAATGGGCGGCGAACCTCTGGAAATCCCTGAAATCTGGCTGGTACGCGTTTCTTGTACCCGGCATTATCTTCTACGGGATCTTTTCGGGTAAGTTGACACCGACCGAGGCGGGCGCCGTCGCCGTTGTTGTCACCATCGCCATCGGTTTCATCATCGGCACGCTCAAGTTCTCGGATTTTCCGGCCATGCTGGTCAGTTCCGCCAAAGTGAACGGGGTAATCCTTCCGATCATCGCTTTTTCGCTCCCACTGGCTCAGGCGCTGTCGATCCTCGGTGTGCCGCAAGGCTTCGTTGCGGCTGCGACGGGCTTCAGTGAGGAACCATGGGTTCTGATCCTGATGATGATCCTGATCTTGATCGCGGCGGGCTGCGTCATGGAAACAACGCCCAACATCGTGATCCTCGCGCCGATCCTGTTCCCGCTCGCGCAGCAGATCGAGATGAACGAGATCCAGTTCTGCATCATGATGATCACGGCTCTGGGGGTGGGCTTCATTACGCCGCCCCTTGGCCTCAACCTGTTCGTGGTGTCCGGGATAACGGGGGAATCCATCCTCAAGATCGCCGTCCGAGCCATCCCGTTCGTGGGATTCATGCTCTTCGTGACCTTGCTGATCGCCTATATCCCCGCGATTTCCACCGCCCTTCTGCCCGACGTTTATCGATAGGACATCAGCCTCATGACCATTGAATACCTCAAGAAAGCCTCGCTTACCTCGACCAGTGGCGCATCGGATGTCCATGAGCTTGTCAAGGGCATGCTGGATGAGATCGAGGCCGGCGGCGACGCCAAGGCCTTGGAATATGCGGCCAAGCTGGACAAGTACGACGGTCCTGTGCTGCTGTCGCAGGCCGATATCGACGCGGCGATCGCGCAGGTCCCCGAGAAGATCAAGGCTGATATCCGCTTCAGCCATGCCAACGTCAAACGCTTTGCCGAGGCGCAAAAGGCGACGCTTGTCAATGTCGAGGTCGAGGTCGTTCCCGGCATGATCGCAGGGCAAAAGACCATCCCGGTGGATGCTGCGGGCTGCTATGTGCCCGGCGGGCGTTACAGCCATATCGCCAGCGCCATCATGACGGTGACCACCGCCAAGGTCGCAGGCTGCAAGCATATCGTTGCCTGCTCTCCGCCGCGCCCGGGCGTCGGCATTGCGCCCGCAATCGTCTATGCGGCCCATATCTGCGGCGCGCACAAGATCCTTGCTATGGGCGGCGTGCAGGGCGTGGCGGCGATGACCTTTGGTCTGTTCGGGCTTCCCGAAGCCAACATCCTTGTCGGCCCCGGCAATCAGTTCGTAGCTGAAGCCAAGCGTATCTTGTTCGGGCGCGTCGGGATCGACATGATCGCAGGTCCCACCGACAGCCTGATCTTGGCTGACAAGACCGCCGATCCGATGGTTGTCGCTACCGACCTCGTCGGGCAGGCCGAGCATGCTACAACTCGCCTGTCTGGTTGGTGACCGATGACCGCCATGTCGCTGAGGAAGTCATGCGGATTGTGCCCACTCTTATAAATGATCTGCCCGAGGTGAATTGCGACAACGCGACCAAGGCGTGGCGCGACTATGCCGAGGTCATCCTCTGCGCGGATCGCGAAGAAATGGCCGCCACATCGGATTCCTACGCCCCTGAACACCTTACCGTGCAGGCCGAAGATCTGGATTGGTGGTTGGACCGGCTTACCTGCTATGGGTCGCTGTTCCTTGGAGAAGAAACCACTGTGGCCTTTGGCGACAAGGCATCGGGCACCAACCACGTGCTTCCGACCAGCCGTGCCGCGACCTATACCGGCGGCCTGTCGGTTCACAAATACATGAAAATCGTGACATGGCAGCGGTCCACCCGCGAGGGTGCGAAACCGATTGCCGAGGCCACTGCGCGGATCGCCCGGCTTGAGGGTATGGAAGGACATGCGAGGACGGCCGATATCCGTCTGGCCAAGTTCTTTCCCGACGAGGTCTTTGACCTGACGGCCGAAGACTGATCCATGGCTAACGGCGCTCAAATTGACCTGACCGGACACGTGGCCTGCGTGACCGGGGCCAGTTCCGGTCTTGGCCGCCGCGCCGCCGTGGTTCTGGCGCAGGCCGGAGCCAAGGTGGTCGCGGTCGCGCGGCGCGCCGAGGCATTGGCGTCGCTCGCTGAAGAGGCGCCGGGAAGCATCGCGGCCTTGCCATGGGATCTGACAGACCGTTCCGGGCTTTCCGAACTTGCACGGGAAGCTGCCAAACCCTTTGGTGCACCCGATATTCTGGTGCACGCGGCAGGCATCAACACACGCGAGATCGCCGATGAGGTGACGCCCGAGGGGTGGGACATCACGCTTAACCTCAACCTTGCGGTGCCCTTCTTTCTGTCGCAGCATCTTGTGCCCGCGATGAAGGCAAAGGGATGGGGCCGGATCGTGAATTTTGCCTCGCTTCAAACGCACCGGGCGTTTCCGGGCGGACTGAGCTATGGTGCATCAAAAGGTGGGGTGGGGCAGTTGACCCGCGCCATGGCCGAGGCGTGGTCACGCGACGGCATCATGGTCAATGCCATCGGGCCGGGGTTCTTCCGGACTGAGCTGACGGCGGCGGTGTTCAACGATCCAGAGCGCGCGGCGCGCAATGCCGCGCAAACCTGCATCGGGCGCAACGGCGAGCCGGAAGATATCGACGGCCCGCTGGTTTTCTTCTGCTCGGACGCCTGTGGCTATGTGACCGGGCAAGTTCTTATGGTCGACGGGGGGTTCACCGCAAAATGAAAGCACTTGTGTACACGGCCCCCGAGGCATTGGATTACCGCGACGTGCCCGACCCTGTGCCGGGCGACGATCACCACCTGATCCACATCGACAGCGTTGGCATCTGCGGCTCGGACATGCACGCCTATCTGGGCCATGATGATCGTCGGCCGGCGCCGCTGATCCTTGGGCATGAGGCGGCGGGGACCGTCGTCGGCGGCCCGATGGATGGCGCGCGCGTCACCATCAACCCACTGGTCACCTGTCAGACCTGCGCGGCCTGCCGTGCGGGCCGTGACAATCTGTGTTCCACGCGGCAGATCATCTCGATGGCGCCGCGCGAAGGCGCCTTTGCGCAAATGGTTGCCATGCCCGGTCGAAATCTCGTGCGCGTCCCCGATGACGTAACGCTGGAGACGGCCGCCCTTGCGGAACCCGTCGCGGTCAGTTGGCACGCCGCGCGCCTCGGACTTGAAGCCTTGCCCGATGACATGGTCCAATCGGCGCTGGTTATCGGGGGGGGCGCCATCGGTGTGGCCGCCGCGATCAGCCTGATCGCGCAAGGCATGCCAAACGTGACGCTGATCGAGCCGAACCCGCTGCGGCGCGCCTACCTGAACCTCGATGTGCGGATCACGGTGCTTGCCCCCGATGATATCAAGGGCGAGATATTCGACCTGACCGTGGATGGCGTCGGCTATGATGGCACCCGCGCCACAGCCAGTGCCGCGACGCGGCCGGGCGGGGTGATCTTGCATATCGGACTTGGCGGCGGCACGGCAGGTCTGGATATCCGCCGCATGACGCTGCAGGAGATCACCTTCGTCGGAACCTATACCTATACCGCGCAGGATTTCCGCGATACCTGCGCGGCCATGTTCGATGGGCGGCTTGGGCCGCTCGATTGGACAGAAACGCGCCCGCTCAGCGACGGCGCGCGCGCCTTCGCTGATATCCGTGAGGGCCGGATTGCCGCACCCAAGATCATTCTCAAACCCGCCTAAACTGGAGTCGTCTATGCCCGAAACCAAACCCATCCCGAACGAGATCCCGCAGCTTCTGGTTCACGAAGCCGCGGACAATGTTGGCGTAGTCGTTGTCGAAGGCCTCACCGCAGGCACCGACATGCTGTGCTGCATCACTCACGACAATTCGACCTTTCGCTTGACGGCAAAGGACGATGTGCCGATCGGCCACAAGATCGCGCTGAGCGATCTCAAGGCTGGCGACACTGCGATTAAATACGGCGAAGACATCGGCAAGATCATCGCCGATATCGGCCAGGGCGAGCACGTCCACACGCATAACTGCAAAACGAAACGCTGGTAAGGACACCAAAAATGGCATCGAAATATTCCAACATCACTGTCCATGGCTACCGGCGCGAAAATGGCCGGGTCGGCGTGCGCAACCACGTCATCATCCTGCCAGTGGACGACATCTCCAATGCCGCTTGCGAGGCCGTTGCCAATAACGTCAAAGGCACCATGGCGATCCCGCATGCCTATGGCCGCCTGCAGTTTGGCGAAGACCTCGACGTGCATTTCCGCACCATCATCGGCACTGGCGCAAACCCCAATGTCGCCGCCGTCGTGGTGATCGGGATCGAGCCCGGCTGGACCAAACGGATCGCTGACGGCATTCGCCTGACGGGTAAGCCGGTGGCCGAATTCTCGATCGAGCAGAAGGGCGATTTCGAGACCATCCGCGCCGCCTCCTGGGCCGCCAAGGAGTTCGTGCATCACGCGACCGAATTGCAGCGTGAAGAATGCTCCATCAACGAGCTGTGGGTTTCCACCAAATGCGGCGAAAGCGATACGACCACCGGTCTGGGATCCTGCCCGACGGTCGGCAACATGTATGACAAGCTTCTACCCGAAGGCATTACCGGCTTTTTCGGCGAAACCTCGGAGATCACCGGGGCCGAGCATATCTGCAAGGAGCGCGCCATCAGCGCCGAGGTCGGCGAGCGCTGGTACAAGATGTGGAAGGCTTATCAGGATGACGTGATCTTCGCGCATCAGACCGATGACCTGTCCGACAGCCAGCCCACCAAAGGCAACATCGAAGGTGGTCTGACCACAATTGAGGAAAAGGCCCTTGGGAATCTGGAAAAGATCGGGCGCACCTCGCGCTACATCGACATCCTGGAACCTGCCGAGGCACCGGGTAAGGGCGCGGGCCTCTACTTCATGGACTCGTCCTCTGCGGCTGCGGAATGTGTGACCCTCATGGCCGCCGGTGGCGCCGTGATCCACACCTTCCCAACGGGTCAGGGCAACGTGGTCGGCAACCCGATCGTGCCGGTGATCAAGATCACTGCGAACCCACGCACCGTGCGGACGATGAGCGAGCACGTGGATGTGGATGTCTCGGGCATCTTGCGCCGCGATCAGACCATCGATGAGGCTGGCGACGCCCTGATCGAGATGATCCGCCGGACCGCAAATGGCCGCAACACCGCCGCCGAGGCGCTTGGACACCGGGAATTCTCGATGACCAAGCTTTATCGCAGCGCATAATGTCTTGTTGGGCGGGTCCTTGGCGGGGTCCGCCCATCGCAATACAATGCCGCAACATTCCGCGCGCGAGGGTCTGCCGGTGACCGAAACGACCGTTATCTCAATTTCCCATGCAAAAGACCTGATCCATGCTGCCCTTACGGCGGCGGGTGTTCCCGCGGACGTCGCCGCTTCCGTGTCTGAGGCGCTGGTTGCGGCCGAGGCCGAAGGTCAGGTGGGTCACGGCTTCTCTCGTCTGGGCGACTACGTTTCCCAAGTGCGGTCCGGCAAGGTCAATGTCGATGCCAAGATCACCTTGCGCGCGCGCGGACCTGCTTCGCTTTTGATCGACGCTGACCAGGGGTTCGCCTTTCCCGCGCTTGATGTCGCCTTGGCGGCCGGAATTCCGCTGGCCAAAGAGACCGGTATCGCGGTCATGGCGGTGGCCAATTCGCATCATTGCGGTGCGCTGTCGGTGCAGGTGGAAAAGATGGCTGCGGCGGGGCTGATCGGTATCATGGTTGCCAATGCCCCCAAAGCGATTGCGCCTTGGGGTGGGACAAAACCGCTTTTTGGCACGAACCCCATCGCCTTTGCGACGCCGCAAGCCAATGGCGCGCCCTTGGTGATCGACTTGTCGCTGTCACGGGTCGCACGTGGCAAGGTCATGAATGCGCACAAGGCGAACGAGCCGATCCCTCTTGGGTGGGCGCTTGATGTCTTTGGCAAGCCAACAACAGATCCCGAGGCCGCGCTTGCGGGAACGATGCTGCCGATCGGGGAGGCGAAGGGCACCGCGCTGGCGCTGATGGTCGAAATCCTTGCCGCCGCCTTTACCGGGAGCGCCTTCAGCCATCAGGCTGGATCGTTCTTCAGTGCCGATGGCCCCGCCCCACGGGTTGGACAGACCCTGATTGCACTGCGTCCCGATGCCGAAAGCGATTTCCTTGCCCGGGTAAGTGAACTGCTCGCGACGATCGAAGCGATGGACGGCGTCCGCCTGCCCGGAGCGCGCCGCCGGCAGGTTATCCAAAAAGCCGAAGTCGAGGGGCTGTCGGTCCGCACACCGCTGATCACGCTTGCCAGAAGTTTGGCAAATGCCGAACCCGAAGCCAGCGCTCAATCCAACAGGACAGATATCACGTGATTGCCTCTCTGACGCTGCGCAAATGGAAATCTGATGCCGGTTCGCTGATGCCGGGCATTCTTGTCGCGGTTATTATCGCAATGGCTAGCCGCTTCGTTTCCGAGCACTACGGCGCGCCATCGATGTTGCTGGCGCTGCTGTTCGGGATCAGTCTGAATTTCCTCGCATCCGACCCGCTATGCGGGCCGGGCATTGCCCTGAGCGCCCGCACCTTGTTGCGCTTGGGCGTGGCCCTTTTGGGGCTGCGCATCAGTTTCGACATGGTAGGCCAACTTGGCTGGCCAATCGTCACGTTGGTGGTTGTGATGGTGCCCCTAACCATCGGTTTTGGTCTTCTGGCATCACGGTTCTTCGGGTTTCAGTATCGGTTCGCCTTTCTATCTGCCGGTGCGGTTGCGATCTGCGGCGCCTCGGCCGCGCTCGCCATTGCCGCGATCTTGCCCAAGGATGAAAAATCCGATGATCGACTGGTCTTTACAGTCGTCGGCGTGACCATCCTGTCGACCGTTGCAATGATCGTCTATCCGATCCTCAGCGCCGGATTGGGTTTTGACGATGTGACGGCGGGGATCTATCTGGGCGCCACCATTCATGATGTTGCACAAGTGGTGGGTGCCGGGTTTTCGATCTCGGACGAAGCTGGCGAGACCGCAACGCTTGTGAAGCTTCTGCGCGTTGCGATGCTGGCTCCGGTGGTGGTGCTGGCGTCCCTCGTCTTGCGAAGCGTCTCCAGTGTGGAGACGTCTGGCCCGCGCCCTCCGTTGATACCGGGGTTCGTGTTGGCCTTCATTGTGTTGGCGACACTCAATTCCCTGACGACCTTGCCCGCCCCGGTTCTGGCGCTCGCTATCGACGGGTCGGGGTGGCTCCTGTTGACGGCGATTGCGGCGGTGGGACTGAAGACGCGCCCGGCGGAGATTTTGAAAGTTGGCAGACCTGCAGCCGCCCTGCTTGTCGCCGAAATCCTGTTCTTGGCTGTGGTGGTCGGGCTTGCCCTGACGCAACTGCCCATCATCCCAACTTGATCCCCAAGACGGAGACCCGATCATGCCGAACTCCATCATTATTCCCATTGCCATCGACCATGAACCGATCGTGGCCGATAAAATCGCGGCCGCCCGTCGGAATTTGGCACCCGGCGGACGGATCACTCTGCTAACTGTTCTTGAGCAGATATCAGGATTTGCCGCCGAATTCGTAACCGTGAAACCCGAAAACCATCTGACCGCCCGCGTGATGGAACGCCTCAAGGCGGTGGCGGGCGATGCGCCTGATATCGACTGCATGGTCGTGACCGGAAAACCCGGACTGCGCATTACCGAGGTGGCCCGCGAGATCGGGGCCGACCTGATTATTGTGGGGGCCCACCGTCCGAACGCGGTCGACTACTTTCTTGGATCGACCGCCGCCCGCGTTGCGCGGCGCGCGTCTTGTTCAGTCTACATTTTTCGCGTGGACGACACTGTCACGACCGCGACTTCTGATTCATCGCAGGGGTAGCCAGAGTGACAAAGGCACGGCGCGCAACAGGCATATCTCGGCCCTCGGCGTCCCGAAAAGGCTCTGGGAAAGACATCTCGGCACCGGGGCAGGGCGATGGCAGCAGCCTGAACGCGAAACCATACGACCCGCGCCGGTTGTCCTATGCCACGACGTTCACGAACCCGGTCCAGCAGGCGATTATCCAAGCAATCGAGCTTGTCACCGCGAAGCCGCAGCTGCTGCGCCGTATCCGCAGGTTCGAAAGCATGGGGGTTCCGGATGGGCAACCCTTCTGGGGGCAGGCGCTTGGCGTAATGGGGATCGAAACGCAGACGCCCGAGCCGGAAATCGAGCGAATTCCCCGCACTGGCCCTTTGGTAATCACCGCGAACCACCCGCACGGGCTTGTGGATGGGATGGTGTTGGCCGAAATGGTTGGCCGGGTTCGGACGGATTACAAGATCCTAACGCGATCGCTGCTGACGGGTCTGGTCGAGATCGACAGGTTCATGCTGCCGGTGCCGTTTACCCATGATCCCGATGCCCTAAGCAAGAACGTCGAAATGCGCCGTTTGGCGATGTGTCATCTGGCCGATGGCGGGGCGGTCATCTTGTTTCCGGCAGGTGTCGTGGCGTCCGCCGACACATGGTTCGGGCCTGCGATCGAAAGGGATTGGAATGCATTCACCGCCAAGCTGATACAACGCTCCCGCGCACAGGTCTTGCCGATCCGCTTTCCCGGACAGAACAGTCGCGCATATCAAATCGCAAGCCGGATTTCACCGACGCTGCGGCAAGCTTTGCTGCTTTATGAAGTGCGCCATGTTCTGGACAAGGCGCAGCGACCGATTGTGGGTGATCTGATTGCTCCGCAGGACCTTGAAGGTTGGGTCGGCAACCCTATGGGCTTCATGCGGTGGCTGCGGGCCAAGACGCTGTCCCTGAGCGTCGAGCAGGAGTGAGCGCCGTCCTAACCTGAAGGCTTTCGCCGTCCT
>Ga0075467_10002193_pt1 | contig 15552 bp, 13 predicted proteins | sample DEB08_DNA_9_FD_75067 | JGI IMG/M metagenome (GOLD analysis project Ga0075467, IMG submission 75067) | Aqueous microbial communities from the Delaware River and Bay under freshwater to marine salinity gradient to study organic matter... | ecosystem: Environmental > Aquatic > Marine > Coastal ... | reverse complement strand
CCGGCAAAGGCATCAATTCTAGCCTGCTTTTCTTCTTCTTGTCCCATTGATGCCCATGTGTCAGTTACAACCCAATCTGCACCCGTTACCGCGGCTTCAGGTTTATCATAGAGTTCGATGCGGGCTTTATTTTCCTCAACAAGGTGTTGGTTAGGCTGGTAGCCATCGGGGCAAACAATACGCAGGTTAAAATCACACTGACGGGCAGCGTTGATATAAGAGTGGCACATATTATTGCCGTCACCGATCCACACCACAGTTTTTCCTTGTGGGTCGCCCCTATGTTCCACATAGGTTTGAATATCGGCTAATAGTTGGCAGGGATGATAGCTATCAGTTAGGGCATTAATAACGGGTACAGTTGAATGTTTGGCAAAGTCCTCAACAATATCGTGACCAAAGGTTCGAATCATAATGATATCGACCATGCTTGATATAACGCGGGCTGAATCTTGAATAGGTTCGCCACGGCCCAGTTGTGTATCAGTAGAAGATAAAAATAAACCTGTGCCTCCCAGTTGGGCAATGCCGGCTTCAAATGATACTCGCGTACGAGTGGATGATTTTTCGAAAATCATGCCCAGCACTTTGCCATCGAGTGTCTTTTGGGCAGTTTCGTTACGATGCTGCTGCTTCAACTCAATGGCACGCTGAATAACGGTTTTTAATTCTGTTGGCGACAAGTCCAGTAAGGTTAAAAAATGTCTAGCCATAGTGTGTTATTCCTATAAATCTTCTTACTTTGCTATAAGCAAAAAATGTAAATAAAAAGTACGAACAAAAAGCTCGACTTTTGTAAGGTAAGTGTTAATTAATAAGTGAAGCAATAATCTCGATAACCTGGTCTGCTTCTGCTTCCGACATGATCAGAGGCGGTAATAAACGGATGACATTGCCCGCAGTAACATTAATTAACAAACCCTTGTCAGCCGCTTGTTTGACTAGCTCAGGGCAAGGTCGGTTTAGCTCAATGCCAATCATGAGGCCTTTTTGGCGAAATTCTTTTACTTCCGTTTTATCGCTAAACGCTTGCTTAAAGCCTTCAGCAAAATAGTGGCCTAAAGCGCTTACCTGTGAGCACAGTTGCTCTGTTTCTATAGTATTGATGACCGCGCTCACAACGGCACAGGCAACAGGGTTGCCGCCGTAAGTTGAACCATGATTTCCCGGCTGTAATATAGCGTTAGTTTTTCCTTGCGTTAAGCAAGCACCTACAGGGAAGCCGTTGCCTAAGCCCTTGGCCGTCGTTAAGACATCGGGTTTGATGCCATAAGCTTGGTGGGCAAAGTGTGTGCCGGTACGAGCATTACCAGACTGAATTTCATCTAGCATTAACAGCCAATCATTTTTATCACAAAGCTTTCTTAATGCAGGTAAGTAAGTGTCATCGGCTATTTGAATACCGCCTTCGCCCTGAACGGGCTCGACCAGTATTGCCACAATATCGTTATGGTTCGACAAGGCTTCAATTGCATCAATATCATTAAAAGGAACATGAATAAACCCTTCTAATAAAGGCGTAAAACCCTGCTTAACCTTAGGATTTGCCGTAGCGGATAGCGTTGCCATGGTGCGCCCATGGAAGCTGTTGTTCATGGTAATAATAGTGGGTACCACGACACCTTTCTCTTTGCCATATTTACGGGCAATCTTGATGGCGGCCTCATTAGCTTCAGCGCCAGAATTGGAAAAGAAGGCGCGTTCCATACCGCTAACGCGGCATAAGTCATCAGCAGCCTGCTGTTGAGCCGGTAAATTATATAAGTTAGACGTATGCAGCAAAGTTGAAGATTGCGCAGCAATGGCCGCCGTAACAGCCGGGTGACAATGCCCGAGTCCACAGACAGCAATACCGGCGAGTGCATCTAGGTAGTCTTTACCTTCATCATCCCATACGCGACACCCGCTACCCTTAACCAAAGTTAGCGCGCGTTCACCATAGGTATTCATCAATGCTGCTGTCATCGTGTTGTCTATTTTTAATGTGTGGGTGGCAGAGTTAAACTGCCAAAACTAAAAAAGGCAGCGGTTGCTGCCTGAATAAGCGCTTATTATCGTTTAAGTTACGAAGTTTGGCAATTGTGTATGCTGAGTACGATTATTTTGCCTAATCAGTATGAACGCTGATGCACCTAACGATTGAATTCGATAGAATAGCCCCAATTCTTACACCCAATATCATTGACTTTATAACTGAGGTACTTTTACCCATGGACATCATGGATACTATCAAGCAACAAATCGCAGACAATGCCGTTATCCTTTATATGAAGGGTTCGCCTAATGCACCACAATGTGGTTTTTCTATGAAGACATCACAGGCCGTTATGGCGTGTGGTAAAAAGTTTGCCTATGTTGATGTTCTGACTAACCCTGAGATTCGAGCTACTTTACCTAAGTATGCTGAATGGCCAACATTCCCCCAGCTATGGGTTGGTGGCGAGTTGGTTGGCGGTTGCGACATCGTGACTGAAATGCATACTGCTGGTGACCTTCAGCCCTTGATCGATGCAGCTGTTCCGGCTGAAGGTAGTGAGTCTTAATTGAATTGTCTCTTCGCCTGATTTAAATGACCATTCTAGGTTCGTCGGATGTATGTGATTTGCCAGCCTTGAGCTTATGTGACTTAAAGGTTGCGCTGCTTCAGACCTCTTTACATTGGCATAATCCTGAGCTTAACAGGCATGAGTTGAGTGCAAAATTAGCAAAACTCAAGGGTGAAGTGGATTTAGTTGTGCTTCCAGAAATGTTTACTTCTGGGTTTACTGCTCACCCTGAGACAGCCGGTAAAAGTAGTGAGACAGCGGATTGGATGTTAAACCAAGCCCGTTACCTTGGTGCGGCTGTTACCGGAAGTATCGCCTGTAAGCTTGATCTTGATGTGAATAGCCATCAGTTACCTGATAAAAAGCCCCTTTTTGTTAACCGTATGCTATTCGCAACATCGGCAGGTGAGTTATTTCATTACGATAAAGTCCACTTGTTTCGTATGGCCGATGAGCATAAGCGTTACCACGCTGGCGATAAAAAATGTATTGTTGAGCTAAAGGGGTGGCGGTTATTGTTAACGGTTTGTTACGACCTGCGCTTTCCTGTTTTTTGTCGAAATCGTGATGATTATGATGTGATGCTATGTGTAGCTAACTGGCCTGAGAGTAGGCGTCAGCATTGGCGTACTTTATTGGAGGCGAGAGCAATTGAAAACCAATCTTATGTCATTGGTGTGAATAGAGTGGGGACTGATGGTAATGGCCTAACTTATTCTGGTGACTCAATGGCGATAGATTTTCTTGGGAATAAGCTGATTGATCAAGCGGGCGAGTGGCTTGATGTGACTACTTTAAATAAGCAGCAGCAGCTAGATTATCGTCAACAGTTTCCCGTGTGGCAGGATGCAGACGATTTCAGTTTAACGTAAGTTTTTTGAAATTAAACCGATAATAAAAAAACCTTTGTTGAAATAAAAAATTAAATTTATAGGCGTGAAAATAATGAAGCAATTATCTTTTTTAGTAATAATAGTGCTAACAAGTTTCTCTTTTCTGGCAAGTGCGAATTCAGTTTCTCCATCTGAAATTCAGTCTCAAAGTTTGCCCGTCGATTCTGATCTCGATGGCGTTATTGACGAAATAGATGAATGTTATAAAACAGCTGCTGGTGTTAAGGTGGATTCTGTAGGTTGCCCTTTAGTAGTAAAAGATTTAAGGCAAATTAATTTAAATATTAATTTTGATTATGACTCTGCTGTCGTTAAGCCCGAGTTTTATAGCGAAGTAGAGCGGGTCGCTTTTTTTATGCGCGAAAACCCCACAACGCGAGTGATTATTGAAGGTCATAGTGATAGTGACGGTGCTGCAGCCTATAATAAAACGTTATCCAGCAAGCGTGCTCAAGCAGTGGCTAAAGTATTGGTTACAAAGTTTGGGATTAACGTGCTGCGTGTTACGGCTGTCGGTTTTGGTGAAGATCGCCCGCTGGTTTCAAATGATACTACAGCTAATAAGTCTAAAAATCGTCGAGTCGTTGCTGCCGTGCGTACCTTAAAAGAAAAGCGTGGCTAAATAGATTGTTTAGTGATTAACCATATTTTTTTATTATATTAACAACACAGGAAAGTTTATGTTAGAAAACATCCCTAATCTTGAGTCTGTAATCAGTCCCGAGATGATAAATCAGGCAACGACCTTCGTTATTGCTAATGGCGTCAAGATTGTCCTCGCTCTGTTTATATTTATCGTCGGTAAGTGGCTCGCTAAAAAAATTACCCTGTTTTTAGAGTGTCGTATGACCGCAAGCGGTGTTGATACTACTATTAGTAAATTTGTGAAGAATATTCTTTACTATGTAATGATGGTTATTATTGTTGTTGCGGTTTTGGGTCAGGTAGGTATTCAAACAGCCTCTTTTGTTGCCATTATTGGTGCTGCTGGTTTGGCCGTTGGTTTAGCGCTGCAAGGGTCTTTATCAAATTTCGCCGCAGGTGTATTGTTAATTTTATTTCGGTCAATCAAAGTAGGTGACTTTGTTGAAGTAGCGGGTGTTGCTGGCTCAGTTAAAGAGATTTCTATCTTTACAACAACACTAACAACAGGCGATAACAAAACCATTATTGTTCCCAACTCTTCCGTAATGGACAGTAATATTACTAACTACTCTACCCAATCGACTCGTCGCGTCGATTTAGTTGTTGGTGTTAGCTACGACTCTAATATTGAGCAGGTCAAAAATGAATTGCAAGCGATGGCTGAAGCAGATGAGCGTGTACTAAAAGATAAGCCTGTTACTATAGGTGTATCTGAACTGGCGGACTCCTCAGTTAACTTGGTTTTTCGCCCTTGGGTGAATAGCTCAGATTATTGGCCCGTCACCTTTGATCTCAATGAGAAAATCAAAAATCGTTTTCAAGAAATTGGTATTGGCATCCCTTATCCAACCATGGATTTGAATATTGCTAAAGCAGATTAATCTGCCCCTATTAAACTGATAAATTTATTTAATCGCTGGCTTTGTTAGCAACACGCTATTATAGCCAGCTATTAAGTTCTATCTCGGGCATTGCCCATCATACGTAAACTCTACACTTTTTTAGGAGAAAATCATGGCCGTACTTGTCGGTAAACCAGCACCAGATTTCACAGCGCCAGCGGTAATGGGTTCAGGTGATATTAATGAATCGTTTAATTTTGCGGCAGCGACTAAAGGTAAAAAAGCGGTTGTTTTCTTTTACCCATTAGATTTCACATTTGTTTGCCCGTCTGAGTTATTGGCGTTTGATAGCCGTATGGCTGAATTTGAAAAGCGTGGCGTTGAAGTGATTGGTGTTTCAATCGATAGCCATTGGACTCACAATGCATGGCGAAATACAGCAACGGATAAAGGCGGTATTGGTCCGGTTAAATATACCTTGGTTGCCGATATGAAGCACGAAATTTGCCAAGCCTACGACGTTGAGTCGGAAGGTGGTGTTGCATTTCGGGGTTCATTTTTAATTGATGAAGATGGTCTTGTGCGCCATCAAGTAGTTAACGATTTGCCTTTAGGTCGCGATGTTGATGAAATGTTACGTATGGTAGATGCTTTAGCATTTCATCAAAAGAATGGTGAAGTTTGCCCTGCTGGTTGGAAAGAAGGTGATAAGGGTATGACGGCTAATCCAGAAGGTGTTGCTTCATATTTAACAGATAATGCAAGTAACCTTTAAGTAGCCTTTAAGTAAGCGTTATTGCTTTATCTGGTCCAATAAAAAAAGCCCGCAGTGCGGGCTTTTTTTATAACGTTATTTTGCGAAAAAGTGGAGTAGCTATTTTTTAAAATCAATATCTTGCCCTAAGGGCCAGCCGCCTAATGTTTGCCAGCGGTTCACGATCGAGCAAAATAGCTCTGCTGTTTTTTGGGCATCATAGGCCGCAGAGTGTGCTTTGCGATTACTAAAATCAATTCCGGCAATCTCACAGGCTTTGGCTAGTACGGTATGACCGTAGGCCAATCCTGCCAATGTTGCCGTATCCATAACGGTGAATGGATGAAAGGGGTTGCGCTTAATTCTACAGCGATCGCTCGCTTCATTCATAAACCCTAAATCAAAGTGAGCATTATGGGCAACCATGACAGCTCGAGTGCAGTCATTGGTTTTAACCGCTTGTCTTATGATTTGAAACAAGTCAGTTAAGGCCGATACTTCAGGCTCCGCTTCTCGGTTCCCGCTCTCTAGGTCTATACCGGTAAAGTCTAAGGCTGCTTCTTCTATGTTGGCATTAGGGAAGGGTTCAATATGATAGCTGACCACATCGCTAATACTTAATATACCGTTGCCGTCCATGGACAATATTGCTGCTGCAACTTCTAATAAGGCATCGGTTTTTGCGTTAAAACCCCCAGTTTCAACGTCTACTACAACCGGCAAAAAGCCTCGAAAGCGGTCTGCTAGGAAGGTCGATGATTCGAAATTAGTCACTCTGAATCCTTGGTCTATAATGTCAATATAAGTTTAAAGGTAGGTGTAAAGGTAAGTGTAAATATAGTTACTATGCGATTTTGGCTTATTCTAGCCTACCGTTAGTTACGGCCAAGGCCGCAAATATGTGGCAGGGCGCTATCCTACAGAAAAAGGGGTATTAATTATAGTTAAGCTTAGTATTCATTATGCGGTAAAGCTTGGGTCGATGTGGCCGATAACATTCCTATGTATTCTATTCAATATTTCATAATATCTGCCTTGCGACTAGCCACAGCGCTACTATTACTATGTTCTAGTGTGGCGCTACAGGCATCGGTACAGTTCGCCACGCGTACAGAATCGGTGAAGTGGGAGTCGGAAGGGTCAAAGTTTTATTGCCGGCTATCCCATGATGTTGAAGGGTTTGGGCAGGCTGTATTTGAGCGTGAGGCAGGAGAGGCAACACGCTTTTATCTTAAATCTCAAATGCCTAGAATGAAAACAGGTAAAGCCGCGTTAGTATCAAGGGCGCCGGCGTGGTCATCATCTGCAACGGCCAATACTCTGTCGATGGTAACGGTTAGAGAAAGCACGACCCCAATTAAGATAGGGCGAAAGTTGTCGGAGCGTATGTTAGCGGAGCTGCAAAGAGGCATGCTGATAGATTTTAAGCGGCAGCCATTATACGGTGGTTCTCAATTGTTACAGGTCACGCTATCGAGTATTGGGTTTGGTCATAGCCATAAGGACTATCTAGGTTGTCAGGGTGATTTGTTACCCGTTAATTATAAGCAGGTCAGAAAGTCGACACTGTATTACGATGATGAAGATGAGGATTTGCAAAAAGCCGCTCAACAGCGTCTTGACCTGATTGTGGAGTATGCGATTGAAGACCCATCAATTAAGACCTTTTATATCGATGGGCATACTGATAGCCAAGGCATACGCAACGAAAACTTACTGAAATCGCAGCGTCGAACCGAAAAAGTAATGGATTACCTTATTGAAAAGGGGATCGATAAAGAGAGAATAGTCGCTCGCTGGCATGGAGAGCGTTATCAGGTGAAGAGCAATCAGAGTACAAAGGGTAGAGCAAAAAATCGTCGAGTGACGGTGAGGTTAAGTAAGGAGCTACCGAATATTCTGGTTCAATCGGAAAGCCCCGATGTGGATTTGCCTGAAGTTCAAGCAGAAAAATAGTAATATTGCTGTATGAGGTCGCTGCATCAAAACACTAAATAAGTTGTTTTTATTTAGTTCTGGTATCATCCGCTTAGTTAACCCATTCTAATAAAACTTTACTACGTGAGGCAGCCATGTCGACTACCGCTATTGTTATCATTGTTATTCTAGTTTTACTCATTGTCTATATTATAGGTATCTATAATCGTTTAGTCAGTTTGAAAAATCGCTACCAAAATGCCTTTGCTCAGATTGAAGTTCAGCTAAAGCGTCGCTACGATTTAATCCCTAATTTAGTTGAAACCGCTAAGGCCTACTTGAAGCATGAAAGTGGAACGCTAGAAGCGGTAGTGAATGCACGCAATCAAGCCTTAACCGGGTTAAAAAATGCGTCTGCTGATCCTTCCAATGCATCTGCAATGGATATGCTCAGCCAAGCAGAGGGTATGTTGGGTTCGGCATTAGGTAAATTGAATATCGTTGTAGAAGCCTATCCCGATTTAAAAGCCAACGAAAATATGATGCAGGTTTCAGAAGAGTTGACCACGACCGAAAATAAAGTCGCTTTTGCTCGACAAGCGTTTAACGATGCGGTGACTCAATACAATGAGTATCGCCAAAGCTTTCCTCCCATCTTTTTTGCGGTTAAGTTCGGCCATCCACAAGATGCAACTTTACTTGAATTTGCCGACAGTGCAGAGTTTCAAGCTGCACCAAAAGTTAGTTTTTGATTTTTTCGTAAAGCACTAAAATGAATTTTTATGAACACCAAGAGCGTGCCCGCAAGCAAACGGGCCGTCTCGTCTTTCTTTTTATAGTAGCCCTTATCTTATTAGTGATGCTGACGGCATTTGTTATTGCTGCGATTGCTTTTATGCTCGGCCTTTATTCTTCGCCGGTTAATAATTACGGAGTAGGGCAATCGCTATGGGATGTTGTAGGCTCGGTGTTAAGTTGGCAGTACTTGGGTAGTATTACTTTAGCGGTTACTGCTGTTGTATCGCTTTCCGCTTTATTTCGTATGGCACAACTATCCTCCGGCGGTAAGGTAATCGCTGAACAGTTGGGGGGGTATTTATTAAATACGAATCCGCGTAATGCTTTAGAAAAAAGATTGCTTCATGTTGTAGAAGAAATGGCTATAGCGGCTGGGACACCCGTTCCTAGTGTGTATTTAATTGATGAACCAGGCATTAATGCCTTTGCCGCCGGTCACCAGCCTGCTGATGCGGTAATTGGTGTCACGCGTGGTGCCATTGAGCAGCTAAACCGGCAAGAGCTTCAGGGGGTTATTGCACATGAGTTTAGTCATATCTTAAACGGAGATATGCGTTTAAATCTGCGTTTAATCGGCATGATCTATGGCATTATTGTGATTGCCCTAGCGGGCCGTTACTTATTGAGAGGTAGTAGCCATACTATAAACCGTTCTGGAAAAGGCCGAGGTGCCGTATTAGGGTTTGGTTTAGTTCTTGTTGCCTTAGGGTATTTAGGCATTTTTTTTGGAAACCTTATTAAAGCCGCTATTTCTCGTCAAAGAGAATTTTTAGCCGATGCATCTGCAGTGCAGTTTACGCGAAGTAATGAAGGTATTAGTGGTGCATTAAAAAAGATTGGCGGCCAATCTTCGCAAGCGCTTTGGCAGGAACACGACGCCGAAGAAATTAGCCACATGTTATTTTCCCAGGGTTTGCAATTTAGTTTTTTTAACAAATTCATGGCAACTCATCCGCCTCTTGATAAGCGTATTCAGCGCATCGATCCAGGCTGGAATGGAAGGTTTACCCTTTCATCGCCTAATTATAATGACAATGAAAGCCCTGCTAAGCCACTAATTAATGAATTTAGTTCAAGTGGTTTAGCGTCTTCTGAATCTTTAATCGCTAACCTCGATGGGCCAATTCAGTTATCAGAGCTTAGTGTTAGTGCCAGCGCTTTACGCTTAACTACCTTGAGGTCCAGCTACAGTGATCTATACCGACAAATACATGAACCTTACACGGCTCGCGCTTTAGTTTATGCGCTGTTGATTGATCGGGGATTATCCAGTAGTGCCTACTCTGAGCCTAAAATAGCGCAGGAGCACGCACAGAAAAGTCAGTGGCTTGATATCCAAAAAAACCAAAGTTCATCATTGTTTGAGCAGACGCAAATTATTTTTGACCAAGTGCAAACGCTGAAACCTAATCAGTCTATATTGCTTCTTGATTTGGCTCTCCCAATACTAAAGTTGCTAACTGATCGGCAGTACCAAGATTTTAAACAGCAAATGTTGCGTTTAATTAAGATGGATAGAAAGATTGAGTTGCGTGAATGGGCTTTATTTAACTTGGTTAATTATTTTTGTCGACCAGTAAAAGTAAATTCTCTAAGTCTTTTGAGCTTAAAGCAGCGTAAGCCCGCGATAGCGAAGTTATTAGCCGCTTTGGTTAGATTAAATATAAACTCAGAAAAAGAGGCTGAAGCGTTATTCATTAAAGTGATAGAGAATGATTTGTCTTTTTCTTTAAGGTGGTATCCAGAGTCTGAGTTAACAATTCAATCGCTCAGTCAGTCCTTACAGCAACTTCGCAATATAAAGCCATTAGAAAAGCCTCGATTTTTAAAGGCATGCATTCACGTTGTAGAGCATGACGGTGTAATCGATGCCAGTGAATTAGATATCGTGAGTTGTATTGCTCAAGCGATGGACTGTCCTTTGCCTATGTCATTTTTATCCCCTGAAAGTATTTGATCTAAATTGTGTGTCAATGTTAAGTGGCGCATACATTTTTGATGTTATTTACCTCTGAACTATTGATCAATTGAAGCGTCAATAGAGGTGTAGATTTTCTACATAAAATTCACTTCTAACAGGTATTTAATGATGCAAAAAAAGAAATCAATGTTGTTGAGTAAACTAACCAAAACGTTGGCTCTAGGTGTGCCTGCGGTTGTGTTGAGTGGCTTTATGCCTCTCGAGGGCGTTTCTATTAGTAGCGCTAATGCTGGTGAAGCGAGCAAGTATAGCAGTGAAGCAAAATCTGAGGCTAAATCAGAAGCTAAGAAATATAGCTCTGAAGCCAAGTCTGAAGCCGAAGCTAAATCTGAGGCCAAGTCTGAAGCTAAATCAGAAGCCAAGTCCGAGGCAGAAGCAAAGTATAAATAATTATTCTTTTGCGAAAATAAAAAAAGGCTTTTTATAGTGATGTAAAAAGCGATGTAAAAAGCCTTTTTATTAATTAAAACTAAGTCTATTTTTAAACAGTTTTTTTGCTATTCTTGTAAGTTCACGCCTCTTTCCTTTGTTTCATTTTATAATGTAATATTATTCAATAATTTTGTGTCGTCTATTTTTTTGTCGGTTGTAATTTGAAAGGTGTTAATATTTTCTAACCATTCCGACAGGTTTTTTACTGAAGCGAGCTGCTTGTTAATAATGTGCGGCCATAGCTTAATCAATGTATCGGCTTTAGATAAAGGGCTAATATACTCTTTAACTTCTTTGTTAAAGTGAATGTCAATGATTCCATTAAGTGCTATTTTTTTCGATGGCATAGTCGTATTTTTATTTAAATAAAGTATTTCTCCATTTTTTTCGGAAACTATACTAATAGAATTTTTGTTTTTATATTTCATTTTTAGAGGTAACGCGGTCACCTCTATATCACCTGTCTGGTTATTTAGCTTACAGTAACTACCGATGAGGTCGCCATTTAATAACTCGCTACTTGCTTTATCTTTTATGTCCTTAAGAATCAAAAAGTGTGACTGCTTTATTTTCACAATATCCGCCTCAATAACCAGCGTTTGAGCGTATTCGTTACGGTTGTATATAAAGTAACTATTTATAAGTGCCGGCATAAGTTCTGAAAGTTTCAAGTTTTCTCTGGCTACGCTATTACCGCACAATACGCTGTAGCCGTACTCAGTTCTCATGATACTGATATCGAAGTGGCATACACGAGTATTCGCTTTCGACGCTGGGGTCAATAGCGGTAATAGGTACTGCTCGGCAATAGAGCAAGATGTATTTACTTTCACCATGGTGTGGTCGACTAGTAAATAGTGTGCATAAGGCCAGCTATTGCTCACTTCCTCAACACTATATGGCGCAATAGTCTCCTTATCAAACACGCCGGCTTGAGACCAGTCCGATAAGGTATTCCAGATGGTAGTCAATAGCTCGTCAATGTATGTTTGCGGGTTGACGTTGGTGGGGCAGGGAGCGTTTTCTGCCAATGCTTGCGCGATTTCAGTCGGTGATAGCCCTTCTGAGTTTTTAATCCAAATCCATGTGGCTATATCATCGGGTTTAAAAAAATGCGGGTTTATATTCTCATTCTTTGAATTTGATGTGGTGTAGCTAAGCAGTGCGATGGAGTCTGAAAATAAAAATTCATTATCGCCATTGGCCTGTCGATTTATTTTTTGATAGTTGATATCAATGCCTTTAGGCAAAGAAAAAATATCACTGGCACGCGGAATGGGAAAGCAGCTTAAGTATTTGTTTGGGTTTTCTCCTGGGAACAATTGCTCGAAGTTACCTTGATTACGTTGTTCCTGCTTAGCGGAGCAGGGTTGTTGTTCTTGTTCTTTTGTATTTAAATTGAGTATGTTGACTACATCGTGAACCAGTTGTCTCTTAACAATGGCTTCATCATTAGCGCTATCTTCTGCGCTGGCATAAGTATCTAGTGAAGGGCTTAAATTACATTCTAGTATCCATGGCTTCAAATTGTTGTCTACCATGCAATCTAGCCCAATGAGCTCATAGCAGCCTTGAGTGTCAGCTTGTTTTGAGTCGCAAGCATGGCGCATTTTCTCACGAGCCCCAATGACTGTTAAGGTGATTAGGTCTTTGAATTCATCAAACAAAATAGAATCGTCGTGTCCTTGGGCTCTTAGCCACTCACGGTATTTTTTAAATGAAAAGAATGTGACGGGGGTTTCTGTATTACTGTTTTCTTCGTTAATGTCAGGATTGGTCAGATGTCGATAAAGGTTGTCTAGGTCGGTTTCGTTATAAGTTTCAGAGGCTAATTTGGCGAAGCCTTCTTGATACCAGTAAAACCGTAAAGGTTCGATAGCAGTAATCAACACATAAAATCGAAGAACATATTTATGCCCATCGTATAAATGGGGGCTAGTTAGGTAGCGTTGCATCAACCACTCGGAATCAAAAGGTACTGTTTCGGGGTTTTTTACGACCTCAATCCCCCTCCCTCTTGAAAGGTTTTTGGGCTTTTGTATCCAGAGTTGCTTGGGGTTTTTGGCTGCCTCAGCTTGAAATTCATAGTAGTCTTCAGGCATAGAGTAGGTTGTTGGGAAGAAACTGTAGCGGGTAATGTTTTCAGTGCCCTTAGCATGTTGTCGGGCGTTGACAAGGGTGTTGTTAAGAAGACTTTTGATAGTGAGCGAGTTGTTTCCAGGGATGTGGTTGATTGTTTTACTGGGATCGAGTTGTTCAAAGGTGTCGGTGTCGGGCATGCCGGTATACCAGCAGGTGTCCCAGTTATTACTGTCACCTTGGCTCCATATACTTGGATCAAGAGCTTCAATAAAAAAAGTATCTTGACTGGATGGTGTTTCATGACCTAACCAATAAAAACGTTTAGGTGATGCTTGATTCTCTTTAGTCGATTTTTGTGTTTGTACTTCTCTGTGGTTCGTCATAGTTCAGCGTCTTTAGTCACATCTCTGGTTGGGCTTTGGGTGTAATTTTTTTATACAAATTTAATAAAGGGCTTTGGGATTTTGTTATGTCTGGCAATCTGACCCTTCGAGACTAGAAAAGTTTTACAAGTTTGATTAATAATTAATCTTTTCGCGTAATAATTTTGAAGGCAGCCTGTCAATTTAAGCTAAAAATAGCTACAATTTGCGCCCGTTAATATACGGTCAATTTCTTCTTAGACTATCGGAGTTCTCGAATATGTCGTCTAAACAATCCGTCACAAAATCATCAATCAATAAAGTAGTATTAGCCTACTCAGGTGGTCTCGATACCTCTGTCATCGTTAAATGGCTCCAAGAAACCTACAGTTGCGAAGTGGTCACATTTACAGCAGATTTGGGTCAGGGCGAAGAAGTCGAGCCTGCTCGTGCTAAGGCAGAGGCTCTTGGCGTTAAAGAAATTTATATCGACGATTTGAGAGAAGAGTTTGTCCGCGATTATGTTTTCCCCATGTTTCGAGCTAATGCTATTTACGAGGGTGAGTATCTCTTAGGCACTTCGATTGCCCGACCTCTCATAGCAAAGCGTATGATTGAGATTGCCAATGAGACCGGCGCCGATGCTATATCACATGGGGCTACCGGTAAGGGGAATGATCAAGTTCGTTTTGAACTAGGTGCCTACGCACTAAAGCCCGGTGTTGAAGTTATTGCGCCTTGGCGTGAATGGGATCTAAGTTCCAGAGAAAGTTTGATGGACTATTGTGAAAAACACAATATTCCTGTCGATTATGCCGGTGGTAAGAAAAAATCACCTTACTCTATGGACGCGAACTTATTACACATCTCTTATGAGGGTGGCATATTAGAAGATCCTTGGGCTGAAGCCGAAGATGATATGTGGCGTTGGAGTGTGTCACCAGAAAACGCGCCTGATGAGCCAGTTTGCTTAGAAATAACCTACAAACTGGGTGATATTGTTGCCATTAATGGTAAGGCTATGACGCCAGCAACAGTACTTGAATACCTAAATAAGATTGGTGGTGAGCATGGCGTCGGCCGTTTAGATATCGTTGAAAACCGTTATGTTGGCATGAAGTCTCGCGGCTGTTATGAAACGCCGGGCGGTACTATTATGATGAAAGCGCATCGTGCCATAGAGTCATTGACATTGGATCGGGAGGTCGCTCACTTAAAAGACGAGCTTATGCCTAAATATGCCAAGTTAATTTATAACGGTTACTGGTGGAGCCCTGAACGCAAGATGCTGCAAACAGCAATTGATGAATCTCAACAGTCTGTTAACGGTGATGTGCGCGTAAAACTATATAAAGGATCCGTTAGTACCGTTGGGCGACGTTCAGAAGATAGTTTGTTTGATGAAAATATCGCCACCTTTGAAGATGATGCCGGTGCCTATAATCAGCAAGATGCCGAAGGCTTTATTAAGTTAAACGCTTTACGTATGCGCATCGCAGCGAATAAAGGCCGAAGCTTGTTGTAAAAAATTCTGCAACCAAAGGTTGTGATTAAAGTATGATGTGAATTTATTCACATCGTTTGCAGTGAAGCGTCTATTTGGCAGCCCTACTTCTGTTGAATAGAGTTTGTAAGTAACGCTTCACTCTTCATATCAGTAAATCACGCAAAATTACTGGGTTGATCTACACTTAGCTGTAGATTTCTTGTAAGTTAAGCTTGTAATTTAAATAAGGCTAGTGGTATATCCAGAAAGTGAAATTATCCTAATAGTATTTGATTTCAATCAAACTAGTACCGCAGCAAGTCTAGTACTCTCGCGGTTTTTACTTTTAAAGGTATAGGTAGCATTTAATTTTTGTGCTGAAATAAGGTTGGCTTGATTTATCTCATCAAGTAATCGATAAGCGCTAGCCAGATAGAATAAAGCACAACACGAACATTTTTTACATCAGTATTACTACTACAATCTGGGAACGTTTTTTATGAGTAGTCATTCAGCAACTACCGATCAAGATCCTGTTTATAACTACAAAGTGGTTCGCCAATTTTCTATAATGACCGTTGTTTGGGGCATTGTAGGAATGGGTATTGGCGTGTTAATCGCTTCACAGCTAGTGTGGCCGGGGCTCAATGACATCTTTCAGCCTTATACTCATTTTGGGCGCTTGCGTCCATTACACACCAATGCGGTTATCTTCGCTTTTGGCGGTTGTGCGCTTTTCGCGACGTCATTTTATGTGGTGCAAAGAACTTGTCAGACTAAACTGTTTGGCGGTTGGCTAGTCCCCTTTACCTTT
>Ga0075467_10002192_pt1 | contig 15555 bp, 12 predicted proteins | sample DEB08_DNA_9_FD_75067 | JGI IMG/M metagenome (GOLD analysis project Ga0075467, IMG submission 75067) | Aqueous microbial communities from the Delaware River and Bay under freshwater to marine salinity gradient to study organic matter... | ecosystem: Environmental > Aquatic > Marine > Coastal ... | reverse complement strand
GACAAAGTTTCTTGATGTTCTTCCTCTGTTTCGGTACAAAATCCAGCAATCATATCTGACGAAATCGCACAATCTGGCATGATTTCATAAATTCTATCTACTTTTTTCATGTACCATTCTCGGTCGTAAGTACGATTCATCAATTTCAAAACTCGACTATTTCCTGCTTGAACAGGCAAGTGAATGTATTTACAAATATTCTCATAATCACGCATCGTATATAACACGTCATCTGTAATATCTTTCGGGTGAGAAGTTGAAAAACGAACTCGTAAATCTGGATTTACTTTTGCGACCATTTCCAATAAATTCGCAAAAGTCACGACTTGTTTCGTTTCTGGATTTTCCCATTTGTACGAATCTACATTCTGTCCTAAAAGCGTCACTTCTCGAAATCCACGATTGAATAATTCTGTTGCTTCTGCGACAACACTGAAAGCATCACGGCTACGTTCACGCCCTCTCGTAAATGGTACGACACAAAACGAACACATATTATCACAACCTCGCATGATTGAAATGAAAGCCGTCACGCCATTACTTTGTAAGCGAACAGGATTAATATCTGCGTAAGTTTCTTCACGAGATAAGAGTACATTAATACCCTTGTCGCCATCTTCTGCCGTCGAAATCAACTTTGGCAAATCTCGATAAGCATCTGGCCCGACAACCAAATCCACTAACTTTTCTTCGTCTAAAAGTTTCTTTTTCAAACGTTCTGCCATACACCCCAGCACACCGACCAACGTACCTGGATTTTCCTTTTTTACTAAGTCAAAAATCCTCAAACGTTTGCGAACCGTTTGTTCTGCCTTTTCTCGAATCGAGCAAGTATTGATTAAAATCAAATCTGCCAATTCCATATTACGAGTTGCACCATAACCAGCTTCCTGCAGAATCGAGGCAACGATTTCGCTATCGCTAAAGTTCATCTGGCAACCGTAACTTTCGATATAAAAATGCTTGTCGAATTTACTCTCCGATTTCGTAAAGAAAGCCTCGCCTTGCTTCGCTTCATCCATGTTTTTCTCGCCGTGCTTCAAGTCTAATAAAGTCGGATTATCGTTATATAACATTTTCTTTTTAGATGTGAGATATGAGATTTGAGATATGAGAGATTTGATTTTGACAACGCTTAAATCTAGTTAATTGTGGTCGAAAATCTCATATCTCAAATCTCACATCTAATTTAAGAGTGCAAAAATACGATTTTTGTTGAAAAAACTGTCAAAATGACAGCGTTAATGTTTGCTTAGGTTTAAATTGATTAAAGACAAAAAGGTTTGAATAAAATCAATTATTCTGTTACGGTTTTATTGACGTTCATGCCTCTACAGGTTAATATAAAAATAAATTTAGTGACTTTTGAGAGGTTGATCTTCCACCGTATTTTTTTAAGTATCTAATTTAAACAAGGAAGTCTTTGAGGTTTTTAAGATTTGTTAAAGGCTTTTTTGAGGAATGATATTTTTTCTAAAAAAACTCACCTACCTTCGCCTTAGATTGTAAATCAATATTCACCAATATAATTTTAAAAATGTCAGTAGAAAAAGAATTACAAACTCGTAGTAATCATAGTTGCGAACTATGTGCCGCAACGGAAAATTTACAACTATATGTCGTTGCACCGAAAGACGGTACTTACGCAGAGGAATGTGTTTTGACTTGTTCGACTTGCTTATCGCAAATTGAAAATCCAGATGCGATTGACGACAATCATTGGCGTTGTTTGAATGATAGTATTTGGAATCCTGAACCAGCTGTTCAAGTTGTCGCGTGGCGAATGTTACATCACTTAACAGCGAAAGGCGTTGACTGGTCACAAGGCTTGATGGACATGATGTATATGGAGGACGAAACGGCTGTTTGGGCGAAAGCCTTAGTCGAAGCAGCAGAAAATGCGATCGTTCATAAAGATAGTAATGGTGCGGTTTTGAGTGCTGGTGATTCTGTTGTTTTGATTCAAGACCTAAAAGTAAAAGGAGCGAACTTCACCGCAAAACGAGGAACTGCCGTCCGACGAATTTCTCTAGTTCAAGATAACCCTGAACATATCGAGGGGCGAGTCGATGGGCAGCATATTGTGATCTTGACGAAGTACGTGAAAAAAACAAAATAACAAGGATATTTCGAAGGGTACTAATAGAGGACAAGTTGATTTGAAACTTTTTGCGATGAATTTCAGACTTTTTATGAACGAAATTGTAACTGTTAAAATAACCAAACACACAGGTCGATTATCGTTATAAAACACTTATCTTTACAAGATTAAATTGAGTACTTACTGATTTTTTATTTGTAAAAACGGGCTGATATCATATTTATCAGATTGGCTAAATAGATAACTTTCTTGATAAGATTGGATACTTTACTATTTGATAACGGTAAAGAATTCAGCCTTATGAAGTGTAAATACACAAAAAAATTGAGATACTTTTATACTGTTATATTTATTAGTTGCTATTATTTAGCTTTTGCACAGACGAAAGACCTACCGAATAGCTTCACATACAAGGTATTAGGGGTCGATACATATTCTCCGTATTTGGAGCAGTTATATCGTCTTGACAAACAAACGTTTGGGTTTTCGGCGATTTATAATCGTTATCTAAATAACAGTTTGAGTCTTAGTCTTCCTTTTCGTTATGGTCAAATGAATTATCCTTATGATGTTCAAGATTTTTATGAAGGCTGGACATTTTATGCTCAAGATGTAGCGGTGAAGTATAACTTTTTTACGGCAAGTGACAAAAAAGTACGACCATACATTACGGGTGGCTTGGGTTTTATGTACATCAAAGAGGCGGAGAACAATTGGGAAACACAAATCCCGATTGAGTTGGGTATTAATTATGAAATAATATCAGGTATTTTTATACAAGTCAGCACATCGTATCGTCTTTCAAATGGTGCAGACGCTTGGCATAACGGCATCGGAATTCAGTTTAATTTTGATACAAAAGCGGAGGCAGAAGTCAGCGATCGTTAGAGTAATTTCTCCAAATAATGATATTCAATCCCAAATTGTTGCTTAATGGCAGCGATTTCTTCAAAAGCTGCTGTTCTATTTTTTGTGGTTTTCGAGCCGACAATCATTAGATTTTTTCCGGTGTGTTCGTTGGATACAAACTCAAAAACCTTGGATTGATAGCCGTTGCCTTCAAGCATCAAAGCCCGAATGCCGTCCGTAATCATTTCGGCTTGTCGTTCTTCTAGTATGCCGTGTTTCAGAACTGACTGTAGCGGATTTGATTTTTGCATTTGTTGTCGTACTTGCTTATGACAACAAGGGGCAGCGACAATCAATGTCGCCTCTGATAAAATGCCTTTTGCTAAGGCTATGTCGGTGGCAATATCGCAAGCATGCAGTGCTATCAAAACATCAATCTGCTCGGCAGGATAATCATTAATATCTTGAGCGATAAATCGTAAATTATCAAAACCTACTTTTGTGGAAACATCATTACAAAAATCTACTAAATGCTCTCGTAACTCAATACCTGTCAGCGTTACATCAAGTTTTAAAACATTGACTAAATAATCGTACAAAGCGAAAGTTAAATAGCCTTTTCCGCTTCCCATATCGACAATATTGATGCGTTGCGGTAGCGGCGTTGATTGCAATAAGCCATCAATAATTTCGATATATTTATCGATTTGCTTGTATTTTGATTGCCAATTTTTTAGAACTTTTCCCTCTTTACTGGTAATGCCTAAATAGTGTAAATAAGGACGATTAGGAGTTACAAAACGCTTTTTGGCTTTGTTGTGATGGCGTTGTGGTTTTGGATTTTGGGCGTTTTTTGTCAAAATGTTTAGCTTGCCTTTTTTTGAAATATTTAAGGAATAGTTTTTATCCGTTGTTAATAAATGAGCATTCCGAAAGTCTTCTGTGAGGTGCAACTGAATTACTTCCAGACCTTCTTCTACCGAAAAATTCTGTACTTCGTCTTTTGTTTCGTAATGATAAGTAAACGATAAATTCAAATCACCTCGTAACTCAATCAACCGCACATAGATATTTTGCAACGCACTTCGATAGCGTGTTTTGCTTAGCGTCAGTTTGACGAAAGTATCCTTGAAAATGCTTTGACGGATCAATGTTATGTATTCGTTCATTATCGTTTTTTTACAAAAGTACAGATTAAATATTATCAGAATAACTGTTAAATTATTTTATTCTTAAATTACAGATATTTATTTAATGCTTCATTTCTAAACCATAACCAAACAAGGCAAAATCATATTTTACAGGATCATTTGGGTCAAACTGTTTGAGTTTTTCGGTGAGTTCGAGGACAGTTTTCCAGTCTGTTTGTTTTCTTTCAATCAAGCTGAATTTTCGAGCGACTCTATCGACATGTACATCCAGCGGCATCAGGAGTTGACTCGGTTTGATGCGTTTCCACAATCCAAAATCGACACCTTTGTCGTCATCTCGCACCATCCAGCGGAGAAACATATTAAGCCGCTTACAAGTCGATTTGCGTAGCGGAGTGGCGACGTGTTTTTGTGTCCGTTTGGGAGCGTTCTCGTGATCAAAAAACTGTTGATGAAAACCAGCTAATGCTTTCCCAATATGCTTATCGGATTCGGGAAGATGTTTGGCGAAAGCCAGTTCTAAACTATCGTTTTTGGTATAATATCGTTTGAAAAAATCCAAAAAGTAGAGGGTGTCTGTCGGTTGAAATGTCCGATGTTTCCATTTTAGAAATGGTTTTAAATCGCTCTCCTCATAATTTAACACAAAATCATGTGGTGCATTATCCATGAGGTTTAGCAATTCTTTTGATTTGTTAATAATCGTCACTCGTTGCCCCCAGGCTAACATTGCGACCCAAAAACCAATTATTTCAATATCCTGTAATTTCGAAAATTGATGTGGAATCGAAATCGGGTCATTTTCAATAAATTCAGGTTGATTATATTTTATGACTAAACGCTCTAAAAGTTCGTGATTCATTATTGATGATTTACCAAGTTGTATTTTTATCAATGCCATCTTTGGCGTATTTTGGTGCAATAGTCAGATAAAAATCCATCAGTTGTTGTATTTCTTTATCCTTATCGCCAGTCGGATACATTAAGTCGCCGACGACAACTCGCTTTCGTTTAAAGTCAAAACCAATCGGCTGAATCGGAATATTGGCCGCTAAGGCAATATGATAAAAACCAGTTTTTATTTTGGTGACTTTTTTACGTGTGCCTTCGGGAGCCAAAGCTAAGACAAAGCGTTTTTCTGCTTTATAAATAGCCGCAATTTGTTGTACCAAATCATTACGTTTATAACGATAAACTGGGCGTCCGCCCAAAGCTCGAAAGATGAAACCATGTGGAAACTGAAAAAGTTGATGTTTACCGATATAATTGACTTGTAGATTAACCGACCATTTTGTCATCAAGCCGATGATGAAATCCCAATTTGTGGTATGAGGAATAACAGGAATGATAAACTTGTCTAACTTCGGAACTTCGCCATCTATATCCCAACCGAATTGACGAAAAATCCAATAAAATAGTTTACTAAACATAATTTGTACTTTGGTTAACTTTTAGATGGGAATAATGATACACAACTTCGTTAAGTTATGCAACCGATTATAAAAAATATATTTTATAAAATATAAAACTTTTTAAAATATATTGTAAATATAAATATTTTTAAGGTGTTGTTTATTAAGAAGTTGAGTGGTAGAGGTGTATGAAAGAATTTAAATATTTGATGTGTAATATTATTAAAGTTATACTAACGAAGTATTGATAAGAAGTTGTTTTAGGTAAAAAAGTCGCTTCGAAAGGTATAATTTTTTTGATACGAATCGATGTTTATATATTAATAAAAAGCGTTTACCAAACTCGTGAAAGTTCAGTAAACGCTGCTGAAATAGGGTTTCAAAATTACTAAGTTAATCGTCCGTAATAACCTCTTCGCCCATTTCTCTCAATCGTTTTTCTTCTTCTTTAAGCATTTTGGCTAATTCGATTGGATTTTTTTTATGCAAAGGATTAGCGTTCATTTCCATGTACTTCGTTCTGTATCGTACGATATCAATTGCTAAAAATAAGGCTTGACGGAAGGAGGCAGGATTTGCTTCATTCTTACCAGCAATATCGTGAGCGGTGCCATGATCAGGCGAAGTCCGAATAATCGGCAAGCCAGCCGTATAATTTACGCCATCACCAAACGACAAAGTCTTGAAAGGGACTAAACCTTGGTCATGATACATCGCCAAAACAGCATCAAAGTTCTTGTAGGTTCCCGAGCCAAAAAATCCATCTGCAGAATAAGGGCCAATCGCAATAATGCCTTTTTTCTTAGCTTCTTGCAATGCCGGAATAATGATTTTATCTTCTTCACTGCCTAATACACCATCGTCGCCAGCGTGAGGATTCAAGCCCATTACAGCGATTTTTGGTCTATCAATTCCGAAATCAATACGAAGCGTTTCACGCATTAAATTTAGTTTTTCTAAGATGCGTTCTCTCGTAATATTTTCTGCGACTTTCGTAATCGGTAAGTGATTGGTCACCAGACCGACACGCAAATCACGATTGATCATAAACATCAAACTTTCCTTGATGCCGAAGTTTTCTGTTAAAAATTCGGTGTGGCCAGGATATTTGAAACCAGCCATATTCATCGCTTTTTTGTGGATCGGAGCAGTTACCAAAGCGTCAATCAAGCCCATTTTTAAGTCATTCGTTGCAGCTTCTAACGATTTAATAGCAAACTCGCCACCGATTTCGTTGACTTGACCGAGTTTGATATTGACATTGTCATTCCAACAATTGACGATATTGATTTTATCATCATTAATATCGTCTGCACCTTTTGTATGATGATAATCCAAATCCTCGATTTCAATCGTTTTTTTATGGTAAGAAATGACTTTTGAAGAACCATAAATCACAGGTACACAGCGGTCGATAATTCTACTATCGCTAATGGTTTTCAAAATTACTTCCAGACCGATTCCATTAATATCCCCGATACTAATACCTACTCTTATCTTTTTCATATTATTATTTATAAACGCATCAATGCAGTCCGCCGCATAAATGCGTATTTTTCAAAATATTGATTTGCAAAGATAATAAAAAGACTTTGCTGTTTGGAATTTCTATTTTTGATGATTTTTGTAACACTAAAACAATTTTCGTTATACGGACTTTCTATCTAAAAAGATTTAATTATGAACAAACCAAAAATTATATATTTTTTTGATACGCTTTGTGGCTGGTGCTACGGATTTAGTCCGGTCATTAAACAAATTGCAGAGAAATACAAGGACGAATTTGACTTTGAAGTCATCAGCGGCGGTATGGTCATGGGCGAACGAGTGCAGCCCGCAAGTGTTATGGCAGATTATATTTTGAAAGCTTACAAGCCACTCGAAAACCGCACTGGCGTTACTTTTGGCGAACCTTACTTAGACATGTTGCGAGAAGGCACACGCCTACAATCGTCACTCGAACCAGCTTTAGTCATGACGACTTTTAAGCAATATCAACCTGAAAAAGCAGTTACTTTCGCTCACGATTTACAGAAGTTAAATTACCTTGAAGGAGTTGATTTAAACGATTTTGAAAACTATAAAAATTTGGTTGAAGCCTACGGGTTAGATTGGTCAAGTTTTAAGAATACATTACAGACAGAATCGATTCAAAAAACAACTTATTCAGATTTTGCTTTGGCACAAGCCTATCAGGTGAGTGGTTTTCCGACTGTTTTTTTTGAAAATGATACCGTTCGTAGTGCGATTGCGAGAGGTTATCAACCGCTTGAAAGATTGGAGGATATTATACAGCAAGTGTTGGAATATCAGCGGAAACAAATGGCCGAAAATTAGAAGCTTAACTTGAGCTTGTAGTACATAATTATGAGTAATTTTTTGATGGTTTACTACCGCTTTATTGTGGTAGTAAACCTAAAAATTTATCCTCAAACTTAACCTAAAGACCACAAGCGTTTCAACATAATAAAAAACTTCTATTTTAAAATTTATGATAAATTCGATTATTTTTTATTAAATTCTTAACAAAAAACAGTAAAAGCTAAAAATTTTATATAAAAATAGTTTTTTGAAAACTTTAATTTGGAAATGTAAGTTCTATCCGTATATATTTACACCATCAAATCACGCCGATAAAGTGTGTGATTGATTTATACAGAAGAGGTGAGAGAACAGGCTCGAAGATCCTCTGGCAACCCTGCAAAATTTCAAAGAAAGTTTGCCGCAGAAGGTGCTAATTCCTGCCCGATATTGGGAACTATAAATTAATTACAAAAATTAATTATGACAACTTTATTTCCTATCAATTCAGGCGTTTTTACACAAAATTTCACAGATTTCTATTTTACAATTTCTACTTCAAAAAAGTATTCTACACGATGTCGAATGTGCTGTTGCTGTTGTAGCTAATCATCACGTTTTCGACTAATTTTCTTATTACAAATGTTTTCGAAAAATGACTTTTTAGCTTTAGCTAAATAACCTTGTTGTATTCTTTCGTTTGTAATTTTCTAAAAAAATAAGTTCGGAAATTCTAAAAACAGAGCGAAAACTTGCTATGTCTATTCGTTTGGGTGCACACTTACGACTTGATAATCAGCAGTTTGCGTAATAGATGAACTATAGATTTTTTCAATCAAATTAATTAGATAATCACTATGTGTCAACTCAATATTAAACCTCTCGCCCAGCCTCTATCCTAAAGGAAGAGAGGGCAGGGCAGAGGTGAAAGACACACATTAAATCAAAAAATCATGGCTTTAGATAACTTAAAATTTGAGACTTTACAATTGCATGCCGGACACGAACCAGATTCAGCGACGAACGCTCGTGCAGTTCCGATTTATCAAACGTCATCGTTTACGTTTAATAATGCTGAGCATGCTGCCAACTTATTCGGACTAAAAGAATTCGGAAATATTTATACTCGAATTATGAATCCGACCACTGATGTTTTAGAAAAAAGAGTTGCCGCCTTAGAAGGTGGCGTTGCAGCAGTAGCAACTGCTTCAGGACAATCGGCACAGTTTATTGCATTAAATAATATTTTGTCCGCAGGTGATAATTTCGTTTCGACTTCTTACTTGTACGGTGGAACATATAATCAATTTAAAGTTGCTTTCAAACGTTTGGGGATCGAAGCGAGGTTTGTTGATGGCGATTCGCCAGAAGGTTTCGAGGCGTTAATTGATAAAAACACGAAAGCATTGTACTTGGAAACTATCGGAAATCCTCGTTTCAATGTGCCTGATTTTGAAAAAATCGCTGCGGTTGCTAAAAAATATGATATTCCGTTGGTTGTCGATAATACTTTTGGGGCGGCAGGTTTCTTATTTCGTCCATTAGAACACGGTGCAAATATTGTGACGGCTTCTTTGACAAAATGGATTGGCGGTCACGGAAATAGCATTGGCGGAATTATCGTTGATGGTGGAAATTACAATTGGGGAAATGGAAAATATCCACAATTCTCAGAACCTGCCGAAGGTTACAACGGCTTAAACTTTTGGGAAGTTTTTGGTACAGAAGGTCCTTTCGGTAATATCGCTTTCGCTATTCGTGCGAGAGTCGAAGGTTTGCGTGATTTTGGAGCTGCATTAAGTCCATTCAATGCCTTTTTAATCATTCAAGGTTTAGAAACTTTATCGCTTCGTGTCGAGCGAACTGTTGAAAATACCTTGGCTTTAGCCAAATGGTTAGAAGCTCGTGAAGAGGTTGTTTTTGTTAATTATCCAGGTTTGGAAAGTAGTCCGTACCATGATTTAGCCAATAAATATTTAAAAAATGGTTTCGGTGGCGTATTGACATTTAAAGTAAAAGGTGAAAAAGAAAATGCGGATAAGTTTGTAGAAAGTGTCAAAATCGCCAGTCACTTAGCGAATATCGGAGACTCAAAAACATTGATTATTCATCCGTCGAGTACGACACATGAGCAGTTGAGTTTAGAAGAGCAGAAGGCTTCAGGCGTTGTGCCAGGGTTACTGCGTTTGTCTGTCGGTATTGAACATATTGATGACTTGAAGGCAGATTTGGAGCAAGCTTTTGAGGCGGTTTATGCAGATGCGACGGTTGTTGTTTAATTAGTTTGAATCACAGAAGGTACAAAAGTAGATTGCAATTTTTCTTTTGTGCCTTTTGTGGTTTATTATTTTAATAGATGAAAACGTACAAACATAATACAACTTTCAAATTAGAATTGGGGGACGAATTACCTTATTTAGAAGTAGCGTATCACACCTACGGGAAGTTGAATAAAGATAAATCTAATGTTATTTGGGTTTGTCATGCCTTAACGGCAAACTCGGACGTATTCGATTGGTGGTCGGGCTTATTTGGTGAAAATGACTATTTCAATCCGAACGAACATTTTATTGTTTGTGCGAATATTTTGAGTTCTTGTTATGGTTCGACTTCACCGCTGCAAACCATAAAAAGTAAGCAGTATCATAAGTTTCCAATTATAACGATTCGTGATATGGTGAAGGCTCATCAATTGTTGCGAAAGCATTTGGGAATTGAAAAAATCAATACAATTGTTGGCGGTTCGATGGGCGGTCAGCAGGCTTTGGAATGGAATGTACAAGAACCTGATGCGTTCGAAAATCTAATTATCATGGCGACAAATGCGAAACATTCGCCGTGGGGAATCGCTTTCAATGAATCGCAACGTATGGCGATCGAAACAGATGCAACTTGGCAACTCTCTACTTCAAAAGCGGGAATGCAGGGTATGAAAGCAGCTCGTTCGATGGCATTGATTTCGTATCGGACATATTTTGCGTACAGCAAAACACAACACGAAATTGATAATAATAAAGTCGATGATTATAATGCTGCTTCTTATCAAAAGTATCAAGGTGAGAAACTGGCAAAACGCTTCAATGCTTTTTCATATTACCGATTGTCGCAGGCGATGGACTCGCATAATTTAGGTAGAAATAGAGAAAGTATTGAAGTGGCTTTACAGCAAATTACCGCCAGTACATTAGCAATTGGCATTAGTTCAGATGGATTATTTCCTCCTGCAGAACAGCGATATATTGCTAAAAATGTTCAAAATGGTCGTTTTGTGGAGATTGATTCTTTTTATGGTCACGATGGTTTTTTAGTGGAAACGGAGAAATTGACGGAGGTAATTAGAAATTTTTTTGAACAAAAAATAGGAAAGACCAAAACAGGAAATTTGATAGAATTGAGAGCTTAGTTTATGAAAATACCTATCGGGTTTTCAACGTCGGATAGGTCGAAAACAAATACAAAAACACAAAAATATGGCGACTACAAACGTTCTAAATAATCTTAAAAATAAATATTCGACAACTTCAAAAACCTTAAAAATTGGCTTATTTGGCTTCGGCTGTGTTGGTCAAGGTATTTTTGAATTGTTACAACAATCGAATGGCGTTAATGCAGAAATTGTGAAAATTGGAATTAAGAATACGGATAAAAAACGGTCAATTGATAGTCGTCTTTTTACTAATGATTCTACTAAAATTTTGTACGATTCGACGATTGATGTCATTATCGAATTGATTGACGATGCAGCGGCTGCTTATAAAATTGTGACGACTGCAATGCGAGAAGGAAAGGCTGTGATTTCTGCCAACAAAAAACTGATTGCCAATCATTTAGAAGAGTTACTACGTTTGCAAAAAGAGTTTGCTGTACCGTTTTTATATGAGGCCTCAGTTTGTGGAAGCATTCCGATTATTCGTAATTTGGAGGAGTATTACAACACAGATTATTTGAGTAGCGTCGAAACGATTTGTAATGGAACGACTAATTACATCTTGACGAAAACAGCGTCAGAAGGTTTGACGTATAACCGTGCGTTGAAGGAAGCACAAGACTTGGGCTTTGCAGAAAGTGACCCGACGCTTGATGTTCAGGGGTTTGACGCAAAATTTAAGTCGATTATCTTAGCGTTACACGCTTTTGGGGTGATTCTGAAACCTGAAGACGTCTTGAATTATGGAATTCATCATTTGAATATTGCAGATACGTTATTTGCTCAGGAAAATAATTATAAAATAAAATTATTAGGAAAAATCTACAGAAAAGAAAATGAAGTGATTGCTTATGTTGCACCACATTTTGTAGATGATTCACACGAGTTTTATAATGTAAATAATGAATTTAATGCAGTTCAAGTTGCCGCACAATTTGCTGAAAAACAAACTTTTATCGGAAAAGGAGCTGGGAGTCATCCGACCGCTTCGGCCGTTTTATCAGATTTGGCCGCCTTGCGTTATGATTATCATTATGAATACAAAAATATCGGTCAAGCCTTAGATTACAATCCGAAATCATTACATAAAGTTTATTTTCGATACACGAATGCTTCGGATTTGATTGGGTTGAATTTTTTGAATATTACAAAACATCATCAAGGCCACGAACTGAATTTTATTATTGGAGAGATTTCTTTAGAAGATTTGATACAGGCGAATTTGAATGAGCGAGAATCTGTATTTTTAGCGTTTTTCTAAAGAATCATGTAGTGATAACCTCGCTTTATTTGAGGTTATCACTGCTTATTATCGTGTTTAAGCGGTTACCATTTTTTTTCCGTTGATTTTTATAGTGTCTTGCTCAAAAAAACCTTGTTCCCTCATCCAATTATCATTATAAATTTTCTCCATATAACGAGAGCCATGGTCGTGAAATATAGCAACGACAACACTATTATCGTCAAATCTATCGTGTAACTGATGTAATCCCTGAACAACTGCCCCTGTTGTATAACCGACTAACATTCCTTCCTGTTTTGTAACTTTTCTGGCACGCAGTGCCGCAGATTTATCCGTTACTTTTTCAAAGTAATCGACCTGTTCGAAGTCTAAAGATTTAGGAATAAGATTTTTGCCTAAGCCACCGATTCGGTAAGGATAAATTTCATTTTCATCGAAAATACCCGTTTCATGGTATTTTTTAATGACGGAACCGTAAGCATCAATTGCCAAAATTTTAATATTAGGGTTCTGTTCCTTCAAGAATCTGGCCGCCCCTGAAATTGTTCCGCCTGTGCCTGATGCAGCGACTAAGTGCGTAATTTTGCCTTGTGTTTGTTGCCAAATTTCTGGACCAGTAGTATGATAATGTGCGTCAGTATTATTAGTATTAAAATATTGATTGATATAAATAGAGTTAGGGGTTTCTCGATGAATGCGTTTGGCCGTTTCGTAGTAGGAGCGAGGATCGTCGGCAGGAACAGAGGCCGGACACATGTGTACCTCGGCTCCCATTGCTTTAAGGTAGGCGATTTTATCTTTTTTAGTCTTATCACTCACGGCTACGACACAATGATAGCCTTTAACGATGGCCATCATACACAAGCTAAAGCCAGTATTTCCTGAGGTCGTTTCTACGATAGTAGCACCAGGCTTCAATCGACCTTCTCGCTCTGCTTTTTCGATGATGTACTTTGCAATTCTATCTTTTGCAGAATTACCTGGATTTGCTCCTTCCCATTTTGCGTAAAATGTTCCTTGCAATCCTTCGACACATCTTTTGATTCGAATTAAAGGCGTGTTTCCGATTGTTTCCGTGATGTCATTATAAACTCTATTTTCCATATTTCCCTTTTTGAATGCAGAACAGTTTATCTGAAATTTGACAAATAATATCTTAGCTTCCTAAAATATGGCCCAAGGTTTTAAGCTATTATGAATCAACTGTAAATGTTCTACTTCCGATTGTTTTGATTTAAAAAAAACGAAACCGATTTGATGAAAATCTAACGTTAATTTCGTTTTAAGATGACTTTTCGCCATTTCCCATATACCTGTATTTTCAATGTGCTTGTTCGTAATGATAATCACACTGTCTTCCTCCAAATACGTCAAAACTTCTGCAAAGGTAGCAACTGTATCTTTATATTGTACTTTCAAGTCAAGAATTACTACATCTATTGACGGTAAAATGGTTTTTATATTGACATGATCGTCGAAAGTTGCACTACTGGTTACGGTTGTTTGCCAGTCTTGATTATTAATATAGTTTTTGACCATTGCTGCCCATTGTTGATGCGGTTCAATGATGTGCAAATGAGTATTAGTAGTGGCTTTGAGCATCCAGGCTCCATTTAATCCTCCACCGATTTCTACGATATTTTTGTGTTCAAACGTGCGAGCAAAATAAAATAACCGTTGTCCAATCTCGTCAGCAACCTTTAGATGGTGATAAATATCATTTACAGGGACATCCGCACCTTGCCAAGGGATTTTTTTGTTAAATCGTTCTAACCAAAACGCTAAACCTTTTATATCATCGAAAGCATAATAATACCGGTCGTCCTCCCAAACTTCTTTCAAAAATGTTTTGACAAAAGCCGATTGGCTATTATTTTTTGTTTCAGCTTGTAGGTAATACTTTAAATAATTAAGCATTTTCTTGTTTGAATGTTCGAGTGTCTGAATGTTTCATAAACTAATGCAATTGTTCAAAAGTTTTTAATAATTTTAATTTATTCGTCATAAAGTCGCATATACTCTTGAAAAGTTACCTTAAATTAAAATTTTACATCTAATCGTAATCCGATATTTCGAGGGGCTTCTAACAATCCTGGTCGTAGCATCAATTCATTATTAAATAAATTATTACAAATAAAAGAAGCCTTAAAATTATCTGTAATTTGATAACTTGCTCGAATATTGGTGATTAAAGTCCCTTGCTGATTTGCCGTTCTATATTCCTCCACACTTGGAATGACGGCATTAAAAACCCGATCAATTGCTTCCATATAACTGGTGTATAACATAGCTACACCAAGCGAAATTCCTTTATAACTTCCTTCAATATCGAGTTTTCCCGTATGACGAAAACGATATTTTAAAACATTGTAATTGACAGATGAAGCCAGCGTGTCGTCGGGTGAGAAGTCTTGATACACTGGATTAGAATAGGTATAACCAGCCAGAACACTCGTTTTCACTTTTCCGATTTCGCCTTGTCCTGCGATGCTGGTTTCTAAACCACTGATTCGAGTATTTCCAACATTTTGAGATTGAAAACCAATAACTTGTGCATTGACAAAACTAAATTCCATCATGTTATTATATTCCATCAAGAAGGCAGCAACATCTAAAAATCCATTCCAATTCGATATTTTAAACCCTTGTTTTAAACCAATTTCAGCACTCCAACCCGTTTCTGATGTCAGGTTAGGATTTTGTAAAATTGGAATAGAAAACTGTCCTGCACCAATTCGAGTAGAAATAAACTTTTCGGCAACAGTCGGAAAACGATAACCTTGACCAAACGACGCTCGAAAATATGTAAATTCTGCTGCTTGATAATTTGCTCCAAAACGAAAAACCGGTTTTGATTCTCTTTTATCTGCGGTCAAAATCGTGTCGCCAGTTTGTGTAATCAAAGTCGGGTTCGAAATCGTGTTGATCTCATATCTTGCACCAAACGACAAATTTAATTTATCAAAAAATTTCTTATCCGCTTGAAGATATAAAGCCGTATTCGTAGTCGTGTAAGCCGTATCGCCATAAAGTGGCCCTTCAGAAGCGGAGTACATTCCGACCAAACCCGT
>Ga0075467_10002188_pt1 | contig 15574 bp, 12 predicted proteins | sample DEB08_DNA_9_FD_75067 | JGI IMG/M metagenome (GOLD analysis project Ga0075467, IMG submission 75067) | Aqueous microbial communities from the Delaware River and Bay under freshwater to marine salinity gradient to study organic matter... | ecosystem: Environmental > Aquatic > Marine > Coastal ... | reverse complement strand
CCTGTTTCAAACAAAAAGCCGACGGATTGATGCATGACAATGTTCTGGTCTGCTTTCCACGTAAATAGATAAGATAGAAAAGCTATACAAAGGTAAGTCGCCATCATTAACATCAGTAAACCTAATAATTTTCGATAACGAGTATCTGTTTTCGCCGCTTTTAATTCGTGTTTTAATGTTCTTTTCTTTGCCATTCCTAAATTCAGTAATCGGTAGTAAGTAGTAGGTAATAAGTAATAATGTGTTGGTGTATCGAAAAAATTTACTTTCACCTATTTTATTCAACTATTCAAAAATAGTTAATTCCAAGCTATAATTGGTAAGTCTTAGTCAAAAATATCACTAAGTTGCTAAAACTTATAAAACTTTTTGATTATAAGTGTTGTACTCTAGTTTTAATTATCGCTAATAATAATTACCTTTATCAGTAAATAAAATGAAATATTAAGTATTGTGTTATCATCATTTTATTATTGATGACAAGGGGTCTTTGGTTTTTAAGATATTTTAGCAAAATACTTATTTATTCAATTTTTGATCTAAATTAATAAAAATGGCAAAAAAATTTGGGAATGCAAATCCAATAATGAGTAAAATCGGAAGTATAGCTTCTGAACGATCATTTGTTGGTAGTGAGTCTGCAATGACTTTACAGGGAACAATTAATAAAAGTTTATTATTAATTGGAATTTTAATGGTAGCGGCCTCCATAAGTTGGAGTATGTACTTCACGAATCCGTCACAAGCAGTCGTATTAACTTATGGTGGGTTGTTTGGTGGAATTGGTGATGCGATCGCTCTTTATTTTAAGCAAGAATGGGCGCCACAATTAGCTTGGTTGTATGCTGTGTTAGAAGGTTTATTTTTAGGAGGGCTTTCTGCAAGTTACGCATTGAGCTACGAAGGTATAGTTTACAAAGCGATTGGCTTGACCATTTGTGTTTTATTATTGATGTTAATATTGTACCGATTTCAGATTATTAAAGTAACGGAAAAGTTAAGAAGTGCCATTATCGCAGCAACAGGCGGCATTATGCTTTTTTACTTGGTTTCTTTTGGTTTCAGCTTATTTACTGGTGATTCTCTTCCTTACTTGAGAGATGGTAGTTTAATGAGTATTGGCATTAGTTTAGTCATCGTTGTCGTTGCTTCTTTGAATCTATTATTAGATTTTGATATGATCGAAAAAGGGGTAGCAGCTCAAGCTCCAAAATCTTATGAATGGTTTGCAGGGTTTGCATTGTTAGCGACTTTAGTCTGGTTATACTTTGAGTTATTAAGATTATTATCGTACTTGTCAGGCGATTAGAGTTAAATAATTTTGACAAATTATTTGATTTATAATTATAAATATAAAGAGCAGACATTCTTTGAAGTGTCTGCTCTTTTGATTTTAATCATTTAGCAGTACGTATCAATAGACTACAATTTTTTCATTAATCATACCTTCTTCTGTCTGAATCTGAACGATGTAAGTGCCACCTGTAAGATTTGGTAAAGTGATAATTTCTCGATTTTCACCAACATTTACATTAAATGGCTGAGCCAATACTTGTTGTCCTGCGATATTGAAAATGCGTAATTGAGCGTCGAAACTTTTACGTGTTGCGATTTCAATCGTTAAGTTTTGACCATTTTCAACAATTGTTGGATAAATACCGAATTGTTCGATACTTTCGATATTTTGTGTACGAACTAAGTCTTCTGTCTGAAAAGTTTCTACTGGAGAAGTTTGTGTACAAGTATAACCTTGGTTAAATGGTCGAACTCTCCAATAGTAATCTCTTTGATTTTGAAGTGTTGTAATCAATGCGGTCGTATCGGTAACAATTTCATTGTATTCTAAAAGAGTAAATGAAGCAAAACGACTTATTTGTACTACATAATGTGTTGCATTTGGTACCGTATTCCATTCTAATTCCACAAAATTGAATTGTTCAATGGCGTTTGCTACTGGACTTGTCAAGTTTGGCACAGCATTAATTGGAGTAATCATTGGATTCGTATCAACACCTAAATAATAGGAACGTTCTGTTTGTAAATAAGCTCGCATTGCAGCGATTTGTTCAGGTGTAAAGTTAGCTCCACAAGCATCATTGGCGTAAGTCATAATGTTTGTTCCGTCTGAACGAAAGTCAACACCATTCGGGTCTTTTTGTAAAATAGTACTTAAGCCTTGTGCATTACAGTTCCAGCCTCCAATAGCTAAATAATCTGGTGGTGTATCACAAAAACCATCTGCCGCAAACGTACAATTACTGCCATCAACTAACTCGACGAAAGCCGTATCAATAATTGTTGTATCCGTAATCAAACTATCTTTAAAATACGTATAATCATAAGTTACTGTTGTTGGTGTTGGATTGTTATAACTGTACGTATTGCCCTCCCAGCCCAAGAATGGATGTTGAATCGATAAGTTATGACCAACTTCATGAGCCCAAGTATTACTACTTGCACTTCCGGCTGCATTTTTTGTCAATGCAATACCTGCATACGGTAAGTTATAACCGGCATTTCCGGCTGGATTTGCAACGATATAACAGTTCATGGTGCTATCAATATTATTCGCAAACATCATATCTGCTCCTTCTAAGACTGTTCCGTGATTGTACCAACCCGAGCTATCAATAAACAAAATATCACCATGTATAAAAAAGTGAATGTCAGCTTGTGCCATGTCTGTATTTAAACCACAAAAACCATCTAATAACTTCATGTAATCAATATATCCTGTCCCGTTGTCAGTTCCAACAATGTGTAAGGTCATTGCAGGGTACAATGTTGTTTGGTTACGAGCATACTGGCTATACGCAGCTGGATTTGCTTGATAGCGTTTTAGCCATTCAGATTTTACTGGTGCTGTTCCACAAGGATAAAATTCCGTTGGAATTGGCTTTTGTTGTGCCAGGAGCAGTATAGAAAAACTCATTAATAAAGCGGTAAGTAAGTGTTTTTTCATAATTAATACATTATATTATGGTTATTGAAAATCTAAAAATAACGAAAAGCGTTTAAACACAAAAAGCCGACCTTATTAAAAGTCGGCTTTTCGGAATATTCTTATTTAATCGTTTAAGTAAGTTTTAATTTGTAATCAATAATCGCTCATTGATTTGACCATTTACAGTTTGCATATTCACAATATAAACACCTGGTGCTAAACCTGCTGTTTCGATTTGATGAATGTGTGTTCCTGCTTGAAAAGTAACATTTTCAATGTTTTTCATAACTTGACCATTCACATTTACAATACGAATTGTCGCATCAATTTTTGATTCTGTTTGTACGTTTAAGTTAACAAACTGCCCTTTTTCTGTTACGTTAGGACGCAAAGATATAGTTGTTATTGCTAAGGCTTCCTTTGTAGAAACAGGAAAACTACTTGTTGTAAATTTACTTGCAGTAGAGAAACTATTACAGGCCGATACTTCATTGAAGGCTTTGACTCTCCAGTAATAATCTGTATTTGCTGTTAAGTTGGTCACAACATAATTAGAGTTCGTTACTAATACTTCGTCAATCATCAATTGACTAGTAAATTGAGGCGAGCGGTTGATCTCAATATAATATTGAGTAGCATTCGGCATATCATCCCAATTTAAATATACTTCATCAAAAAATTGTGTGGTTGCATTATTACCTGGAGCTGTCAAATTAGCGGCTGTTGTTATTTGCACGGTAGAGTTAGGAGTGCCTTTCACATAATTACGTGAAAAATGTGTTAAATCAGCTGCAATTGCTCCTTTTTGGTCTGTTGAAAATTTATTTTGGCAAACATCACTAAAGTAACCCATATATAATGTCTCATCAGGATCTACCAAAGCACCAGTCGGATCGACTGCACCATTATTGTAGTTACATGTAGTCCAGCCAAAGCCTAAGTTATAATCAGCTTCTGTATCACAGAAATAATCGCCTGCTGTACTACAATTACTACCATCTGCTAATTCTACTAAGTTTCCGCCGACACTTGCTGGAGGTGGATTTGAAGCACTGAAGTTAGCGTGATAATCCGTTCCTTCCCAGCCATTGAATGGATGTGGTAAAGAGAAGAAGTGTCCTGCTTCGTGTGTCAGTGTTGCTGAAGTTGAGTTCATTTGGTTAGCACGCATAACGAGGATATCGTAAGTAGGAGAGTAGTATCCTAAAGTTATTCCTGGCGATCCGCTACTTGTACTGATAGAGTTACAAACGAATACATTAATGGCATCATTATGTTGATTCTTACGAATACTCATTTGAAATTGAGCTGCTGATACATTACTATGTGTATTGACGACTGTGTTGTTCATATCATACATCCCGGCTAAGTAAAATACAATATTTTGGTCTGCATAATTTTGATTCAAGCGACAAAGTGCCTCAAAAATCTTTGATTTTGAGATTCTTCCTGTACCATCATTATTGGCTAATAGGTGAAATTTCATTTTTACGTAAGTCGTTGTTCTGCTTTCATTCGAAAGATTCATACGTTTTGCAGTTGCTATATTCTGCAATAAACGTGCTTCCATTGCTGGTGTAAACTCTGTCCCACATACTTGTTTTTCCGCTTTTACCGGCTCATCGTTTTGTGCCGATACAAATATTGGTAAACATAGCATTAGGACAACTAAAATGTTAAATGTTTGCTTCATAAAATGTGTATTTTTAAGTTTATGCAAAATTAGCAAAAAAATATTCTGAAAACGGTCGAAAACCAGTCATTAATTGTTAAAACAACTTAATAAACGCTTAAATAAACGCTCAGGTTTAGTGATAGCCGTCGATAATTAAAAAATGATACACATCACTATCCATTAAAAAAGTGTGTAGAATATCCTATATAAGCGAATTTTCACTTACATTTGTGCAACTTTTCGAAGTTGAACGCATTAAATTAGAAATTTAGACGATGAGGTTTATCATTTTCTTATTTAATGTTTACTCAAAACGTTTAAAATTTCACTTTCAACATTAATAACTAAAAAAATATAAGTAATGAGTAAAGTAACCGTAGTTGGAGCTGGTAATGTAGGAGCAACAGTTGCAAATGTTTTAGCACATAAAGACATCGTAAAAGAAGTTGTTTTATTAGACCTTAAAGGTGATTTTGCAAAAGGTAAAGCATTGGACTCTTGGCAACAAGCACCGATTGATTACTACAGTACTACCTTGACAGGTACTGATGATTATGCAGATACTGCAGGTTCTGACATCGTTGTAATTACTGCTGGTATTCCTCGCCGTCCAGGTATGAGTCGTGATGATTTAATCTCTACGAATGCAAAAATTGTTACCTCTGTCACGAAATCTATTTTAGAGCATTCTGAAAACCCAATCATCATTATTGTATCTAATCCTTTAGATGTAATGACTTATGCGGCATTCAAAGCTTCTGGTTTAGATAAATCAAGAGTTTTCGGTATGGCTGGGATTTTGGATACGGCTCGTTACCGTGCATTCTTAGCAACAGAATTAAACGTTTCGCCTAAAGATTTGCAAGCGGTATTGATGGGTGGACACGGAGACACAATGGTTCCTTTACCACGTTATACAACAGTTGCAGGTATTCCTGTAACGGAGTTGATTGACGCTGAAAAATTAGACGCTATCGTTGAACGCACGAAAAAAGGTGGTGGCGAATTAGTGAAATTAATGGGAACTTCTGCTTGGTACGCACCTGGTGCTGCTGCTGCTCAAATGGTAGAATCTATCGTAAAAGATGACAATCGTATCTTCCCTTGTTGTGCTTTATTAGAAGGAGAATATGGCATCAACGATATGTTTTTAGGTGTTCCTGTAAAATTAGGTAAGAACGGAATCGAACAATTGATTGAATTACAATTGAACGAAGACGAAATGGCTTTATTGAATAATTCTGCAGAACACGTTGCGAAAGTAATGGAGACATTCAACGGAATGGGATTATCATAAGTATAAAGCGTGGAGTATTCACTTCACCTGATATCTGTAGGATACATAAATAGATAAGGTCGAACGTTTCTGAAGCGTTCGACCTTTCGTTTTTTATTGATTATAATAAATAACTCTACTCCGATAGTAACTTCAACAAAACGCCATTTGTCCAACCGAAACCATCTTGAACAGGATATTCGCCGCCACCGGTCGCTAAATCAATATCGACAACATTATATTTTTCTAACATTTTCCCTGTTGATTTATAAATCTTAGTATTCAGGCTCACCCAGCGATCTTTGATAAGGTCCGCTAAATCATAGTAACCATAATTGCGTAAACCTTGAATTGTTACCCATTGTAGAGGTGCCCAGCCATTTGGTGCGTCCCATTGCTGTTCGGTCGTCAGCGTAGTTGAAATCACGCCACCTGCCTTGACAAATTCTCGTTTGATCTTGTGCGCAACTTTCTCCGCTTGTTCTTCTGTTGCAATCTCAAAAAACAATGGAAACATCGCCGCCAAAGAGTAAACGTCTTTATGGGCTTTTTTGACAAAATCGTAATCCATGAAAAAGCCATTTTCCTCATTCCAAAAATATTCTAAAATTAAGTTTTTACGAATATTCACTTTGCTATCATATTGTCTGCGTTTGCCGGTATTTCCTGCTTGTCGGTTGGCTTTAGCCAATGTTATTTCCAAAAAGTACAACAAACAATTCAAATCAATCGGCATGATTTCAGATGTGTGAATTGTTGACAAATCTTGTGGATCTCGTAACCAACGACTCGAAAAATCCCAACCTGACTCACACGCTGCCCGTAAATCTCGAAAGAGTTGTTTCGGTTCTCGGTCAGTCGCTTCTGCTGTTTCGAGGTCATTGATATACATTTCTGGTCGAGGCGAGTCGGAGTCGTCCCAGTAGCGATTTAGTACACCATTATTCACCCTGACGACTCGGCTTAAGGCTTTTTTATTTCTGGACAAATCGTGTTGTTCGTTCATCCAAAAAGTATATTCCTTTTCTAAAGGTATTAAGTAATCTGCATAGATTTTATCTCCTAATTGTTTAGCCAAAAGGCTGACCATCAATGCAAAGAAAGGCGGCTGTGACCGACCGATAAAATAGGTTCTATTTCCATTTGGAATATAGCCAACTTCACCAATTAGATAGGCAAAGTTTTTGACCATTCCTTCTATCAAATCCGTACGATTACTGACTTGTAACCCTAACATAGTGAAGTAAGAATCCCAATAATAAATCTCGTTGAACCGTCCGCCAGGGACGATGTACGGATGTTGTAGCGGAATGAGCGAACTCCCTTCTTGAGGCTCGTCGGCTTTACGCTGTAAGACTTCCCAAAGCGTTTCGATATGTGCCTGCGGTGATTTTGAAGTATCACTTTTGAAACCAGACTCGCCGGCTTGCTGAAACTCGAAGTGCAGATTGGCGAAAGCCCATAAATCAAAGTCGGCTTGTTTTTTTTCAATTATGTAACTCTCCAGAATAGCTCTGGGTGGGCTTGTCGGTATAGCATCTGCGATAGCTTTGGCGTCTGACCATAAGCCACTTTTATTCATATCTATAAAAAGTTCTGCGAATATTTGTTCTGGTGTTTGCATAATATTTAACGCTTATCCCGACTTCTCGGGGGTGATCGTTGACGAATGCTTGTCTGTACCCGTCAAATTCGCTTGACAGAACATTCAACGACAACCAATTTTATTAAAAATTTGAATTAGCTTTTACTTAAAATTTCTAACTTGTAATAAATAAGTTAAAATTAGCAATAGATAGACAAGTATAATATCAATCGCTTGTAATCCCAAAAATTAACTAATTCTTTTCGTAACTTGCAGCGTTTTTTGAAAAAGGTTTTAAAATATGAGCAATCTGAGGTCATATTTCAATAAAATTCTCTAGGAAAAGTTTGATTGTGAAGCATGGATTTGAAAAATCAAATAGATACAAATAGGCTACCTCGACACATTGCGGTCATTATGGATGGCAACGGAAGATGGGCAAAACAAAAGGGAAAACCTCGTGTGTTTGGTCATCGAAGTGGTGTAAAGTCCGTACGTGAGGTAACAGAAGCAGCCGCCGAATTAGGTATTGAATATTTAACATTATACGCATTTTCGACAGAAAACTGGGGGCGTCCTAAGTTTGAGGTCAATGCCTTGATGACACTTTTAGTCAATACAATTCGCAATGAAATCAAAACATTGATGGATAATGATGTGAAACTCAATGCAATCGGTGAGCTAAAAGAGTTGCCGAGTCAGTGTTATAGAGAGTTATTAGAGGCGATTGATAAGACGAAAAATAACAAACGCATGACGCTAACTTTGGCATTGAATTATAGTGCAAAATGGGAAATCATCGAGGCGGTAAAGTCTATCGCTACGGATGTGAAAAATGGCGACTTGGAGATCAATGCGATTGAAAATCAACATTTTGATAATGCTTTAAGTACCGCTGGCTTTCCTGACCCAGAGTTGATGATTCGGACCAGTGGCGAAACTCGTATCAGCAACTTCTTATTGTGGCAGTTGGCTTACGCCGAATTGTATTTCACGCCCGTGTTCTGGCCAGATTTTCATAGAGAACATTTTTATGAAGCAATTTTAAATTTTCAAAATCGAGAACGTCGTTTTGGGAAAACAAGCGAACAGCTTCAATAAACTGTTTGCAGTGCGGAGGCAGTTGATCGATGCCTCAAAAAAGGGAACTATTTGTTCATAATTAAATGGTTCATCTTACACTTTTTAATAAACTGGAATTATTAAAATAAAAAAAATAGCAGCGAACGGAAAAAAAAAGCCGTTCAGTAACTTTAAAATAGGAAAAAGGCAAACCTTAATAATGGATAATGAATAATTGATAATTATTTATAAGAAAACCTCTAATTATCCCCGACTTTCCGGGACAGGCTATTTTTCATTATCAATTTTCATCTAACAATCTGCCTGATAAAATTTATTAAATACATGAAACGAGTACTTTTAAGTATCATATTTCTTACAACTATTGCGACTATTGGCTTTGCCCAAAAACCTACTGTTGATTATACGGCGGATAATGAGTTCGAGATAGGTGGAATTGTGGTTGCAGGAAATGAAAATACTGACGAAAATGCAATTATTGCAATTTCGGGGCTGACCGTTGGGAAGACAATAAAAATTCCTGGTCCCGATGTTTCGAAGGCTATTAAGTCTTTGTGGCGTTTACGCTTATTTACAGATGTAAAGGTCGTGATCAGCAAGCGTATCGAAGATGTGGTCTTTTTAGAAATCAGGGTGAAAGAACGGGCGAAATTATCTCGATATTCTTACAAAACAATCAAGAAATCTTACCACGATGACTTAAACACCGAGGTTGATCGTTATTTATTAAAAGGGGCAATTGTCACTGAAAGTATAAAGTTAAATGCGGTCAATGCTATTAATAACTTTTTTATATCCAAAGGTTATTTAGACGTTTCGACAACGGTTGAAGAAGTTCCTGATTCGTTGTTTCAGAATAGTATTCGGTTGATTTTCGATGTTCATAGAGGAGAAAGAGTGAAAATCGCTGACATCATCTTCGAAGGAAATGATAATGTCATTGATAGAAAATTGCGTAAGCAAATGGAAAATACGTCTTGGAAAAAGAAAATTTTCTCGTCATCAAAACTGGTAGAAGCCGACTATGAAACAGACAAAAAAACAATTATTGGTTATTACAACACTTTAGGTTATCGTGATGCGAAGATTGTCAGTGATACTGTTTATCGTGATGAAGAAGGGGAAGATATGATCCTAAAAATCACGATTGATGAAGGTGGTCAATATGTATTTAGAAATATTACCTGGAAAGGAAATTCGATTTATTCAGATGAGACGTTGACGCAGTTGTTAGCTATTTCGAAAGGAGATGTTTATAATCAAGGTCTATTAGATCAACGATTACAATTTAGTGAGGACAGTCGTGATGTTACCTCGCAATATATGGATAATGGTTATTTATTTTTCCAAGTTGTCCCGACAGAAGTGTCTATTACGAATGATTCTGTTGATTTAGAAATTCGCATTTATGAAGGGCCACAAGCGACGATTAATAATGTGACTATCACAGGTAACGATAGAACGCACGAGGAAGTAATTCGTCGTGAATTGCGTACAAAGCCTGGCCAAAAATTTAGTCGTTCGGATATTATTCGTTCGCAACGTCAGATTACCAACTTGGGCTATTTTGACCCAGAGCAGTTAGGCATCAACACGCCTGTCAATCCGCAAAATGGAACGGTTGATATTGAATATTCCGTCGTTGAAAAATCATCAGATCAGTTAGAGTTATCTGCTGGTTGGGGTGGACTTGGTCGAGGCGTTATCGGTACGTTAGGAGTCACATTTAACAACTTCTCGCTGCGTAATTTAGGCAAAAAAGAAACTTGGAGTCCGTTGCCACAAGGAGACGGTCAACGTTTATCGCTTCGTGGTCAGACGAACGGACAGTTTTATCAAGCCTATAACTTCTCGTTTACAGAACCTTGGTTGGGTGGTAAAAAGCCTAACTCCTTTACTTTAGCAGCTTATCACACTCGTTTTTATAATGGTGATGTACTTGTTGACGGAGCTTTCGAGCCACGTTCATTAGCGATTACAGGTGGTTCGATTGGTATCGGAACCCGCTTGAAATGGCCAGATGATTATTTTGTTTCTAATACTTCGATTACTTATCAGAATATCGATGTTCAGAATCGTAATGATTTCTCTGCCGATGGCGTTCCGGTTACAAAGGGTAGTTTTAATAACTTAGCCATCAATCAAACATTCTCACGTAATTCTATTGATAATCCGATTTTCCCTCGTAGTGGTGCAAGGTTTACATTAGGTATTCAATCTTCTATTCCTTATTCTTGGTTTAGAGATAAAAATACGGATTATGCCAGCATGCCAGTTGATGAAAAATTCAAATGGTTGGAGTATCACAAGTGGAAAGTAACCGCAGAATGGTTCTCGCCAGTATATGATAAATTAGTATTCCGTGCAGCTGCAAAAATTGGTATTTTAGGAACGTGGAACAAGGATATCGGAACGATTCCTTTCGAGCGATTTGAGCTTGGTGGAGATGGTATTTCTAACTTTGCAGGTATTCAAGGTAAAGATATTATCGCATTAAGAGGATATGATGTCTTGGACTTACGAGCAAATGTAGAAAACAATCAAGGTGGTGCAGCAGCGTATAATAAATTTACGTTAGAGTTGCGTTACCCGATTTCTTTAAATCCAATGTCAACAGTTTATGTCTTAGGTTTCTTTGAAGGCGGTAACTCTTGGAATGATTTAAGAAAATACAATCCGTTAGATTTGAATCGTGCGGCAGGTCTTGGTTTACGTGTATTCTTACCGATGTTCGGTACATTAGGGTTTGATTACGGTGTCGGTTTTGATAAAAACTTAGGCCCAGACGCAGGATTAACAGAATACGGTAAATTCAATATTATTCTTGGGTTTGAACCTGAATAGGATTTTTCAAGGCAATAGCTTTTGAATTAAGATTTATTAACAAAGAGGTATAAATAATCATTCGGTTGTTTATACCTCTTTTTACATTTAGTACAACTCCGAAAATTAAGCATTGAATAAAACCTTGTACCGTCTTTCACAATTTTGGAACGTTCAGAAAGCAATCAAGTCTTGATACATTAAGGTGAAATGAAATTCCTGCTCTTTTACAGTTATAATAATGATTAAAAACGGATCAAAAACTTATCAGTCATCTTGATTCAAATCATAAAGACTTGCATAAATTTGGTGAAAATGATAGGACGGACAGCAGAAGACTTTATGAAACACACACCGTTAAATATAGGATTGTGTATTAAAGCAAGAATCTGTTTAAAATATAACGGAATTGCTAAAAAACCAGCGACTAAGAACGAATACCTAAAAACTATTTTGTAATTAATCGTTTATACTATATTTTTGCAGCCTAATTTTCGGATTAATCAAAAAAACTAAAGCGAATTTTCGCAAAATTTGATAGATTATAATTTTATTCCTTTTTTAATATGAAATTTTCAAAGGATTGAAATTGAATAATCGGATTTAACTTCATAAAATGGCAAGAAAAATAGCATTACGTGATGCCCTTCGTGAGGCAATGTCAGAGGAAATGCGTCGTGATGAGAACGTATTTTTAATGGGTGAAGAAGTTGCTCAGTATAATGGTGCTTACAAGGTTTCTAAAGGAATGTTGGACGAGTTTGGTGCAAAGCGTGTAATTGATACACCGATTGCTGAGTTAGGTTTTGCAGGAATCGGAGTCGGTGCAGCGATGAACGGCTTACGTCCGATTGTAGAATTTATGACTTGGAACTTTGCTATTTTGGCATTTGACCAAATCGTGAATCACGCCGTAAAATTTCACAGTATGTCAGCAGGGCAGTTTCACTGTCCGATTGTATTCCGTGGGCCTTCAGGGTCAGCAGGGCAGTTAGCACAGCAGCACTCTCAAATGTTCGAGAGCTGGATGGCCAATACACCTGGTTGTAAAGTTGTTTCCGTAACGACACCTTACGATGCGAAAGGTTTGATGAAATCAGCAATCCGTGATGAAGATGTGGTTTGCTTTATGGAGTCAGAAGTGATGTATGGTGACGTAGGAGAAGTACCTGAAGAGGAATACTTAATTCCTATCGGAAAAGCTGACGTAAAACGAGAAGGGGTTGATGTCACTATCGTTGCTTATAACAAAATGGTAAAGGTCGCTTTAGCTGCTGCTGATGAGTTAGCTAAAGAAGGAATCTCTGCTGAAGTCGTTGACTTGCGTACAATTCGTCCGTTAGACCATCACACAATTATAGAATCTGTTAAGAAAACAAATCGTATCGTTGTAATTGACGAGGCTTGGCCGTTCGCAGGTGTTTCTGCAGAAGTTGCCTTTCAGGTTCAACAGTACGGATTTGATTACTTAGATGCTCCTGTCTTACGCATCAACGGTGCGGACACTCCGATGCCTTATGCACCGACTTTGGTCGAAGCATATATGCCAAATCCTGAAAGAGTGATTAAAGCAGTGAAGTACGTTATGTATCGTTAGTGTAGTGCAACCGATTACAGTGAAATACACTGAGCGTTGATAGGATATACAAAAGGCTTTCTCGTTGATTTGAGAAAGCCTTTTTTGATGTAACCTTTTTTGAATATAGCGAAGTATCTAATTATTAAATTATAGCAGAATTTCAATCATTAGGGCTTACCTTTGAACCGAGTTAAGCAATTATAGTTTTAATAGTTTTCAATACAAAATTAGATAATAATTAATAACAGCTTTATTACTTATTACCTTTTATAGATCATTTAGTTGAATGGAACAACAGAAAAAATTAGGGATAACGTTAGAAATTGTATTTTGGATCGTGACCATCATCTCATGTGTCGGTGTGTTGTATCCTATTTATAACAATTTTAATAACTTTCCATTTTTATGGAGAAACGGTCTGGCTATCGTTATCTTTGTGACCTACACTCGTTATATATTTCTTTGGCAATACGCTTTATTTTCAAAATCCACCATTGTACGCCTTATATTGTTAGTCATAGCCATACCTTTAGTATTTCATCTGATTCAGAATATGAATAACTTTCAAACGTATTTAGATAATAGCGGTTATGATGCGTTTATGGAATTGTTGAAAAAACCGCTTTCAGATGATGAAAGAGCAGGATTGTTACAGTATATCCGAAGTGAATTTGTATTCTTTAGCACAGGAGCAACGATTGCAGGTATCATCTTGCCTTTGCGTATGATTATATCATTTTGGAGAACGAAAAATAATAAAGGTGTCTAACACTATTGTTAGATTGTTAAACGGTCAAACCATTTACTACAAACGGTTTCACAATATAACAATATAGCAATTTAAGTATATATTGAATTGAATTTATCATCAAAATTATTAGAAGAGGCAGTGAATGCTTTCGCATCATTGCCAGGAATCGGAAAGAAAACAGCGTTACGATTAGCGTTACACGTCTTGACACAAGAGGAAAACTACGCTAAAGACTTTACCGAATCGATTATTAAAATGCGGAAACACATCAAATTTTGTAGAGAGTGTTTTAATATTTCTGATGCAGAATTGTGTACCATCTGTGAAAGTCACCGCCGAGATAGAAGCCTGGTTTGTGTCGTTGAAGGCATCAAAGATGTAATGGCCATCGAAAGCACGGGCCAATACAATGGCTTGTATCACGTCCTCGGGGGCGTGATTTCTCCGATTGAAGGCATCAGCCCAAACGATTTGGAGATTACCTCTTTAATGAGTCGGATAGATAAAGGCGAAATTAAAGAAATCATTATGGCGGTCAGCCCAACGATCGAAGGGGACACGACGATTTACTATATTTCCAAAAAATTAACAGATAATAGCATCAAAATTTCCACATTAGCCCGAGGAATTTCGTTTGGTGGCGAGTTAGAATATGCAGATGAATTGACTTTAGGTCGCTCGATTGCCAGTCGTCGTCCGTATAACGAGTCCTAAAAAACAAAAGTCATATTTTAAAATAAATACATCAGTCAAAACGATTGACTGACCCAAAAAAATAGTGTGCATTGACGGTATTATTTGAAACAAAAAAGCATCAAAAAATACAGTTTATACACACTATATTCGCTAAATAAAAATTATTAAAATCGAATCAACTTTTCAAAAACAAAAACTACAACGCATTATATTTATCAATCAAGCCACTTAACCCTTTGACCAAAACGCCATAAGTCGCTTCATCAATCTCCGCATAAGCCGTTGTTTTACGTTCCAAATTTTTATATAAATCCGTCACACCGTCTCGCTGCTTAGATACAGGCACCAGTTGCCTGATCGCATCATCTTCGACCCTATCCAAGTAAGTATTACCAAAAGCCGTATTTGCCGCAGCCAACTCCTGCTGCCATGTTTGAAAACTCAATGCCGTGATCGCATCACTCAAGGTCGTGTCATTTATCCAATCATTCAACAGACTCGTCACCGTAGCCGTTTCCTCTTGATAGTTTAATTTATCAATTCGTTTATCATACTTATTCATACTTCGGATAATCAACTCCGCAGCCGTTCGGGTAGCCTCATCAAAATGATGCAAAAAACCACCAGCCACTTTTCTTATCCCCTTTATCGCCTCATCACGGCGTTTGTCCAACGCTTGAATATCTTTAGTCAATAAATTGCCTTGTTCTATTTTATAGGCTTTATCCAAGTCCGTCAACGCATCTGCCAGAGGTGTCAGAAACGGGGTTAAAGTCGCTTGAGGCGTTCGATTAAACAAAGCCACAACATCCATGATAAAAGCGACAAATTCGCCATTACTCAATTTTGTAATTCTAACCGTAGGAAGCATTTTTATTTATTTTAAATGTTAAAAAATACCATGATGAAAACCTATAAGATGGTACTTGTAGGTTTTATTAAATAGAATGATAGTCAAGTTAAATGAATAAATCTTTTGTTCCAAATCAGCGGACGCTTTTTACTCGGGTAAGTTCCTTGCTCCAACTTGGAGGATGCTTTTTACTCGGGTAAATTCCTTGCTCCAACTTGGAGGACGCTTTTTACTCGGGTAAGTTCCTTGCTCCAATTTGGAGGATGCTTTTTACTTGGGTAAGTTCCTTGCTCCAACTTGGAGGACGCT
>Ga0075467_10002186_pt1 | contig 15577 bp, 23 predicted proteins | sample DEB08_DNA_9_FD_75067 | JGI IMG/M metagenome (GOLD analysis project Ga0075467, IMG submission 75067) | Aqueous microbial communities from the Delaware River and Bay under freshwater to marine salinity gradient to study organic matter... | ecosystem: Environmental > Aquatic > Marine > Coastal ... | reverse complement strand
TTTTATTCAGTCGTCTTGCATTGTCACAATTGCAGTTCCCCTTAGCGTCCAGTGCTCGGCCTAAGCTTCTTTAGTGTCAATAGGGAGATAGGCACTCAGAATGTAGTTGGTGGACTGGCCAGTGGTGCTGAGAACTCCAGCTCTTTCGCTGGTTTTGTACAGAGGACACAAGAAAAGGTTAGGGTTGCTGCAGTCAATATCTTCTTCGCCCTCATACTTTACTACTTCGCTTACTTATGGCTTCTCTTTTTATTTTGCAGGACCTTTGGTCGTACCCACTACTGAGTTACGTTGAGCAGCCTTTAATTCTGGGACTATCTGTTGGCCAGAGAATGATTTCTAGACCTTGTGGCGCACTTCAAAGGGCAGGAAATGAATTACTGGAAGCGTGCAAACCATCTAGCCAAGCCTCTGCTCGCGGATGCACATATCTTTCCAGTCCCATTCTGCTGCTTCTAGATACATGCCATAAACATACACCCCGTCTTCAGGGGCAGCCGTTATGCCAAGCTGAACTTCGGGGTTTTGGTCAGAGCTTTGCTCTGTTTCCACTTTCGGGAGGAATCTGAAGCGGAACTTAAGGAAATCAATGGCTTTCAGGTGCTTACGGGCATAGGCTTAGAGCACGCCAGTAATGAATCCGTGAGGGAAGAACAGACCACTTAGCCAGTACGCCTTTGGGTGACCTTTAGTCATCCAACGGAGCATAAAGGCCACTCGTTTATGGAGGTCAGCGTACCAGCTGGCAAGGGGTTTAAGGCTTGAGTATCCAACCGATGTCCAATTTGCTGGCACTTGATTCTTAAGGAGACTACTGTACATCTAATCAAGCTCGGGTGACATAAGGATGAGTCCCTAGATGGCCTAAATGAGCTGATTGAGTGTGGAGTCTAACGTTCTAATTAATCGATTGTATCGCTCTTTCTCTTGCAGGAGAACGATGCTGTAGCAGTGTAATAGTCCCTTATCTTAGCTCACTTTGAATATTTCTTTAGCATGCTCTTTTGGGTCATCTGAAAGAACTTAAGGTCTATCTTCGTACAGTTTCTGAGCTATCTAGATAACAACTGAATCATTATTGTGCCCACCAGGTCCTACTTCAGCTTTTTTCTCGGAAAAAGCACTTGAGCTATAGCTTTGTTCCACGACATCTTGCTGATCTCCTACATGTCTATAGGCTGACTTCGTTTTCTTACTCTTGCTTTAACCTGCTTTGGCAGATACAACTGGCGCTATAGCCACATTCAGGATTGTCTTGACGAGAAGGTTTCCCTCACTCTGCTAGTAGGCAATATCTGCATTCTTATGCATCCCGAAAATCTCTGGGACGTCAACTTGGGGTAATGAATCAATATAAGAATGCACGTCTTCAAGACCCATATTTTCTTTTGGAATACGGTATGCTTCACTTCCAAAGAAGGTAAACTCGGGCATGGGTGCAACTATTTTCTTCTTTGCAGCGAGTCTTTTTCCCTTTGCTGCTTGAACTTCGTGGATGAGACCTGGCTTCAGAATGTGCTGACCATAACACTTGCTGAGGATGCTGATGAGGAGCACTCGGTCGTTATCATCTGTGACTCTCCCACCGTAGTTTATATGACCAGTCATGAACTGCATAGAGTCAAAAGGGATGCGCTCTTAATCGAAGAGGAAGTTTTGTAGCATCTTAACTGAAGTGTCAAGGTCTGAGTCATTAAACTCGTACTTCTTGTTCCACCCAATAGATCCAAACTTTTTCCTCTCCTAGATGACTGAGTGGAAAAAGCTTAGCCCGAATAGAAGAGATTTCCAGCTGCCAACCAGGTCAAACTACCTTTGGAACCCAGGAAGCATTGAAGGTCGAATAGAAAGCTAAGGGTTGGTTCCCTTTTCAGCACCAGAAAATTCAGATGATCTGGATTGAGCTAAGTTGTTATTAGTTTAGAGCATACTCTCTTAGCCAGCATATTTCTCCCGGAAGCGATCAGCTTCTTCAATTGATGTTTGTGCACTTTGGTAAACTTCTTTATCAATTATGTTTGTAAAAATGCGCTTCATGTTTGCCTTTAAACCTCTGGGTGGCTCAGTTGTCATCTTGACTCCATTCTGTAAGATGGAGGAGGGGAAGTAGTCCTCGGGCATAGATGTAAGGATAAGCCTGAAGTCTTTGTGAATGTTTCTTGGGTTCTCTCTCATATTGCTGCAGATAGCGTCTAATTAAGGCATCCAAGACTTAAATAAGTGACAGTTCTGGAGCAAGATCCAGTATCCTCTTAAAGTGCCCTATGTAATGAGCGACTAGGCTGCCTTTTCTTAGCCCTAACCAAGACTCTTTTAGAACAACTTGTCCTAATAATTCTGCTTTTTGGCATACGCAAGGATTTGTTCGTTGGGATCTGCTCCTTAGCTGAGCACGAAGACTATTGGAGTCACTTTGTCAGAGGTGCCGAATAGTGATTCCATCGAAGTAACGGGGCTGACTGCATAAAGAGGACTAAGCTCTCTAGAGACAAACTCTTTCAGAGCAGTCATTATTTGAACAGGTTTAAGTAACTTTATGAGCAGAAGTTGCTAGAAATTTGGTAACCCGCGTCTCAAGAAAGGTGGAATCAAATCAAAGACAGATTTGTTCTCTAGAACGTCTGCCTTTACAAATTCTGAGGTTTCAAGAATGTGTTTTCTAATATCATTGATGAGGCTCCGGAAGTGCTTCCTGACAGTGGCCTACATGCAGGTTGCGAGGTCCCACTGCTGCTCACTCAGGATAGGGTGCAGATCCTTGTGGTCATTGTACTTGAGCTGCTCCGACTTCTCTTGTACGCCTGGGCCTTTAAGAAGGAGATCACAGGAAGTTTCGTCGATCAGTCTCTAGTTCTTCATGATGGAGGTGCAGATCAAGAAGGAGAAGATGATCTTGTGCTACTCAAACAGCCCTCTGCACACGCTCACGTACAGGTTCTCTGTGATCCTCCCCATCAGCTCTGGCAGCAAAGTCGAAATGTCCCCGAGATCGAAGTCTAGGAGCTCGGACTGCTCCATCGACACCGGCATGTCTTCTGGTCCTTCTAGGGAGCGGGCATCTGAGTTTTGCTGTTGGGAGCCCTCCGCTGAGGATGCCTGCTGAGAACTACTACCCACTAAATGGTCCTCTATTTGAATGTCCTCCGCTTGGGACTTCTCCTCTTCCTTGGTTACAGGTGGGCTGGGATTGCGTTCCTTCAAGACCTGTCGAGTGGTGGCGTTGAAGACCTTCTTCACATAGGCGAGCGAGTTCTGGTACATCGGGTCGATGCTTGAGAGGCTCGCAATCACGAAGTATAAGATGCTCCCTCGCACCGAGATCGGACGGTACTGCTCGCGCTTCACCTGCACCGTCTGCTCGACTTCTTCCGAGCGCAGAAGGCTTTCGGCAATCTCCACCGACTTCGCCTTCGAAACCTGGAGAGCCTAGATCAGCTGCTCGTTGTCGAGGATAGTGTCCGAGTTGCTGTCGGCCAGTGCGGTAAGGATGGAAGACTGGAGCTGGAACTGCTCGTTCTTGGTGCCAGAGATTTCGATGATCAGCTAGTCCCTCAGCGCCTCCACTTGCGGCTCGAGGTTCTGCACCACCTCTGCAAGAAGCTGCTCGTCCAGGCCGTCGAAGGTGACCGTGAAGTTAATCACTGCCAGTTTGATGCTCACCTCGGGCAGGAAGTGGGGGTTCGCCATTTTGGTTGTCAGGAAGAGCTTGAAGTCGGAATCGAAGTCGAAGGCTCTTGTCCCGAGCACAATCTTGGTGGCCCCGTTTTCCAAATAGGTAGCTTTTGACACAACCTGGTCGACGCTTGGGTCTATCTCCTCACTCATGTCCTCCAACAGCAGCACGTGGCCGAACCTCACTGCGTTCTCGAGGATAGTCTGGAAAGCCCCAGCTTTGGAACGCGAGTTGTCGCTCTGCCTCACTTTGGTGGCGACAAACTTCTGGGTGGAGCTGCTCTTGAACATCTTCTTGAGCCAGCTGTTCCCTTGGAATTGAGGGTCTATCAGCATGGGCACACTCTTGCTCTTCGTCGTGAAGATGGCGTTGTCGATGCTCACCTGGTCACTTGGCAGGCCAGAGATGCCCCACTTCCGAATCTCAACGGGGTCGCCAAGGGTCTGAACGAGAGAGTAATTTTCCGAGAGCGCAATCCCGCAGGCTGCACTCTGGGCGAGCCACTCAGCCAGCATGGGTTCCCTGTACTGGCCTGTGAAGGGCCCGAGGTAGCTCATTTGCGCCACACTTATGAACACGTTGCCCACCACCTTGCTGAGCTAGCGCTGAATGTCCTCAATGCCGACTTCCCAGCGCTCACCTTCAGAGCCGAGCAGCTCCAGGAGCTTGCTGGCGTTCGAGAGCCTCTTTTCGCACCTGGCTTTGTCGTCTTTTAGGGACTGGATGTAGGCCAGGGTGCTCTCGTAGTCGGTTTCCAACTGGGAGAGCTTTGCCTTGATGGCACTCACTTCGGCTTGCTTGACGGCTACCGCTTCTTGGGCGTCCTTGAGCTCCTCCTTCATTTGCTCTTGCTTCGCCTGCAGAGGGCGCACGACCAAGATGGACTCGCCGTACTCGCGGATTGCTTTGCACCACTTGGCAAGTCCGCCAGCAGCCTTGGAGGCCTTTACCATGCGGTCAGTGTTGAAGTCGGCACTGCGAGTGAGGGTCTTCACCTTCTGCAAGATCTTCTCGGGAATGTTGTCTCGGTCGTAGCTCCGGAGCCTATCGAGGAACTTCATGTCAGCCAGGGCTTTCTGCGCAGTCTTCCAGTCGCAACTCTTGTAGCCGAGGTAGACGAGGGTGCACTCGAGAGCGAGGGACACGGCCTTGATTGGGTTGTTCACCTTCTTCAGTTCTCCGATGTCGTCCTTGCTCAGCTCGTTCACTGCCTTCTCCGCAGCCAGGAGAGCTGGCTTTGCCTTCGCCACCTGGTAGTCTGCCTCGTCCTTGAGCGCCTCGATTTGCTTCGCTTCGTGCAAGACCACTTTGGCTTCGCGTTCAGTCTCGAGCTCCCGCTGCTGAGCGAGAACCGTCTGCTCTTGGATCTACGAGGCTTGGATTTCTGCCGACTTGTTTTCCTCCTGCAGCTTGGGCACGAGCTCCGTGAGTGTGACCTGCAGCTGGGCAATCTACGCGTTTGTCTCGCTGAGCTTCCTGATTCCGTTCTGCAGACGAGAGAGGCTCGATGAGAGTTCGCGTTCCTTGCACTCGAGTTGGTCCTTGAAGAGGGCGAGGCCGTCGAGGAAGGTCTTGGGCGTCACGTACACTCTCCTACGCTGCTCGTCAAAGAACTTCACGGAGAGCTCGTGCGCACTTCTGTGCACGAGTGGGAACATGTCTGCTATTGCCTCACGCAGCTCCTCGTTTTCGCTCATCACTGAGTGGGCCTGGAAGAACTGTCTGCTCACGGTCCGGAGAGCCTCCTCGGGCCAGTTGTCGAACCAGTCGAGGGTGCAGCAGTTGACCAGGGACGGGAAGTTCCTGCAGCGGACCCGCAGCTAGTCGCCGACTGGAGACATGCAGAGGATAATGTGGAAGTGAAGTCGGAGCTCCTTGACGAAGACTGCGTAGATGTTGTCTTTGCTCATGGGGATCTTGCGTTCCTTCATCAGCTTCTGCAGGGAGGCCTCCATGCGCTCGTAGTCTTCTTTCTCGTAGAGGTCAGCAATCTCCCCGGTGTTGAGCACCTAATTGATGTCTTCCAAAAACTCCTCGCACGAGATCTGGGTGTCAGCCATCAGGAACACCTGCGGCCTCCGCTCACAGCCAGACTTCAGGAGCATTTCCTTCACATCCTCTCGGAAGTCCTGAGGCTTGTAGCCCTTCGTGAGCTTAATCTAGGAGCACTCTGCTTCGTGCAAGAACGAGGCCAGCCGCGTCAGGCTCTGCTTGCCACTACCCGAGACGCCAATAAGCATGGCGTTGCCTCTGGGCTGGTGGAGGATCCTGGCGATGCGGCTGATGTGGTCGATGGCGTCCTGGAAGAAGATGAGGTGCATGGGGCTCGAGGTGTAAGTGAAGTTGTAGTCGAGCATCTTGTCTTCGAGCACCTTCACCAGGCGCTTCGGGTCTTCGATTTGCTCGTACAGCTTCTCCTCGTAGTCGCACTTCAGGATCATTGCAAATGTCACCTTCATCCTGTTTTGCTCTGTGTCCGTCGTGAACAGCTCCTCCTGCGTCCAGCTCTCCTTGAACTTCGTTTTGAGAAGCTCCTGGGCAAGGTCCTTGAAAAACTGCCGGTCCGCGTCGTCGACGAGGCGGTCGTGAAACACGCGCTGGCACTCGTGCAGCCACAGCTTTGTGAAGACCTTGCTGTCCTGGACGCTCTGGGGCTGAGTCATGAGGATGCCCTGGAAGACCTTGCTGACGTCGCGCATGTTGAAGAGATAGTGGAAGCGGCTCGGAATGGGGAGCATGTGCTTGTTGAATTGGGTGAACATGTCGATGGTCGCTGCGACTGCAATGTTGCCACACTTCCGCACGCCGTCCGAGAACATGTTTTTGCCCAGGAACTCACTCATCACGGTGTCAAAGATTGAAGTGAGAACCTCCTCAGAGGCGTTTGGGATGCTCACGACGTGGAAGTGCCGCATGAATCTTGGAGTCAAGGGGGCTCGGCCTCCACCAGGTGGAGCAGCGGCGCAGATGAAGCGGTAGTTCTCGATGACCTTCTTGAAGAACTGGGGCCGGTCGTAGATGATGTTGCTGTCGAGCAGGAGGCGCAGGAACTCGATTGGAGGTTGGGAACCGTACTGCTCGACTCTTGGCATGTTGATGTCGTCGATGAAGATCAGACACTTTGCACCGCCCTTCGCGCCGATCACTTTCTTGCCGCGCTTTTTGGCCAGCTTGGACTCAATGCCCTTCTAGACGCTGGCAGAACTAGTCTGGGCGGAGAAGTTGAGGAAAATTGGGGCGTAGTTCTCCTTCTCCTGGCTCTGCTTGATGTACTCCTGGATGATCACACTCTTGCCTACCCCGGTGCCACCTGTCAGGAAAGTCTTCTTGTTGGCGGTCGTCAGGAAGCCGAGGACCTTGCTGTAGCTGACGGAGTCAACTGTGGGCACGAAGAGCTGGTCGTAGGGGGCGACTACGCGAGTCTCGAAGTCGGGCAGCAGCTAGGCCCAGGGCTTGAACCTCATCTCTTTCTCGTGGTAGAAGTACTGGAACACCGTCTCCTTGGGTGGGAAGTGCAGCTTGCCGAAGAAGTCCCGGAAAATGGTGTCTAAGTACCGGTGGGCCGCCTGGTCAAACGAGGCACCGAAGCCCCAGATCATGGCGAACGCGAAGGCTGAGTTGATCTGCTTTTGCCACTAGAGCTTTTTCTCCTCGCGCTGGAGTTTTGTGTCTTTGATGAAATGCTCGAGGAAGTTGCAGAGACACTGCACGTTCTGGCTCTAGTAGGTCGGCATCACCTCCTATTCTCGCAGTCTGCGCATCTTCTCGAAGCCAAGGTCGACAAACATCTCGAAGAGGCCCACCAAGAAGTCGAGCTGGTCCGGCCTCAGGAATTGGGACATATAGCTTTGGAGCCACGAGTCGAAGTAGGGCCTCCAGCCAAGGTCGCTCGGAGTAATGTAGACCATGCCGCACCTCGAGACAGTTGCTGGACTGGCCTGAGCGAGGTCCTGGACCTCGAAGAGGATGCGGATTTCCTGGGTCAGCTTGATCCTCTCACCGTTCACGAGGCACAGGGTCATGTTGTCGTCGAGCACCGTGTTCATGTTCTCGATCCAGAGGGCGTCCACCGGCCCGTCGAACACGCACCAGTTCTTTCGTCCGGAGGCCTTGGCCTGGGCGAACTTACGGAGGATCTTGCTCGCGAGGCCGTCCGACCACTCCTGGGTGTCCTCATGCTCCTCGCCGTAGAGCTCCCCCATCGCGATTGACTTTGGGTTGAGCACCTTCTGCTTCACTTGCTGGAAGCGAGGGTCTGCAGACTTGTGTTCTGCTCGGAGCTTCGTCATGGCGTCGGCGAGCACCTTGAGCGTCGTCGTCTTGCCGCCTCCGGTCGGGCCGACTACCATGACTCCAAACCTCACGTTCAGAGTCTCGAACAGCTGGATCACTTTGAGTGCCTGGCTCTGGACAGTCTGCAGGTTCATGCTCCGGAGGGATCTTTTTATTTGCTGCTCAAGCTCAAAGTGCTGCGCCTCGGGGATCTCTACGCCGGGGAAAAGGTCCTGGATCAAGGCGGAGAAGAGAGGGAGGTCGGAGGCCAAGAACTTGGGGATGTTGGAGTCTCGCATGGCCCTGATCAGCACGATGTTCTCCTCCAGCTCCGGGAAAGCTCGCTTGAGGTTACCGGCCATCACCAGCACGGACTTCACGGCACGAAGGCCAAAGTCGTAGTGGTCTTGCTGAGAGAGCTGCTCGGAGGCGAGCTTGTACAGCTGCACCATCTTGGTCGAGAGAGCCTGGGCCTCGGAAAAGCCCTCTGCGAAGAGCATTATCTCGGCAATGAGGCCGTAGTTGGGAATCATCATGGAGACTGGCCTGAAGAGGACCTTGAGGTTGTCGGGTAGCTCGGTTCGGCCCGCATAGCCAGGGTTCATTGTGATGAAGACACCGCACTGCGGCTTCAAGACTCGCTCTTGCTCGTTGAAGAGGAAGCTCTCCTTGCCCATCACCTTCGCCTGCTTGATGTCCAGCAGCTGCTGAGCAATCACTGAGAGCACCTCGATATTGATGCGGTTGAACTCATCCAAGCAGCTCCAAGAACCTGACTGCACCAGCCCGGAGAAGAGCTTGGCCATCATCCGGTACTCAATCTGCTCACTGCAGTTTATCACGATGCAGAAGATCCCGCAGGCTTTGGCCAGGTCCTTCGTGCTCTCGGTCTTGCCAGTACCAGCTGGTCCTGCTGGAGCAGCGCCCAGCTTGATGTGCATTGCCCCGGTGATCGTGATCCAGCACTTGTCGGTGAGGGGCGTGATCACGAGTCTGGAGGTGGGCCCCATGTACTCGAAGCCGTAGTTCAGCTGGGCGTTGACTTGCCGAATGAGGACCTGGTCCTCCTCGATCGAGTAGCGCAGTTGCTGCTGCCAGGTGAAGTCGAAGGGGCTCTGTACCGCCGTATCGTGCAGCTTCTCAACGATGTCGCGGCAGTGCACGTCTTGCGTGATGAGGGCCACGAGGCTCTAGCGCTGGATCGACGTGAGGCTGCCTCGGACCAGCTCGGTAAGCTCTGCCAGCTGACCCTTCATGAGCTCAAAATGGTCTTCCATGGCGAAGGGGTTGTCGTCCAGGAGCTCGCAAAGGGCCATTTCGGTGCCCTCGGTCCAGGTGACAAGGTCGACAATTGCCACTGCCTGCGACAGGTGCTTGAGGACCCAAGACTGACGGCCGTTGTCTTGAGCCAAGTCGTCGTAGTACTTGCTGTAGGCCACTCGGATGGTCTTCTGGAGAGCCGCGACCATGTGCTCTTCCAGTAGCTTCATCCATATCTCGACGCCCTGCCCTCTTATTTTGACCTCGCGCGTGAACTTGAGCTTCTCCTGCTGGCTCGACTTCATCCCGAAGATGTCGTTCAGATCCGTGTGGTCGACCAGCTCAGCCTCGAGGCGGTCTTCTTCCTCCTCGGCCTTCTTCTGGAGGAGGATCGCCTTGGTGGCCTGCTCTTTTGCTTCCTGGGCTGCCAGTGCTGCTCCGGCTTCTTCGCCCTCGGCTCCACTCTAGCGAGACTCGTAAGCCGCAGCTTCCGCAGCCTCCTCTAGCTTTTTGAGCTACGCGAGCACGAGAGCGCGCTTGGCCTCACGTTCTTCTTTCCTCTCGCGTGCAAGCTCGTCCTGGAGGACAAACGACTGCAGGTTCTCGAAGCACTTGTTGGCGTGCTTTTCGATTGCCTTCAAGTCGGCTGAGTGGGCGAGGATTTGGAGGAGTTCGTCGTTGCTGATGAAATAGAATCGAGGGAATTGTTCCCGCTTCTCCTCGAGGTAGTCCTCTAGGTTCTTCTGAATTTTGTCCATTGAGCGATTCCACTTCACGAAGTCATTGTAACGCTGCGGTGAGGTGCCGCACTGGGCTCGCACACTCCTCTTGACCAGAGTCTGCTTCATGAGCTTGACCCAGGCCTTGTTTACCACGTCGTACTCCTGGAAGTCGAGTGGCCTCTGCTTCCGGATATCTTGCGAAGAGAATATGTTCTCCAGGTAGAGCCAGTTGCGCTGGCACTCCCGCCACTGCTCCAGAGTGTCAGAAATCAGGTTGAGGCGGTCTTGCATCTCCTGCGCCTGGGACTGAAGCCTTTTTACGTAGCGACTGCCTGAGATCAAGCTCGCTGTTTGCATGCTCTCGTCGAGGACTGCCTAGATAACCTCCAGGCCGACCAGCTTGTGGGCCTCCTTGTCTTGGTGGCGCACTACGTCAAAGTTCATCTTCTGCCAAGTCTACGTAAGCTGGTCGAGTTGGGCTTGCAGGTTAAACTCCTGAGTAGCTGTGACGGATACGTTGACGATCTCGTCTGCATACTTCGCCACATTCAGCCCCACGAGCTCACCAAGGGAGAACTGTTTGGCCTCAAGTGGGAAAGAAGGAGTGCCCAGGATGGCCTTGATCTCCTCCCAGTGCACTGGGTTCAGGTACTTGTTACCGAGGGCTTCGACAATGGGCATTGTTTCTTTGAAGTCGAACACCAACTTCTTCAGGCGGTGCACTGCAGTGCTGTCGTCGGGCAGGTTGCGCTCACAGATAAGTACCGTCTTCGAATGCTGGGTGCTTTGCTCCAGGATGGTCTCAATGTCAATCTCCTCGAATGGGCAGCCCACCCACTTCTCGATGTTCTCCTGCCACACGTGCAGGGAGTTCCAGAGCCGCTTAATGTAGCCCAGGCTCACTCTGGCCTCTTCAGCGTCGTTGAAGGGCTCTACTGAGCCCATGTCGAGAGTCTTTTGGTACCGTTGGACTGCCCTCTTCTTGTCTAGAATAGCCTGCATCTGGGACTCTAGCTCTGCCAACTCGGCATTGATCGTCACAGTGCTGGCTCCCTCAACGAGCAGGTACTTGCGCTGGCCAATCTGCTCCTGTATGGCCTCTATTTTGACATGGAGCTTCGGAATCTTCTTGAGGGTCTTCTTCTTCATCACGTCCTTGCGCCTGTCTGCGGTGTCCTTGGTGTCGTAGATGGCGTTGTTGAGCGTGTTTATCAGCTGGTAAATCTCGTCGATGAAGCGGCTGTTCTTGTCTTCCCTGGCGGGCAGATCAAAGTTTTCGAGGATTTGGAAGATCTAGTCGTTCAACTCTACTTCGTCCTTGACCTCTTGGTAGTTATCTTCGATGTACTCCAGGCTCTGTATCTGGTTCACGAACTCATCCACGTTTGTCGGGAACGTCTTCAGCAGTCGAATGTGCTCCTCCATCCAGACTCTGATTTTCTCGATGCGTTCCTTGACCATCTTTGGGAGGATCTGCTTCAGCCTCATCAGGCACTCCTTCGGCTGCGGTGACAGGGCATTCTTCAGCTCCTCAAACCGGACGCGCACAAGACCAAGGTCCTTCTGGGAGGCAACGAAGCCTTTGAACTCCTCCTTCTGGTCGACTAGGCGCTGCAGCAATATCGGGAGGAGCTCAGTTGGGTTCTTGAGTCGTGGGTGAGTCAGGATGTCGAACCCTTTGAGCTACTTGTTCGTCCAGTAGGAGTGGAGCACGGGCTCGAGCTTCTGGAACTGAGTCTCAACTGTTTTCATAGCCTTGGAGATGAGGACTTCCACGTTCTCTTCGAGGTGCTGGTAGCTGGGGTTACCTCGCAGCCAGTCGTCACAGTTCAGGTACAGTTCGTTCTCCTCCACTGGTGGCTCCCATCGCGCGTAGCTACGGTAATCCCACGGCTCAAGTACTTGGTCGTAGGGTTTGAGGTCAGCATGCATGGCCCACTTTTCGAAAGTCTTGAGGCTGTCAAACCCAAGTTGGAAGGTTTCGTTCAGGAGAGTGCTCAAGTCCTGCTAGTCTGGGTAGATGTTGAGCCACAGCTTGTCAATCCCCCTTACTTTGGTCACCTCCAACTTCGCATCAGCCGAGTCAAAGGTTTCCTCCTCCTTCGCCTGCATAAGGCTCCCTGAAGTATCTGACTCTTCCGAGTTCCCCTCAGCAGGGTCTGGTTCGACCTCCAGATGCGCCATTGGGTTGAAGTCGCTGTGGACTGACTTGCCGTAGGGAGGTAGTCTGAAAGGCTCGATTAAGTCAGTGTACAAGTTTTACTCTGGGATTTCAATCCCCTTGAACAGGCAGTCAGCGTAGAACAGGGGAGTCTGTTGCTCTACCTGACTTGATGGTCCGTCCTCACTCTCTACGAATGCTCCTCCTGCCTTTTTACTCTTCTCTGGAGGTTGACTGGTCTAGGCAGGCTGCTGAACCGGTGGTAGGGCGCCTGAGAGAGCATCCTTGTAGTAGTCGAGCTCGTAGCTGACAGGTGCGCTAGTCTAGAGAGTGAGCTTGCTCATGGTGTCGTGGATGCTGTGGAGGAAGATGTTGCTCAGGCTCTCCAGGGCGATGAAGTCCAGCAGGAAGGCGAACCTCAGGAACTACTTGCAGACGTTGCGAAGCTCGTTTCGCTCGCTGAACTTCAGGTTGTGCTTGAACCCCAGCTGCTCGTAGACTGGGTCCTAATTTTCTCCTTTGTTCTAGTCGAGCTTCTCAATTTGGCGCATAAGCCGGAACTCGTTGGCGTTGCCAAGACCTCCACGGACCTGCGACTTCGGGTTGTCAATCTTGACTGCCGATGCATCTTAGTCCTGGTCAAGCTCTTCCTGTTTGCTGATCTTCGCTCTGAGCTCCTCCAAAATCTGGTTGATGCCCCCTTTGAATAAGTCACGCGTCTGATCGCTGGTCCCCTTGATTGTCTGCTCAACAAGCTCACGGACCTGCATCTGTCGCTGCTGGAAATCAACCAGGCTGACAGAGTCGCGAGAAACTTACTGCAAGTCGAGCACGCGCAGCTTCTCAAGGTCTTTGCAGTTGGCTCTGTGCTTCAGAAGGATTTTGCCGAAGATTGGGTCGGCAATGTAGAGTCTCGCTCTCAGACTGGCTGTCACAAGCTCCCGGCGGCCTGCGAGAATGTTGAGGTGCCACATGCGAAGCACCTTCCAGGTTCTGAAGTTGGCAAAGAACTTCTTCTGGCTGATCTCGGTAAACTGAGCCCTCTCGGCCAACCAGTTCTCAATTCGTATGAACTCACGGGGCTCGTTGTCAATGAAGGTTGTCATGCCCTTCTTTGAGAGAGTGAAGTACTTCACGGGCACTTTCTGAGCTTCGTCTGCAAGGTCCTTCTGCTCCTGGTTCCCAGCTTTACGGTGCCCCAGGATTTGCCTTGCCCGCTGGGCCTTGAACTCTTCGACGACATGGAGGTTCTTGGCCGCCCTGCTCTCTCCCAGGCCCCCGTAGCCCTCCGGCTCGGATTCTAGCTCTGCGAAGTCGAATGGTACCAGGTCGTAGGGGTTGCGGGGATTGGCGGGGTTCTGGCGCAGATAGACGAAGAAGCCCACCTGGTGCTTGGCGGTGGTCTGCAGCTCTGTGATAATGCTTTCAAGGGTCTGATTGCTCTGGGGCTGTTAAGCCTGCTCCTGGGTATCCTCAGTGCTGAAAGCTGCAGCAGTGTCTCTGGCCCTCATCACCTCCGGCTCGGGCTCCTTGAAAGCGCGAAGGAACTTGAGTCCCTTAGCCATGCTATTCGCCTGTTCGTTGAAGTAACCCTCGTACTACTTGGCCTCAGGGGACTCCTCGAGGGTCACATGGTCGTGGGGCTTGTAGTCTTTGCTCCTGCTGATGTGACCCAGCCCGTAAGGAGTGGGCTTCTTAGACAGGGTGTGGTCCTCGCGCTTTCCTCCGGCTCTCTAACGCTGGCCCCCAGCACTGGCCTCTCGAGCCTCTGTAAAGGCCACAGCTCTCGGCTTATGATTCACAGAAGAAACACCGGAAAGTCCAGAGGCCTGGTCACTCAGGATCTGAGGCACTCCGCGACCATCATCCCACTCGGGGATCCTGCGAGTTGAATCGTGCGCGGAGTGGGTCTCGCTGAGCTCCGAGTTGGCTCCAAATCTGTGCGAAGGGATGAACCGCGAAGGACTGTCGTGGTTGGAGGAGCCACCGCCGAGATGGTCAATGCCGAAAGCGTGCTTGTCGCCTGGCAGCCTTTCGTTGTACTTCAGCTTACCTAGCAGCAACTGCTGCCTGATGGCCTCCTCCTTGGCCTCAGTCTGGCCTGGCACGACGTTGTGCCTGCTGTTTGCAGGCTGAACACCCTGCATGTAGTGGAAAAGCTGCTGCCGCTCCACGTTGTCTGCTTTCAACTTGTGGCGCAGGTCTCGCAGGCGAGCGTCATTCGCCTCCGAATGTTGCTTCTCCTGCATCAAACGAGCTAAGATTTTCTGGTGTTTTGGGCGTTATGAGCCGCCTTCAGGTGCAGGGGTCTGCTGTTCCTGGCTCGCCCTTGCTTCTATTTGAGCAAGAAGCTCAAGCTTTGACCTCCTGCCAAGGTTCTGCTGGGTGATCTACCGAGCAGAGTGCTGCTCAACTTTGGACCTTGAAAAGCTGCGCACTGATCCCAAGGCAGGTCCCAGAGGAGTCATCTGTGCAAGGCCAGTGGCGACAGAGAGGATTGGCTTGCTGTGTGTCGTTGTCAGCACGCCAGCCTGCAGAGTTGACTTTGAATCCTGACGAGCAGTGAGCGGGACTCCTGCCGGTTGCTCGACTTCCAGAGAACTGCGATTGGCTCCACGAGAAGAATGACGCTGCTTCACAAAGTCACGACTCTCCTTGAGGTAGGGAGCCATGTTCAGTCGCTGGAACTGCGGGTTTGAAGCCTGCCTCCGCAGCAGGCGCTGCGAGTTCAAGGCTATGTTTGTGAAGTCTTGAGTCGCTGTAGAACGGTCTGTCTCAATGGTAGGTCCCCTGGATGCGGAGGGCATCTGCGGCAGTCCCGCAGGAAAACCGCCAGTAGTCATCGTTTCAAGCGCTGGCGTTGGGTTGTTAATTTGTTGAAGCCCGATCAAACGAGGCACCTTGGGCATCTACTTTTCGAATTCTCCTTCAATTGTCTAGAGTTCTTGCCTCTTTGCTGCCCCAGCGAAGTTGTCTGCTGACCTTCGAGCACCAGGCCAAGTGGCCTACGATCTGGTCTCACTGTTTTCGATGTCTCCCGATTTGAGAGGATTGCCCCGCGATGAATTTCTGGCGGTGCTGATTCTTTCGCCTAGCTTGTTGCTTGGCAGCACATCTGCAGCTCGTGGTCGGTAGGGCACGTTGCTTGGCTTGAGTAGCTTCTGCGCCTCGCCAGGAACGCTGTACTGCGTAAAAAGTGACTTCTGGCTCCTCGCATGCACGAGGTGTCTTTGAACTCCTGGAAGCCCACCTCGACTTGTAAGTGCTCCTCCTTGACCTCCTACCTGCTGCAATCTCGTTGCTAGCTATATTTTAAGCGGCCTTATCTGTGATGACGATCGTTTCATTTTCCTTGCAGCCATCTGGTTCGAATGCATAGGCCCTGTTTCATGTTTATTTTGTTGGTGCACTTTTGAATCCATCTTACCAATGTTTAAAACTTAATTTATTATATTTGAATTTGATTTTCGGGGTTTTGGGGTTTTGGGG
>Ga0075467_10002182_pt1 | contig 15592 bp, 14 predicted proteins | sample DEB08_DNA_9_FD_75067 | JGI IMG/M metagenome (GOLD analysis project Ga0075467, IMG submission 75067) | Aqueous microbial communities from the Delaware River and Bay under freshwater to marine salinity gradient to study organic matter... | ecosystem: Environmental > Aquatic > Marine > Coastal ... | reverse complement strand
TACAAAATTCCAAAGGAAGATTTATACGTTTCCGTCTTTGAAGGTGACGAAGAAGATGGATTAGCAGCAGATCATGAGGCGATTAAACTATGGAAAGAATGGATTTCCGAAGATAGAATTTTACTTTTCGATAGAAAAGATAATTTTTGGGAAATGGGCGAAACTGGCCCTTGTGGCCCTTGTTCTGAAATCCACGTAGATTTGAGAACGCCCGAAGAAAAAGCGAAAGTTAGCGGTAAATCTTTGGTGAATATGGATCATCCACAAGTCATTGAAATTTGGAATTTGGTCTTTATTCAGTTTGAGCGAAAAGCAGACGGAAAGTTAGTGGATTTGCCAGCAAAACACATTGATACAGGAATGGGTTTTGAGCGTTTAACAATGGCTTTACAAAAAAAATCAGCAACTTACGATACAGATATTTTTGAAAAATCATTACGATTTTTAGAGGAAAAATCTGGTTTTAAATATGGTAGTAGCGACAACAAAAGAGATATTGCGTTTCGGGTAATTGTGGATCATATTCGTGCCGTTGCATTTACGATTGCAGACGGACAATTGCCATCAAACGGCGGTGCAGGTTATGTAATTCGTCGGATTTTGCGTCGTGCTGTGCGTTACTATTACTCATTTTTAGATATTCAAACGCCTTTGATGCACGAACTCATGGAGGTTTTAGCAGACGATTTTAAACACGTTTTCCCTGAACTCGATGCACAACGTGATTTTGTTAAAAAAATTATCTTAAATGAGGAAAAAGCCTTTTTAAGAACACTTGGAAATGGTTTGAAACGCCTCGAAGCAATTGAAATTAAAGACGGAATTTTAGATGGCGAAACCGCTTTTGAGTTATACGATACTTACGGTTTTCCTTTTGATTTGACGCAATTGGTATTAAGTGAAAAAGGAGCGAAAGCGGACGAAGTTGGTTTTGAAAAAGCACTACAAGCACAGAAAGACCGAGGAAAAGCCGATGCGAAAAAGGAAGTTGGCGACTGGGAAGTTTTGACGGACGATCAAGATGTAGAATTTGTCGGTTACGATGCTTTGGAAACAGCTTCAAGAGTGGTGAAATATCGCACGGTGAAGCAAAAGAAGAAAAACGAATATCAGATTGTTTTGGACGTTACGCCTTTTTATCCTGAAGGTGGCGGACAAGTGGGAGACAAAGGCTTCTTATTCTTTGATGGCGAACGCATTGAGGTCTTGGATACAAAGAAGGAAAACGACTTGATTATTCATATCGTAAAGAAATTACCACAAAAAATTGATGTCACGGTAAAAGCTGCTGTCAATGCAAAAAAACGTAATGCAACTGAAAATGTGCATTCAGCAACGCATTTATTACACGCTGCTTTACGCAATGTTTTAGGTACGCACGTTGCACAAAAAGGGTCGTTGGTTGATGATAATAAATTGCGTTTTGATTTCTCACATTTCGAAAAAGTCTCGGACGAACAATTAACACAAATCGAAAAAATTGTTAATCAAAAAATCCGAGAGAATATCGCCTTAGAAGAGGCTCGAAGTATTCCGATTGACGAAGCAAAGGCAGCTGGTGCAATGATGCTTTTTGGTGAAAAATATGGCGAAACGGTTCGTATGATTACTTTTGATGCTAATTATTCCCGAGAACTGTGTGGAGGTTGTCACGTAGAACAAACGGGTAAAATTGGCGTTTTCAAAATCACTACAGAAACATCTGTTGCGGCAGGTGTTCGACGCATCGAAGCGGTAACAGCAGAACGTGCCGAAAGCTATATTGATCAAGAAATCAATGAGTTAAACGAAGTTCGTGGCTTATTCAAAAATCCGAAAAATATCGCTAAAACGGTTGCTAAATTGCAAGACGACAACAAGCAGTTACAAAAGCAAGTCGAGCAGCTACATCAGCTACAAGCACAAATTGCTAAAGCAGAATTAAAAGCAAACACGGAAAACATCAACGGAGTAAATGCTATTATTTCTAAAGTAGAAATTGGTTCGGCAGATGCTTTAAAAAACTTAGCGTTTCAATTAGATAAAGAGGTAGAAAACTTATTTTTTGTCGCTGGTGCGAATATTGGTGGAAAACCAAACTTAACGATTTTTATTAATAAGGATTTGGTCACAGCAAAAGGCTACAATGCCGGAAAAATGATTCGTGAAATCGCCCGAGAAATCAAAGGCGGCGGCGGCGGACAACCGTTTTTTGCGACTGCCGGCGGAAAAGATTTAAGTGGAATTGACCGAGCTTTGGAGAAAGCAAAATCGTTGATTTAACATACATCGAAACTACAGTTTCAGTTTGAAAATAAGTGATATGACAGGCTTTTCGGTTTCGGAAAGCCTGTTTTTTGTTTGTATCTTTAAAAAGAACAAATATTTTGAGAGGTGATGACATCAATTAATCAATTAGATCTAAATAAGAGCTAATTTTAAGGTTAATAATGCTTTGCTTAAATTTTTAGATTTTTAACTGTATCAAAAATAAACTCTAAATGTGGATTTTCATCAAGATGAAAATCAAATGTCTCGATAATTTTCCAATCACTGACTTCACCTTGAGTACAAACGATTGCAATCCGACTTGCTTGAAACATCTGAATCAAATCTTCTCTAATTGCATTTATTTTTTCGCTTTTCAGGGCTTCCTCAATCTCGCCATACAACAAACTTAAATGTGGCAAAAAATCATAATCAATCCCCGGGAAAAGATTTTGCACCTCCTGCTGAAGATTTTCCAACGTATGATTAGACCTTATATTTGTAAATAATGATTTGTAATAATTAGAGGAGGTTTGTATTTCTGCAATTGACACCTCAAAAGTATTGGTTAAAGCCGCCAAAACACTCACGTTATAAAACAATTCGTCTGTCAATTTCGGAATATGTGTATATAATGTAATATGTGGTTCAAAAGTAGGAGTTTTGAATAATTCGCTTAAAACATCAATAATTTTCTGGAAACGCTTTGACTCTTTTTCAGAAGGTAATAACCAGATGCTGTACATTATATATGTGGTTCAGAATAGTTTCAAATAAAGCGGCAAATATAAGAAAACCTAATCTGGCTACTTCGAAATTACCTTAATTATTTTTTCATTTATTGATAATAAATCATCCGTCACTTTCAAGCAATTTTCGTCATCAATTGCGATAAGCGAAACTTACCCTGTAGAATTTATATCTTATTTTCTGCAAATCTTAAAATGACTACAATTCTCGCTCCCTACATTCAAATTATTCGCAATAAATTATTATAACTTAATCTATTCTTCTGGTGATAAAATCTCATTAAAAAAGGTCGAATGTGTGGAACATTCGACCTTTTAAACACCTGATAATTAGCAATTTAAGCCATATTTGTATAAACAGCTTGAACATCATCATCTTCCTCGAATTTATCCAGCATTTTTTCAATATCGACCATTTGCTCGTCAGAAAAATCAACTGGTGAAGTTGGAAAACGTTGTAAGTCCGCCTTGTTGATTTTGATACCTTTTTCCTCAAAAGCGGTATTCATTGTGCCAAAATCTTTGTAATCGCCATAGGCGTAAACCGTTCCTTCGTCAATTTCGAACTCTTCTAAGCCGTAATCAATCATTTCTAACTCAAACTCCTCTTCGTCAAAACCTTCTGGCTTATCAAACTCAAACACTGCACGACGATTGAATAAAAACTCTAATGAACCTGTCGGTGCTAAACCGCCACCTGCTTTATTAAAATATGATTTTACATTAGCAATCGTGCGAGTTGTATTGTCAGTGGCACACTCTACATAAACCAAAATTCCGTGTGGGCCTTTGCCTTCATAATTAACTTCTGTATAATTTTCGGCATCTTTCCCCATTGCCCGTTTGATAGCTTTTTCAATGTTATCTTTCGGCATATTTTGGGATTTTGCGTTCTGGATAGCTAAACGCAACTTTGCATTCATTTCTGGGTCGGGGCCACCTTCTTTAGCCGCAATTTGGATTGCTCTGGCCAATTTTGGAAATATTCTCGACATGTGTGCCCAACGTTTCTCTTTCGCTGCTCTTCGGTATTCAAATGCTCTTCCCATTGTATTTTTTTGTTAATCAATCGATTATATAATTTGAATCAACTATTTTTAAACTCATACTGTTTTTTCTGAATTGCGAAAATATTAATTTGATTTGTTTAAATGAAATTCTAATCCAAAATTCTATTTGGAGATTTCTACATATTTCACTTAGAGATTGTATTTTTATGCCAAATATCAACAACACGTAACCATTTATTAATAACGAATGTAGGCTGTTTTTGATACCTTACCTTTTTATTGAATTTCCGTACTTCATAAGTCATCATGTGATTTTTTTATAAAAATCAGGCTGTTAAGTAGATATAACAACGCAACTTATCAAATGAATCATAAACTAAATCTTAGAAAAATTGGAGTCGCAGTCCTTGGAATTATTACCGTTATTTTAGGATTGATGAAAGGCAATGAGATTTTTCCTGAGCCAAATATTGAGAACAAACAAGCCGAACAAGCTACTCAACAGACAATTTCCGACAAGGAAAAAAATACGCAAATTGTCGATTTCAACGCAAGTGATAACAATCGAGCAACAGAAAAAGCCAAAGAAAATGTAACTGACGACTCACAACCCGACAATCAACGCCTAACTTATGAAGGCAAAGCGTTAATCTTAACTCGACACGCAGAGTGTCGCATGGATTGCCGCAAAATTTCTAAAGCGGAAGTGATGGAAGTGATTGAAGAAGGCAAGGAAAATAAACGAAAATCTAATCCGAATGATCCTCGTTGTCCGACGATTGCATTGGAAGATTGGACGGAAGATGGTCAACTAGTGAGAATCATTGTGGCGGATTGTGATCATGTAGCAAAACTGGTGACAGTAATTGATTTAAAAAATGATTATGATTGCTATTGTGAATAAACTGATTGTTGAATTATTTAATTTTTTTAACCATGTTTGACAGAACGAATCATGGGCGAATAGCTTTGATTTTAGCTATTTTATTGACAATTTTCATCTTCTTTATACAAAGGGATGATGAGCCTACGGAATTAATTTACAATGGTAAAACTGTTGAGATTTCAAGACATGCTGCCTGTAGAATGAACTGTCGAGAAATTACGATGTCAGATGTTCGAGCCGTTTTAAAAAATGGAAAATTAAACGATAAAAAGTCAGAACCTAATGCTCCTCGATGTCCAAAATTCGCTATTGATGGCTCAACCAGAAATAAAGAAGCTATGAGAATTATTGTTGCAGATTGCGAAAGTGAAGCAACTTTAGTTACTGTTATTGATCTGAAAAATAATTATGATTGTGATTGTAAATGAATTAGTCGTTTGTCCTAATGAAATCGATACAAACAATTAATTTTACAATTAGAGATTTATAGCGTAAATATCCGCATTGGTATAATTTTAACTGATTTTATGGAAAAAAGTCGCATTTAAGTGTTCTAAAATTTAGAATTATCAACAAATTTGCGGATAATTGACTATTGAATATTTCACGATTAAAAAATAAAAATAAGGTAATTGTATGAACCTTTATCATCGAGATTTCGGGATAAGTTCCTTGTACTTTATACCTCATACCTAATACTTATAAAAATGGATAAATTAATAGGAGTTTTTACAAAATTACCAGGTGTTGATGAACGAAGTGCTCAGTTTTTGGTTGATGCGTTGAGCAAAAATAACTTACCTGGTTTTGATTATTTAGAGTTTAAAGAAGCAGTCGGTAGGTTGGAAGCTATGAACATGGACGAAAATACCGCTATTCAATCGGCTTATGCTACGGCTTCGACAATGGGTTTGACGAAAGCAAAACTGTTAGAAACGGCAAATTATTACAAGAAAATATTGGCGAGTGAGCAAGGAAAATTCGCTCAAGCTTTACAACAACAGACAAAAATTCAAATCGCTGGTAAACAAAAAGAAATTACTAATACTCAGACGGTTATTGAACAGAAAAAAGCTCAAATTGACCGTTTGCACTTAGAAATTGCAAAGCACGAAGAACATGTTGCAAAAGCTCAAGAACAAATCGAAAATTCAAAGTATAAAATATTCAATGCCAAGGAAAACTTTGAAAAAACATACTCAATCATAGAAGGCGAATTGTCTGATGATATTAGTAAAATTACGACGATTTTACCTTAATAAGATTGAAAGGTCTGAGTGTTTAAATGTTTGAGTCTTTAACGATATTTGAATATTTGAACACTCGAACATTTAAACAAAAAAAATTCATGCCGAAAAAATCTTTTTGGAAAAGACCCGAAGGTATAACGGGTACGATTGTGTTAGCGGGTTTGGTGGCAGGAGTCGGTTATGTCGGCGTGACCTTCGCACAAGCAATTTCGGAGGCGTTGCAAAATCATGTGACCTTAGGAATTACGATTACAGCGTTGGCAGGCTTAGCGTATATGATGATTGATCCGAAGATGCGTAACTTGATTTGGTACAGTTATAAAAGTGTGATGCGTTGGATTACAAGCTGGTTTGTGCAAGTAGATCCGATTGGTGTTTTAAAATCATATATCAACGATTTGCGTAAAAATCACCGAAATATGAGTAAACAAATCGGTGCGCTACGAGGGCAAATGCGTCGTTTACACAAAACTATCACGGACAATAGCAACGGCATCAAAAAAAGTACTCAAATGGCTCAGCGAGCCAAAATGAACAATCAACAATCACAACTTGCTTTAGAATTACGAAAAATCGGTCGATACAAACAATCAAATCAAAAGCTGGAGGTACTTTATAAAAAAATGGAAGTACTGCACCGAGTTTTGAAAAAAATGTATGACAATTCAGAGATTTTATTAGAAGATTTAAAAGATCAAGTTAAGATAAAAGAAGTCGAACGAAAAGCAATTCATGCGTCTTATTCTGCGATTCAGTCCGCTAAAAATATTATTTCAGGTAATAAAGATCAACGCTATATGTTCGATGAAGCGATGGAAGCTCTGGCTGAAGATGTCGCTTTGAAAGTGGGTGAAATGGAGCGTTTTATGGATGTCTCTTCTAATTTTATGAACACCATCGATTTGCAACAAGGTGTCTTAGAGGATGATGGTCTGAAAATGTTAGAAGAATGGGAACGTAAAAGTGATTTATTGTTATTAGACGGAAAATTAGAGGATAGCGTTTTGGATTTGAACGAAAAACCTCAAGAAAAAGTCAAACAACCTCTTAAAAAGAAAAAAATTAACTTGGAGGATGATAACCTGTATAATGATCTTTTTTAAGTCTGAAATCTTTCCCTCGTCTTATTTAAAACCCAAAAAATATTCAAGAAAGTCTGTCAAAAAAATAGTTAATTTTACTCCGAAGCCAAAGCTTCGGAGCCAGATACGATTATTTCAACTTTAACGCTCGTGTCATTTCTCGTTTGCCCGGTGGTCCAGGAATCGCCTCGACTGTAAAACCGACTGCTTTCAAATCTCGTTTGAATTGTCCTTTAGCACAATAAGTAACAAGAATACCGTTCGTTTTCAGTGCTTTATACATAGCATTTAATAATGGAATTTCCCATAACTCGGGCTGTGACGTAGGTGCGAAAGCGTCAAAATAAATAATATCGAATTGATTATGATACGCTAACTCTTGAAACATTTTCTTAACTTTCGTCAATTTAAAATGTGCATTAAGGGCAATACATTTCTCCCACGCTGTTCCATGAATTTTGTTTAAAATAAGCTGACCTTCAGGCTCTTGAATCTGTGTCGCATAATTTAAATTACTGGCGACTTCTTGCGAAATCGGATAAGCTTCAACACCGGTATAATCAATCGTCAATCCTCGTTTTTCACTTTCGAAATAAGTCATAAACGCATTTAAACCAGTGCCAAAACCAATTTCTAAAATAGAAATATCGGATTGTTCTACGGCTTTTAATCGCAATCCTGCATTGATAAAAACATGTTGTGTTTCCTGTATTGCACCATATTTTGAATGGTAACTGACACCGTATTTTTCTGAAAAAATAGAATGCGAACCGTCTTGAGTCTCAAAAAGCATTTTGTAGTGATTATAAAATAAAACGCACATTGTTTCATCGCCCATATTTTATGACGGACAGCAATCTCCGTTTTACTTTTATCTAATATTATTGAACTGCTAATTATAAATTAAGAAGTAAATAATCAATCAAAATAAATTGTTGTCTGAATTGCATAATTATTCTTAATTTCATTTTATCCTGTTTTGTGAACGCCAGACGAAACCACAAAAAACGTAAAAATCAGTTGATACGAACGCTGTAACTTTGTGGTTTAATCTTAATAAAAATAAGGTGTATTCATATTCACATTACCCCAAAATCTTGCTTTGCGAATCACCTGCCCTTCTCGGTACAAATACGGTTTTCCATCTTCTGCAACCATCGGAATATGCGGCTGACGAGGCGGATTCCAACCTTTTGGAATGAATGGTAAATCGTGAATAAGCCGATTTTGTAACACATGACGAACTTGTTCTGCATCAATACCGACATTCATTGAAACTTGTTGATGATAAGGCAATAACCGAATAATTTGAGCCGCCAAAATTCCGTGTGAATTATCGGTAAATCGTGCACCAGACATATCTTCATAACCTGAAGGATTCGGATAATCGTCATAAATCGGTTGAACTGTCATATAAAAAGGGTCGCCCGTCCAAAGTGTCATTTGTAGTGCCAAATACGTAAATTCATCCATTCTATAACGAAATGTCGCTCCGGCTGTTCGATATCTATCATGCGGAATAAATGAAAACGCATCATTCTCTGTAATAAATGTCAGGCGATTCAACTGAATCGAAATTGTCCCTGTTTTTTGGTTCATTTGATGGACATCATTGTAAAAATTATAAGCGTAGCCAATATGATTTTGTTGTCCAGTTTGATTACCTAAAATATCAATCATTGCTATAAAATCATCGGTAGCGTTTTCGCCAAAACCATAAATTATACCGACCGAATTTTGAGTTTCTAAGCCGCCATCTTGTATTCCAAATGTACGGATATTCCAAAAATTCGTAGTTTGCCCATTCAACTGAAATTGACGATACGTCGCAAAACCTTTAGCTGTAATTCCTATTCGATTGACTTGTGTTCCGAAAGTTAGGCTCACACCTATTGTGCCACCGAAGTTAAGGTCTTGAGCAATTAAACAAGTAGGAATAGTGAATAGCAATAACAATATCCAACGCATAAGTATGATTTATAAAATTCAGTTGCAAAGAAATATAAAATATGAAGAAATAGTAGAATTTCTATTCAAATTCATATTTCTTGTGTAGCGAAAACAATCTGTCAATATTCTCTTTGATTGATTTTATTAATCACTAAATTAATTATATAATCAAAACAATTTTTATGTTTTATCAACTCGTCAAGATAAAAGTAGTCAACTGTTTTTTATCAAATCCGTATTTTTGACAACTTTTTACGAATATTTTTAATTTTAATGTCGTATTTTTACGCAAATAAGTGATATTATTTTTCAGGTGTTAGATTTTTAGACGTCAGGTATGCAATTCAAAAAGTTATCCTACCTCTCAAATCTCACACCTCAAATTCAAACATTGGAAAATCTTTTTCAACCTTCTGCAACTGTTCAGACTTACGTAACTGTGATTTTACCGTTGGCTTTACCCAAGGAATATACTTATCATGTGCCGTTAGAAATGGTCGAACAGATTCAACCTGGGATTCGGGTAGAGGTACAATTTGGTAAAAACAAGTTGTATTCGGCCTTAGTTTACAAAGTCTTAGATGAAAAACCAGAAGCCTATACACCTAAGCCGATTGTATCCGTTTTGGACGACAGTCCAATTGTTACCGAAAAACAATTTACATTTTGGAAATGGATTGCGAAATATTATTGCTGTACCGTCGGTGAGGTAATGAATGCGGCGTTGCCAAGCGGCTTAAAGTTAGCAAGTGAAACAAAATTAGTTTTATCTCCGATTTTTGATGGTGATTTTAGTGATTTGAATGACCGTGAATATTTAATTGCGGAAGCATTAACGATTCAAAATGAGTTAACGATTGATGAAGTTCGCAAGATTGTAAATCTGAAATCCGTTTATCATTTGATTGATGGTTTATTAGATAAAAAAGTGATTTCTATTGAGGAAGAGCTCAAGCAAAAATACAAACCTAAAACCATTGATTGCGTTCAATTAGCAGAGCCATATCAATCTGACAATGACTTGCTGCGACACGCTTTCGAGCAAATTGAACGAGCAACTCGACAAACCGAAGCCTTAATCGGTTTTGTCCAATTATCTCGACAAAAAAAAGATATTACACGCAAAGAATTATCAGAGTTTACCAATGTAAGTTCTGGCATTATCAACACTTTAGTAAAACGTGGAATTTTAGAAATTTATAAAAAAGAGTTGAGTCGTCTAAACGAATATGAGGACGATTTGCAAGATACTTTTCCGTTAGCCAAACAACAGCAGCAGGCTATTTTAGAAATCAATCAAATTTTTGATAAACAAGATGTTTTATTATTGCACGGCGTAACGGGAAGTGGCAAAACTCGGGTTTATACCGAACTCATTGAGGCAACTATGAAACGTGGCGAACAAGTGATTTATCTCTTGCCTGAAATTACGTTGACCGCTCAAATTATTAACCGTTTACAAAAGATTTTTGGTGATGATATTGCCGTTTATCATTCCAAATTTAATAATTCAGAACGGGTAGAAATTTGGCAATCTGTTTTAAATGGAAAATCTGTTGTAGTTGGTGCAAGGTCGAGTATTTTTCTGCCTTATCGTAATTTAGGTTTAATTATCGTCGATGAAGAACATGACCCTTCCTTCAAGCAAATTGACCCCGCCCCTCGCTACAATGCTCGTGATATGGCGGTTTTGTTGGGGCAAATGCACAATGCTAAAGTAATCTTAGGCACGGCTACGCCTTCGATTGAAACTTACCAAAATACGATTAATAAAAAATATGGTTTAGTCGAAATGAAGGAAAGATTTGGTGGTTTGCAGATGCCAAAAATCAAAATTGTTGACCTCAAAGAAGAAACTCGCAAAAAGAAAATCAAGTCACATTTTTCATCCGTTTTATTAGAAGAATTATCTGCCGCATTAGAACGTGGCGAACAGGCGATTTTATTTCAAAACCGTCGAGGTTATGCCCCTACCCTACGCTGCGAAACTTGCGGCTGGAACTCACAATGTATCAATTGTGATGTCACTTTGACCTATCATAAATATTCACAAACATTAAAATGTCACTACTGCGGACACAATACAAAAATTCCGCAATCTTGTCCAGCTTGTGGCCAACAAAAACTGATTATTAAGGGCTTTGGAACAGAAAAAATAGAAGATGATTTACAAATTCATTTGCCTAATGCAAAGATTGGACGAATGGATTTTGATACGGTTCGTACCAAAAATGCACATTCAGAAATTATTAGTAAATTTGAGCAAAAAGAACTTGATATCTTAGTCGGAACACAAATGGTGACAAAGGGTCTGGACTTTGATAATGTTGGCGTTGTTGGCGTTTTGAGTGCCGATCATTTGCTACACTTTCCGGATTTTCGAGCGTCAGAACGAGCCTTTCAACTCATTACGCAAGTCAGCGGTCGAGCTGGTCGAAAGAAAAAACAAGGCTTAGTAATCATTCAGGCTTATGATACTGAACATCCTGTTTTGGCGGAAGTGTTTAGTAATGATTTTGAAAATTTTTTCCGTCGTGAAATCATGGAACGGAAATCGTTTTTGTATCCACCTTTCAATCGCTTAATTAAAATTCAAATTAGTCACCGAAAAATTGATAGATTGAAATTTGCAGCAGATTATTTTGCCACTTTCTTAAAAGAAAAATTAGGTTCAAGAGTACTTGGCCCGACCGAACCTGGGATTCCGAGAGTTCGAGGATATTATTTGCGTGATATTATGATAAAGATAGAACGAAACGCCAAAGTCATCAACGCCACAAAAGATTTGGCGACTCAAATCGCTCAACGTTTGGTGCGTGAAAAAGGCATGTCAAGTACGAAAATTAATATTGATGTTGATCCGTATTGATTTTGACCTATAAAAGGCATAAAGAAAACAAAAATTTATATTTAACTCCTTTTGTTTTCCTTATGCCTTTTGTAGTAAAATCAACCCAGACTTTCCGCAACTCGACAAATCTCTAACCAAGTATTATCAATATGTTCCCGAGTGACGTTCGTTTGAGCGATTATAATTCTAATAAAATAAACACCGTTGATTTTGGTATGTGACAAATACATTTTTCCACTTTCATTTAATAATAACAGCAGTTTTTCATTCAGTTGATTTAAAGTATCTAAATCCTCAATTCCCTCTGGTTTGAATCGAAAGAAAACGCCATTCAGAGAACGAGGATAAACGGTTTCAAAATTTGTATTTTCTACGACTTTTGCCTCAAAGGCTTTCGCCAAATCAATATGAAAACGGAGTTTTTCTCGTAAACCTTCGACTCCAAAATTTCGGATTACAAACCATAATTTTAACGCTCGAAATCTTCGCCCCAACGGAATGCCCCAATCTCGATAATCATTAACTTGACCACGAGTTTTTGTTTTCAGATATTCAGGTAAAACCGAAAAAGTATGTATCAGAGCATCGGCATCTTTGACAAAATAAGCGGAGCAATCAAAGTTCGTAAACAACCATTTATGCGGATTAAAAACAAAAGAATCCGCCAATTCGATACCATCAATCATGTCCCGATATTCGGGCAAAATCAAAGCGGAACCAGCATACGCAGCGTCTAAGTGTAACCAAATATTATACTTTTGACAAATTTCTCCGACCGGTCGCACATTATCAATCGCAATCGTACTTGTAGTGCCGAGTGCTAACATAACGAAAAGCGGTTGAAAACCATTTTTAATATCGTCTTGAATCGCTGTTTCCAATGCTTTCACATTAATTGTGCAATCGTCATTTACAGCAATTTTTACTAAATTTTCAATGCCTAAACCAGCGATTTTTACCGCTTTATCAATCGAGGAATGTGTTTGAGTTGAGCAGTAAACACGATATTTTGGCGTATTTTCAAATCCTTCTTGATTGACTTGATAATCGCTTAATTTTTCTCTTGCAGTCAATAAAGCTGCTAACGAAGCGGTCGAAGCAGTATCTTGAATCACCCCTTGCCAGTCGTTCGGCAACGTCATCATTTGCTTGAGCCAGTTCATCGTTTTTTCCTCCAATTCGGCAGCAGCAGGCGAAGTATCCCAAATCATACATTGAGCCGCCAGTGTGGACATCAGCATTTCGGCTAAAAGGGACGGATAACTCGAATTTGCAGGAAAATACGCATAGAAATTTGGACTTTGCCAATGCGTTATACCTGGCAAAATAATATTTTTAAAATCCTCAAAAATTGCTGCAACTTCCTCGCTTTCTGTCGGTGGATTTTCAGGAATTTGATTATAGATTTCCTTTGGTTTTACCTGCGATTTGACGGGATATTGTTCCACATTTTCAATATAATCCGCCATCCAATCGACTAATTCGTGAGCCGCTTTCCGAAATGTTTTGTTGGTAAGTTGATTCATTGTAATAAACTATTAAATGATTGGGTATCAATACATTTTATAAAAATAGGATTTACAAGATACAAAACACCTCATAAATCCTATAATTATTTATCAAACAGCTGTTGACTGAAAACTGCCAACTACTTTATCTTTCCCTCCGAAACTGCCGTCACACCTGCAAACTTATTCAAATAACGAAAGTTCATTTCAAAAGAATTAAACGCCCGTAAAATCGCATTCACAAAACCAGGTACTGGCTTCATATCCGAACTTTCTGGTACTTCATCATTCTTACTACCTTTCAAGCGACGAACCAGCCAAACCAACGGAAATATCGAACCATAGATATAATATAAACCTTTGATTTCGCAACTTTGTGAGCCTAACAGTTGCTCCAACATCTTCAAGCGATAGCGGCGATAATGCCCTAAAAATACATCATGCCCCGACCACAAACTCATAAAGGCAGGAACAGTGATAAAGTAATGTGCATTTTTGCCCAAACGTTTTTTGATGTCTTCCAAAATCGCATAATCGTCTTCGATATGTTCTAAAACATCCATCATTACGACGATTGAGTTGTCGATGCCTTCTGGAATAAAATGCACTTTTTCGACCATTTGACCTTTGGTAGCCGCCATTTCTTCCTGCGAATATCCAATATCGACCAATAAAACCTTTTTGATTTTATTAGGATAAGCTTCTAACATTTCATAAGCAAAAAACCCTGAACCTGAACCAAAATCAATAACCGTAATCGGTTGTTTTTGTTCGTTATATACTTTCTCGAAATATCTAAATAACGGTACTTTTTTCGATTGATAATACCAATGCGTTTTTTGGTCAATACCGTTTTCTAATTCTTTTAAATCCATTTTTAGTGATTAGTATTTTAGTAATCAGTGATTCGTCACTTTTCCGATTAAGCAGTAAAGGTATAGAATTTAGGAATTATTCCCGATATTTTTGAGCAACCTTATTATTTTAATTGCTCGTTGATAAGTTGATTTTTTAATTTTTGGCTTTTTTGTTTTCGTTCCATTTTATAACCTTTCGATGAATGATTCCGATTTTTATCAGAATCAAAAGTCATCGCACATTCGGTTAAAGACGAACCTTGACGAATCATCAATCCATTCAAATGACAATGTTCATATCCACAATTATGCTTTGAGTAATTGCCAAAATTACGATGTTTAATCCGTTTTTCTTTTAGGATTTTCTGCTGATTATGCTTGATATTTTCCCAAACTTGATTTTCATCAGCTTTCGTTAATTCTTGTCCAAGTGTTACCAAATCAAAATAAGTTTTCGGGTCTTTCAATTGATAAAAATAAAACGTTTTACCAAAAGTTTTATTTGCGTAATCTCGAATTTCAATTTTTTCAGAAAGACTCAATTTCTCATTTTCACAGATAGAACGATATAATCCTAAAGTATTGAAATCTGTATATTTTTTGTGATTGTTGATGTAGTGTTTGTATTGATTGAAGGTGAGTTGATTGAATTTTTTATTGATTTTCATTTTGTGATTTTGTAATGGATTTTATATAAAACGGTGTCGGTACGCTGTACCTCAAAATAAACTCTAACTTATTCTCTTCTACAAACGGAATCGGTTCGCTGAACCTTGACGAATAAACATAATAAAAAATACAGGTCGTTATGAATGTAAAGGTTCAGCGAACCGACTCTGTTTGTAGAACTATTATTGAACCCATTTTTTAAGGTTCGGAGAACCGACACCGTTTTAAAATACATATTTTCATTCACCTATAAATGCAACATATTCAACACCACATTTATCAAGATATTTTAATTCAGTTAAAAGTATTTCAAGGTCATCTAAAATAGTTTCTTCACCAATTTCTTTTCCTTTTCTAATATTAAAATAATTTCCCCAATCTAACTCCCAATCTTCAACCGTTTTAATTTTGTGTCCAAAATCGGGAGTTTCTATTAGCTTTTTTACAAATAGTTCGGTGAGATTTGTCATTTCAGTAACCATTGTCCAACCTTCATGATTAGTTAAATAGTTTTCGTGATGTACTCTATTTTT
>Ga0075467_10002181_pt1 | contig 15596 bp, 10 predicted proteins | sample DEB08_DNA_9_FD_75067 | JGI IMG/M metagenome (GOLD analysis project Ga0075467, IMG submission 75067) | Aqueous microbial communities from the Delaware River and Bay under freshwater to marine salinity gradient to study organic matter... | ecosystem: Environmental > Aquatic > Marine > Coastal ... | reverse complement strand
TTAATACTAAAAATGAATACCCACTAAATGTTACAATTATTAATTCAGGTAAAGCTGAATTTAGTATAGCGACATTAGATAATTTTGAAAGCCCAATTGAAGTATATATTTATGATGCCATACTTGGTACTTATAACAAAATTAATGATGAACCTTTTGAAATCATACTAGATGCTGGTGAATATATAGACCGTTTCTATCTTACATTTGAAAATGAAGAAAGTTTAAATTTAGAAGATAATACCATTGACTCAATTAGATTATATTACCTAAATGACACTAAAGAAATTTACATTAATTGGGTAAATAGCTATGATATTAAAGAAGTAAAACTTATTAATATACTCGGTCAAGAAGTTAAACATTGGGATAATATAAATCCTATTAACTCACACGAAATAAAAATTCCTGTGAAAAATATTTCTGAAGGCAACTATGTGATTAAAGTTATAAATCATCATGGTATGACAACCAATAAGAAAGTAATTATTAAGCGCTAAATACTGCTAATTTTCCAAATAAAATAGGCTTCTCATAACGAGTAGCCTATTTTTTTATTATGCATTTCATCGAATATATTTGCGTTTCATGGAGTTGTATGCGATTATTTTATATATTGCCTTCAATTAATTAACTGATATTCAAATCTAAACCCCAAATCAAGATGAATAAAGTTACTACTTTGTATGCAATACTATTGCTATCGCTCATTGGATTACCTACATCCTATGCGCAAAATATACAGCGTGTTAGGATTGACTTTCAATCACCATCAGGCTACTTAAGACCATTATTATTAGCGTTTACGCCAGATAATGCAGCCTCGGATGGCATGGATTATGGCTATGATGCGTTATGTCCTGACGACTTACCTGAAGATCTTAATTGGATGATTAATAATCAACGCTATGTTATTCAAGGCGTTGGTGAATTTAGTGAAAACAAGTCCTACCCTTTTGGAATGTTTTTAGAAAATTCTGGTAATATTGAAATCTCACTTAATTCATTAGAAAATTTTGAAAATCCAATAAACGTATATATCTATGATGCGCTATCAAACTCATTTCAACGAATTAATGATTCAGGCTTTAGCTTAAATATTAATAATGGAGATTATCTGAATAGATTCTTTATTACGTTCCAAAATAGTAATCCACCTGCTGGAGCAAATAATGCTTTATCAATTGTCGATAATTCTATTGATAAGCTTATTATAAAAAGTATTTTAAACACAAAAGAAATACTAATCACTACTAAAAATAGCTTAAAAATAAATAAAGTTGAAATATTAGATATTCTAGGTAAGAAAGTATCAAATATTCAAAATCTTGATGTTTCTGAAGTTAGAATTTGAACACAACATATAAACTCAAAAATCATTATTGTCTCTGTGTTTACTAACCAAGGTATTATAAGAAAAAAAATAATTATATAATCACCAAAAATTAAGAAAAACATCAAAAGAATGAAAAAAATTACCTTATTATTAGTTTTGCTATTGCTAAATAATTTGCAATTAACTGCGCAAATAAGTACGCAAAAAGCTGCAAAATACCTTTCTGAAAAAGGTGAAGTGTGCTTTACTTTTAAAGCAAATTCAACACGTCAATTTAAAGAATTAGCGTCTTTTTTATCATTAGGACATAAACAAGTAGACAAAAACACTTTAGAGGTTGAAGCTTATGCCAATAAAGAATCTTTTGATAAATTTTTATCTTATAACATTCCTTTTAATGTAGACGTTTCTCAAAATGAATTTCGCCCACATGAAAGTCCAAATTATAATCCTCAAGCTTGGGACACAACATGGGATGAATACCCAACGTATTCTCAATACGTTGCTAAATTGAATTATTACGCAACAACTTATCCAGCTCTTTGTAGCCTTGAAACTATTGGAACAACTTCAACTGGTAGAGAGCTTTTAATGCTAAAAATTTCTGACAACGTTACAACCAATGAAGCCGAACCAGAATTTATGTATACGTCTTCTATGCATGGTGATGAAATTGCAGGTTACCCATTAATGATTAGATTAATTGATTATCTATTAACAAATTATGGATCAGATACTGAAGTAGATAACATTGTAAACTCTACAGTTATTTACATTAACCCATTAGCAAATCCAGATGGAGCTTATAGAACAGCTGGAAACGATATTATATCTAATCCAAGAAGAGGAAATGCAAATAACCAAGATTTAAATAGAAACTTTCCTGATAATGTCGCTGGATTACACTACAGCAGTATTGGTAATGTTTACGAAATAGAAACAGAGTCTTTTATGAAATTTGAGCAAGCTCATGATATAGTATTATCTGCAAACTTTCATGGTGGTACAGAATTGGTAAATTACCCTTATGATAATGCATATACTAATCAATATACACATGCAGATACTGATTACTATGAATATATCTCTGTGGAGTACGCAACAAACGCTCAAAATAATAGTCCTGCTAGTTATATGATTGATGATGATGATTGGGACGCTGGCACTGGTGCTTATCCAAACAACTACATTCAAAGTCCTGGTGTAACTCATGGTGCAGAATGGTATAGAGTTTATGGTGGCAGACAAGATTATATGAACTTTTATCGTCACTCAAAAGAGGTTACTATCGAATTGTCCGATATAAAATGGATAAATGGTAATCAGCTGCCAAATCACTGGAATTATAATAGTCAAGCTTTTTTAGATTACATGAAACAAGTAAACTATGGCTTTCAAGGCATAGTTTCAGATGAATCAGGAAATCCTATTGTTGCTAAAATTTCAATTGCTGGTCACGATGCCTTAAACTCCTCTGTTTTTTCTAATGAAGATTTAGGAGATTACTACAGATTAATCAAAGCAGGTACATATACTGTTACTTACGAAGCTCCTGGTTATATAACTCAAAATATAAACGTCAATGTTACAGACAATACCAAAACTGTTCAAAACATAACTATGGTTGCAATAACTGCAACTCCAACTGCCAGTGACGACGAATTATGTGATTCTGGTTCTGTGGCATTAACTGCAACTGGAAGCGGAACATTAAATTGGTATACCAATATTGATGACACAGCTCCTCTATTTACTGGAGCCATTTACAACACGCCAACTATCAGTAGTACAACAACTTATTATGTAGAAGATGTGATTACTAAAACTAATGTTGGTGATGCAAATAACAATTCAGGTGGTGGTTATTTAGATGGTCAACGTTATCTCATCTTTGATTGTACTGAATCAGTTATGCTAAAAGAAGTTACTATTAATGCTGATGGTCCAGGTGAAATTGAAGTACAGCTTCAAAATAGCTCTGGCACAATGTTAGATTCAAGAGTATTAATTATTGATGCTGCAGGCATACAGACAATTCCTCTAGATTTTATCATACCTATCGGAACAGATATGAGATTAACCTCTTATGAAATATCGACCGTAAATTTATATAGAACTCTACCTGCAAACACGAGCTTCCCTTATACCAATGGTAGTGTTACAATAAAAAATGGAAGCTCTGCAAATTATTATTATTTCTTTTATGATTGGGTTATTGATGATCTTAAAAGTGCTAGAAAAGCAGTCACTGTAACAGTTAACCCATCTCCTACTGCAGATTTTACATATGTTGTAAACCCTTCAAATAATGGAGAAGTGATCTTTACAAATACATCAGCTGACGCTACATCATATGTATGGGATTTTGGTGATGCTTCAGGAACTTCAACAGATACAAACACCGTTTATACCTTTACAAGTACTGGAGTTTATGATGTTGAACTTACAAGTACAAACTTAGAATGTGGAGATGATATCACTATAATTCAAGTAAGTGTTACAGTTGATACACTTAGTGTTAATGATAACGAGCTAGAGGCTATAAACATTTATCCAAACCCATTTAATTATAGCGTAACACTAAACTTACCCAATGAATTTGATTTACAAAATATAGTAATACATCTTTATGATTTAAGAGGGAGAATTATTTCAACATCACCAATAATAAACAGTAATAATTCAATTCAAATAAACAATTTAAGCAAACTATCTACTGGTAGCTATTTGCTAAAAATTGAAGATAAAACTAATTTAACTCAAATTATTAAAAAGCTGATTAAAAATTAGTTATAAATATTTAATGTGATTAAAAGGTCAATTTTTGTTAAAATTGACCTTTTTTATTTATCTGAATATCAACATTTTATAAATAAACTATGCATTTCATCGATTTTTTTTGCATTTCATAGATTAGCTATGTATTTTTGTTAAAATAAATTAATTAGTCCCAAACTAAAATTTAACCACTTATGAAAAATATTACATTTTCTATAAAATGTTCTGCGATAGTATTTTTTACGTTTATTGCTTCACAAACTATTTTTTCCCAAACCTGTGGAACTACAATTTCCACTTTCCCTTATTCTCGAGGTTTTGAATCTGGTGTTGGTAGTTGGACACAAGATGCTGGAGACAATTTTGACTGGATAAGAAATAGTGGAGGAACTCCATCAAGTGGAACAGGCCCAAGTACTGGACATAGCAGTACATGGTATATGTATATTGAGACATCATCCCCTAGAAACAATGGAGACACAGCCAATTTTGAAAGTCCATGTTTTAATTTAACAAGTGCAAGCACTGCAACCTTTTCTTTTTACTATCATATATTTGGAACAAGTATAGGAGGTCTTTATGTAGAGTTAAGTACCGACAATGGCAGCACCTATCCTAATTTATTATGGTCTCAAACATCACAAGTCCAAACATCAAATGGACAAGCATATAATCAAGTGAATTTAAATTTGAATGCATACGTAGGCCAAACTGTTAAAATACGCTTTAGAGGTGTTAGAGGTACTAGTTGGTCTGGTGATATAGCAATAGATAATGTTGCTATGGCTGTTACAACTGGCCCAGAAATAAATGTTAGAGGAAATGGAACTAATATTGTAGATGGTGATACAACTCCTTCTCTAACAGACGATACTGACTTTGGAAATGTTGACGTTACAGTAGGAACAAATCCTAATACATTTACAATACAAAACTTAGGAACTTCAAACCTTAACCTAACTGGAACTCCAAGAGTACTTATTGGTGGAGCAAATGCTGCTGACTTTACAGTTACAGCTAATGCAGCAACACCAATTGTAGCAAGTGGAAATACAACATTCACAATTACATTCAATCCCAGTGCAACAGGTTTAAGGACAGCCAATGTAACCATAGCAAATAACGACAGTAATGAAAATCCTTATAATTTTAACATTCAAGGGAATGGCACCACAACTCTTCAAGAGATGAATGTTCAAGGTAATGCTGTAAATATTGTCGATGGAGACACAACACCATCATTAACTGATGACACAGATTTTGGGAATGTCGATGTTACCTCTGGTACAAATGTTAATACATTTACCATTCAAAATTTAGGTACAGTCTCAAGCCTAAACTTAACTGGTGGATCTCCTTATATTGCAGTTTCTGGCACTCATGCAGCAGATTTTACAGTTACAGCTATTCCAGCTGCCACAATAGCGGCAGGTGGAAGTACAACTTTTAATATCACTTTTAATCCAAGCGGTTTAGGTTTAAGAACAGCAACATTAACCATTGCAAATAATGATACAGACGAAAACCCATACAATTTTGACATACAAGGTACAGGAACAGACGCATGCGGTGGCTACATAACAACTTACCCCTATATTGAAGATTTTGAAACTGGTTTAGGTCAAATAACTCAAGATGCTAGTGATAATTTTGATTGGACTAGAGATTCTGCTGGAACACCATCAGGTTCAACAGGTCCTTCAGACGCTTCAAGTGGTACATTTTATTTGTACACCGAAGCAGACGGAAATACTGGCAATACAGCCAACTTATTTACCCCTTGCTTCGATCTAAGTAGTACAACTAATCCAAGATTAACATTCAGTCATCATATGTATGGTTCTAACATGGGAACACTTAATATTGATTTAAGCACAGATAGTGGTTCTACATACCCTGTCAACTTATGGACACAAACTGGACAAATCCAAGGTGCTAATAACTCATCTTACATTCCCATCAGTATAGACTTAAGTGCATATATTGGACAAACCATCAAAATTAGAATACAAGGCATTGTAGGCGGAGGAACAAGGAGTGACATGACAATCGACTATTTTTCCGTTACTAATAAAGCCGAACCAACTATAGCTCCAGGTGGCATAACTGCTGATTTAGCTTTGTGGTTAAAAGGAAATGATGGCTTGAGTTATACTGATGGACAAAGTGTCTCTTTATGGCAAGATCAAGGAAGAGGAAGTGATGCAAAACCGTACAAATCAGGACAAGAACCAACTTATAGGGACAACCCAACCAGAAATGTAAACTTTAATCCGGTTGTTGAGTTAGATAACACTTATAGTTCATTTACTATTGATAGTGATTATTCACATGATAATTTATCTGAAGAATTTTTAACTGGAGACTTTGGCTATTATACACAAGAAATTTTTATTGTATTAATTCCAGATGATACTCCAATCACCAATTCATTTGGTTTTATGGATGTTATTTGTGGAGATTCAACTCTTGGCACAAATTCAACAGATACAACAGGAATTGGTTTTGGAGATTATACAGGACGTGTTAGTGGTGAAGTTATTTGTTACGCGTATGACACATATACGAGTAGTGAGAGTGGTGACGGATATGCAGTTGCTGAAATAGGTACTGGATCAAGTTATGATAATGCCGGTATTATAAATACTCGAAATAACTCAGCCAATACACAACAAGAACTATATTATAATGCTAATGATATAGAAACAACTCAAAATGATATAGCTGAATATGCAAATGCAAATGATACAAGATTTTGGTTGGGAAGAAGTGAGGGTTGGGAATCTACAACAAATGCAAGAATAGCTGAGGTTATTTCATACTCTGCTAGAAAAGTAGATACTGATTTAACTCAAGAAAGAAATAGAATACAATCTTATTTAGCTCTTAAATACGGTATTACACTTGGAGTTAATGGAACTTCTCAAGATTATGTAAATAGTGATGGCACTGTCATCTGGGATCAAAATACTGGAGTTCCAGCTGACGATGTATTTAATTATGATGTTGCTGGTATAGGACGTGATGATGCCTCAGGATTATATCAAAAACAATCAAGAAGTGTAAATAATGTACTCGATTCAGGTACGCGAGGACAAGGTGTAGTAACCATGGGACTTGCAAACGTTTATAATACAAACAATTTAAACCCAAATACTATCAATAATAAAGAATTCTTAGTTTGGGGAAATGATGGTGTAGATCTTGATGATCCTGCAGTAGTTGTAGATGTCGATATGAGTACAAGTATAACTCCAGCAATACCTGGAGGAACCTGGGTTCAATTTAATGGTATTGCAAGAACATGGAAAGTGGTTGAATCTGGTGGTGATATACCAGAAGTAGAAGTTCAAATTTTAACAAGTGCTGTACGAACAGCTGCTCCACCAAATGGTCAGTATTTAATGTTTATTTCTGACAGCCCATTTTTTGATCCAACTGCAGATTATAGAGTCATGACACAAACTACTAATGAGCTTGGAGAAGCTGTAGTTGAAACAAATTATGATTTTGATGGCACTAAATATATAACTTTTGGTTGGGCACCAGAGCGCGTTTACACTCGTTCAATATACTTTGATGGTGTCAGTGATTATGTGGATATGGAAGATGCGCTAGATCTTAACCCTACAGCATTTACAATTTCATCTTGGATAATGAGAGAATCTGGATCGACAGACAAATCAATACTTTCAAAAAGAGATTTAAGTTATACCGAAGGATATGATTTTAAAATAGATAATTCTGGTAGATTCGAAGTCTCTTGGAAAAATGGATCAACGCAAAGTATTACTTCAAGTGTAGTCATTCCAGAAGATGAATGGCATCACCTTGCTGTTATTTATACTGGAGGTTCTGCTAGTATTTACATTGATGGTGTATTAGATGTAACAGCATCGTTGTCCGCACCAGTTGCTAATTCTAGATCATTCAATTTAGCAGCAGCTGGAAAAGGCACTCTAGGCGCATTTTTTAAAGGAAATATTGATGAAGTAAGAGTTTGGGATACAGCATTAAATGTTGACCAATTGAGATACGTAATGAATCAAGAAATTGAAAATAACTCCAGTTTTGTCAACGGTTTAGTAATACCACAAACTATTACAAAAAATGAAGTAAGTAGTATTCCTTGGACAAACCTTGCTGGTTATTATCCAATGACTACTTACACGTACACAAATACAAAAGACGAATCTGGTAATGGCAATACTGGTGCATTAAGAAATTTACGAACAGTTGATAGACAAACTGCTCCACTACCATATCTGTCTCAAGCTGATGGTGATTGGACAACAGATGCAACATGGCTAAATAATACTGTACAAACCTTACCCAATGCTTTATCTATTGTTGATGGTGTTACACCAGTAAATTGGAATATAGTAGAAACCAATCATAATGTAACAGTTGACACAGATGCAACATTAGGAAGAGAGCGTGAAGTTTTAGGTTTGTTTGTAAGCAGTAATAAGATTACGGTAGATGGGATTAATTCATCTGGCACTGGTAATGGTCTTACCATAACCCATTACCTTGAATTAAATGGAGAAATCGATCTTGATGGAGAATCACAGCTTGTACAAACTACAGGTAGTGATTTAGTTGTTGGGGCTTCAGGAAAATTATATAGGGATCAACAAGGTACAGCAGATACTTATACTTACAATTACTGGTCATCTCCTGTCGGAATTACAGATCAAGAAAACAATGAATACAGCTATAAATTACCACAAATAATTAAAGATGGAACTACTAGTATCAACTTCATTACTTCTAGTTATGATGGTACGGCTTCGCCTATAGGTTTAGCTGACTATTGGATTTGGAAATTTGCCAATCAACTTGACGATGACTATGCGTCATGGCAACATGTAAGAAGCACAGGAGATGTTTATGCTGGCGAAGGATTCACTATGAAAGGTCCTGGATCAGGAACAATTTCACAAGATCAAAATTATGTTTTTAGTGGTAAACCTAATAATGCTAATATCGGATTAACCATAGGTACCGGAAATGATTATCTAGTTGGTAACCCTTATCCTTCTGCTATTGATGCTTATAAATTTATTATTGATAATAGCACTTCAATTACTGGAACATTATATTTCTGGGAGCACTGGGGCGGAGGCTCTCATATATTAGCCGAATATCAAGGAGGTTATCATACGCTTAACTTATCTGGAGCAACAACTGCAGCTACAATAGGATCTAATGATCCTGATGTCGGAACTGGAGGAACACCAGTAAAAACACCTGGTAATTTTATCCCTGTTAGTCAAGGATTCTTTGTTGTAGCTGATGCAGATGGTGGAACAATTAACTTTAATAACAGTCAACGAATATTCCATAAAGAAAGTAGTGGTAACTCTGTATTTCTTGGAATGAATGATGAATTTGATAAAAATAAAAATATCAATCCAAACACTGGTAATAAAGAAGATAGAGTAACTGAAGATCTTAGATTAAAATTAAGAGTTGCATTATATTCTGTAAATACAATTAGACGTCAATTATTAGTAACTGCTGACCCAAACGCAACGCTAGGTGTTGATTTTGGATATGATGGTATGCATAATGAATCTCAACTTGATGATATGTATTGGCTAATTGAAGATGATAAATTTGTAATTCAAGGTATTGACGATATTACAAGGGAAACAATATTGCCATTAGGAATATACACAAGTGATGATGGCTACAATAGCATTATTTTAGATGCACTAGATAATGCACCTGAAAAATTAAAGGTGTACTTACATGATAAAGTTTTAAACATTTATCATGATTTACAAGAAGGCAGTTATGATCTGTACTTATCAGCTGGAGAATATCATGATCGTTTTGAGGTGACATTTACTAATAGAACCCCTTTAAGTATAGATGAAAATGAGATAAACAAACTTGATGTACACTATTCAAACTCTTTAAAAAGTATTGTACTTATCAACCCGACTTTACAAGTAATAAAATCTATAGAAATTGTAAATGTTTTAGGACAAACTATAAACACTATTTATAATATGTCAAATGAAACTTATAAAGAGATTGAAGTTAAAAACCTAAGTTCAGGTACTTACATTATTAAGCTAAATACTGAAAATGGTACTGTTACTAAGAAAGTGTTAGTCGAGTAAAAAAAATGTTATAGAATTAGAATTTCACTAAACTTGAAAAGCTCCAATTAGTCATTGGAGCTTTTTTTATTTTACTTTATCTATAAGTTCTTGTAATGAGCATTTAGTTTGCTCACCAGAATCCATGTTTTTTAAGGTATAGGTATTTGAGTTCATTTCATTATCACCTACCAACACTACAAAAGGAATCTCTCTTTTGTTTGCGTAGTTCATTTGCTTTTTCATTTTGGCAGCATCAGGATAAATCTCAGTATTAAATCCTGCCTTTCTCAGCTTAGAAATTGCTTTTATTGAATAAAGTGCTTCTGTTTCTCCAAAATTAATGAATAAGATGTCTACAGAATTTGCTATGGTTTCTGGAAATAAGTTTAATTCTTCAAGCACTAAATAGATTCTATCTAAGCCAAAGCTTATTCCAACACCACTTACATCGTTCAATCCAAATATTCCAGTAAGGTCATCATAACGTCCTCCTCCGCCAATAGATCCCATTTGCACTTTCTCTGGAGCTGATACTTCAAAAATAGCTCCTGTATAGTAATTAAGACCTCTAGCCAAGGTAACATCTAGTTGCAAATTTGCTGAACTAAGACCAACACTACTAATTGCCTTATTTATGAATGCAAGTTCTTCAATGCCTTTAATACCTTCTTCAGATGAAGACAACATTGTTTTTAGACTTTCAATTTGAGACTCAAAAGCACCTTTTAAATTAAATAAAGGTTGAAGTTTATTAATGCCTTCTTCAGAAATACCTTTACCAAGCATTTCATTTTTCACCTTCTCCTCTCCTATTTTATCAAGCTTATCTAAAGCGACTGTAAAATCAATTAGCTTATCTTTTGCTCCAATAACTTCAGCTATGCCTGCAAGTATCTTTCTATTATTAATTTTTATAATAACACCTTCTAAGCCAAGCTTCGCGAAAACATCATCATACAATTGCACAAACTCAACCTCTTGCAATAAACTGGTTGATCCAACTACATCTGCATCACATTGAAAAAACTCTCTAAAACGTCCTTTCTGTGGTCTGTCTGCTCTCCAAACTGGTTGTATTTGATAACGTTTAAACGGGAAGGTAATCTCATTTTGGTGTTGCACAACGTAACGTGCAAAAGGCACTGTTAAATCATAACGCAATGCTTTTTCGGATATGCTAGATGTTAACTTATTTGAATCTTTTTCATTATATGCACTATCATCTGCTTTCGATAAATAATCTCCAGAATTCAAAATTTTAAAAATCAGTCTATCACCTTCATCTCCATATTTTCCCATCAAGGTGTCAGAATTCTCAAAACTTGGCGTTTCAATTGGCATAAATCCAAAACGCTCAAAACTTGATTTTATAACACCAAAAATATAGTTGCGTTTTGCAACTTCAATTGGAGAAAAATCTCTTGTGCCTTTTGGTATGCTTGGTTTTTGTGCCATATCAACTACCTGCGAAAGCTGGTATTTCATTTAAATAATTATAAAATCTATTTTCCAAAGTGGATTCCTGCTTTCGCAGGAATGACAAAAATAAAAGAATTAATTTATCAACGTATTAAAATAGGTAAACAAATCACCTTTTGTAATGACTGCTCCTTTTTGTATTAACTCAAATTTATTGAGTTGCTTATCTTTTGAATATTCTTTTTTTGCTGTAAATAATTCAACATCATCACTCAACAAGTTTTCTCTTAACCACCCAAAACCTTCTGCTGTGGTTAAATCTACATCTGTTTTCTTAAGCTTTAATCCTACTAATTCAATTTCATCTTGGGCTAAATAAAAGAGATACATATGTTGTGGTGAAATATTTTCTAAGTACTCAGCATTAGTTAATACACCTTCCCAAACTAGATCACTAAACACATCCAACTCTTGTTCTGCCAGTTCAGGTTTATTCACCTTTATATTACTCCATTCGTCTGCAGTAACAGACTGAGTTGCTAAAAAATTAATAAACTCTTGATGGAGTTCTTCAAACTGCTCTTTTGTTAATCTCGTGTACTTCATTTTTAATTAATCTATTCTTGTTTTATAATATCTAATGCAGCAGCAGCTTGAAAAGGTCTGTCTGTTGCAAATACATCTATTCCCATGTTATGCCATGCCTTATATAATGAATCTCCCTTAGATTCAGCTTGTTTATCTAAGTTCCCAAGCGTTCCTAACATTGTCTGTATTCCTAAATTATGCAATTCGTTATACAACTTAGCGTCAGATAATCTGGTTCCAGTAAAAGCAATCATATTTTCTGTTGGAATATCTGTTTCTAACAACCAAGTTAATTCTTCTTGGTTTCTTGCTGTAACAGACAATAATAAATCTGGAGCTAATTCGTGAGCTTTTAAAGCTTGTTTTACATCATAAGTAATAATTACCGAATAATCTTCAGCTTGCTGTTCTCTAATAGCTTTAATAACTTCTGAAACATCAACAGTACGCTTTATATCTATCGTAAGAATGGCTTGGTTATTTTTTGCCCAAACTAAGACATCTTTTAATTTAGGAATCTTAAAAGTTGTTTCATTACCAAAATCGTCAACAAGAATAAATGCTTGTAATTCATCAAAAGTATATTTATCAAGCTTATCATTGCCAGTTGTGGTACGCTCTAATGTATTATCGTGCATTAATACCAAAACTCCATCTTTGGTTTTTGCCACATCAATTTCAAATATAGCAGATATACTATCATTAACATATTGTAGTGTTTCTAAGCAATTTTCAGGAAAATTAGCAAGCCCAGAGCCACCACGATGCACACTAATTAATGGCGCTACATTGTCTTTGTTAAATCGGAAAGTTTCAATCAACACTGAAGGTTTTACTTCAGTTAATGTAGCTTCTTCTAATTGTTGCGTATTTTCTTTACATGAGAAAATAAACAATATTGCTAGTAAAACAGTTATTCGTAACATTTAGAAATTTTTAAAATTAAAAAAACCGTTTAGAGAGTTTCTAAACGGTTTGTTATGTAATACAAATATGTAAATTATGCTTGTGCTATTACTTCAAAAGGTAAATCAACTGATACCGCTCTGTGTAATCTTATTACTGCATCATATTTACCTAAACGCTTAACGTTTCCGCCAATAACATTTATATATTTCTTATCAATGCTATGTCCTTCTTTTTCAAGAGCTTCAGCTAAATCAATATTATTAACAGATCCAAATAATTTATCACCTGTTCCTACTTTTGCAGTTAACTTTATTTCTAATACTCTTAAAGCTTCAGCAATTTTATTAGCATCATCAATAATTTTTTGCTCTTTGAAAGCACGTTGTTTTAAATTTTCAGCCAATACTTTTTTTGCTGAAGAAGTTGCTAACACTGCTTGTCCTTGAGGAATTAAAAAATTTCTACCATAACCGTTCTTTACCGTTACAACATCGTCTTTAAATCCTAAATTTTCAACGTCTTGTTTTAATATAAGTTCCATTGTTATGTGTATTTTATTTTAATAAATCTGCAACGTAAGGCATAAGCGCTAAATGACGTGCTCTTTTTACAGCAACAGCCACTTTTCTTTGGTATTTCAATGAAGTACCTGTAAGACGTCTTGGTAAAACTTTACCTTGTTCATTTATAAATCTCATTAAGAAATCTGGATCTTTATAATCAACATATTTGATTCCAGATTTTTGAAACATACAATACTTCTTTTTCTTGTTAGTTTCAATATTTAAAGGCGTTAAATATCTAATTTCTCCGTCCTTTTTTCCTTTTGCTTGTTGTTCAATACTTGACATAATTACGCTTTTTCTTTAAGTTTAACTCTTCTTCATTCAGCCCAAGACACGGCGTGCTTGTCTAATTTTACAGTTAAGTAACGCATAAAACGCTCGTCACGTCTAAATTCAACCTCTAATGGGTTAATGTGTTCACCATCAACGGTGAATTCAAATAAGTGGTAAAATCCACTTTTTTTGTTTTGAATTGGGTAAGCTAATTTCTTTAAGCCCCAATCCTCTTTGGCTATCATCTTTGCACCTTTAGAAACGAGTAAATCTTCGTATTTCTTTACTGTTTCCTTTATCTGGTCTTCAGATAAAACGGGATTCAAGATGAAAACAGTTTCGTAATGATTCATATAAATCGGTTTATTTGTTTAAAATGGCTGCAAAAATATACATTATTATTGGTTTTGACAACCTTTTTTGTTTTAAATTAGCAGCGCGAACAACATGTTAATATTTTGTTAAAAAAAACAGTTTATCGATGTTTTTTGGTTTTTAACCGAATTTTTTGTACTATTGTCGATATCTTAACCTAAAAACAATAATGTTATGACTTTAAACTGTGTTGTTGTAGATGACTCCGCAATCCAACGCTTGTCTATTGTCAAGTTAATTGAGAATCACTCTTCGCTTAACTTGATTGCAGAATATAGCAGTGCCCTTGAAACAAAGAACGGCCTAAATACCCACAAAGTAGACTTAATCTTTCTAGATATTGAAATGCCTGTTTTAAATGGATTCGAATTACTAGATGTACTAAATAATAAACCCCAAATTATTTTTGTTACTGGTAAAACCGAATATGCATTTAAAGCATTTAATTACGATGCTACTGATTATTTACAAAAGCCAATTACAAGAGAGCGCTTTAATACTGCAGTCGATAAGGCTTTGGAGCAGCATAAACTCACTCTTGACTTTAAAGAGACAGATGGAGAGCACATCTTCGTGAAAAGTAATCTTAAGAAACGAAAAGTTTATATCAAGGATATTAAATGGATCGAAGCTCTTGGAGATTACGTAAAATTAGTAACCGAAGAGAACAGTCTCGTTGTGTTATCTACTATGAAAGCTTTTGAAGCTGAATTGCCCGAAGGGAAATTTTTAAGAATTCATAAATCTTATATTGTGAATTTAGATAAGGTTGATCGTTTTAACAGTAAAAATGTTGAAGTAGGATCTTATGAAATTCCATTAAGTAGAAATAAAAAGACATTATTAGTAGATGCTTTAAATAATATTTAAAACGTTAATAATTATCGACATTTAAAACTACTTTAATAGGACGAAAATCTTTTATACTCAAGAAGCTATTCTTTATTTTAAGAATCGCTTCTTTTGTTTTTCCAAGAGATTGTTTTTCTGGTATTTTTATAAGAATGTTTTTGTGGTACTGATTCCTAATCCTAGATATTGGTGGAAACTCAGGCCCTAATACATGTTGCTTAAAGGATTGACGTAAATATTTGACCATCCATTCTGCACCATCATTCACTTTATTATAATCTCTATGTCTTAAGGTGATTTTAATTAGCCTATAAATTGGTGGATATTTATAATTATAACGCTCATCCATTTGCTCATTAAACATACCTTCATAATCATTTACCG